>Ga0207667_10004315_pt1 | contig 17411 bp, 18 predicted proteins | sample KBSCornC52_FD_184301 | JGI IMG/M metagenome (GOLD analysis project Ga0207667, IMG submission 184301) | Corn rhizosphere microbial communities from Kellogg Biological Station, Michigan, USA - KBS Corn C5-2 (SPAdes) (version 2) | ecosystem: Host-associated > Plants > Roots > Rhizosphere > Soil ...
ACCAGAGCAGCGTCCAGATCCAGGTGTACCAGGGCGAGCGCGACATCGCGGCCTACAACAAGAAGCTCGGCATGTTCGAGCTGACCGGGCTGCCGCCGGCGCCGCGGGGCGTGCCGCAGATCGAGGTTACCTTCGACATCGACGCCAACGGCATCGTCCACGTCAGCGCCAAGGACCTTGCCACCAACAAGGAACAGGGCATGACGATCACCGGTGGCAGCGGCCTGTCCAAGGACGAGATCGACCGCATGATGAAAGACGCCGAGGCGCACGCCGAGGAGGACCGCAAGCGCCGCGAGGAGGCCGAGGTCCGCAACACCGCCGAGTCGCTGCAGTTCTCGACCGAGAAGTTCCTCACCGAGAACGGCGACAAGCTGCCCGAGGACAAGCGCGGCGAGCTGCAGAGCGCGGTCGACGAGCTGAAGAAGACCCTCGAGGGCAACGACCTCGAGGCGATCAAGGCGGCGCAGGAGAAGGTGTCGCGCGTGGCGTCCGAGGCCGGCGGGGCGATGTACGCCGCCGCGCAGGCCGCCGGTGAGGGTGCGCCGGAAGGCGCTGCCACCGGTGGTGCGACGACCGCCGACGACGGTGTCGTCGACGCCGAGGTCGTGGACGAGGGCCCCGCGGAGGAGAAGTGAACCCGGAGGAGCAGGACCGGGTCGTCATTCGCGACAACCGCAAGATCGACCCGGTGACGGGCGAGGCCCGCAAGCCGGAGCCGAAGGTCGACGCGGCGGGCGGCGAGAGCGGTGCTCTCGCCCCCGAGCCGGCCGAGGGTCCGATGGTCGAGGCGGCCTTGCTGGACGAGCGCACCCGTGACCTGCAGCGCGTGCAGGCCGAGTACGCCAACTACCGCAAGCGGGCCGACCGCGACCGGCTGGCCGCCGGCGAGATCGCGACCGGGCGGGTGCTCACCGAGCTGCTGCCGATCCTGGACGACCTGGATCGTGCCCGCGAGCACGGTGACCTCACCGGCGCCCTCAAGGCGATCGCCGACAAGCTCGAGGGCGTGACCACCAAGCTCGGGCTCGTGGCCTTCGGGGCGGAGGGCGACCCGTTCGACCCGACCGTCCACGAGGCGGTCATGCACGACGAGAGCGCTGAGGTCAGCGAGCCGACCTGCACGAAGATCCTGCGCAAGGGCTACCAGCATGGGGAGCGGCTGCTGCGGCCGGCGATGGTCGGGGTCACCGACCCGTCCGGCCCGGCGCAACCGGCCGAACCGGTCGCCGCGGCGGCCACCGAACAAGCCGCCGAAGAAGCGGCCGAAGAAGCGGGCGAAGAAGCCGCCGATGAACCGGCGCCGGCGCCGGAAGAGCAGCAGAATAACGAGCAGTAGGTAGGAGGTGACGCCGGGTGAGCACGAAGGACTACATCGAGAAGGACTACTACAAGGCCCTCGGCGTCGCGAAGGACGCATCGGCCGACGAGATCAAGAAGGTCTACCGCAAGCTGGCCCGCGAACTGCACCCGGACAAGAACCCGGGTGACGCGAAGTCCGAGGCGCGGTTCAAGGAGGTCTCCGAGGCGTACGACGTCCTGTCCGATCCGGCCAAGCGCAAGGAGTACGACGAGGCGCGCAGCCTCTTCGGCGCGGGCGGTGGCGGCTTCGGCGGGTTCGGCAACTTCGGTGGTTTCGGCGGCGGGGCGCGCCGTCCGGGCAACGTCAACTTCGACGTCTCCGACATGTTCGGCGGCGGCTCGAACAGCAACCTGAACGATCTGTTCGACGGGCTGTTCGGGTCGTCGGCCGGACGGACGGGACCGCGCAGTGGCGCCGGCCCGACCCGCGGCCAGGACGTCAATGCAGAGTTGACGCTCGACTTCGAGCAGGCCGCGCACGGCGCGACCCTGCCGCTGCGGTTGTCGGGTCCGGCGGCGTGCCACAACTGCCACGGCAGCGGCGCCAAGCCCGGGACGTCCCCGCGCCGGTGCCCGAACTGCGGTGGCAGCGGATTCGTCAGCCGCAACCAGGGCGCCTTTGGTTTCAGCGAGCCGTGCGTGACCTGCCGGGGCAGTGGGCAGATCGTGGACGATCCGTGCCCGCAGTGCGCCGGGAGCGGGGTCACCACGCAGACCCGCACGATCAACGTGCGCATCCCGGCTGGCGTGCGCGACGGCGCGAAGGTGCGCCTCGCCGGCAAGGGGACGCCGGGTCAACGCGGGGGCCCGGCTGGCGACCTGTTCGTGACCGTCCACGTCAGCGCGCACGAGGTGTTCGGACGCAGCGGTGACGATCTCACGCTGACCGTCCCCATCACGTTCGCCGAAGCGGCGCTGGGTACGACCCTGCGGGTGCCGACGCTCGACGGGGCCGTGTCGCTGAAGGTCGCGCCCGGCACGCCGACCGGACGCACGCTGCGCGTGCGCGGCCGCGGCGTGAAGACCCGGCATGGACACGGTGACCTGCTCGTCACCGTCGAGGTGGCCGTGCCGGCCAAGCTCGACGGCGACGCGCGCGAGGCGCTGGAGAAGTTCGCCGCGACGCAGACAGCCGATCCCCGCCCGCAGATCACGGCTGCCCTCGCGAAGGGAGGCAGTGCGAATGGCCAGGCGTAGTGAGGAAGTCCCCGAGGACGCGCCGGTCTTCGTCATCTCGGTGGCCGCGCAGCTGGCCGGCATGCACGCGCAGACCCTGCGCCAGTACGACCGGCTGGGGCTGGTGACGCCTGGGCGCACGGTCGGCGGCGGCCGCCGCTACTCGGCCCGCGACGTCGCGCTGTTGCGCGAGGTGCAGCGCCTCTCGCAAGAGGACGGCGTCAACCTCGCCGGCATCAAGCGCATCATCGAACTCGAGGCGCACGTCGACGCGCTGCGGGCGAAGGTCGCCGAGCTGGCCGCCGAGCTCGACCACGCGCACGCGGAGCTCGCCGCCCGCCGCGGTGCCACCACGGCCCTGGTCGTGTGGAAACCCCCGACGACGACCAGCCGGCCGCAGCGCCGCTCGTCCCGCTGACGGAACCGGGCCCTGCCGGGTCGCAAGACCCGGTCGTACTGCCCGAAACGGGCACGACCTGCGGCAGGGTCGCCGGGACCGGAAGCCTCACTCGGCCGGCCACCCGCGACCCGCACCATTCATACATGCGTAGCAGCGTCATTGCCCGCCTCGCGGGTGGAGCCATCACGATCGAGTCGCTGGTCGTCGACGTCGATGGCCGCGCGCAGCATCGCTACCGGGTCGCGGGTGGTCCGGACGACGGCCTGGAGTTCGAGTACCTCACCGAGGTCAGCGACTACCTCATCCGCCGGCAGGCCGTCGCGTAAGAGCGTCGCTGACGAAGGACGATCGGGCGTCAGGCCACCAGCACGCGCAGGTGCCCGCCGCCGCGCTGCTTGACCGAGTACATCGCCCGGTCGGCCGCGTCGAGCAGGTCGGTGAGCGAGGTCGTCCCGTCGGCGATGGCCACGCCCACCGAAGCCCCGACGTGGGTTGGCGCCTCCCCCGGGATCGCGTACGGCGCGCACACCGACTCGACCAGCCGGCCCGCGAGCAGGTCGGCCTCCTCGTCGTTGGTCAGGTCCTCGACGATCACCACGAACTCGTCCCCGCCGAAGCGGGCGACCGTGTCGGCGCGCCGGATCACCTGCCGGATCCGCTCGGCCACGGCCACCAGCACGACGTCCCCCACCCTGTGGCCGCGCTGGTCGTTGACCTGCTTGAAGCCGTCCAGGTCGACGAACAGGACGCCCACCCGCGCGCCGGGACGCCGCCCGGCCAGCGCCCGCCGCAATGCCTGCATGGCGCCCTGCCGGTTGGTGATGCCGGTCAGCGGATCGGTCAGCGCCTGCACGGTCGACGCCTCGTGCTCCTCGGCGTTGCGCAGGGCGGCCCCGAACGGCGCGGCCAGCACCTCTAGCGCGCGCAGGTCGTCCATCGTGAAGTGCCGCGCCCACGGCGCGACGACCTTCAGCACGCCGACGATCCGCTCGCCGATGCGCAGGGGGACGACCAGCACGGCCCGGATCGACAGCGTGCGGGCGACGGACCGGCGCACCCGTGGATCGGTTTCGGTGTCCTCGCACAGCAGGCCGATGCCGCGGTCGATGCAGCGCTGCGACAGCGTGCCGTCCGCGGTGCAGCGGCTCCCGAGGTGCAGCTCCAGCTGGCCGGCGGTGGCGCGGCAGACGAGCTCGCCCTCCTCCAGCATTTCGACGACGGCGCCGGTGGCCCGGGTGAGTGACATCGCGCGCAGGCACATCTCGTCCCGCAGCGCTGCCTTCTCCAGGTGGACCTCGGCGATGGCGGCCTGCGCGGCGATGATGGCGCGCTGGCGGGCCAGTGCCTTGGTCGCGGAGTCGGCGGCGGCGATGCGATCGCTGATGTCCTCGACCGTGGCGACGTAGCGGACGGGCGCGCCGGTTTCCGGGTCGCGCACCACGCCGATGCTGCGATGCACCCACACCCAGTGCCCGCTGCGGTGCTGGTAGCGCTTCTCGATCGAGTAGCGCTCGAGCGTCCCGTTGAGGAGCAGCGGGAAGTTCTCGGCGTCGGGGGGCAGGTCGTCGGGGTGGGTGAGTTGGACGAACGTGAGGCCGATCAGCTCGTCGGGCGAATAGCCGAGCAGCGCGGACAGCGAGCGGTTGACGTGCGAGATCCGGTGATCGAGGTCGATGAGGGCAATGCCGTGGGGGGCCGCGTCGAACGCGAGCCGCCATTCCTGCTCGGCGACCGTGAGGACGGTTCGGGGACGGACGGTGCGCACCATGGCCTTACCTCCCGCACGGGCCCCTATGGGAGTAGGGGTCCACCTGCGAGATCGGCCGGTACCCACGTCGCTTGAGCGGTTTTCGAAGATTCTTTTCGTGCGTCGAAAGAAAGAGCAGCGCCGCCGAGTCGGGGGAGGATCGGCGGCGCTGCGTCGGAGTCAAAATTAGGTGACGATCACGCCCCGTACACGGGCCGTAAGACCCGAGAGCGCCGGGAATGCGACACCGGCGCGCTCAGGCGTCGCCGACCGGTCGGGTGCCGGAGACGACGAGCAGTTCGCACGGCGCGACGAACCCGCGGTCGGTGTCGAACTCGCCGAGCCGTTCGGCGATCTCGGCCCATGCCGCGGCGCGGCCGGCGTCGTCCACCTTCGACAGCATCTGGTGCAGCGCGCCGAACGACTCGCGCTCGAACTGCACGCACTCGGCGACCGAGCCCATCTCCAGCGGGGACGGCACGACCTGCACGGTGACGTCGACGAAGCCGGCGCGGGTGAGGGCCGCCTCGGCGACGCCCGGCGCGCCGAGGCTGAACGGTCCGGGCTGGCCGGGAAGTGGCGGGGGCAGCTCGGCGTGCCGGCGGATCACCGACACCGGGATCGAGAAGAAGCCGTTCGCCTCGGGCGTGGAGTAGACGACGCCGGCCAGGCGCCCGCCCGGACGCAGGGCCCGGCGCATGCCGGCGAACGCGGCCGCCTGGTCGGGGAAGTAGATGAACCCGACCCGCGAGATCACCGCGTCGAAGGCGCCCGGCTCGACGTCGAGATCCTCGCCGTCCAGGACGCGCACCGAGACCCACGGCAGCCCGGCGTCCTGCGCCGACCGTTCGGCGCGGGCGAGGATCTCCGGCGAGATGTCCGTGGCGAGGACGTGCCCCTCGGACCCGACGCGCCGCGCCGCCGTGAGCGTCTGCCCGCCGGCGCCGGCGGCGACGTCCAGCACCCGTGCCCCGGCCGTCACGCCGGCCGCGTCGAGCATCGCCTCGGTCGCGGGACCGAGCCAGCGCTCCAGGGTCGGGCCCCAGCGGTGCCACGCGTCGGCCGCGTCGTCCCACTGCGCCCGGGTCGTCGCCTTGTACGCGGCGGCGTCGAACGTCGTTGCTGCAGTCATGATCGGCTCCCTCTACTCGACTTGGATCCACCCGTAGAGGTCAGCTCGCTCGACGGACGCATACAGGTCCGGTGGTCGGTGCGCATGTGCTCGCGGATCACGTCGACCACGCCGTCGTCCGTGTCACCACGAGCGATGAAGCCGCACTCGCACCGGATCGCTCGTGCCATCTCGTACCTCAGGGAGCTGTTCTATCCGCCGATGGTTGGCAGAATCTTGGCGTGGCCGACGCTGCGCGACCAGCCCCGCCGGCGCTGCGGATCCAGGTCTGCGGCCCGCTGGTCATGAGCGCGACGGCCGCCGGGTCGACGCGCGGCTGCCGGGACGCCAAGGACGGCTGCTGTGCGGCTACCTCGTGCTCAACCGGCACCGGCCGGTGCAGCGGTCCGAACTCATCACCGCGCTGTGGCCGGCCGCTCCGCCCGGCAACGCCGACAGCGGGCTTTCCGCACTGCTGTCGAAGCCGGGCGCGAGGCCGTGCACCACGCCGAATCGGCCATCGCGCGCGGCGATTGGCACCGGGCGTGGGCGCCGGCGCAGATCGCGCTGTTCGCGGCCGTCCGGGTCGGCGCCCGCATCGTCGAGGTCGCGCCGTTCCGGGAGAGCGGCTACCGGCTGCTGATGCGCGCGCTCGCCGCGCAGGGCAATCAGGCCGAGGCGTTGCGCATCTACGACGGGTTGCGGGCGACGTTGCGCGATCAGCTCGGCGTCTCGCCGAGCCCGGCGAGCCAGGAGCTGTTCGCGCAGCTGAACCGCTGATCGGCCTCTACAGCAAGGCGGTGAGGGACGGGTCGGCCAGCGCGAGGACGGCCGCGCGGGCGTCGGTCGGGTCGTCCTGCGCACGCGCCGCGTCGGCCATCGCGCGACAGGTGGCGAGGTCGTGCGTGGCCAGCGCGAATCGCACCGCCGGTACCTTGCCCACCGCCATCGACAGGCTGGTGACACCCAGCCCGGCGAGGACGAGGGCGAGCAGCGGGTCGCCGGCGGCCTCCCCGCACACGCCGACCGGCTTACCGGTCTCGCTGCCGGCGTTCGCGGTCAGCGCGACGAGGTCGAGCAGCGCCGGCTGCCACGGATCGAGCAGGTCGGCCAGCGCCCCGCGCATGCGATCGGCCGCCAGCGCGTACTGGGTGAGGTCGTTCGTGCCCAGGCTGACGAAGTCGATGTCGCGCAGCAGCGCCTCGGCTCGCAGGGCCGCCGCCGGCACCTCGATCATGGCGCCGACCGTGCTCAGCCCGGCCGCGCGAGCGCGGTCGGCGAACCAAGCGGCTTCGCCCGGCGTCGCGACCATCGGGGCCATCACCCGGACGTCCGCCCCAGGTGGGGTCGCGGCAGCGATGGCGGCCAGCTGAGCCTCCAGCAGTTCGGGCCGGCGCTTGGACAGCCGCAGCCCGCGCACGCCCAGCGCCGGGTTCTCCTCCGGACCGTCCTCACGCGTGAGGTCGGCGAACGGCAGCGGTTTGTCGGCGCCGGCGTCGAGGGTGCGGACCACGACCGTCCGATCGCCGAAGGCGGCGAACACCTCGGCGTACACCCGGGTCTGCTCTTCGACGCTCGGCGCGGTCGGCCGGTCGAGGAAGAGGAACTCGGTGCGGAACAGTCCCACGCCCTCGACGTCGGATGCGGCGGCAGTGCGGGCGTCGGCCGCGGTGCCGATGTTGGCGTACAGCTTCACCGCGTGCCCGTCGGCCGTCCGGCCGGGGCCGGCGTGCGCGGCCAGCGCGACGGCGCGGGCCTCCCGGCGGGTGGCGATCGCCGCCTGCTCGGCGGCGTCGACGCCGATGGTGATCACGCCGGTCGACCCGTCGACCGCGACTGCGGTGCCGGCGGCGATGCCGAGCGCACCCTCGACGTGCACGACGGCCGGGATGCCCAGCTGCGCCGCGAGGATCGCGGTGTGGCTCGTCGGCCCGCCGAGCTCGGTCACGATCGCGAGGGTGGTGGCCGGGGTGAGCAGCGCGGTGTCGGCCGGGGCCAGGTCACGGGCGACGAGGACGGACGGCTCGGACAGCTCCGGTACGCCGGGCTCGGGCAGCCCCAGCAGCCGGGCAATCGTCCGGGCGCCCATGTCGCGCAGGTCGGTGACCCGCTCACCCAGGTAGCCGCCGATGGCCGCGAACTGCCCGCACACCTCTTCGACCGCGCCGTGCACCGCGCCGGCGACGCCACGGCCTTCGGAGAGCGCTGCTCTCACTTTCTTGGCCAGCTGCGGATCGCGGGCCATGAGGGCCGTGGCCTCGAGGATCTCCTGCGCGTCCCCACCGGCCGCGACCGCCCGCTTCTCCAGATCGGCCGCGACCGCTTCGAGGGCCTCGGCTACCCGCGTCCAGGCCGACTCGGGGTCGGTGGTGGCCGGCTCGTCCGCCGGTACCTCGGGCGGACGACCGACCAGCACCACCGGCCCGGCGGCGCACCCGGCGCTGACGCCGATGCCCTGCAACGTCGCGGCCATGACCGTTACTCCGCGTCGAGGTCGCGGGCGAGGAGGGCGGCCAGTTCGTCCAGCACCTGGTCGGCCTGCTCGCCGTCGGCCTGCAGGACGACCTCCTCGCCGCACTTGGCGCCCAGCGCCATCACGCCGAGGATGCTGGCGGCGTCCACCGGCTCCTCACCGGGACGGGCGATGGTTACCGGCACGCCCGAGCCGGCGACGGCCTGCACGAACATCGAGGCGGGACGGGCGTGCAGCCCTACCTTGCTGGCGATGGTCACGGAACGCTCGGTCATCGTTCTCCTCCTCAGACCGTGACGGCGGCGGTGGGCCGGCCGCTGTCGGCCGACGCGCCCACGGGGACGTCCGCCGGCTTGCGGGCCAGGCTCTTCAGGGCGATGACGGCGGCGGCGGTGACGGCCATGCCGGCGGCGATGGCGATGAGGAACAGCACCGGCTTGCCGATCAGCCCGATCACCCAGATGCCACCGTGGGGGGCGCGCAGCGTGGCGTCGAAGGCCATCGAGAGAGCACCGGTCACGGCCGAGCCGGCCATGATCGACGGGATCACGCGAAGCGGGTCACCCGCCGCGAACGGGATCGCGCCTTCGGTGATGAACGACAGGCCCAGCAGCCAGGCGGCGCGGCCGTTCTCGTGCTCGGCCTCCGTGAACAGGGTCTTGCGGAGCACGGTGGCCAGCGCGAGGCCGAGCGGCGGAACCATGCCGGCCGCCATGACCGCGGCCATGATCTTCGTGTCGCCGCTGTTCAGGGCGGCGACGCCGAAGGTGTAGGCAACCTTGTTGACCGGGCCGCCCATGTCGAAGGCCATCATCAGGCCGAGGATCAGGCCGAGCAGGATCGCGTTGGTGCCGTTCATGTCGTTGAGCCAGTTGGTCAGATGCGTCTGCGCGGAGGCGACGGGCTTGCCGACCACGATCGTCATCAGCACGCCGATGGCAATGGTCGACACGAGCGGGATCACCACGACCGGCATCACCGACCGCATCCACTTGGGGACGGCCAGGTGCGCCAGCCAGTACGCGACGCCACCGGCGGCGAGACCGGCGATGAGACCACCGAGGAAGCCGGCGCCGATGGCCGAGGCGAGCAGACCGCCGACGATGCCGGGTACGAGGCCGGGCCGGTCGGCGATCGCGAAGGCGATGAAGCCGGCGAGGATCGGCACCAGCATGAAGAACGCGACCTTGCCGATCGCGAACAGCAGCCCGGCGTAGCCGGCCTGGGCGATGAGCTTGTCGATGTCGGCCAGGGACGACGGCAGGCTCCCGGCGACGTCGGCGTACTTGTGGCCATGCCAGGTGCCGCCGTAGAGCTTGGTGACGACCTCGTCCCCACCGAACATGAAGCCCAGCGCGATGAGGATGCCGCCGGCGGCGACGAACGGGATCATGTAGGAGACACCGGTCATCAGCCACTGGCGCAGCCGGGTGCCGACGCCGGCGCCCTGCTCGACCTTGGTGGCCAGTACCGGGGCGGCAGTGCTGCCCACCGGCGCGTTCTGGGCCGCGGTGACCGCGTCGGCGATGATGCCGGGGGCGTCGCTGATCGCCTTCTTGACCGTCCGGGTGACGAGCGGCTTGCCATCGAAGCGAGCGCGGTCGCGCACCTCGACGTCGGCCGCGAAGATCACCGCATCGGCCTCGGCGATCGTCTGCGCCGGCAGCGGCGTCGAGCCGGCCGCGCCCTGCGTCTCGACGGCGATGACGTGACCGGCGTCCTCGGCCGCGATCTCGAGGGCCTCGGCCGCCATGTAGGTGTGGGCGATGCCGGTGGGGCAACTGGTGACGGCAACGAACTTCATGACGGGACCACCTCACGGGTGACGATGTCGACGACGTCGACGGGCTGGACTGCTTCGAGCAGTGACTGGCGGAACGCGGGGCGCATGAGCCGGCGGGCCAGCGCCGCAAGGATCTTCAGGTGCTCGTCCCCACCCTCGGCCGGCGCCGCGATGAGGAAGATCAGGTGGGCCGGGCCGTCCTCGGCGCCGAAGTCGACCCCGCTGGAACTGCGGGCGAAGCCGAGTGTCGGTTCGGTGACGGCGGCACTGCGGGCGTGCGGGATGCCGATGCCGCCGGGCAGCCCGGTCGCCATCTGCTCCTCGCGCTTGCGGACGTCGCCGAGGAACGCGTCCAGGTCGGTCACCCGGCCGGCGGCGGCGAGGCGCTCGCCGAGCGCGCGGGTGGCTGCGTGCCGGTCGGCGGCCTCGAGGTCGAGGATCACGAGATCCTCGGTGATCAGTTGCGGCATTGCGGTTCCTCCGGTCTTACGACGCGAGTTCGAGCTCGGTCGGGGGTTCACTGAGGACGACGTCGATGCCGGCGACGTCCTTCGGGGTGGGTACTTGCGAGCCGGACAGCGCGACCGCGGCCGTTCCCCAGGCGACGCCGGCGGCGAGGGCGCGGGCGTCCCGCGTGCCGGCGTGCAGGAAGCCCGCGAGCAGCGAGTCGCCGGCGCCGACGGTGGAGAGCGGGTCGCGGCGCGACTCCGGCGCGACGGCGGCGAGGGTCGCTCCGGCGCTGCCGATGAGCAACGCTCCCCGCGCTCCGAGGCTGACGATCACCTGACCGCCGGGGGCGCGCAGATCCTCGGCCGCCATCAGAACGTCGCCGATGGTGAGTAGCGGACGGCCGATGGCCTGGGCGAGCTCCTCGTCGTTCGGCTTGAGCAGGTCGGCGCCGGCCGCGGCGGCCTGGACGAGCGCGCCCCGTGTCGTGTCGACCGCGACCGGCACGCCGCTCTGCTGGCCGGCGATGACGAGGCGGGCGTAGAAGTCGGTGCTCAGGCCGGGCGGCAGGCTGCCGCTGGCGACCAGCCACGCCGGCCTGCGCCCGAGCTCGGCCTGGACGGAGGCGTAGAACCGCTCCGCCTCGTCCTCGGACAGCTGCGGGCCGGGTTCGTTGATCTTGGTGGTGGTGCCGTCGGCGCGGACGAGGCTGATGTTCGAGCGGGTCGCGCCCTTGATCGGCACGGCGTGCACCGTGACGCCCGCGTCGGCCAGCAGCGCGCGGAGCATCGTGCCTTCGGGGCCGCCCAGCGGCAGGACGGCGGTGGTGGGGCGGCCGTGCGCGGTCAGCGCTCGGGAGACGTTGACGCCCTTGCCGCCCGGGTCGACCCGCGAGCCGAGGGCCCGGTTGACTGCGCCGGTGACGATGCCGCCGACCAGGACGGTGCGATCGACGCTCGGGTTGGGCGTCACCGTGACGATGCCGCTCATGCTCGAATCACCCGGGGGCCGGCGTGCTCGATCTCCTGCGCCGTTTCGTCGTCGAGGCCGGCGTCGGTGATGACGGTGTCGACGTCCTCCAGCGCGGCGAACTGCGCGAAGTGGTCGGTGCCGACCTTGCTCGAGTCGCAGAGGACGACCGTGCGCCGGGCGCTCTGCACGATCGCGCGCTTGACCCGCGCCTCGTCCTGGTCGGGAGTGGTGAGCCCGCGCCGGACGGTGAGCCCGTTCGTCCCCACGAACGCGACGTCGACGCTGATGCTCCCCAGCGCGTCGACCGCCCAGTCGCCGACCGCGGCCTGGGTGCGACCGCGCAGGCGGCCGCCGAGCAGGTACAGGTGCAGGTGCTCGCTGCGGCCGACCAGGGTGGCGATCGGCAGCGAATTGGTCACGACCGTGAGTTCGCGGCCGGCCGGCAGGAGCTCGACGAGGGCCTGCGTCGTGGAGCCGGCGTCCAGCAGGATCGTGCCCTCTTCGGGCAGCTGCTCGACCGCCCGCTTGGCGATGCGCTCCTTCTCGGCGGTGTACCGCTCCTGGCGGACGTCCAGCCGGGGTTCGAAGCCGAGCTTCTCGAGCGGGATCGCGCCGCCGTGCACGCGGCGCAGGACCCCGTGCCGCTCGAGCACGGTGAGGTCGCGCCGCACGGTCTCGGGCGTGACGTCGAGCAGTTCGGCCAGGGCGGCGACCTCGACGCGACCGGCCTGGCGGGCCTCGTCCAGGATGCGCTGCTGGCGCTCCTCTGCGTACATGCTTGTTCCCCTGCCGTTCCACCGATGCAAAGCTTTGTTTCGTCTTGTGTACGCCTGACCCTGCCCGAATGGAAGGGTTACTGAGCAGTAGTTTTCTGTTTCTGTGGGATTCGAGCGTCTAGACGGGGCCAATCGGGTCGAAACAAAAGCCCGGGTCGGTCGTGGGGCGCTGGCGTGGGCCGGGCGGCTGGGCCGCGGCGATCACGTGCAGATCCTGGGCCTGTAGGGCGCGGAGCTGCACATCGTCGCCGAGCCGGGACCCTGTCCCGCGATGTCCGGGCATGCCCGCACGCATGCGGCCGGCGGCGCGGGGCGACGCGGGCGACGGGGCTTGGGCGCGGGTCGGTGCGGGGCGCTGTCGGGCGGGCCCCCGAACCGCCTTCCCCCGAGATCTGGTCGGTATTCGGGGTCCGGAAGCAACCAGCTCTCGGGGGAGGGTGCGAGCTGGCGAGCGATGATCAACTCGGGGAAACCGGCCAAATCTGGCAGCTCAACCCGAGTTGATCAACGGCTGCACGGGGTGAAGGGCGCCGCAACGCGTGGGTCGACCCGGGCGGCCGGGAAATAGCGTAGGTTGAGCGGAACAGACTCAAGTTCCCGTCCGTTGATCGAAGCAGAACCCGTGACACCGCACGACCGATGGAGTGAACTACCGCCATGGACATGACCACCCGCAGCACGCAGGCGGTGAACGGCGCCGTCAAGCTGGCCTCCGAGCGAGGGAATCCGGCCGTCGAGCCGGCCCACCTCGCCGTGACGCTGCTGGACGACGCCGAGACGCTCGCGCGCCCGCTGCTGCAGGCCGTCGGAGCCGACCCGATGGCCGTGCGCGCCGACGTGAACCGGCTCGTCGACAAGCTGCCCAGCGCGTCCGGCGCCAACGTCGCCGCCCCCAGCGCCAGCCGCAACCTCATGACCGTCCTCGGCGCGGCCGAGCGCGAGGCCCGCGACCGCAGCGACGAGTTCGTCAGCGCCGAGCACCTGCTGCTCGCGCTCGCCTCGGGCAACACCGACGTGGCGGACGTCCTCAAGCAGGCCGGCGCTACCAGCGCCGCGCTCGCCGACGCGCTCAAGTCCGTCCGCGGCTCGCAGCGGGTGACCAGCGCCGACCCGGAGGGGACGTACCAGGCGCTGGAGAAGTACGGCAACGACCTGACCGCGGCCGCTCGCGAGGGCAAGATCGACCCGGTCATCGGCCGCGACACCGAGATCCGGCGCGTGATCCAGGTGCTGTCGCGGCGGACGAAGAACAACCCCGTCCTCATCGGCGAGCCCGGCGTCGGCAAGACGGCCGTCGTCGAGGGGCTCGCCCAGCGCATCGTCGCCAACGACGTGCCCGAGAGCCTGCGCGGCCGCAAGCTCGTCTCGCTCGACCTCGGCTCGATGATCGCCGGCTCGAAGTTCCGGGGCGAGTTCGAGGAGCGGCTCAAGGCCGTCCTCAACGAGATCAAGGACTCCGGCGGCCAGGTCATCACCTTCATCGACGAGCTGCACACCGTCGTCGGCGCCGGGGCGACCGGCGAGGGCGCGATGGACGCCGGCAACATGCTCAAGCCGATGCTGGCCCGCGGCGAGCTGCGCATGGTCGGCGCGACCACGCTGGACGAGTACCGCGAGCACATCGAGAAGGACCCGGCGCTCGAGCGGCGCTTCCAGCAGGTACTGGTCGCCGAGCCCTCGGTCGAGGACACGATCGCCATTTTGCGCGGACTTGCGGAAAAATACGAGGCGCACCACGGCGTCCAGATCGCCGACGGCGCGCTGGTGGCCGCGGCGACGCTGTCCGACCGCTACATCACCTCCCGCTTCCTGCCCGACAAGGCGATCGACCTCGTGGACGAGGCGGCCTCCCGCCTGCGCATGGAGATCGACTCCCGGCCGGTCGAGATCGACGCTCTCCAACGGGCGGTCGACCGGCTGAAGATGGAGGAGATGGCGCTGGCCAAGGAGTCCGACGAGGCGTCCAAGCACCGCCTCGCGATCCTCCGGGCCGAGCTGGCCGACCAGCAGGAGAAGCTGGACGCGCTGAACCTGCGGTGGGAGCGGGAGAAGTCCGGGCTGAACCGCGTCGGTGAGCTGAAGAAGCAGCTGGACGACCTGCGCGGGACGGCCGAGCGGGCCCAGCGCGACGGCGACTTCGAGACCGCGTCCCGGCTGCTGTACGGCGAGATCCCCGCTCTCGAGAAGGAACTCGAGGCGGCGAGTCTGGCCGAGAAGGAAGCCGAGGTCAACGAGCCGCTGGTCAAGGAAGAGGTCACCGCCGACGACATCGCCGACGTCGTCTCGGCCTGGACGGGCATCCCGGCCGGCCGCCTGATGGAGGGTGAGACCGCCAAGCTCCTGCGCATGGAGGAGGAGCTCGGCAATCGCGTCATCGGCCAGAAGAAGGCGGTGCAGGCGGTGTCCGACGCCGTCCGCCGCGCCCGGGCCGGTATTTCGGACCCGAACCGTCCCACTGGCTCGTTCCTGTTCCTCGGCCCGACCGGTGTCGGCAAGACCGAGCTGGCCAAGGCGCTGGCGAACTTCCTGTTCGACGACGAGCGCGCGATGGTGCGCATCGACATGAGCGAGTACTCCGAGAAGCACTCGGTGGCCCGGCTCGTCGGCGCGCCGCCCGGGTACGTCGGCTACGAGGAGGGCGGCCAGCTCACCGAGGCCGTTCGGCGGCGCCCGTACAGCGTCGTCCTGCTGGACGAGGTGGAGAAGGCCCACCCGGACGTCTTCGACATCCTGCTCGCCGTGCTCGACGACGGCCGGCTCACCGATGGTCAGGGGCGGACGGTCGACTTCCGCAACGCCCTGCTGATCCTGACCTCGAACCTGGGCTCGCAGGCATTGATCACCGATCTGCCCGACGAGGCGAAGCGCAACGCAGTGATGGACGTCGTGCGCATGCACTTCAAGCCGGAGTTCCTGAACCGGCTGGACGACATCGTGGTGTTCGACGCGCTGACCACCGAGGACCTGACGAAGATCGTCGACATCCAGCTCGGCGCGTTGCAGCAGCGGCTCGCCACTCGCCGGCTCACGCTCGAGGTCACCGACGCCGCTCGCGAGTGGCTCGCGCTCAACGGCTTCGACCCGCTGTACGGCGCGCGGCCGTTGCGCCGGCTGGTGCAGACCTCGATCGGAGACGCGCTGGCGAAGGCGCTGCTCGCCGGCCAGGTGCGGGACGGGCAGACCGTCCGGGTCGACGCCGCCGAGGATCGCTCGGGCCTGTCTCTGGGCACGTGAGCCGCGACCACCTCGCCTTCCCCTCCGGTTCAGTCACTCCGGCGCGCCGGAAATGACTGAACCGGAGGGGGAGCGGCCGTCGGAGGCGGCGGGGGACCCGCTGGGCGTGCTGGCGATCGTGCTCGGCTGCGTCGGGTTGGTGACGTTCGGCTTCGTCCTCTGCATCGTGACGGCCGTCGTCGCGTCGGCGGCCGGGCAGGCCGCGCGCCGGGACGGGCGCAGCCTCGAGAACGCCTACATCGCCTTCGGCCTCGCCGCCCTCGACGGGGTGGTCTTCCTCGTCCTGCACTACCTGTTCCGGCTGCCGGCCTTCGCCGGCTGAGCGAGTTTGCTGCGCCGGGCGTCGCGGCGTGCCAGCATTACGCCGACCGAACGTCCGGGAGGGACGATGACCAACCCCAATGATCCGTACCAGCAGCCCCCGCAACAGCCCGGTTACGGCCAGCCGCCGCCGGGATACGGGCAGTACCCCGGCTACGGCCCGGGCCAGTACCCGCCCGCCCCGCACTACGGTCCCCCCGGGTACGGGCCGCCGCCCGCACAGAGCAACGGCATGGCCGTCACAGGGATGGTCTGCGGGATCATCGGGCTCGTCCTGTTCTGGTTGCCCGTCGTGGGCTGGATCCTCGCCATCCTCGGGATCATCTTCGGCGGGGTGGGCATCGCGAAGGCCAACGCCGGCGGGCCCAACAAGGGCATGGCGATTGCCGGCGTCGTGCTCGGGATCGTTTCGATCTCGCTCTACGTGATCATCGTTGCCATCGTCGTGAATTCCTGGGGGTAGTGACCGCGCCGCGCTCGATCAAGGGACGGCGGTCGCCCTACGCGGCCGCCGGGCTGGCCGGTGTCGCCTTGCTCGCCGACGTCGCCTTCGACCCGGCGCACCGGCACGTCCCGCTGTGCCCGTTGCATGCGCTCACCGGCGGTTGGTGCCCGCTGTGCGGCGGGCTGCGCGCGGCCGATGCGCTGGCCCACTTGCAGTGGCGGGCGGCGGTGCACGACAACGTCCTTCTCGTCGCCGCGTTGCCGCTCTTGGCCTTGTGGTGGGTGCAGTGGGTCCGGCGGGACGGGCGGCCGGGCCGTCCGCTGGGACGCATGGCCGTGGCGGCGATCGTCCTCGTCGCCGCAGCCTTCACGGTCGTGCGCAACCTGCCGTTCGCGCACGCACTGCGCCCGCTCTAGAGCCGCTAGAACATGTTGTGGCGCACGCACGTCTGGAACGCGTCGCGCTGATCCTGCAGGTCACCGCACTTGTGGGCGACGCGGACGTACGCGACGGTCACCAGCGTCGCCAGCAGCGCGCCGATGATCGTGCACACCAGCCCGGCGAGCGCCAGCCCGCGTCCGGAGCGTCGACCGTCCTTGGTCTCGCTGAGCGCGATCAGGCTGAACACGAGTCCGGGGATGATCAGCAGCCCGTCCAGGATGCTGAGCAGGCACAGCAGGATCGACAGGATGCCCAACACGAGCCCGGCCACCGCCTTGCCGTTACCGGTCGCCGGCTGCGGGTAGGCGTGGTACGGCGGGGGCGGCGGCGCGCCCGGACCGTAGCCGTAGGGCGGCGGTGCCCCGTCGCCGTACCCCGGTGGCGGCGCGCCGTACGGTCCGTACGGCGTCCCCGGCGGATTGGCGAACGGGTTGTCGGTCGGGGACGGGTACGGGGTTCCCGACGCCGTGGGGATCGTCGGCCCGGTGTACCCCGGCGGCGCGTACTCGGCCGGGATCGGGTGTTCGGGCTTGCCGAAGCGGTACGGGTCGAACTCGGTCTCGGCGGCCGGATCCGACGGCGGTTGGTCGCGCTTGGTGAACGAGACGCCCTCGTCCGAATCGTCCATTACGCAAACCCTCCACAGGTGCCAGCGCGGTCGCGGCCGGGCCCCGACTCTAACGCCAGCACCTGGGTACGTAGGCCGCGCACGTACACTGCGCC
>Ga0207667_10004319_pt1 | contig 17403 bp, 17 predicted proteins | sample KBSCornC52_FD_184301 | JGI IMG/M metagenome (GOLD analysis project Ga0207667, IMG submission 184301) | Corn rhizosphere microbial communities from Kellogg Biological Station, Michigan, USA - KBS Corn C5-2 (SPAdes) (version 2) | ecosystem: Host-associated > Plants > Roots > Rhizosphere > Soil ...
GCTCGGTCTCGAGGCTCTTGGCCTCTTCAACCGTGATGACGCCCTCGTTGCCGACCTTCTTCATCGCCTCGGCGAGGAAGGAGCCGATCTCCGCGTCGCCGTTGGCCGAAATCGTGCCGACCTGGGCGATCTCGTCGTTCGACGTGACCTTCTTCGAGTTGGCCTTGAGGTGCTCGACGATCGCCTCGACGGCGAGATCGACGCCACGCTTGAGGTCCATCGGGTTCATGCCGGCGGCAACCGCCTTCGAACCTTCCTTGACGATCGCCTGGGCGAGCACGGTGGCGGTGGTGGTGCCGTCGCCGGCGAAGTCAGCCGACTTCGACGCGACTTCGCGCACCATCTGCGCGCCCATGTTCTCGAACTTGTCCTCGAGCTCGATCTCCTTGGCGACGGTGACGCCGTCCTTGGTGATGCGGGGAGCGCCGAACGACTTGTCGAGCACGACGTTGCGGCCCTTCGGACCGAGCGTCACCTTGACGGCGTTGGCGAGAATCTCGACGCCGCGCAGCATGCGGTCGCGGGCATCGACGCCGAATTTGACTTCTTTAGCTGACATATTTGATTTCCCTGAGTTGATGTCTGGGTCTCACCCTTCCGGGGAGGCGCCTCGCAGGCGCCCCTCAGGGTGAGCGTGTGCGGGTAAAGCTTAGGCGGCCTTCTTCTTGGCAGCGGGAACGTCGGTGAGGACGCCCATGATGTCGCTTTCCTTCATGATCAGCAGTTCCTGGCCGTCGAGCTTAACCTCGGTGCCGGACCACTTGCCGAACAGGACGCGGTCGCCGACCTTGAGGTCGATCGGGATCAGCTTGCCGGCTTCGTCACGGCCACCCGGACCGACGGCGGTGATTTCGCCCTGGGACGGCTTTTCCTTGGCACTGTCCGGAATGATGATGCCGCCAGCGGTCTTCTCTTCGGCGTCGATGCGCTTGACCACGACGCGGTCGTGAAGCGGACGGAATTTCATGCAGTCCTCCTAAGTTTCTGAAGATGTTGTCAGATTCTGGAAATTTGGCAGTCCGCGCCAGCGAGTGCTAGCTCGGCTGCGCTGGACATAAGCCAGTCTGAGGCGGGGAACAAGGGCTTCTAGCAGAAAAATTGGCACTCAAATGTGACGCCTGCCAATTTCGTTAATCATCCTTAATTGGCCCGAACCCATATTAGCACGTGCGGTAAGCTGCTGCTAACGCAAACTTTTTCAACAGATCGTTAAACATTTAGGCTTGTGATGGGTGGGTATCGTGCGTCACATTTCTCTCATGTGAGCGCATCTCCGCCGGGGTGGCTCGGTGCGGCCACCACGTGAAATGCGCTCCAGCAATGGAGGTTGGCATGGTCTCGCAGGTTGGGGTTGTTTCCGACGATTTCCGGAAGCAGGTTCTCGGTTATGGGCTGACGACGGCGCAAATCCTGTATCGGATGCCGGATCATCCCTCGTTGCTACAGACCTATGTCTGGCAGAACTACGATTTGTTTCCGAAATTTCCGGCGCTGAAGGATTTCCTCGCCTTTTGGGAGGAAAAGCTCGAAGGCCCGCTGTTCTCCGTGACCGTGGCGCATTCCAAGCTGATCAAGCCGGCCGAGCTGCGCGCCGTCGACGGTGTGTTCAGGCTGCATTGACCGCCAACCCCTCATGGTGAGGAGCGCGCCCTTGCGCGCGTCTCGAACCATGTGGCCCGTCGTTCTATCAGCGGCACGTATCATCTGCGGCCATCCTTCGAGACGCCGCTGCGCGGCTCCTCAGGATGAGGTCTGACGGATCAATGGTGGGTTACGGCTTCGCCTAACCCCACCCCACGAAATCCATTTTGTGGTAGCCTCTTCGGACAACAAACGGGGAGGCTACCAATGGCCAAGCAAAAGACGGCATCGAGAGCCGCTGCGAAGACCGCGGTGAAGAAGAAATGGGCGGGCCACAAGGCGGCTGCCAAATCATCGGCGCGCAAGACCGTTAAGTCGAAGGCGCGGGGCCTGCCGGCGGTCAAACCCAAGGCGGCCAAGACGGTTAAAGCAGCCAAGTCGAAGGCGCGGCCGAAGCAGCGCATCGCCATCAGCCATCACCGCGAAGAAGATTTCAAGGCCGACGGCCTGCGCACCTACGCGCAGTATCGCGACCTCGGCATATCCGCAGCGAGCCACGGCCTGGCACAGGCGCATGTGATCCGGCTGATCGGTCCGTGCAATCCGGCGGAGGTCTCGAAACTGCATTACCACGACGTCGAATTCCAGATGGTCTACGTGCTCAAGGGCTGGGTGAAGACCTACATGGAAGGCCAGGGCGAGACGCTGATGAAAGAGGGCAGCGCCTGGACCCAGCCGCCGCGCATCAAGCACCTGATCATGGATTATTCCGACGACGTCGAACTCCTGGAAGTGATTTTGCCGGCGGAGTTCAAGACGGTGGAGTTGTCGTCGTAACTGGCTGTCATTCCGGGGCGCGAAGCGAACCCGGAATCTCGAGATTCCGGGTCTGGTCCTTCGGACCATCCCGGAATGACGGGGAGGCCGTCACGTCATCACCCCCACGATCGCCCCCATCAAACACGTCGTCAGCGTGCCCGACACGATCGACTTCAATCCCAGTGCATTGATCTCGTCGCGGCGCTCCGGCGCCATGGTGCCGAGGCCGCCGATCATGATGCCCAGGCTGGCAAAATTGGCAAAGCCGCACATCGCATAGAGCATGATCAGCCGCGAGCGCGGATCGAGCGCGTCGGTGCCGAGCTTTGCAAGATCGACATAGGCGATCAATTCGTTGAGCACGGTCTTGGTGCCCATCAGGCTTCCCGCCGTGATCGCCTGCGGCCATGGCAATCCCATCAGCCAGCACACCGGCGCCATCAGATAGCCGAGCAGCCGCTGCAGCGAGATTCTGGAGCCGCCGATCTCGGGCAGCAGCCCAAGAATCGCATTGGCGAGATAGACCAGCGCTACCAGCACCAGCAGCATCGCGATGATGTTGAGCAGCAGTTCGAGTCCTGAGGTGGTGCCCTTGACGATGGCATCCATGGTGCTGGACGCCTGCGCGTCAGGGTCGGCGAGGGCGCCGCCAGTGCGCTGGTCGGAAGTTTCCGGCACCATGATCAGGCTGATCAGGATCGCGGCCGGCGCGCCGAGCACGGACGCGATGACGAAATGCGCCGCCGCATCCGGGATCAGCGGCGCCAGCAAGGTGGCGTAGAGCACCAGCACGGTGCCGGCAATTCCGGCCATGCCGCCGGTCATCACCAGGAACAATTCGCTGCGGGTCAGTTGCGCGAGATAGGGGCGGATGAACAGCGGTGCCTCCACCATGCCGAGAAAAATGTTGGCCGCGGTGGAGAGCCCGACCGCGCCGCCGACGCCGAGCGTGCGCTCCAAGAGCCTCGCCATGCCGCGCACGATCGGCGGCAGCACGCGCCAGTAGAACAAGAGCGTCGTCAGCACACTCATCACCAGAATGATCGGCAGCGCCTGGAACGCCAGGATGAAATCAGCGCCCGGCGCCTTGAGATCGAACGGCAGCGCGCCGCCGCCGAGATAGCCGAACACGAAGGAAGTACCCGCGCGGGAGGCCGCCGCGATCGTGGTGACGGCGTCGTTGATGGCGCCGAACGCCTTTGCCACCGGCGGCAGCTTGATCAGCACCAGCGCGGTTGCGACCGTGACCGCAAGGCCAACCGCCATTTGCCGCAGCGACACCGCGCGGCGGTTTTCGCCAAGCGCCCAGGCGATCGCCAGCAACGCCAGCACGCCGAACGCCGATTGCACTTGCAGCATGATCCGAAAACCCCCTCGCGCGAGTATGACAGTTGGCCGCTTGCAAGTGCAATGCCGGGCAGCCATTCAGGCCGGACCATTGACAAGGGACGTGGGCTCGGCCACCGCTCCATCATGTCTTCCATTCCGTCCGTCGTCGGTGCCGGCGACCTGCTCAAGCACAAATCGTTCCTGTCGTTTCTGCTGTCGCGCAGCTTTTCGCGCTTCGCCAGCCAGATCGGGGCCGTCGCCATCGGCTGGCAGGTCTACGACATGACCGGGAGTGCTTTCAGCCTCGGCATGATCGGGCTGGTTCAGTTTCTGCCCACAGCATTGCTGCTGTTCGTGGCGGGACACACCGCCGACCGCTACGAGCGCAAGCGCGTGGTGCAGATATGCGAGGTCGTCGAAGGCGTGACGGCGCTGTTTCTCGCCTTCGGCGCCTTCGGTGGCTGGCTGACGGTGACGCAAATCTTCATCGCGACGTTCGTGCTCGGGATCGTCGGCGCCTTTGAGAGCCCGGCGCTGGCGGCATTGCTGCCGTTGATCGCGCCGCAGGGCTCGCTGCAGCGGGCGACCGCGATCTCCAGCGGTGCGGCACAGATTGCCACCATCACCGGTCCGGCCCTTGGCGGCCTGGCCTATGCGTTCGCACCGAGCGCGGCCTACGGGCTGATGGGCGCGTTCGGCTTCTTTGCGGCTGCTGGCATCGGCTTCGTCCGTCTGTCGCAACCGGCGGCCGTCAGGGATCCGGCGAAGCCGGACGACCTGTTTGCGGGCGTCAGGTTTGTCCGCAACAACCCGTCGATCCTGGGAACGATCTCGCTCGACCTGTTCGCCGTGCTGCTCGGCGGTGCGACGGCGCTGCTGCCGATCTATGCGCGCGACATCCTGCAGACCGGTCCGCTCGGCCTCGGCATTTTGCGCGCGGCGCCCGCGGTCGGTGCATTGCTGATGACGGCTTTACTCGCGCATCACACCATCAACCATCGCGTCGGGATGCGGATGTTTCAGGCCGTTATCGTGTTCGGCGCCGCCACTGTGGTGTTCGCGCTGTCACACTGGATGTGGCTGTCGGTGCTGTCGTTGGCAATTTTGGGCGCCGCCGACACCATCAGCGTCGTGATACGGTTTTCGCTGGTACAACTCGCGACGCCGGACGAGATGCGCGGCCGCGTCGGTGCGGTGAATTTCCTGTTCATCAACGCTTCGAACCAGCTCGGCCAGTTCGAGAGCGGCATTACCGCGGCGCTGTTCGGCGCCGTGCCGGCCGCCGTACTCGGCGGCGTCGGCACCATTGCCATCGCGTTGTTGTGGATGAAGCTGTTTCCGACGCTGCGGAATGTGGAGAGATTGGAGTAGGCCGCGTCTGTCCGCGAGTTCCACCTCATCCTGAGGAGCACGCGCAAGCGTGCGTCTCGAAGGATGGGCGGCATCGGGGCCGCAAGGTTCGAGACGGCGCCAAAAGGCGCCTCCTCACCATGAGGGTCTAAGAGGCGCGAGTTTTTTCGTTGGAATTAACCCCGTCCCACGAACGGCATCTTGGTTGCCATCACCGTCATGAACAGCACGTTGGCGTCGAGCGGCAGGCTCGCCATGTAGGCCACGGCATCGCCGACCGCCTTGGCGTCCATCCGCGGTTCCTGTTTCATCGTGCCATCCGGCTGCATCACGCCGGGGCCGGCGACCATGCGGTCGGTCATCGGGGTCGCGGCATTGCCGATGTCGACCTGGCCGACCGCGATGTCGTACTTGCGGCCGTCGAGGTTCGAAGCCTTGGTGAGACCCGTGATGGCGTGCTTGGTCGAGGTATAGGCCGCGGAGTACGGCCGCGGCGCATGCGCCGAGATCGAGCCGTTGTTGATGATGCGGCCGCCGCGCGGGGTCTGGTCCTTCATGATGCGGAAGGCGTGCTGGGTGCACAAAAACGGTCCGGTGAGGTTGGTGTTCACCACCGCCTGCCACTGCTCGAGGGTGAGGTCCTCGAAATTGACCGGCGGGGCGCCCATGCCGGCATTGTTGAAGAGCACGTCGAGCCGGCCGTAGGTCTCCATCACCTTGGCGAACAAAGCGGCGATCGAGGCCGGGCTGGTCATGTCGGCAGAGACGCTCATGCTCTTGCCGACGTTGTCGCCGAGCTTCTTGGTTTCTTCCAGCATCTCGACGCGGCGCCCGGCCAGCACCACGGTGAAGCCTGCGTTCATCAGCGCCAGCGATGCCGCGCGTCCGACGCCGGTGCCCGCACCGGTGACGACTGCGATCTTGTTTGCTGCCTCGGACATTGTTTCCTCGCCTTCAGTTTTTTGCTTCTGTTTCGGTCTTGTAGGGTGGTCTTGGAATATTCTGGTGCGCCGCGCGCAATGCCGCCGACCAGCGCGAGCGCAGATCGTGGAAATAGGGCTCGCCGGCCTCGATGCGATGGTTCAAGTCTGCCTCGCAGGCGTCGGTGCGCACCACCAGCACGTCGATCGGAAGTCCGACGCCGAGGTTGGAGCGCATCGTCGAGTCCATCGAGATCAGGCTGGTCTTCAGCGCCTCATACAGTTCGACGTCGTAATGCATCGCGCGATCGAGCACCGGCTTGCCGTATTTGTGCTCGCCGATCTGCAAATAGGGCGTGTCGGTGGTGCATTCGATGAAATTGCCGGCGGTGTAGACCATGAACAGCCGCATCTTGGAGCCCTTGATCTGGCCGCCGAACAGAAACGACACGTCAAAGGAGACGTCTTCCGACTTCAGCGCCTCGCCTTCGGTGGCGTGCACGTTGCGGATGGCGCGGCCGATGCGTTGCGCCGCCTGGAACATGGTCGGCGCGTTCATCAGGGTCTCGACCTCGCCCGAGTGCGGGTCTTCGAGGCCCTCGGTCAGGGTCGAAAGCACCGACTGGCTGATGGCGAGATTGCCGGCGCTGGCGATCGCCATGATGCGCTCGCCGGGCTTGGAGAAAATATGGAGCTTGCGAAAGGTCGAGACGTTGTCGAGGCCGGCATTGGTGCGGGTATCCGCGATCATCACCAGACCGTCCCGTACCAGCACTCCGCAGCAATAGGTCATTCCACGTCCCCGAACCGTCCGAATTACCGGCGGGCAACTAGTAGCCAATTTCGCCTCGTGATCCAACCCCAATTCCCGCCGCTCGCCGGCTACCCCAAAGGGGCCGTGCAATGGCGGGGAACGGTGCGAATCCTAGGGTCTGGCCATGATGACGTGAGCTGAGATCTTGGCGGCAATCTCACCGTTTCCGTGCCGCTCTGCGATCGCGGCGGCCGCGTGATCGGTCGCGACCGTGAGCTTGTCCGCGCCTCTGGCCTCGATCTCGTTGCGTAACGGCGTTCCCTGGCAATAGGCCGTCGCGGCATGAAGGGCCGAGGCCGCGCGGCTCACGGCTGCCACTGTCTCGATCGTGACGTCCAAAAAGCCGGCCTTGGCGAGGTCGCTGCGGATTACCTCGACATCGTGATAGCCGTGCGGCGTCCGCGCCAGGAAGCGGGGTGGGTCGTTCGGAAACAACGTCGCCAGCGCATTGGTGACGTCGTCGGCGAAGATGTTTTCCTCGATGCGATCCCAGACATTGAACAGGAAGGTTCCGCCCGGCTTTAGCACCCGTCGAGCTTCGCGATAGCCGGAGGGCCGGTCGGGGAAGAACATGGCGCCGAACTGGCAACAGACGAGATCGAAAGTTGCATCCTCGAACGGCAGCGCCTGCGCATCGGCCTGGCGCCAACTGATCCGGCCGTCGCCGTTTTGCCGCGTGGCGGCATAATCGAGCATCGACGGATTGAGATCGGTCGCGACATAGCTGATATCGGCTGAAAGCGTCGCCGCCAGCGCGCGCGTCACCACGCCGCTGCCGGCGGCGGTTTCCAGCACGGCTTTGGGTGACAGCGCTGCCGCCCGTCGCGCGATATCCTGCGCATAGCTCTCGAAGATCAGCGGAACCATGTGGCGATCGTAGTTTTCGGGGATCGAACCGGTGAATGCCTTGTCGTTTGCCGACATCTGCCCCTCCCGAATTGCCTTCGATGGACAGCAGTTCTATAGAAAAAGCAGCCATAGAAAAAGAAAACTATAAGGGAGATTATCGTGCGCGCCAGGAAATTGCCGGGCCAGTTCGTTGTCGCGCAGATCGCGCTGTTGTGCATCGCACTGATCGCCGCAACCCCCGCCGCCGCCCAGAAGAAGGGCGGCACGCTGCGGCTTTATCACAACGACAATCCGCCCTCGACCTCGCTGCTGGAGGAATCGACCATCGCCTCGGTGATGCCGTTCGCCGCCGTCTTCAACAATCTCGTCGTGTTCGATCCGGCAAAGCCGCATGAGAATATCGACACGGTGATCCCGGACCTGGCGGAAAGCTGGTCCTGGGATTCGACCAACACCAAACTGACCTTCAAGCTGAAGCAAGGCGTGAAGTGGCATGACGGCCAGCCCTTCACATCAAAGGATGTGCAATGCACCTGGCGGATGCTGATCGGCAAGGGCGCATCGTCGGACTTCCATCGCAACCCGAGAAAAGTCTGGTACACCAAGTTGCAGGACGTCAGCATCAACGGCGATTACGAGGCGACCTTCGAACTGAGCGAGCCGCAGCCGAGTCTTCCGGTGTTGCTGGCCAGCGCCTTCTCGCCGGTCTATCCCTGCCATGTTCCGCAGCAGGTGATGCGCACCAAGCCCGTTGGCACCGGTCCGTTCAAGTTCGTCGAATTCAAGCGCGGCGATTCGATCCGGCTGGTGCGCAATCCCGATTACTTCAAGAAGGACCGCCCCTATCTCGACGAGATCAGCGTGCGGACCATCGACAACCGCGCGACGCGAATGTTGGCTTTCGCGACCGGTGACTACGACATCACGTTTCCCTCCGACGTCAGCATTCCCCTGATGAACGACATGAAGGCTCGCGCGCCGAATGCGATCTGCGAAGCGATCACGACAGGAACGCAGATCAACCTGATGGTCAATCGCGTCAATCCGCCGTTCGACAATCCGGACATCCGCAAGGCGATGTCGCTGGCGCTGGACCGCAAGGCATTCAATTCGATCCTGATGGAAGGGACGGCGCGGCTTGGCGGCGCCATGCTGGCGAAACCGGAGGGTGAATGGGGCATGCCACCGGAAATGGTGTCGATGCTGACCGGCTACGGTCCCGATACCGACAAGAACATCGCCGAGGCGCAGGCGATCATGCAGAAACTCGGCTACAGCGACGCCAAGCCGCTGCCGATCAAGATCCAGACGCGAAACCTGCCGACCTACCGCGATCCCGCGGTCATCGTCGCCGACCAGCTCAAGAAGATCTACATATCAGGCGAACTCGACATCCTCGACACCCCGCGATGGTATGCGCGGCTCGCGAAGAAGGACTATACGATCGGTCTCAACGTCACCGGCGTCAGCGTCGATGATCCCGACGGCAACATCGTCGAGAATTATTCGTGCAAGTCGGAGCGGAACTATACCCAGTACTGCAATGCCGACGTCGACCGGCTCCTGGCCGAGCAATCGCGCGAGCTCGACAAGAGCAAGCGCACCAAGCTGGTCTGGGACGTCGAGCGCATCCTGGTCGAGGACGCGGCGAGGCCGATCATCCTGCACAGTACGGCCGCCAATTGCTGGCAGCCCTACGTGAAGAACTTCAAGCCGCACGACAACAGCCAGTACAACAACCTGCGCTTCGAGGACGTGTGGCTGGATAAGTGACGGCCGAAAGGCCGTCATTCCGGGGCGCGCCTTAGCGCGAACCCGGAATCTCGAGATTCCCCGGTGCGCAATTGCGCACCTGAGGTCTGGTGCTTGCGCACCATCCCGGAATGACGATGCCCGGAATTTACGACTGGCTCTGCCACTGCCCCGAGCGTCCGGCCTGGTCGACCTTGACCGCCACCGTCAGCGTCTCCGCGCCGCCGCCGTAGCGGGTGCCGCGCACCGGCGCTGCGCCGAGGTAATCCAGCCCGATCGCGACGCGGGCATGGGCGTCGGTGGTGCAGATGGCATTGGCGGGATCGAAGCCGACCCAGCCCAGATTTGGCACGAAGGCTTCCGCCCAGGCGTGCCCGGCCTGCTGGTTCACGGTGCCGTCGGAGCGCAGGAAATGCCCGGACACGAACCGCGCCGGCACGCCGCCGGAGCGGGCGCAGGCGATGAAGATATGCGCGTAGTCCTGGCACACGCCGCGCTTGAGCGTGAAGGCTTCCGCCGCCGAGGTTCCTGAGTTGGTCGGATCCTCGTCGAACGTCATGTGCTCGTTGATCTGCACCATCAGCGCATGCAGGAAGCCGAGGATGTCACCGTCGGACTCCGATCGCAGCTCGCGGGAAAATGTTGCCATCGCCGGATTGACTTCCGTCAGCGTGGTCGAGCGCAGGAAGAAGCCCGGCGGGAACCGCTCGTCGGTGCCGCGCAGCACGCCGCCGGTGTCGTGGGTCTCGATCAGGCCTTCGACACGGATGGTGAGGTCGGCGATCGGTCCGTGCGTCAGCACATGGGTGACGTTACCGAACGCATCCTCGTGGGTGTCGAGCCGGGAATCGGTCGAGACGTCGACGTGCCATTCGGCGACATACTGCCCGTCATGACTGCCGGGCGTCACGCGCAGGACCTGGATCACGCCGGTGGCCGGCGGCTCGTAGCGATAGCTCGTGGAATGGGCAATTCGCAGGCGCATGGCTTGACCAGGGTGGTGTCGTCATGCCCGGGTTTATCCCGGGCATCCACGTCTTTCTACTGGAACGGCATAGCAAGGCGTGGATGGCCGGGACAAGCCCGGCCATGACGGAAATTTGAGAGTGCGGAACTTTAACTCGTCAGATCAGATATTGCTTGGTGATGATTTCGCCGAGCCGGGCGTTATCCGAAATGAATTCCTGGATGAATTCATGGACGCCGTGCTGGAAGATGTCGTCCATATGGCTGTGTTCGAGCCGGTTGCGGACGCCGCGGGCATGGCGCTGGGAGGCGCCCTGGCGGCCATAGGCGACGCCGATCTGGTCCAGATTCCGCACCAGGTTGCTGTAACAACTCGCCAGCGACCGCGGCAGCGTATCGTTGAGGATCAGCAAATCTGCGATCAGCCAGGGCTTCAGCGTCTCGCGGTAGACCCAGTGATAGGCTGTCAGCGCCGACACCGAGCGCAGGATCGAGGTCCACTGGTAGTAATCCAGGGGGCCACCGACATGCTCCTCCTCGGGCAACAGCACGTGATACTTGACGTCGAGAATGCGGGCGGTGTTGTCGGCGCGCTCGAGATGCAGGCCGAGCCGCGAGAACCAGTAGGCGTCGTTGCGCAGCATGGTCCGGTAGGCGGATCCGTCGAACCGCAGCGAGGTCTCCTGCACGAAGCGCAGGAACTTGGCCAGTTCCTCGCGGGTCGAGGTTCCCTTGCCCCAGACCTCCTGCAACTCGATCCAGGACGAGTTGATGGTGTCCCACATCTCTGAGGTCAGCGCGGTGCGGACCGAGCGCGAATTGAGCCGGGCGGCCTCGATGCAGTTCTTGATCGAGGACGGATTCGACGGCGAGAACGCCAGATACTCGACGACGTTCTGCTCGTTGGCTTCCTGATAGGCCTCATAAAAGCTGGCGCTGACGCCGGCGGTGAGGAGGGCGGAGTCCCACTCGTTGGTCTTGCCGATATAGGCAGCGGGAAGTGCCGTGACGCGCAGGGTCGCGTCGATGGTGCGCGCGAGATATTCCGCCCGCTCGACATAGCGGGCCAGCCAGTACAGGTTTTCGGCGGTGCGCGACAGCATCTCTATTCGTCCAGTATCCAGGTGTCTTTGGTGCCGCCGCCCTGGCTCGAATTGACCACCAGCGAACCTTCCTTCAGTGCCACGCGCGTCAGCCCGCCCGGCACGATGGTGACGTGGTCGCGGCCGGTCAGCACGAACGGCCTGAGATCGACATGGCGCGGCGCAAGGCCGGAAGCCGTACAGGTCGGGCAGGTCGACAGCGCCAGCGTCGGCTGGGCGATAAAACCTTCCGGCTCGCGCTTGAGCTTGTCGCGGAACGCCTCGATCGTCGCCTTGGTGGCGGCGGGACCGATCAGCATTCCGTAGCCGCCGGAGCCGTGCACTTCCTTCACCACCAGTTCGCCGAGGTTGTCGAGCACGTAGGACAGGTCCTTCGGCTCGCGGCAGCGCCAGGTCTGGACGTTCTTCAGGATCGGCTCTTCGGCGAGATAGAATTTCACGATCTCCGGCATGTAGGAGTAGATCGCCTTGTCGTCGGCGATCCCGGTGCCCACCGCGTTCGCCAGCGTGACGTTGCCGGCGGCATAGGCCGACATCAGCCCGGGGACGCCGAGCGCCGAATCCGGCCGGAAGGTTAAGGGATCGAGGAAGTCGTCGTCGACGCGGCGATAGATCACGTCGACGCGCTTGAGGCCCTCGGTGGTGCGCATGAACACCTCGTCGTTCTTGACGATGAGGTCGCGGCCCTCGACCAGTTCGATGCCGAGCTTGTCGGCCAAGAACGAATGTTCGTAATAGGCGGAGTTGTAGACGCCGGGCGTCATCAGCGCGACGGTGGGTTCCGCCGAGGCCGAGAGCGGCGCCACCGAACGCAACGCCGACAGCAATTCGTCGGGATATTTTTCCACCGGTGCGACGCGGTGGCGGGCGAACAGGTCCGGAAACAACCGCATCATGATTTCGCGGTTTTCCAGCATGTAGGAAACGCCCGAAGGCGTCCGCGCGTTGTCCTCCAGCACGATGAAGTCGTTGGCGTCGGTTCTGACGATGTCGATTCCGGCGATATGGACATAGACGTCGTGGGGGACGTCCTGGCCGTTCATCTCGGGCCGAAACACCGGGTTCTGGAAGATCAGGTCGTCGGGAATGATGTTGGCGCGCAGGATGTCGCGGCCGTGATAGATGTCGCGCAGGAACATGTTGAGCGCGCGGACCCGCTGCTTCAGGCCCTTTTCCAGCAGGGTCCATTCCTTGGCCGAGAAGATCCGCGGGATCACGTCGAACGGGATCAGCCGTTCCTGGGCCTCGGCATCGCCATAGACCGCAAAGGTGATGCCGATCCGGCGGAACAGCAGCTCCGCTTCCTGGCGGCGATACTCCAGCGCGTCGGGGGGCGTCTCCTTTAGCCAGCGGGAGAGCTCGTGGTAGGCCGAGCGGAGGTCGCCGCCGGGCAGGTTCATTTCATCAAACGCGACTGCCATAAATCCTGACTATCTCTGGAAGCCATGCGACACAGTGCATGACTTCACGGGATGGTAGCAAGGGCCGGGCCAGCGCGATATGCATTGGCTCGCGGCATTTGGTATGGGTAGTTCGCCGTGCTGCCCTAAAATCAGGCTGCCGGATGCTTATTTCGGTAGCAAACCCCCGTGACTTCAATGCGTTGCTTGCGCAATGTCGAGCGCGCATTTTACGGCCAGGTGGGGTCCGGTTAGCCGCCCGAAAATGCGCGGACTAGAAAATAGACCGTATTCCGATCCCGGAATACGGTTGGGACAGGTGGGGAAGAGAGACATGAGTGAGATCGTCACGGCGGGAATTCTGGTCATTGGTGACGAGATCCTGTCCGGCCGGACCAAGGACAAGAACATCGGCTTTATCGCCGAATACCTGACCAATATCGGCATCGACCTCAAGGAAGTCCGGGTGGTCGCCGATGAGGAGGCCGACATCATCGCCGCTCTTGATGCGCTGCGGCATCGCTACAATTACGTCTTTACCACCGGCGGCATCGGGCCGACCCATGACGACATCACCGCCGACAGCGTCGCCAAGGCGTTCGGCGTCGGCATCGACCATCATCCCGAGGTGGTGGCGCGCTTCAAGGAGCGTTGGACCGAGCAGGACCTGAACGAGGCGCGGCTGCGCATGGCCCGCGTACCCGACGGCGCCGAACTGATCCAGAGCGCGACGATTTTGGCGCCCGGTTTCAAGCTCGGCAATGTCATCGTGATGGCCGGCATCCCCACCATCATGCAGGCGATGATGGATATCGTGGCGCCGAAACTGAAATCCGGTGTGCGGATGCTGTCGGACACCGTCCGCGCCAACGCGCGGGAAGGCGACATCGGCGGGCCGTTGCGGGACATCGCCAATGCCCATCCTGACACCATCATCGGCAGCTATCCGTTCCAGGACGAGGACAAGAAGCCGAACACCAACCTCGTCGTCCGCTCGCGCGATCCGGAAAAGCTGGCGGCGGCGATGACCGCGGTGAAGGAAATGCTGGCGGCGATCCACGCGGTCCGTCCATAGCGTTTTCGAGCGAAGCGGGTACCGCGTCAAGAAAACGCGTCAAGATAATGAAGCCAAAGCTACGAGTTCGAATATGCAGGAGAGGACATGATGGCGGCGGATGCTCAGGCACTGAGCGCGCAGGAGCGGTCGGGCAAGGCCTTTCCGGTGTCGTGGGACCAGTTTCACCGGGATTGCCGGGCGCTGACCTGGCGGCTCAACGAGGTCGGGCCGTTTCACGCGGTCATCGCCATCACCCGCGGCGGCCTGGTGCCGGCCGCGATCGTGGCGCGCGAACTCGGCGTGCGCGTGATCGATACCGTCTGCATCGCGAGCTACGATCACGACAAGCAGGGCGAGCTTCAGGTGCTCAAGGGCGTTTCGGAGGTTACCGCGAAACTCGGCAACGGCACCGGCAAGGGATTGTTGATTGTCGATGACCTCGTCGATACCGGCAAGACCGGGCGGCTGGTCCGCGACATGATGCCGGACGCGCACTTCGCTACCGTCTACGCCAAGCCGAAGGGCCGTCCGTTGGTCGATACCTTCATCACCGAAGTGTCGCAGGACACCTGGATCTTCTTTCCCTGGGATACCGCGCTGTCGTTCCAGCCGCCGATCCGTGACGGGGCGGCGTGAGCGCGCCGTCATTCCGGGGCACGCGAAGCGTGAACCCGGAATCTCGAGATTCCGGGTTCGATGCTTTGCATCGCCCCGGAATGACGGTGATCGTCGAGGCTCTTACATGCCACTGCAAAACCGCGTCACCCCCACCGGCGATATCGTCGTCGATCCCAATCGCGGCATCTTCACCGGTAACCGCGGCATCATCCACGATCCCGCGACGAAAACCCTGCTGAAAAAGCGTTGGTCGAGTCCGGCCTGGATCACCTGTGTCTGCGAATTCCGCGGCTGGCGCCGCCAGGTGATGGCGCGCCGGAGCTGGACCGAACTGTTCTTCCTCGACGAGGCAACCGCGTTAGCCGCCGGCCATCGGCCGTGTTTCTTCTGCCGCCGCGACGACGCCAACCGCTTTCGCGCGGCGTGGCAGCAGGGCAATGGTGTGACGAATATGCGCGCAAAGGAGATGGACGCGGTGCTGCATCGCGAGCGGCTGGAGCGCGGCAAGAAGCGGCTGCATCCGCTGCCGATGCCGCTTGCGGAATTGCCTGACGGGGCGATGGTGCAGGCGGGGGCGGAAAGCTTTCTGATTCGGCAGGGCAGCGCGTTGTTGTGGTCGATGGCCGGCTATCGCGCGACCGACACTGCGATCACCGATGCGATGCTGCTGACGCCGCCGTCGACGTTGCGGGCGATATCGGCGGGCTATCGGCCGCTGCTGCATGGGAGTGCGGCGGGACCGACTGTTTAAGTTCGACCCGCTCTATCATCCGTCATGCCCGGGCTTGTCCCGGGCATCCACGACTTTCTTCTGACGGAGAGGCAAAGACGTGGATGGCCGGGACAAGCCCGGCCATGACGGCGAAGGGAAAACCTCACCCCAACCTCTCCCTCGCCAGCTTCGCCCCCGCACCCAGCGCCATCAGTTTCGCTTCCGCGATGTCCCGCCGCATCGGCGCCATGCCGCAATTGGTTGTTGCGACGATGTTGCTCTTCGGCACGAACTTTGAAACCGCCTCGATCACCTTGACCACGTCCTCCGCGGACTCGACCGTATCGCTGGCGACGTCGATGACGCCGGCCTGGACGACCTTGCCGGTCAGCAGCGCGAGCAGATCGAGCGGGACCTTCGAATTGCGGCATTCGATCGCGACCTGCTGGATCGGGCTCTTGGCGATCGCCGGGAAAATATCCTCGTACTGCCGCCACTCCTTGCCGAGCGTTTCCTTCCAGTCGGTATTGGCCTTGATGCCGTAGCCGTAACAGATGTGCACGGCGGTGGCACAGGTGAGCCCTTGCGCCGCGCGTTCCAGCGCCTTGATGCCCCAGTCCGACACCTCGTCCATGTAGACGTTGAAGGCGGGCTCGTCGAACTGGATCACATCGACGCCGTCGGTCTGCAATGCCTTGGCTTCCTCGTTCAACAGTTCGGCAAAGGCGAACGCCATCTTGACCCGGTCGCCGTAATATTTGTCGGCGATGGTGTCGATGATGGTCATCGGGCCGGGCAGGGTGAACTTCAGCTTGTTTTTGGTGTGGGTGCGGGCGACGCGGGCCTCGTCGGCGTGGACGCGGCCCTTCAGCGTCAGGGGCGCCACCACCTGCGGCACCATCGCCTTGTAGCGGTCTTTACGGATGCCCATCTCGACCTTGTGGGCGAAATCGATGCCCTCGATCTTCTCCAGAAAGCCGTGGACGAAATGCTGCCGCGCCTGCTCGCCCTCGGTGACGATATCGACGCCGGCGTCCTCCTGCAGCTTTACCGCCAGCATGGTGGCGTCGCGCTTGGCGCGCGCGAGTTCGTCGCCTTTGGACTTCCAGGGCGCCCACAGCGTGTTGGGCTCGGCCAGCCATTCCGGCTTCGGCAGGGATCCTGCGATGGTGGTTGGAAACAGCATGATGGCCTCCCGCCAAGTTCTGATTGTCTGATTGAGCGCCTGTCTGCCATGTCTTATGATCGGCGTACAGAACAACAAAAGTCGCTGTCATCTGGAATAAACCGGGGTAACCGGCATCGAGGGAGCCATGATCGACCTGCACTACGCGCCGACGCCGAACGGCTGGAAAATCTCGATCATGCTGGAGGAACTCGGGCTTCCCTACACCATCCTTCCCGTCAATATCCGCGCCGGCGAGCAGTTTCGCCCCGAGTTTCTGGCGATCAGCCCGAACAACCGGATCCCGGCGATTGTCGATCATGCGCCCGCCGATGGCGGCGGGCCGTTTTCGGTGTTCGAGACCGGCGCGATCCTGATTTATCTCGCCGAAAAGACCGGCCGCTTTCTGCCCGCCGACCTGCGCGGCCGCTCGCAGGCAGTCCAGTGGGTGATGTGGCAGATGGGCGGGCTTGGGCCGATGCTGGGCCAGCACGGCCATTTCGCGCTCTATGCAAGTGAGAAAATCCCCTACGCGATCGAGCGCTACCGTGACGAGGCGGCGCGGCTCTACCGCGTGCTCGACACCCAACTCGGCAAGACCGGCGCTTTTGTCGCCGGCGCCGGCTATTCGATCGCCGACATCGCCTGTTTCCCCTGGACCATGACCCACAAGGCGCAGGGCTTTACGCTCGACGATTATCCGAACGTCAAGCGCTGGTACGCCACCGTGCGTGGCCGGCCGCAGGTGCAGGCGGGATTGGCGATCGGCAAGTTTGTGAAAGAACCGTTCGACGAGGAAGCGCGGAAGAACATGTTCGGGCAGGCTGCGAAGGAGATGGCGGGGAGGAAATAATTGCTCGTCATTCCGGGGCGCGCGAAGCGCGAACCCGGAATCTCGAGATTCCGGGTTCGATGCTGCGCATCGCCCCGGAATGACGGAGTGAAAAACGCGACATCAAAGGAAATCC
>Ga0207667_10004320_pt1 | contig 17402 bp, 17 predicted proteins | sample KBSCornC52_FD_184301 | JGI IMG/M metagenome (GOLD analysis project Ga0207667, IMG submission 184301) | Corn rhizosphere microbial communities from Kellogg Biological Station, Michigan, USA - KBS Corn C5-2 (SPAdes) (version 2) | ecosystem: Host-associated > Plants > Roots > Rhizosphere > Soil ...
GCCTTCCCGGAACTGCGCCATGCCGATCAGATCACCGCGTAGGGACAGATGTCCTCATCTGTCCGGCGGAGCGAAGCTCCGCTGATCTTGACTCTGGGTAGCGCCGGCATCCTGCCGGCTGTCCCGAGGGCGTCTCGCCCTCGGCGGTGCGGGCGGGACGCCCCCACCACAGCCCCCGGGACGGCGCTACCAACCACTTACTTGCGGATCAGCGTCTTTGCCGAACTCATGTTGTCGAAGCGGTCATAGACCCGAACCACCACCACATGCTCGGAAGATATTTTCGCCGGGTCCGGTAACGCTGGATTCCCGCCCGCAGGCACCGCAGCCTGGAAGTCATAATTCGCCGATTTTGAGTCCGCCAGCTGCCCAACCGGTTCCACATATTGCCAGTCGGCAGCATCCACCGAATACTCGGCGCGCTTGATGTTGGAAAATCCATCGACGGCGTGGAAGCTCACGTGGATTTGCGTGCCTTCCACGACCGCCTTGAGCCCCTCAATTCGGGGCGGCGTGGTATCTACTTCGAAGCGCGCGCTCTCCCGGGTTGAAGTCAGCGCCTGGCCAGGAGAATGGGAGGGCGCATCCGAGGCCATGACTTCGACCGTGTAACCGCCATCCGGCAGCAGCGACGCGTCGAAGGAATAGTACTTGTCGTTCAGGTCATCTTTCAGCAGGAGCCAGCGGGTTTCACCGTCGCCGCGGTAATAGACGGAGTAAACCATCTGGTCGTCGTTGTCGTCATGGACGGTCCACTTCACGCCGATCGAATCGGAATCGCGAGTGGTGGGAGGCGGCGCGTCAAAACGCGGCTGCGGATTGGCGGCTGCGGTCCCGCTCGTGTCGGGTACCAGCGCGAGCTTGGGCAAGGGCTGGTAACGCACGCCCACCTGCACCGTGACATCGTCGAAGTCGGGAGCGACGTTCTTGGGCAAGTAATTCAGCAGCACGCTGTCGACGCTGGGTGCGGTGGTCCCGGCGTGCAGCGCGGCTTTCCACTGGATAAACCGGGCCGGCGGCACATTGAGGACCGGGTCTTTCAGCAGATCGACCGGCTGCCAGGGGCTCCAGTTGCGGTCGGGATTGTCCACGTTGCCGCTGCGGGCAAAGAGCTGGACCTGCCCCGCGCCGCGCAACTCGGCGCGTCCCCAGCGGGAGAAGACTTTGGCGTCGAACACATCGCTCTCATAGCTGCCCTCGGATTCAGCCGACCCGCCCAGCAGGAATACTTTGCCCAGGTTGCTGGTGGACACATACAGCCCGCCCGCCGGAGCTTTGGCGAACGCCGTGACCTGGGTGGCGCTGGCCTTCAGCAGATCGACGAAGCGATCTTCGCCGGTGATGGCGAAAACATGACCGCGGTTTCCCGTACCAGCCAACAGGCGCCCCGTCGAATCGAAAGCCAGGGCATACACCAGGTCCTCGCGCGAAGCCCATATGCGCCGGGGCGAGCCATCGGGCGCGATCCGGTAAATTTCCGAACCGCCGCTGGCGCTCGTTCCGGTAAGCGGGATGCTGCTCACCAGGGCGGGGGGCATGGCGCCCGGGTTCAGCACTACCATGCCGGGTTGTGCCGGCCCGCCCGTGGGGGCGGGTATAGGAGTCGTGACCGGCGAAGGAAAGATTGACGGAGTGGGCCCGGCACGCTTCTCTCCCACGCCGGCGGCATAAATATTTCCCGCTTTGTCGATGGCCAGCGCCGTGATTTCTTTCTTGGGGGCGCTGTAAAGGACGAAGCCTTCACCGCTGGGCTTGATCTGGTACACCAGTCCACTGCCGTCCGAGCCCGCAATCAGATTGCCCTGCGCGTCCACCGACAAGACCCGAATATGCGCTTCATCGCTTTTGAAAAATACGGAATGCTCCCCTTTGGGAGTCACCCGATAGATTTCGCCGTGATCGCCGGTGGCGACGTACAGGTTGCCGGCATTATCGAAAGCCAGGTCCCATATGTATTTCGTCCCGGGATCGAAATATACGGAGGCAGAGAATTCGCTGGAGGCTTTGATTGTCGCCGGCTCCTTTCCCTTGGCCGCTGCCGGGCTGGCCAGACGCTCAATGCGATACACCTTCCCGTCCGGATTGGTGGCGGCGTAGAGAATGCCGTTCTTGTCCACCGCCAGGGCCTGCACCTGCAACTCCTGGGGCTCGAAGATGGTGGAGGTCTGTCCTTGCGGGGTGATGCGATACACGCGGGCGGGCCCGCCGGTGGCGGCATAAAGATTTCCGCTCTGGTCCGCCGCGATCGACCATATGTAAGTGGACGGCGTAGTCGAGATCGCCTTGAAGGCAGGCGCCAGTTCCAGTCCGCCAGCACTGCGAATGGCCACGCCCGTCGCCGTGCCCTTGCTCAGATCTTCAAACTTGGACTGCTCCCAGGTACGGGTGCCTTCGGCGGAAGCGAAGGTTGCGAAGAGTAATAAGAGAGTAGGAACGAGGAAGAATTGCTTGTGCGGACGAATTGCCAATTTTGTTACCTCATTGCGATCTGGAGCGGAAGAATTCAGACTATCACGGAGGGCTGCGATACGGCTTTTGGTGTGGTTTGATGTGGTCGCGGGCGACCCGCCCGCGGCATTTGGTTTTGGGTTTCCACTTTCGCGGGCAGGTCGCCCGCGACCACACGAACATCCTACTTGACCGTAATGGTTAGGACCTGCGCACCCGCAACTACGTAATCCAATGGGCCGGTGGCCGCCTCATTCACCGAGGACTCGCCCTGTACGATCATCTCCTGGGTGCCGCGCATGCTGTCCATCACATTCATGATGGAAAGCGGCAGCGTGGGCATCACCTTGTCCGCGACCATGGCTTCCGGGTCAGCCTCCAGCAGCGAAACGTACACCCGATTGTTCACATGCTGTTTGTTGAGCAAAGCAATGGTGGAGGCCAGGTCCATTTTGCGTCCCAGCAGCGGGTTGCCGCGGCGAACCCGATCCAGGGTCTCGCCATCGCTGACCAGAATCCGCAGCGGTCCCCGCGATGTGGAGGTTGGAATATGAATGGGAATCTGCTGCAGAATCACTTCGCCGCGGTAAGGGCGCAGCACGGTCTCGATGGTGATTTCGTCGCCCGGACGGGCTTCGATCAAATCGGTGCGGGCGCCTTCGAGGCGCGCCCAGCGACGTTCGCGCACCAGGTCGAAATCAAGCTGGACGCCGCCAATGCCCGGTACGGTGTACGGGTTGTCGTAAATGCGGCTGAAGCGGTCCCCCAGCGAAAGCGCCGCCATGACCGCGGCCGGCTGTCCGCCATCCGAAGGGGCAAACATGTTCTGCACCGTGACGTCGGGATATCCGTTCACGCTGATGCGGCCGTTCATGCGGTAGGTAGTGTCCTCGCCGTACTCGTTCACGCCGTGCAGCGCGTTGAATACCGTCGCCATCATGGCCAGGGGGCTAAGGTTGGCGTTGTTCAGCACTTCATAGTGAAATTGCTTGTCGGTCGCCCCCCCGTGAATATTCAAAGTGACGGGAATCATCTCCGGCTGCTTGCCAAACTCTCCCAGGATGCCGGTGTGCCGGTCCTGCACGAAGGCGCCCACCGGTTCGGTGGCATTTACGATCTTGAAGGCGTTGAGCGGCGACGGCAGTGTGGCCAGGACTTCCGCTTTGGTCATGGGCAAATCCACCATGCCAAATTGCAGCAGGGGGTGACCGCAGGCCAGCAGATGGTGGGCGTCCATGTAGGTGACGGTGCAGGTGGCTGCGATGTCCATGTCGCCGCGCACCAGAATCGCGCTGATGGCCGAGCCCGGCTCCAAAGGTTCGGGCTGCTTGCTTTCGTTGACCGAGCCTACTCCCATCACCGGCACGATCCCGGCCTTGGCGAACTGGGGAGAGAAGCGCTGCACGGCTTCCTGCGAGAATCCGCTGAACACCAGCGGAGCTTCGATCGGCTTCAGATAGTTGGCATAGTCCTTGGCAGCAAGTCCGTCAGACGTAAGTCCAGCAGCCCCAGGGCCTGAGGTTCGGGTGGGTGTATGGACCGAAGACTCCGCGTTCACGGTGCTTCCCGGCCTGCGGTCCATGGCGCTGATCTCGAACATCTCTTTGATGGGAGTCACGCCGGCGATCGGCTCCTTGGAGAATTCCCCGATGCGGAAGGCCAGTGCTCCCGCCAGTTTGCCGTTCAAATAAACCGGGCTTCCGCTCATGCCCGCGACCACCCCGGTGTATTCCACTTTCTCGCCCGACAAACGCACCAGGATGATGTCGCCCTTGGGGCCGTTCGCGTTCCGCAGAATCCCGAGAACTTCTACTCCCATGGATTCTGGTTTGGTGCCCTGGAAAACCGTGTAAGCCACGCCGTGCATTCCGGCATGAATCTCGCTCACCGGAATGGTTTCCACTGCTTTGGGTGTCTGGGCCTGGATAATGGAAGAGAGCAGAAGAGCAATGACACTGGAGAAAAGCGCACGTCTCATGAATTTGAACCTGGAGCCTGGCGCCCGCGAACGGAAACCTTATTCTTTGCGCTTTGTATCCTGCTCTTGGTGCGAAGGAGGAGCGAAAAGCGACAGTCAAAGGCCGTGCAAAACATCCCAATCGCGAAGCCCTGCGTCTATACTAGCATAACGATTTACCGAGGAATTCCATGTTTTCCATTCACTGGATTAGAAATGATTGGACCAGAAATCTGAAATTTCGCCGGCCCGCTCTTACTATCCCATTGATGATGCTGGCTTTGCTGGCCTTGACCGTGGGCGCCCCTGGGCTGCTGGCACAGGACCAGTCCGAACCCGCCGCCGGCGGGCAGAAGCAGGAAGCGCCGCCCGAGGCAGGCGGCCCACAGAACGACGTCGGACCCTACGCCATCCCGAAGAAGAAAGAAGAACCGCCGCCGCCACCGCCCCCAGCCAGACCGAAGAAAGTTGAGGGCATGCCGGATTACTCCATCAAGGTGGACGTACCGCTGGTGAACGTGGACGTTCTGGTCACTACCAAAGACGGGCAATTCATCCCCGGCCTGAAGAAGGACAACTTTCGCGTGCTGGAAGATGGCGTCCAGCAATCGGTGGCTGACTTCGATGTTTCGCAAGCCCCCATCACTGCCGTCTTGCTGGTTGAATTTGCCTCTACCAACTATTACTTCATGGTGGACGCGCTGAACGCCAGCTATTCATTCGCCAATGCCCTCAAGAAAAATGACTGGGTGGCGGTGATCTCTTACGACATGAAACCGCACATCCTGGCCGACTTCACTCAGGACAAGCAAGCGGTCTTTGGGGCGCTGAATCAGTTGCGAATACCGGGGTTCGCCGAAACTAACCTGTTTGACGCCCTGTATGACACGCTGGACCGCGTCGATCAGATTCAAGGGCGCAAGTACATCATCCTGGTAACTACGGGGGTGGACACTTTCAGCAAGCTCAACCTCGACCAGATCATGAAGAAGATCAAGACCACTCATGACGTCACCATTTTCCCCATCAGCGTAGGCTTTGCCGTGCGAAACTACTGTGAGTCCCATCGCTGCGGTTACACCCACGGCATGGGCATCCCGGTCGGAGAAATGGATTACCTGCAGGGCGATAACGAGATGAGGACCTTCGCCCGCCTGACTGGAGGACGCGCCTACTTCCCCCGCTTTCAGGCGGAGCTGCCCGAGATTTTTCGCGACGTCATCGGCGATATCCGCAACCAGTACAATCTCGCCTACCACCCCACCAATCCCAAGCTGGATGGCACTTATCGCAAACTGAAGGTAGAGGTAGTTGCTCCCGATGGAGGACCGCTGAAAGTGAAAGACCAGAAGGGCAAAGACGTGAAGTACACCGTCATGGCGCGGGAGGGCTACACGGCGAAACACACGGTGGAATAGATCGTGTGGGTCGGGAGTGTTCGACCCACACCAGCTAGACCACACCAGTTAGTGCACGTGCACAAGGGTATCGAGCAGAAAGAGCAGCCCCACTCCGAGGAAGACGACCAGCGCCATCCTAACGCCTGGCTCCCGGTTGACCTCCGGCATCAGGTCTGAAGCAGCCACGTAAATCGTCACCCCTGCCGAGAGCGGCAAGCCATAACTGACCTGATGGCGGAAAAGAGCCATGGTGAGGACTCCGGCCAGCGTCGATGCGCCCAGTAGCATCGACGCGCCCCAGGCAGTGCGCCGGCTTTGTCCGCTGGCCAGCATGACCGACGCGATGGTGAATCCTTCCGGTATCTTGTGCAGGAAAATGGCCAAAAAGATGACCCATCCCAGCCAGTCGGAAACGATGAAGCCGGAAGCAATGGCAATACCGTCAAAAAAAGTATGGATAATCAGTCCCAGGAGCACCGAATATCCCCGGTGACCGTGGACGAATGCATCCCTATGAGTCTCCTCGCCGAAATGGAAGTGCGGCGTGACGGTATGTTCGAATAAGTGAACGATGAGGTATCCGGCGAGAACCAGGAAGGCAGCGCTCTTGCCGCGCAACTCCAGGCTGGCAGGAAAAATCTCTATGATCGCCGTGGCCAGCATGAATCCCGCGCCCAGCGCCACAAAGTACTTCAGGTAAGACCGGTCCCAATTCTTCTGAACGATGATGGCGCCGCCGAAAACATTGGCCGCCGCTGCGGTCAGACCGAGCAAAACGCTGAGGAGGATGGGATGCATCTACGCGGGCGATAATAACAGTTCCCGGTTCTCCAGTTCCCGGTTCTCAGCTATGCGGCCGGCCTTATGGCGCCGATCAAGCCATTGAGTATTTTCCCCAACTCCGCTGCCTGGTCGAGGAGATGTTTGCCATGCTCCGGGGTAAAGTACGCCAGGTTCTGGGCAATCATGAGTTGGGTTTCGACTTCGACCAGGGATCCTCGGGCGCGCCCCAGGAAGTAATGGAATTCATTGGCGGAGAAACGTGCCTGCCCCTCTGCAATGTTGGTCGGGACCCCAACCGCTGATCTTCGCAGTTGGCTGGAGAGTCCGTAAAGCTCGTCCCGCGGAAATGCTTTGCTGGTGCGGTAAACGTCCATCACAAAATCCATGGCTTTCTGCCATGCGATCAGGTCCCGGTATGACTGCCCCATAAGTAGTCCTCCTGAGGACGATCATGCCAGCATCTGTCAGAAAAAGATGTGACGTATGAACACTAAGAACTTGAAACTGAGAACAGAGAACTGGTCTGTTCTCGGTTCTGAGTTCCCAGTTCTCAGTTCCAAAACGGGAATTAGCCGCTGTGCCGGATATGCATCACATCGCCATCCTGCACGATGTAGTCTTTTCCTTCGAGACGCAAGGTGCCTTTGGCGCGGGCGTTAGCTTCTGAGCCAGCCTCGAGCAGCTGGTCCCAGCGGATGGTTTCAGCGCGGATGAAGTGTTTTTCGAGATCGGAATGGATGGCGCCGGCGGCTTCCACTGCGCGGGTGCGGACAGGAATGGTCCAAGCGCGGCATTCGTCTTCGCCGGCAGTGAAGAAGGAGATCAGTCCCAGCAGCGAGTAGGTCGTACGAATCAGGCGGACCAGTCCGCTTTCTCTCAAGCCGTAACTGCCCAGAAATTCGGCTGCATCCTCGTCGCTCATTTCCGCGAGTTCCGCCTCTACTTTTCCGCAAATTGCAGACGCAGACGCATTGGGCCGCGACACCACTTCGGTCAAGTTGTACTTCGTGATCGCGTTTTCGAGATCGTTGCCCAACTCCGTGCTCTCCCCGACGTTGAGCACGTAAAGAATCGGCTTCTCGCTCAGGAACATGAAGCCGCGCAGACGCTTCTTGTCCTCCGGCGTCATTTCCATTTCGCGCAGCGGCCGCTCGGTACCCAAGTGCGCATTGGCCCGTTTCAGAAGATCGAACTCTTTCTCCAGGTCTGGAGTGCGCATTTTCTTCAGGTCTTTCTCCAGGCGCTCCAGCCGCTTTTCGATCTGTCCCAGGTCGCTGACCATCAGGTCGAAATCGACGTTCTTGATGTCGCGAAGGGGATCCACTGGCCCGACGTGCGGAATGGAAGGATCATCGAAGGCGCGGACCACGTGGGCCAGGGCGTCCACATTGCGCAGGTGCCCGACGTACGCGCTTTCCTTCAGGGCCTCCTGGCCAATGGCACCCACATCCACATATTCGACAGAGGCGTGAGTGAGCTTTTTCGGATTGTAGAGCGCGGCCAGGCGGTCGAGGCGTTCGTCCGGAACTTTGGCCACTCCTATATGGGCCTCGCGCGGGTTGGAGTGGGCCTGGCCGGAAAGGTGCGCCTTGGTGAGAATGCGGAACAGAGAGGTCTTGCCCACCTGAGGCAGGCCGATAATGCCAGTTTTCATAGGGACACAAAGATGATAACAGCCAGATCAGGTCAGGGAGCGTGCTGTCAGATAAGCCACCGCCAGTCCGAGCAGGAGCACTCCGCCCTCGATCCGGGTGGACCAATGATGCAAGCCGTCGAATTGCACGCGAGCGGGGCTGTCCATCGGTGCGGCATCAATCTCCCCTATCGAGGCCCGGATCGCGTCCATGCGAGGAATGATGCCAAACTGCGAGATCAACGTAAGCAGCAGCATCATACAGATGAGCACATTCCGCGCCGCGAACCACTGGGCTTCGCCGTTGCTCAGCCGGCTCAACAGCAGCGAACTGGCCAGAAAGACGACCGCGGAGATCATTCCCATCCAGTGCAGGATGCCCAACGAACGCCCCACCACCGACCCTGCCAGATGGCGCGTAGGCAGCACCGAAAAAGAAGTTTGTGCGACGACCGGGAAAAATATTACGCCGCCCAGCCACACGATCAGAGAGAGCAGCATGAGGAAACGAAGGAATGACATCACAGTTGACCATTATGAACGGCAAACTGAGAACCGGGAACTCAAAACTGACAACTGATTTTTGTTCTCGAGAGCCCTGGCAGGCAACCGCCCTACACCGGCACGCGGATAGTTTCAACCAGTTCCCGGAGCAATTGCTCCGCCTGTTCGGATTTCTTGAGGGTAGAAGAGTAGCGGCCGTTTACCGCCACGCGGTGGGCAAAGACTGCCACCACCAGCGGCTTGAAGTCTTCCGGGACACAGAAGTTGCGGCCACCGAGAAAGGCCATGGCCTGCCCAGCACGGTAGAGCATCTGGGAACCGCGGGGGGAAACCCCCAAGGAGAACTGTTCGGACTCGCGGGTGGCGCGAACAATCGCCAGCACATAGCCAACCAGCGAGTCATCCACTCGCACCTGCGTGACCGCCTGCTGCATTTCGAGTACGTCAGCGCCCGTGAGCACCGGCTCCAGAAGTTCGAGTTGGGCCGTGCCCGCTTCAGAGCGCAGAATCTCGCGTTCCGACTCGCCATCGGGATAACCCATCCGAACCCGCATAAGGAAACGATCCAGTTGCGACTCCGGCAAAGGATAGGTCCCGTGGTGCTCGACTGGATTTTGAGTAGCAATCACCAGAAACGGCTGCGGCAGAGAATAAGAGTGTGAGTCCACCGTGACTTGGCCTTCGTTCATGGCCTCGAGCAACGCGGACTGAGTCTTGGGAGTGGTGCGGTTGATTTCGTCGGCGAGCAGGACGTTGGTGAAAACCGGTCCCCGCTTGAACTCAAACTGCTGCTCGATGGCAGAGTAGATCGAGATGCCCAGGACGTCGGACGGAAGCATGTCGCTGGTGAACTGCACCCGCTGAAACGTACAGTCGATGGCGCGCGCCAGGGCCTGGCCGAGAGTCGTCTTGCCCACTCCGGGGACGCCTTCGATCAGCAAGTGTCCACGGGCCAGTACCGAGACCAGGGCGAGGCGGACAACATCATCCTTGCCGCGAATCACCTTGCGCAGTGCGTTTTCCAGCTGCGTTGCCCGGTGGGACGCGGCAATGGCGGTTTCAGGCGACATCCAGAAATTTTACTATGCGCTCGCGCTGGTTGCGGCGGGTAGAAGGTGTTACGAACGTCACACTCAAGCTCTCAGGCTTTCAGCTATCAGCTCTCAGCTTTGACTTTAGCTGATGGCTGAAAGCTGATAGCTGACAGCTTTACCGCGTGAACTCTGCCGGCCTTCCGGTCAGCCGCTCGATGCGCTTGGCAATCGGCGGATGGGTGGAAAACAGGTTGCCGAAATTCATGCCTAACAGCGGCTGAACGATGAACAGATGTGCGGTAGTTGGAGTACCCATCATCGGCACCCGCCGCGAATAGGCGTCGAGCTTGGACAGTGCGCTGGCCAGAGCATAGGGATTGCCGGTAAAGTGCGCGCCGGTTTCGTCCGCAGCGTACTCGCGCGAGCGTGAAACCGCCATCTGGATCATCATGGCAGCGATCGGGGCCAGGATCAGCATGAGCAAGCCGCCCATGGCTCCGCCGCGACGATCGTCACGATCGCCCATCCCGCCGAAGTAGGCGCCGTAGCGCAGCCAGGTGATGGCTCCGGCGATGGTAGCGGCCACCGAACTGATCAGAATGTCGCGGTTGTTTACGTGTCCCAGTTCGTGGGCCAGCACGCCTTCGAGTTCTTCGTCATTCAACAGGCCCAGGATACCCTGGGTGACCGCGACCGATGCGTGCTTTGGATTGCGTCCGGTGGCGAATGCGTTAGGCGACTCCGTCGGGATCACGTAAATCTTCGGCATGGGCAAACCAATTTTCTGGGTCAGCCGCTCCACAACGTTGTAAACCCGCGGCAACTGCTCGCGCGTGACTGGCTGGGCTCGATAGGTTTTCAGCGCGATCTTGTCAGAAAAGAAGTAAGCGACGAAGTTCGTGACCACGGCAATGCCCAGCGCCAGCAACATCCCGTTCTGTCCGCCGAGGACGCGGCCTACCGCCATCAGCAAGAGGGTCAGCGCGGTAAGCAAAAAGGCGGTCTTGAATGTGTTTCCCATAGATTTGATACTCACTCCATTAGATGGTCCGCCGGGGAAAGGGATGCATCCGCCAAAGTGTGGGCGCGAGCGTCTTCGCTCGTGCCTTGCAACCACTGGTAACCACGTGGCGACAGCCGCCCCGGCTGTCGGGTCGAGCGCAGCTCGACAGATCCTCAAGGCTGGCTCAGAGACCCCAGTGGCCGAGTCCGGGGATGTCGAGATCGGCCCAGATCCTCTAAGAAGCCGCGCAGCGCCCGGAAGCCCTGATGGCAGAGCAACATGACGAGCTGTGCGCGGAGCTCCCGGAAACCCTTTTCGGATTATTGCTGGTCAGGGATGCTCAACATGAAATTGCCCGCCGCTCCACTCTTCGGGAGCGACATCGGTGATGGTTTCGGTGAAGTCCCAGCGGTGGCCGTAAAAGTCCTGGGCGTTGTATTGGCGCTCGCCATAGGGATGATCTTGAGGTTCAGTCAGGACGATGGCCCCGTTCTGCCGCGCGCGTTCGCAGTGTCCGTTGGCATCTTCGATACGAACCTGAATGATGTGCGACTGGTTGGGCGGCACATTTCCCTCGGCGATGGTGAAGCAGCCCTCGCCGGCCTTCATCTGGATGCGGTGATTGGCGATGCGCAGACGGATGGTGAAGCCAAAAGCCTTGCCCAGCCAGTCCGCGGCCGCGCTGGGGTCGGGGTAAATGAGCACGGGTATCACGGCGCAAGGCGGCACAGATCGGTTGGATCGCATTCCTGAAACTCTATCACTCAACCCGCGCGGAATGGAGGGCAATTGACCTGGTGACTGTTCAACCTATCCTTCGTCTAATGCAAAATGTTCACCGAAATTCTCAGTCAACGTTATTCTGCGAGTCTGGTTTTAGTCCTCGGGATCGTGACTGTTTCGGCAGCCCAGGTCCGATCCGCACCGAGATTGGACTTGCTGACGCTACACAGCAAAGTCTTTAACAACACGCGCACCATTCGGGTGTGGGTGCCGTCTGGGTACGACGATGACTCGCAGGCGCAATCGAGATATCCGGTGTTCTACTTTACGGATGGCATTGCCACCTTTCATGGCCGCCACCTCGATGCCATCGCCAGTGAGTTGATCGCTTCGGGCAAGATTCCAGCTACCATTTTCGTCGGCATCGACAACGGTGGATCGACTCTCGAATCCAGGAATCCTGGGTCCGACCGTGCGAATGAATATTTGCCATACCCGGATGATTTCCTGAGTCCTCCGGTACCGGTGCCGCACGGCAGCCGGTTCCCGGATTTCCTGGAACAAGAAGTCCGGCCTCTCGTCGAATCGAGGTTCCGCACCCAGAAGGACGCGGTCGGTCTTGCAGGAGCTTCCTATGGTGCCGCAATCGCTTTGTACACGGTTCTGGAACGTCCAGGAAGGTATCGCTGGCTGCTATTGGAAAGCCCGTCGCTGTACATTGACAACGATCGCCTTCTCCGCCGGTCTGCGCAATTTCACCAGTGGCCGCCACGAGTCTTCATCGGTGCGGGTACACAAGAGGGAGAAGGCGACGCAAAACGAGAAATGGTGAATGACGTGAAGCGACTCGCAGACGCAATCGGCTCTGATTCAAGTACCTGCGTCTTTATTGTTCCGGGCGCAGAACATGGGGAAGACGCATGGCGATCCCGACTCCCTGCCGCCTTGCGATTTCTATTACGGTCAGGTACCTGCCCAAAGAGTCAATGAGCGTAAGCGATGTTGGGAAGCGTACCAGGGCCTTATGAATTTAGGAGCTTGTCGAGTTCGGAGAGCACTGATTCTGCGGAGGTTGGCTGCGCGTCTCCCGAAAGGTCGAACCGGCCCACTTCGATGTGATCGTTGTCGTAGAAGCCGACTTCCCAAATCACCCCTGCCGTGGTGATTCTTACCAGAATCCCGTCGCAATCGTCAGTGGTGCGGTTGTGCTCGATGGTAAAGGAAACGTCTCTTTTTTCGAGCCGACGCAGCAGTTTCATGAACTCGTTCGCGTTGAATGGAGTGGCCACGCCTCTGCTCCTAAGTTGCGTCGCATGTACAGGCCGCGATGATCTGCCCCGCACTACGTACGCACCGCCCACACATCGCAACGTAGCACCCGGCCGGCCCAGGCGTCCAGAATCGGACAGTAAAGTCCGAGAGCGGACACGTAGCCTCTGAATCCGGACGCAAAGCCCTGCCATTCCTCGTTCTCTTTTCCCCCTCAGTGGAAGAGCGGCCCTTCAGGGCCGCGGTCTGATGCTACCGCTGGTCGGCCTTCAGGCCCAGTGGCGCCACCGGGGCTGAAGCCCGAATTTAAATTGACTCGTAACGCGGCGCTGAAGCGCCGCTCTTCCCCGGTGCGGCTGAGCGAACTGCTCCAAAAGCGTCAATGACACTTCTTCAGCGTGGGAGAGATTTGCAGCAGTCTTGATATTGGCAGCTGAATTGCAATCAGATCCAGGAGGCTTACTATGGCTCATATTGAACGGATTCGTGACGTTATTTCCGGCCCGTTTGACTCCGAGGTCATCCGGCAGCGCACCGCCGGAGGATGGCAAATGGTATCGATCGAGTGGCGACGCGAGTTACCCGACTCGGAATCCCCCACCCCTGGCGGATACAACGAGGATATTCCATACGGGCTGCGCATCTCGGACGATTGCCAGCGTTTGGAAGTCGATCCAATTGAGAACAGGACCCTGATGCTGATGATGGAGTTGCTGGTGCAGGACTTCCCCTATTCGAGCATCGTCAGCGACCTGAATGAAAAGGGCCTTCGGATGCGCGACGGCAGGCCATGGACCCGGGTAGCAGTGTTCAACATGACACCACGCCTCGTCGAAGTCGGCCCCCGCCTGTTCGAAACCGAAGAGTGGCAAAGGCTGCGACAGCGGTTTTCGCTTTCAAGAGAGCCAGAAGTCTCTTAGGCCGCGCGGGGAGAATCCGGGTCAATGAGCGTCATGGCGATTTACCAGCATCGATTCGCTAGAATCGAGGATGACATCGCAAGCTGCGAAAGGTCACAACGCAGGTGATCCAGGTTCCGTCAAATCATGGCTGGTCTCGGCAGGACGGGACCGGCGGCCTGGATCGCCGCTGAACCTGCCGCCATACCCGGCGTCGAACTTCGTGCTGAGAGAACACCGTGCCTACTCTCGCGACGACGGCCCGCCGGGATGGAGGCGCTGGAGCGATCGTCGGCGGCCTCGAAGGAGGCTCTTCGGTTTGCTTCGCCTCGGGGATGGCGGGGATCGCTGCGATTTTCGATCAACTCCCTGCAGGATCGATCGTGGCTCTGCCGGACGACTGTTATCAGGGTGTCGCGGGACTCGCCAACGCGGGTCAACGCCGCGGCCGGTGAACCGTGCGTCGGCTCGCCGTGGCCGACACCGCAGGCTGGATCAAGATGTGCAGCGTGGCCGACTTGATTTGGCTGGAGTCGCCTTCCAATCCGCTGCTGACGGTAGCTGACTTGGACACTATCTGCGCCGCACCGCGGAAGAGTGGCGCGATTTTCGGCGTGGACAACACTTTCGCTACGCCGCTCAATCAGCAGTATCTCGACACGCTGCAGATCGCACGCGACTCGGGGTCTCAGGCGGCAAGCAACAGTAAAGCAACAGAGTCGTCATAAGTCACTTCTCGCAGCGGGCCCACGCCGTATTGCCATTGAGAAGGAGCGATTTTACTGGAACCGCTTGACCCATCCCGGTTCGCGCACGTGTTCCTCGTGCAACCGGTGCAGCCGTGCCGCCATGATTCCCGGCCTTCCCAAATAGCCAACCACGTGCTGCGGATCTTTGCGGTCCACGACTGGCAAGCGGCCGATGTTATTGCGCAGCATCTTGGCGGCGGCCTCATGCAAGGTTTCGTCAGGATGGGTCACGATCATTTTGCGGCTTCCTGCTTCAAGCAAGCTCATGGCGCCAGAAGGATCTTCGTCGAGCGAGCGCAAGATATCGCCGCGGGTGATGATTCCCGCTAACCTTTTGTCCGCATCCATGAGCAGCATCCCCTGATGCCGGCTTACTTCCGGTTCGTGACGGGCGATGCGTTCGGCCAATTCGCGTACCGGTATCCCGGCAGGAAGGACAGGCGCTTCGCGGTCCATCGTTTCCGAAACCACCATCTGCTGCAGGACGTCGGCCTCGTAGTCCTGGTGGATGCGCAGTCCGCGCCGGACCAGCTTCTCGGTCATGATGGAAGCCTTGGGCATGAGCAGGATGGCCACTCCGTCCGCAATTACGGTGACCAGCATCAGGGGCAAGACCGAGTTGTAGTCGCGGGTAATCTCGAAGGCGAAGACGATAAAGGAAAATGCGGCGCGCGAAGCCGCTCCGAATACCGCGCCCATGGCCACCAGGGCAAATGCCCCGGCGGAGAGGTGCGCGGCAGGGAAGACCTCATTCATTCCCATGGCAAATACTCCGCCCAGCGCGGCGCTCGACATGAACATGGGAGCAAGCAGGCCGCCCGACGTTCCCGAACCCAGCGAAATTACCAGGGCCACAGCCTTGGCCAGCATCACCACGATCAGCACCTTCAATGCGAGGTTGGCATTCAGAATGTCGCTGATGGTGTCATAGCCGACGCCCAGCACCCGGGGAACGAAGTATCCGATGATGCCGAGTCCCAGGGCCCCGATCGCGGGCCACCAGAGTTGATCAATGGGCAGCTTCTCGAACAGGTCTTCGGTCCAGTAAAGCAACTTGCTGAAGCCAACCGCAGCCAGGCCGCAAATCACTCCCAGCAGCAGGTAAAACGGCAGGGCGCTGGGGACGCCGAAATCCATGGCCGTAACCGTGAACATCGGGCCCGCGCCCAACACCTGCATGTGGACCGCGGTGGCCAGGGTGCTGGCCACAACCAGCGGGATAAACGATCGCGCCTTGAATTCAAAGAGCAGCAGCTCGATGGCAAGAATCACGCCCGCAATGGGCGTATTGAAGGTCGCCGACATGCCGGCGGCCGCGCCGCAGGCCAGCAACACCTTGCGTTCCGAAGCCGTGGTGTGAAAGATCTGCCCTACCAGCGATCCCACAGCGCCGCCGGTCTGAATGATAGGACCTTCGGCGCCGAAGGGGCCGCCGGTTCCAATCGCGATGGCCGCCGAGATGGGTTTGAGAATCGCCACTCGCGGCTGAATGCGGCTGCGATTGAAGAGCACCGCTTCCATGGCCTCGGGAATACCGTGTCCCCTGATTTTCGATGACCCATACTTCGCCATGACTCCGACGATCAGTCCGCCGATGACTGGAATCGCAATGACCCACAGCCCCAGATGATTGTGACGAGCGCTGGTAAAGTCGGCGACGAAGCGGCCGTAGAAGGAAATGTTGGTCAAGAGTCCGATCAGCCGGTACAGGAGAAACGCGATACCGCCCGCGACCAGGCCGATCCCCGCCGCCAGGAACGAGACCAGTACCATACGGAATTGGGCAGGCTCGGCCAGAGTTGTGTCGCCAACCTGTGCGCCCGTGGCCGCGATCGTCGGGCGGGATTCGCGGCCCGCGCTACCTCCGGAAATTTCTTTCTCGTTCGGCTCCGTCACTTCTAACCTGCTTCCCCGAATTGCCTCGAAGGAGTTCTATGTGACAGGGGTTGAGCACTTTTGGCCGGCCGCATAATTCGTTCCAGGGCGGCGACCAGTGCCGGGCCCTGGGTGCGCAACTCGGTCTTGTGCCCCATGGACAATTCGCGAAGTACTTTTTCGCCTTTCGCGGTAAGCCCCAGCAGGACCTGACGACGGTCATCCCCCGCACGGCTTCGCCGCACCAGGCCTCGGGCGGAAAGGCGGTTTACCAGTTCGACCGTGCTGTGGTGCTGCAGCTGCAGGCGCTCGGCCAGCGTTCCAATTGTCGGATGCAGCCCGTCCGGCAGTCCCTTGAGGGCCAGCATCAACTGGTGCTGTTGCGGTTCCAGTGACATTTTCCTCGCTGCCTGTTCACTGAAATGAAGGAAGCGGCGAATCTGGTAGCGCAGTTCGGCCAATGCCTGGTAGTCGGAGAGGGTGAGCGTGTTAGCCATCTATAATATATCGTATCACGATGTAATATGAGGTTGGAACAGCAAGACACGCAGGAGCCAGCCTGATCTCAGCGTGCCCACGCCGGATCCTTCACGGCCTGGAAGCCGTTCAGGATGACGCTATTGGCAAGTAGGGATTCGAGTTCCGCTCTTAGGCTTTGACGACTTTGCCGCTTTTCAGGCAGGAAGTGCAGACGCGGATGCGCTTGGTCGTGGCGCCCACCTTGGCGTGCACCGGACGCAGGTTCACGTTCCAGCGCCGCTTGGTGATGTTATGGGCGTGGCTGATATTGTTTCCGAATTGCGGCCCCTTGCCGCAGAGCTCACATACTTGTGCCATTGACTGCTCCAGGTAAGTTCAGAACTTGATGTGTAAAAGATAGATTTTACCGGATTTCTCGCCCTTCGACAACTTCACCGACACCCACGTTCGACAGTCTGGTTGGCTTTGCGCACTTTGCGGCTTTTCTTCGCGTCCTTTGCGGTAGAGTTTTGCCCTTGCCTCAATTATTCGAGAATCTTAAACCGCAAAGGACGCCAAGGTATCGCAAAGGCCGCAAAGAGGGCTCTGTGCGATACTGAAATCATGGCCCCGCCCGATCCCAAGTCGGTGAAAGTGAACCTGACT
>Ga0207667_10004321_pt1 | contig 17401 bp, 9 predicted proteins | sample KBSCornC52_FD_184301 | JGI IMG/M metagenome (GOLD analysis project Ga0207667, IMG submission 184301) | Corn rhizosphere microbial communities from Kellogg Biological Station, Michigan, USA - KBS Corn C5-2 (SPAdes) (version 2) | ecosystem: Host-associated > Plants > Roots > Rhizosphere > Soil ...
GGTGCGTCAGGATTTCACCGAGATTGAATCGGGCGCGTTGTCGATGAGCGGATTGGCCGAACTCGGTCTCGATCCGCGCCTCCTGGTGACGGTGCGCGCAGCCGATGTGGACACCGCGTTGCGAACCGCCGCCGACGCGTTCGCCTGCGATGCGCTGGGCGCCGTCGTGCTGGAAGTCTGGGGCGAAGCGCGACAACTCGATCTCGTCGCCAGTCGCAAGCTGACGCTGGCCGCGCAGGCGTCGGGTATCACCGGCCTGTTGCTGCGGGTGGCGGCTGAGCCACAGCCCTCAACGGCGGAGACGCGATGGATCGTGCGCGCGGCGCATTCGCCGCCGGCTGCACCTTTAATGCCTGCGGCGCCTTCAGTGCTGGCGGCGCCTTGGAGCACATGGGGCGCGCCGATGTTCGACGCGCAACTTGTCCGCAACCGTCATGGCCCTGTTGGGCGGTGGATCATGGAATGGAAATGTGATGAGTGCCTTTTCAGTAAACCGGCGGCGTATCCTCAGCCTGTGGCTGCCGCGCCTGCCCATCGACCGCATCAAACGCCAGCTCGCACGCAACAGCGCCGCGCCGGCTAAAAATTCCAACGACGATCCCAGTATCGTCGTCGCCAAACAAAACAATGCGCTGCAGATTTCCGCGCTGGATGATGCCGCCGCGCGTCTTGGGCTTGACATCGGCCTGCCGCTCGCCAATGCCCGCGCCATCTGTCCGCACTTAAGGGTGTTCGATGCCGACGAAATTGCGGACACGGAAACGCTAGATAACATCGCCGACTGGTGCGACCGCTTCACGCCGCTGGTGGCGCTCGATCCCCCGCATGGCCTGTTTCTTGACATCACCGGCTGCGCCCATCTGTTCGGCGGCGAGGCAGCGCTGATGCGGCTGGTGTGTGACGTGTTGACCGCGCAAGGTTTTGCGGTCAGCGCCGCCATCGCCGGCACCTCGGTGTGCGCGCGGACGATGACGCGTCATGTCCATGGCGGCATCATCCACGCGGGCGAGGAAGCCGAGGCGGTGAAACCGCTGCCGGTGTCGGCGCTGGGCGCCGACGATGCCATCACCCGGGGCCTGCGCCGCGCCGGATTGAAAACCATCGGCGATGTCGCCTGCCGCGCGCGGCATGAAATCACCGCAAGATTCGGCGCTGATTTTACCACCTTGCTGCAACACGCGATGGGGCAGGGCGATGCGCCGATCAGTCCCCGCAAGCCGCTGCCGGATTACATCGTGGAGAAGCGGTTTCCCGAACCGATCGCCACCGAAGGCGTGATATCGGCAACCTTATCCCGGCTGGCGCGGATGCTTGTCATGGCGATGGACCAGCAAGGCAAGGGCGCGCGGCGGCTGGAAGCCCGTTTCTTCCGCACCGATGGCGCGGTGCGCGCGATCGTGGTGGATACCGGACAACCCGTGACCAGGGGTGAGGTGATCGACCGCCTGTTTCGCGAGCGGCTCGATGCCTTGCACGATCCGCTCGATCCCGGTTTCGGATTCGATCTCATTCGCCTGTCCGCCAGCCGCACGGAAATCGTCGTGCAGCAGCAGCGCGATCTCGATGCCAATGTGCACGACAATGACGAACTGGCAGCATTGATCGACCGTATCGCCGCGCGCATCGGCGGACGGCGGGTGGTCGTGCACCTGCCGCAGGATACGCATATTCCGGAGCGCGCAGTGATGGCGGCGCCGGCGCAACACCATCTTGCCACAGCCGCGCGTGCGATCTGGCCGGCGCGGGTAGAGGGGGAGCCGCCGTTGCGGCCGTTGCGGCTGTTCGAGCGGCCGGAGCAAATCAAGGTTATCGCGCAGGTGCCGGATGGCCCGCCCGCCCGGTTTGTCTGGCGCCGCGCCACCCATGCCGTGGTCCGTGCCGAAGGCCCCGAGCGCGTCGCCATGGAGTGGTGGCGCCCGCAAGGCGAGATGCTGACGCGCGATTATTTCCGCGTCGAGGACGAGGCCGGTTTGCGGTTCTGGCTGTATCGCGACGGACTTTATGGCCGCGAGATCGAACAGGAGGAAGGCAAGGCGGTTCAGCCGAACTGGTTCATGCATGGACTATTCGCATGAACCGTCCTGGCGGCATTGCGTCAATGCCTGACTATGCCGAGATCGGAATCACGACGAATTTTTCGTTCCTGCGCGGCGGATCGCATCCGCAAGCCTACGTGCATCAGGCGAGCAAGCTTCGTCTTCCCGTCATCGGCATTGCCGACCATAACACGCTGGCGGGAGTGGTGCGGGCTTACAAGGAGCTTGAAAATCCCGAAGTTACATACAAGCCGAAGCTTCTGATCGGTTCGCGCCTCGTCTTTATGGACGGCACGCCGGACATTCTGGTCTATCCGCGCGACCGCGCCGCTTACGGCCGGCTGTGCCGGCTATTGACGCGCGGCAAGCGAGGCGATGATACCGATAAGGGCGAATGCCATCTGAGGCTCGATGACCTCCTGGAATTTGCCGAAGGGCAGCTTTTGGTCGCGATGCCGCCGCATCGCTTCGAGCAGGAGCAAGCGCTTAAGGTTCTCGGTCAATTGCAGCGCAGCCGCGCGGATGGGGTGTGGCTTGCAGCGAGCCTCTTGTACCGCGGCGACGACAAGCGGCGTCTTGGGCGGCTCCAGCGCATGGCCGCAACCGCCGGCGTGCCGCTGCTGGCGACCAACGAAGTGCTGTATCACCATCCCGCGCGCCGCCCGCTGCAGGATGTTCTCACCTGCATTCGCGAGAAAATCACCATCGAGACAATTGGCAAGCGTCTTGAAGCCAATGCGGAACGCTACCTCAAGCCCGCCGATGAAATGGTGCGGTTGTTTCGCGAGGCGCCGGAGGCGATCGCGGAAACCATGCGGTTTGCCGGCCGCATCAATTTTTCGCTGGCTCAGCTCAAATACCAGTATCCCGACGAGCCGGTGCCGCCGGGCAAGACCGCGCAGCGTCATCTGGAGGATTTGACCTGGCAGGGCGCGCACAAAAGATTCCCGGTCCGGATTTCACCCAAGACCAAAAAGGTTCTGCACAAGGAATTGCGCCTGATCAGGAAGCTCAAATACGCGCATTATTTTCTCACCGTGCACGACATCGTCCGCTACGCGCGCGAGCAAAAAATCCTTTGTCAGGGCCGGGGATCGGCGGCGAATTCAGCCGTGTGCTACGTGCTCGACATTACCTCCGTCGATCCGACCAAGGTCGATCTGCTGTTCGAGCGTTTTATTTCCAAGGAACGGCTGGAGCCGCCCGATATCGACGTCGATTTCGAGCATTCGCGGCGCGAGGAGGTGATGCAGTATGTCTATCGGAGATATGGCCGTCACCGCGCCGCTGTCATCGCAACCGTCATTCATTACCGGCCGCGCAGCGCGATCCGCGATGTCGGCAAGGCGCTGGGCCTGACCGAAGACGTGACTGCGGCGCTGGCGGATACGGTGTGGGGAAGCTGGGGCGATGGCCTCACCGAGATGCAGGTTAGGCAGGCCGGACTTAAGCCCGACAATCCCATGATTCATCGCGCGGTGGCGCTGGCGGCCGAACTGATCGAATTCCCGCGACACCTGTCGCAGCATGTCGGCGGCTATGTGCTGACGCAGGACCGGCTCGACAGCTATGTGCCGATCGGCAATGCGGCGATGGACGATCGCACCTTCATCGAATGGGACAAGGACGACGTCGACGCATTGAACATGATGAAGGTCGACGTGTTGGCGCTGGGGATGCTGACCTGCATCCGAAAATGTTTTGACCTTATCGCGCATCATAAAGGCGAGCGTTACGAGCTGGCAACGATCCCTCAGGATCAGGCAGAGGTCTACGACATGCTCTGCCGAGGCGAATCGCTCGGCGTATTCCAGGTCGAAAGCCGCGCGCAGATGAACATGCTGCCGCGCCTGAAGCCGCGGGTATTTTACGACCTCGTCATCGAAGTCGCGATCGTCCGGCCAGGTCCGATTCAGGGCGACATGGTGCACCCTTATCTACGACGACGGAATGGCATTGAGAAGGAGCACTATCCTTCACCTTCGCCCGACCGTGGCGATAAGGATGAACTGTATAATGTCCTGCACAAGACGCTCGGCGTACCGCTGTTTCAGGAACAGGCGATGCGTATCGCGATCGAGGCGGCAAAATTCACTTCCGAAGAAGCCAACGGGTTACGCCGCTCGATGGCGACGTTTCGGAACGTCGGCACCATCGGCAAATTCGAAGACAAGATGATCGGCAACATGATCGCGCGCGGCTACGATCCCGAATTCGCCAAAAACTGTTTTGAGCAGATCAAGGGTTTCGGCAGCTACGGTTTCCCGGAAAGCCATGCCGCGAGCTTTGCGCAACTCGTTTATGTCTCATCATGGCTCAAATATTGGCATCCGGATGCGTTCTGCTGTGGATTGCTGAATTCGCAGCCGATGGGCTTTTATGCCCCGGCGCAGATCGTCGGCGATGCCCGCAAGAACGGCGTCGAGGTGCGGGAGATCGATGTGTCGTTCAGTTACGCGCAGACAACGATGGAGGAGCAAAGCGGGAAATATCATGCCGTGCGGCTTGGCTTTCGTCAGATCGACGGTTTCAAATGGGCCGATCCGGACGAGGAATTTTTGAGACAAAAAAGCGGTAAGCCAAAGGCGGAGGATTGGGCCGAGCGCATTGTCGCCGCCCGCCAACGCCGCCCCTTCACCTCGCTGGAAGATTTTGCCCGCGACACGGGCTTACCCAAGCGCGCGCTGATCCTGCTGGCGGATGCCGATGCGTTTCGCTCCATCGGCCTCGATCGCCGCGCAGCACTTTGGGCGGTGCGGCGCCTGCCCGATGACGTGCCGCTGCCGCTGTTCGAAATTGCCGCCGCGCGCGAGCAGCCCGACGAGAATGCGCAAGACTTGCCTGACATGCCGCTGCCGGAACAGGTGGTCGCCGACTACCAGACCATCCGGCTGTCGCTGAAGGGCCATCCGATGGAATTTCTGCGGCCGATGTTTGCCAGCGAACGCGTCATCGCCTGCGAAGACGTCTGCCATGACAATGACAGGCAATATGTCCGCTGCGCCGGCGTGGTGCTGGTGCGGCAGCGCCCGGGCAGCGCCAAGGGCGTCGTCTTCATGACCTTGGAGGATGAAACCGGCATCGCCAATATCGTGGTGTGGCCGAAGGTCATGGAACGGTTTCGCAAGGAGGTGATGGGCGCGCGGCTGGTGCTGGTCGAAGGATATATTCAAAGCAGCCCGGAACACGTGACCCATCTGGTCGCCGAACGATTGTTCGACCGCTCGCGTGATCTGGTGCATCTTGCCAATGACGCGCTCGGCCGAAAACATGCTGTGCCGGCCGGCCCGGCGCTGATCGAACAGCTGCATGACGACCGGCGTCAGCACCCGGACAATCCAGCCCGGAAAATCCGCCATCCGCGCAACGTGCGCATCCTGCCGCCCTCGCGGGATTTTCATTAGAGCGTGCAACGCTCGGGCGCATCGCGCCGCGAGATGGCGGACTCATGATGGAATTGAAGCGACGTCATTGCGAGGAGCGACTTGTCCGCCGTAGCTCAACGAGCGAAGGCGGAAGCGACGAAGCAATCCATTCTTCTCTTGTGGCCTCATGGATTGCTTCGCTTGCGCCCGCAATGACGATAAAATTACTCCGGCGCCGCGCCGACCGGCGGACCGCCGGGCGGCCGGTGCAGGTAGGTGATCGTTACAAACGCGCCGAGCCATGAGCCGACCGCCGCGAAAGCGACATAGACCCAGTTTTCGGTATAGCTGATCACGGCGTAGGATGAGAGCAGATACCAGACGCTGCTCCACGTCGCGGCCGGCACGCGCTTGCGCGCTACCACGGCGGAGGTGAACATGACATAGACCGCATCGGTCGCGGCCGTCGCCAGCAAGACGGCACCGGCGGTCAGGGGATCGATGGCGGCCATTGCAGTTCCTTCCATGCTATAGCGTTTTCGAGCAAAATGAGTACCGGTCCGCGTGAAGAAAACGCGTGAAAACAAAAAAGCTGGAGCCCGGTTCTGATTCAGTCAGGACCGAACAGCTCTGCGGCAGAACTTCGAACGTTAGGCAAGATTGACGGTCATGCAAAGTCCCCGCGAAATTCTGACCGATCTCTGGACCGCTGCCGGCGGCGATCCGGCCGCGCTCGATGCCGTCATGCTGACCGGCGAAGAGCCGCAACTGCCGTCGTCGTTTCGCGTTGCCGCCGCGGCGCAGGCCAGCATTGCCGCGGCCGGACTTGCTGCCGCGCAAGTCTGGAAATTGCGCAGCGGGCAATCGCAAGACGTCGCGGTCGATATGCGTCACGCCGTCGTCGAATGCCGTAGCGAACGTTACCTGCGCGTCGATGGCAAGCCGCCGGGTCCGACCTGGGACGCGATCGCCGGAATCTACAGAACCCGCGACCGGCGCTTCGTGCGGCTGCATACCAATTTCCGGCATCACCGCGACGCCGTCTGCAGGGTCCTCGACTGCAAGCCGGAGCGCGACGATGTTCAGGCCGCGCTGATGCAGTGGGATGGCGAGGCCTTCGAGACGGCGGCGTACGCCGGCGGCTGCGTGGTTGCGATGATGCGCACGCACGACGAATGGTCTGATCTGCCTCAAGCCAAGGCGCTTGCCGCGCTGCCGCCGATCAGAATCGAAAAAATCGGCGAGGCAGCCCCAAAACCATGGCCCGCGGGTGACCGCCCGCTCGCCGGGCTACGCGTGCTCGATCTGTCACGGGTGATCGCCGGCCCGGTCGCGGGCCGCACGCTTGCCGCGCATGGCGCCGACGTGCTGTTGATCTGTGGTCCCGATCTGCCGGCGATCCCCTGGCTCACCATCGATAACGGCCGCGGCAAGCTGACGAGCTTCATTGAACTCAAGAGCGAGCAGGGGCGGGACAGCTTGCGCGACCTGCTGGCGCAGGCGGATATTTTCTCGCAAGGCTATCGTCCCCGCGCGCTCGCAAGCCTCGGCTTCTCGCCGCAGGACGCGGCCGACATCAACCCCGGCATCATCTCGGTGTCGCTGTCGGCCTATGGCCATGCCGGGCCGTGGGCGGAGCGTCGCGGTTTCGACTCGCTGGTGCAGACCGCGACCGGTTTCAATCACGCCGAAGGCCAGGCCGCCGGCGTCGACGGGCCGAAGGAATTGCCGGCGCAAATGCTCGACCACGCCACCGGCCATTTGATGGCGTTCGGCGCGATGATGGCGCGGGCGCGGCAGTCGCGCGAAGGCGGCAGCTGGCACGTCCGCGTGTCGCTGGCGCAGACCGGGCGCTGGTTGTGGAATCTCGGCCGCGTCGCCGATGGATTTAAGACCGCAGATTTGACGGACGAGGCAGTGCTGCCCTTTGTGGAAGAGGTGCCCTCGGGCTTCGGTCCGCTGCGCTCTGTGCGCCATTCGGCGGCGCTGTCGAAAACGCCGGCATTCTGGGCCCGCCCGGCGATGCCGCTCGGCAGCCACCCGCCGCAATGGCCCGCGCGCAATTGAGGTCCATGGCTTCATGGCTCCCGAGGCTCGCCTCTCGAAATTTTAACTTTAAACGCTGGGGTTCTTCGCGTTTTTAGGTTGTTTGAAACATCAAATAGGCACTATTAGCGGACCGATGAGGCAGTCATTGCCGGAATCATCGCCGATTCGACCGGGGCCTATGTTGTCGGAATTTGCCAAGCGATTGCAGATGCTTAGTCGGCGACAGCTAGCCGTTGGTGCGGCCCTGCTGGCGCTTGCCGGCGCTGCTCTGTATGGGCTTGCGCATATCAGCGCGACAACGCAGGGGCATTCCGAGGTATCGAGCCAATCCCGCAAGGGATCGCAACGCTACGTTCCGACCCCGGCCGAATGGGCCAGCCTGACCATCGAGCCCGTGACCGAGCGAGCCTTCCGGGCCGAGCACGTCACCGAGGGCAAGGTCGCGGTCGACGAGGATCGCTCAACGCCGGTGTTTTCGCCCTATGCGGGCCGGGTCACCAAACTATTGGCCCGGCCGGGCGACCGCGTCGTGCAGGGCCAGCCGCTGTTTGTGATCGAGGCCGCCGACACGGTGCAGGCGCAGAACGATCTCATTGCGGCGATGACCGGATTGAACAAGGCGAGGTCTGCGCTCGATCTCGCGCAGTTGCAGCACAAGCGCGCCAAGGATCTGTTCGAGGGCAAAGCCGTCCCGCTGAAGGATTATCAGCAGGCCGAGGCAACCCTGATCCAGGCGCAGAACGATCTGCGCTCGACGCAAACGGCGTTGGAGGCGTCGCGCAACAAATTGCGTATCCTCGGCTTCACCGACGAGGCCATATCAACGTTCCAGGAAATGGGCCGCATCAATCCGGAAACCACCATTTTTTCACCGATCACCGGCACCGTTGTGCAGCGGAAGATCGGCCCCGGACAATATGTGAACTCCGGCGCCAGCGATCCGGTATTTGTGATCGGCGATCTTTCGACCGTCTGGCTCACGGCCTTCGTCCGCGAGAGCGATGCCTCGAATGTATCGGTCGGGCAGGAGATCGCTTTTAACGTACTGGCGCTGCCGGGCCACCCGCTGACGGCCCGCATCAACTATGTTTCCGCGGCGATCGATCCCGCCACCCGCCGGCTTCTGGTCCGCGCCACGATAGATAACAAGGACGGCCTCCTGAAGCCGGAGATGTTCGCGAATGTCACGATCTATTCGGCCGGCGATCACCCGGCGATTGGCGTGCCGAAGCAGGCTTTGATCTACGAGGGCAATCAGGTCCGGGTCTGGGTCGCGCACGAGGACAAGTCGATCGAACTGCGCCAGATCAAGCCCGGCCTCACCAATGGCGACCTCGTGGAGGTCGAGGGTAATTTGAAACCCGGCGAGCAGATTGTTACCAAGGGCAGCCTGTTCATCGACCGCGCTGCATCCGCCAGCTGACTTAATTCAGCCCATTGAAAGTTCCGATCTGAATGGATCGCCTCGTCGCCATCGCACTCAGCCGCCGCTATTTGATGGTGGGCTTGCTCGCCGTCGTGATGATCGGCGGCCTGATCGCGTTCAAGCAGCTCAATATCGAGGCCTATCCGGATCCGACGCCGCCGATGGTCGATATCGTCACGCAAAGTCCGGGTTTGTCGTCCGAGGAGATCGAACGCTACATCACCATTCCAATCGAGACCCAGGTCTCGGGCATCAAGAACCTGCGCACGATCCGCACCATCTCGCTGTACGGACTGTCGGACGTCAAACTGCAGTTTTCGTTCGACTACACCTATGACGAGGCGCTGCAGCAGGTGCTGAACCGGTTGTCGCAATTGCCGCCCCTGCTTGGCAATGTGCAGCCGGGGATTTCACCGCTCAGCGCTATCGGCGAAATTTACCGCTACCGGTTGGCCGGGCCGCCGAATTACAGCGTACTCGACCTGAAAACGCTGCAGGACTGGGTTTTGCAGCGCCGCTTTCGCGCCGTCCCCGGCGTGATCGACGTCACCGGCTGGGGCGGCAAGACCAAGACCTACGAGCTGCAGGTCGATTTCAACAAGCTGATCGCCTACGGCCTGACGCTGCCGCAACTGCTGCAGGCCGTCAGCAATTCCAATATCAATGTCGGCGGCAATACCGTCGACATCGGATCGCAATCCGCCGTGGTGCGGGGCGTCGGCCTGATCCGCTCCATCGACGATCTTGCCAGCACCATGGTGTCCCAGAGTGGCGGCAACCCCGTTCTCGTCAAGGACGTCGCTATCGTAACTGTTGGCGAGAAGCCGCGGCTCGGTATCGCTGGCCTCGATCAGGACGATGACATCGTGCAGGGCATCGTGCTGATGCGCCGTGGCGAGCAAAGCTCGCCGACCATCGCACGGGTCGAAGCGCTGGTGAACTCGATCAACAACTCCAGCATCCTGCCGCCGGGCGTGCAGATCGAGCGCATCTACGACCGCAAGGACCTGATCGACATCACCACCGCGACCGTGCTGCACAACATGGTCGCCGGCATTCTTCTGATCGTGCTGCTGCAGTGGATTTTCCTTGGTGACCTGCGCAGCGCGCTGATCGTCGGCGCCACCATCCCGTTCGCGCTGTTTTTCGCCGTTATCATTCTGGTACTGCGTGGGGAATCTGCCAATCTGCTCTCGGTCGGCGCGATCGATTTCGGGCTGATCGTGGACGCCACCGTGATCATGGTGGAAGCGATCTTCCGCCGGCTGTCGCAGACCACCGCGCTTTCGGAAGCCGAGCAAAGTCATATTTCAACCGAAACCGCGATGGGCATGAAGAGCCATGCCATCCTGTCGGCCTCCGCCGACGTGTCGCGGTCGATCTTCTTTGCCGCCGCCATCATCATCGCGGCGTTCCTGCCGCTGTTCACCTTGAATGGCGTCGAAGGCAACATCTTCGGGCCGATGGCGCGGACCTATGCCTATGCGCTGGCCGGCGGGATGCTCGCGACATTCACCATCACCCCGGCATTGAGTGTAATCATCCTTCCGTCACATTTACACGAAACCGAAACCCGGATCATGGCGTTCCTGCATCAGCTGTATGTTCCGGTCTTGAGCTGGGCGGTTGACAACCGGAAACTTGTGATGGCCGGAGCCGCGGGCCTCGTGGTCATGACCATCGTTTTCAGCCGCTTATTGGGACTGGAATTTCTCCCCAAACTCGAAGAGGGCAATCTCTGGATCCGGGCGACCTTGCCGCCCACGATCTCGCTGCAGGAAGGCAACGCCTACGTCAACGCGATGCGCAAGTTGATCCGGAGCCGCCCCGAAGTGGAAGCGGTGGTGTCGCAACACGGCCGCCCCGACGACGGCACCGACGCCGCTGGCCTGTTTAACGCCGAGTTCTTTGCACCCCTGAAGCCGGTCAACGAATGGCCGGGCACCCACGACAAGGGGGAACTCACCGGGCAGTTGCTGGGGCAATTGCAGGACAAGTTTCCCGGCGTCGAGTTCAATTTCTCGCAATATCTGCAGGACAACGTCTCCGAAGCCGTATCCGGCGTAAAGGGGGAGAACTCGATCAAGTTGTTTGGCAACGACCTCCAGGCGCTTACCGACACCGCCAATAAGATCAAGTCTGTCCTCGCCACCGTGCAGGGCATTACCGATCTGGCGGTATTCACGTCACTTGGCCAACCTACCATCCAGATCGATATCGATCGCGCGAAGGCTGCTCGATACGGGTTGGCGCCGGGAGATATCAATGCCACCATCAAGGTGGCGATCGGCGGCGACAGCGCCGGCGATCTCTATGAACCCGGCAGCGATCGGCATTTTCCGATCATCGTCCGGCTAGCGCCCGAATACCGCAAGAGTGCCGAGGCCATCCAGAATTTGCGGATTGGTGCGGCGGGTCCGAACGGCATGATCACGCAGATCCCCTTGAGCGAAGTGGCGTCGATCAACTTGGTCTCGGGCGCAGCCTACATCTATCGAGAGCAGCAGGAGCGCTATCTGCCGATCAAGTTCTCGGTCCGCGAACGCGACCTCGGTGGCGCGATCAGGGAAGCCCAGGACAAAATCGCCGCTCAGGTCCAGCTCCCGCCGGGATCGCGGATCGAGTGGGTCGGCGAGTTCGGCAATCTGCAGGATGCGATCAAGCGACTGTCGATCGTGGTGCCGATCAGCCTCGCGCTGATCGCGGTGCTGCTATGGTTCAATTTCGGCTCGATGATCGACACGCTGCTCGCCATGAGCGTGATCCCGATGGCAATCTTCGGCGGCGTGCTGGGGCTTCTGATATCCGGCATTCCGTTCAGCGTATCCGCCGCGATCGGGTTCATCGCACTGTTCGGCATCGCCGTGATGGACGGCATCATCATCCTGTCGCAGTACAATCAACTGATCGACGAAGGCTTTGACCGGGTAAGGGCGGTGATCCGCACCGGCGAGCTTCAACTGCGCCCGGTACTGATGACCTGCGTCGTCGCGGGCGTGGGATTGTTACCGGCGGCGTTGTCGGTGGGGATCGGATCGCAGGTGCAAAAGCCCCTGGCGGTGGTGGTGGTCACCGGCATGATGCTGGCACCGCTGGTCATTCTGGTGACGTTGCCAGTGCTGATTTCAGTTTTCTCGCGACGAGCGCGCTGAGCGGTCTAACTAAGGCGTGTACTCATAAAAACGAGAGACGTCCGCTTTTGGGGCTAAAGCAGATGCGCGCTGGTTATCCCGGAATTTCGTCTTTTGACCCATCTCGGACCTATGACGGATCGGCGTTGGCGAGCGCATTAGCCGTGCCATACGAGGCGTCCGCCGTCCATCAACAATGTGGTATATTATCCTTGGCTGTAAGCGCGATCGGCCCTATGTCTGCCGGGCGCGGTTGGTTGATGCGCAGCCCCAAACCGCTGCCTTTTTCGGTGTGCTGTTCGGCGGCGTTTTACAGATTGGACCAGTTGACGGGACATGAACCGAAAAGAACGGCGTGCGGCCAATAAGCGACGCGACGAGTCCGCATGGAGGCCAAACGCGCTTGCCTTCGGCTCGGCGGGCGTCAGCATTGCCGACCTCGCCGCTGAGGCAAGCCGTTCGCGCGGGGTGGGCCGCATCAACGAAGCGCAAGAGATTTGCCGTCAGATTCTCGCGCGCGAGCCTGCACATGTGCAGAGCCTGAATCTTCTCGGCCTGATGGCGCAGGCATCCGGCGATCACCGGGTCGCAGTGAAGATGTTCGCGAAAGCGATTGCTTCGGACGAGGTGAACGCCGCTTGCCATTACAATGTCGGCAATTCGTACCAGGCGTTGGGTAATCGCACCAAAGCGATCGCGCATTTCAGCAAAGCGCTTGCGCTCGGCATGGAAGAGAAGGCCGTCACCTTCATCCTGCAGAGTCCTATCATCGCCACGTATGTTGCGCGGATTGCCGGCAAGTGGCCGCTACCGGTAACGAACGTCGAATTGTTCAGCACCGAAAGCGTCACCCCGCTTGCAAGCGACCTCTTCCTCCGCTGTGCGATGGAAGCGACGACGCTGCCAAGCGTGCAACTTGAAGTGTTACTGGGATATGCGCGCGCTGAGCTGCTGCGGCTTACAGTGAGCAGGGCGAAGATAACGGCGAAATCGACCACGATATTAGTCGCCTTTGCTTGCGCGCTCGCTCGGCAGTGCTTCATTAACGAATATGTCTATGTACAGGCCGGAGCGGAAAGCGGACTTGCGAGCGTACTGCGCGATCGATTGCTGCAGGACCTGGCATCAGGGGCCGCCATAACCCCACTCACGCTGGCGGTAGTTGCGGCCTATTTCCCACTTCATGCCATGCCGATGGCGGAAGCGCTTCTGCGCCGCGATTGGCCTGCGACCGTGGCCGGCCTGTTACAGGTGCAGCTCCGCGAGCCGCTTGAGGAAGTGGGCGAGCGCGCCGCCATTGCGACACTCGCGCCTATCAAGAACAGCGTATCACTGCAAGTGATGCGCCAATACGAGGAAAATCCTTATCCGCGCTGGACCATTAACCCGCTGAACGTATTCGCTGCCGATCAGGCGCGGGGAAGGACGATCCCGACAGCGGAACGGCAAGCCGAACTGGATATTCTGATCGCGGGTTGCGGCACCGGCTTGCACGCGGTTCAGATCGCGCAAGTCTATCCGAATGCCCGTTTGCTCGGGGTCGACGTCAGCCTGACCAGTCTTGCCTACGCGCGTCGAAAGACGCGAGAACTGGGCTTGCGCAATATCGAGTATGCACAAGCGGATATTCTGGAATTAGGTACGATCGATCGCACGTTCGATAGCATTGAGTCGGTCGGTGTGCTCCATCATCTTGCAGAGCCGACGGCTGGATGGCGCGTGCTGGTCTCGCTGCTGCGACCGGGTGGCAAGATGCGCATCGGGTTATACAGCAATTTGGCGCGCCGCGTTATCGCGAAGGCCCGCGCCCACATCGCGGCGCGCGGTTATCGCGCCACGGCCGGCGACATAAGAAGGTGTCGCCAGGACATCATCCGCGAGGCGGAACACTGGAAAATGCTGATTGGCATGAAAGATTTCTACAGCATGAGCGGCTGCCGCGACCTGCTGTTTAACGTCATGGAACATCGCTTCACTATCCCCGAGATCGCTGCATTTCTGAACGATAATGATCTGTCTTTCTTGGCCTTCGAACCCTTTGACGATCCGACGGTGATCGAAAAATTTCATAAACAGTTTCCGGGCGCGGCCGATGAGGCTAACTTGGATCAGTGGCACCGCTTCGAAGCCGATCATCCGGATACTTTTTGGGGCATGTATATCTTCATGGTGGGCAAGAACGCGCACTGAAGCTTTAGGACGCTGTCGTGGATTTTCTAACCGGGAGTATCACGTTGGCACTTGCTCGCCGGGCCCTGTCCATGGACGAAGCGATTAAATTAAGCGGGACAAATGTCAACTATCGATAAGGCAGTTGGGCCTTACATCCTGGACGATGACTGATCTTGGCGCGGCTGTCTGCGCCAGTTTCTCCCAGGGAACTTCCGATTCTGGCACAAAGCAGACTTGTCGAAGGCCTGTCTGGATGTCCGCTTCCGAGGGTAGCGCGGACATCGTCAACTGTCAGCGTTCTAGATTTATGAGTACACGCCCTTAGCTAACTTCACCATCACCACGACGCCGCTCGACCAATCGATGTAGATGCGGCGGAAGTCTTGCCGCGCGGCAAGCGCCTCCATGAGAGGTGGAATCTTCACCGCGTGCTCCGGAGGCCACATCGGATGAGGCTTGGTATCATCGCAGATATAAATTCCGCCCGGGCGTAGCAAAGCGAGCGCCTCGTCCAGCAGCACATGCTTGCCTGCCCCGCCATCGGCGAAGATGAGGTCGAACGTATTCGGCAACTCGCGCCGTATCGCCGCCCCGGCGTCCTCGCAAAGCATGGTCAACCTTGGATCCGCTCCCAGATGCGATCGGGCGACAGCCTGTACCTTGGGATTGATGTCGATTGTGAACAGTCGAGCCGATGTGTCCATGCCGTCCAGCAACCAGCAGGTTCCGACCCCAGTTCCGGTGCCAATTTCGAGCAGCCGGCCGCCGGGTTTTAAAGCCGCCATAACCCGCAGCAAGGCGCCGACCGGCGGCCAGCACCAGTTTTGGAAGCCGATCGCGCGCGTGTCGGCCATGATCGCATCGAGTACCTTCGGCGGAGGCTGGAACGCGGCCTCGTCCATGGCACTCAGAATCCGTAAAGCTGCGTCGGATTGTCGACCAGAATCTTTTTGCGGATCGAAGCCTCTGGCGCCCATGCCGGCAGCTGATTGAGCAGACGTCCGTCATCGATCTGGAACAGCGGCGTCACATCGCTTGGCTTCTTCCCGGGCGGCGTCACCGAGTCCGGATGCGGCCAGTCCGTGCCCCAGACGATGCGGTCGGAATTGGCCGCGATCAGCGCGCGGGCGAGCGGGGCCGCGTCGGCATAGTCGGGCCCCAATTTCGACGCCCGATAGGCGCCGGAGATCTTTACATAGGCTTTACCCGATTTCACGAGTTCAAGCAGATCCGAGAAGCCCGGCTGCTCCGGACCAAGTGCGGCCTGCGCGCCGCCGAAATGATCGAACACAACCGGCACGGGCGAGGCGGCGACGAGATCCTTGATCGCCGAGATCATCGCCAGGCTGGTGAATAGCTGGATATGCCAGCCACGGTTCTTGACGCGCTCGACCGCGGCCTGAAAGCGCGGGCGCCCCACCGCGGGATCGCTGACGCCGCCAGTTGCCAGATTGAGCCGGATGCCGCGAATGCCCGCCTTTGCCATGGCATCAAGATCGCCCTCCGGCGTCTTGTCGTCGATCACGGCGACGCCGCGTGCAGTCGCGCCGCGCGCCTTCATCCCGAACAGCGTGGCGGAGTTATCGGTGCCGTAGACGCTCGGGGTGACGATCACCACACGCTCGATGTGCAGCGCCTTGTGCAGGGCGCTCATCTCTTCGGGCGATGCCAGCTCCGGGGTATAGACGCGCCCGGAAAAGAACGGAAATTTCTCGGGGTCGCCATGGATGTGGGTGTGGCAATCGCAGGCGCCGGCGGGAACGTCGAAATTCACCGGCGTCGACGGCTGGGCCGCCGTCGCAAGAACGGTTCGGTTGGGCATGGTCACTCCGGCCGCAATGGAGGCAAGCAGAATACTGCGTCGGGTCAGCATTGATCTCTCCCTTGTGCGTTTTTCGCGCTTTTATATTGCGCTTCGAGGCAGAATAACACGTTATCCCGTCAACGCACGCCCCGCGCGTACCTTACTGCCCCGATGGCGTGCGCAGGCCGTGCCAGGCGTCGCGCACCTGATGGTAGTGCACTTCCGGCAGATAGTCCGGCGTGTTGAGCGCCAGCGTCTTGACGTCGAGCCTGCCGATGGCGCTGAGCAGCGTGTAGGAGGCGATCACGCGATCGCGTTGCGCGCCGATCAGCCGCGCCTTGGCCGAGATCAGATCCTGCTGCGAGTTCAGCACGTCGACCGTGGTACGCTGGCCGCCCTGCGCTTCCTTGCGAACGCCCTCCAGGGCGACGCCAGCGGCGCGCACTTCGGATTCAGATGCCGCCACCGCGATCTTGGCGCCTTCATTGGCGACCCAGGCGCCGATCGCCGCGGTGCGGGCCTGATTGCGAACCTGGTCGAGCACCTGCCGGCTTTGCGCGGCCAGTTCCTTGGCTTGCCTTGTCTGCGACGCCGCGGTGCCGCCATCGTAGATCGGCGCATTCATCTGACCGATCACCGAAGCCTGATCGGTCCTGAAGGTGCTCAGCGTGGGATCGGAATCAACGCTGTGGCTGGCGCTGCCTTGCAGGGTGATGGTCGGCAGCAGGCTGCTTTCGGCGACGCGGATGGTGGTTGATGCGACATCGACGTCGAAGCCTGCGGCGAGCACGGCCGGATGCTCCTTGAACGCCTGCGCGGTTGCCTCATCGCGGCTGCGCGGCAGATAGCGGTCGACGGGTTCAGCGGGCCGTAATTGCGCGGGTGGGTTGCCGATCACCTGGGTGTAGGTCGCCTGGCTGACGGCAAGATTGACTTCGGCTGCGTTCAGATCCGCCTGGCCACGGCTGAGCCGCGCTTCGGCCTGCGCGGTATCGGTCGGTGTCACGTCGCCGGCATTGAGACGCCTTTGGGTGACGCCGAGGGTTTCCCGTAGGAATGCGACATTGGAGCGTTGCGCTTCGACCAGCGACTGGTTGGCCAGCACATTGCTGTAGGCGGTAACCGCGTCGAGCAACACGCCCTGACCGACATTGCGCAATGCCTCCCGGCCCGATTGCACCTGCAGCTCCGCCACCCGCACGCTGTTGGCGGTCTTGAAACCATTGAACAGCGTCTGCGTCACCGTTACCCCGATGGTCCAGGGTTTCAGGGTCGCGGATTGAATAGTGTTGTCCGGCAGCAGGTTTCGTACCGCCTGCAACCCGACGCTGAGGCTGGCGACGATCTGCGGCCGGTAGCCGGCCAAGGCCTGTGGCACATTCTCGTCGGTGGCGCGCTGCCGCGCCCGTTCGGCATTG
>Ga0207667_10004322_pt1 | contig 17398 bp, 9 predicted proteins | sample KBSCornC52_FD_184301 | JGI IMG/M metagenome (GOLD analysis project Ga0207667, IMG submission 184301) | Corn rhizosphere microbial communities from Kellogg Biological Station, Michigan, USA - KBS Corn C5-2 (SPAdes) (version 2) | ecosystem: Host-associated > Plants > Roots > Rhizosphere > Soil ...
CGCCGCCTGTGGCGGATCCAAGATTTGCGTTGTACAAAATCGAGGCGAGGCCATAGATCACGGGTTCGCCATCATCGCCCGCCGCGCGCAGCTTCTTGAAAACCGCCTCGGCTTCGCCGAAGTTCTTAGTCGCGGTCTTTTGGTCGCCGCTGGCATCCTGGGCCGAACCCAGACGCACCAGCGCCATTGCGCGGTTGATTTGTGTTTGTTTGGTCACCAGCTCCGGCGGCAGGCTGTCGTAGTAGGCGACAGTCTTTTGCGCGAGTGTACCCAAGGTTTCCAGCCGTCCGGTCGGTGCCAGTTGGTTGTAAAAATCCTCGATCAGAAAGCTCACCAAGTTCTCGGCGTTGGTGCGCGAGGCCTGCGCCATGGCCCCTGCAGTACGGGCGCGCTGCATGCTGTACCAGCCGAACAGCGCACCGGCGATCGCGATCAGCATCAGCACCAGGCACACCGTCGCGATCGCGCGCGTACGGCGCAGCGCGCGGTGGGTGGCGGCCTCGCGTTCGCGTTGCGCGGCGAGCTGGCGCTCGGCGGCCTCGCTGACCTCGCGCTCGTGGCGCCGGTTGCGGCTGGCCAGCACCACGCTGCACAACACGTCGTGGGTCAGCTCCACCCGGCGCATGTCGAGGCGTTCCTCGATCCGCAGCAGACGCCGGTTGACCAGCGCGGCCAGTGCGTCCCGTCCCGCGCCAACCGCTGCGAGCGCCTTGAGCACGCGTTCCTCGGCGAGACTCTCGCGGTAGCCGGACTCGGTCAGCAGCTCGTCCTCGATTACCCGCCGGACGCCTTCCGGTTGGTCGGCCAGCGCGCGTTCGTAGAATTCGCTGAGGATGGTGTCGCGCGAACCCGCCAGCAGGTCGGTCGAGATGTCCTTGCGGTGTTGGGATTGGCGAATGGTGTTGAGCTCGCGGCAGACGAGGCTCAGCAACGAGGGTTCGATCTCGGCGTTCTTCAGCTCCGCACCGCCGGCCACGAAGCGCACGATCGCTTCGGCGACTTCCGGGGTCACCAGTTTGGCGCCGGGCTTCAGCACCGCGCTCAAGGCCTGCTCGCCGCTCATCCGCGCCAGGCGCATGCGGTTCTGGGTGATCGAGGGCATGCTGTCCTTGATGCCTTCCAGATGCGCGAGGTAATCCTCGCGCAGCGCGATCAGGACGCGGTAGTCGGCACGAGCGAAGTCGAAATCCTCGCCGGCGTTGTCGTCCTGTTCCATCCGCGCTTCCAACGTCGTCGGGGCGCGGTTTTCGACGAGGTCGGCCAGGTCTTCGAGAAACCGGTGCGCGTGCAACTTGCCGGCATCGTCGGCCTGCCCGAGGGTGAAGATTTCCTCGAACTGGTCGAAGATCAGCAGCGGCATCAGGGTGTGGCCGTCGGCATCGCGCAAAAGATCGCCGCGGTGATGCAGGAACTCCCACAGCGATTCGCCCTCGATCGACGCACCCGGCCGCGTCCAATGCCCAGCTGCGGCAGTGGCGCGGAACACGGCACGCTTGATCTGCTCGGCCGGCGCCGGGGACCCGTCGGCGTAGTCGATGCGTACGTACACCGGGCAGTAGTTTTCCTTGCGCAGGCGCGGCACCAGGCCCGCGCGCAACAAGGACGTCTTGCCGAGGCCCGACTGGCCAAACAGTACCGTCAGAATCTTGTGCTGGACGCGGCGCGCGAGCTCGGCGGTTTCCTCATCGCGGCCGTGGAAGAACGCGCGGGTTTCCTCGGTGTAGGAAAACAGCCCAAGCCATGGGTTTTCCGGATCGAGCACGACTTGGTGGTCGCTGGTGGTCTGGTGGTTGGTGGTGACGGCGTGGAGGTTCATGGGTTGCTCCCGCTGAACAGCTCTTGCAGGCGCTTCACGAACTCGGGCGTCGGTTTGCCCCCGGCCAAGTGCACCATGTGCACTGCCTTGAACTGGTCGGGCACCAGCGCGGTGGCCTCGGCGGTGTCGTCGATGCGCACCGGCAGGATGAACACCGCGCCGCCCGCCATGCTGCGCATCCGGTCCACCGCGTAACTCCATTCGCGCCGGAAGTAGGCTTCGTGGCGGCGCTCGGTGGTCGCGGAAATGATCGGGACGAAGTAGCTGCAGCGGGCGATGTTGTTGCGGATCTTGCGGTCGTAGTCGTCGCCGCTTTCAAGGCGGTCGAGGTCGAACCAGGTCGTCAGGGCCGCCGCGTCCATCCCGGCTTTCAGGCGTTGCACCGCCGGCAGGTCTTCGCGCGCATAGCTGATGAACACGGCGTTCTCGGGCATCTCGCGCGCGGGCGGCATGAAACGCTGCGGTGCATTGCCGTCGGCCGTGGGCGCGGGTTGCTGGCGAGCGCTCCAGCGCTTGTAGAGTTCATCGACGAAGGGCGCGGCGCCGCCATACACGCGGGTGCGCACGCTGACCTGTTGCAGGAACGCGACCAGCCGCGTGTCCTTGGCGGTGTGGTCGTCGGCAAAGATTTCGGTGAAGTCGCGTGGATCGGACAGGCGTTTGCGCTTGGCCATGCGCAGGAACAGTCGCGCCATCCAGTTGGAAAAATCGCTGCCGATCACCAGCAGGTGGTTGTGTTCGAGTTCGTAGAAGAGTTTTTCCGGGGTCAGGTGTTCCGACTGCAGCGCGCAGATGAATTCCAGCATGTCTTCGTCGGAGATCACGTAGGTGGGCGAGGCCGAGAGCCGGCCAAGCAGGTGGTAGACCACGGTGCGCTTCAGGTCCGCAAGTTCCGCCGGCAGGTCGGCAACGCGGTTGGGCGTGTAGGCAATCACCTCGGCACCGGGTTGGCCGCCATAACGTTCGGCGTTGACCGCGCTTTCCAGCAGCGGGTCGAACGTGGTGGTGACGTAGAGGTTGAAGTCGGTAATCCGAGCGAGCTGCTTCAGGGCTTCGGGCGGCTCGAACTGGACTTCGCGCATGATCGAGCGCAGCCGCGTGTAGGCTTCCTCGCGGCGGCCGTGCTGGCCGAGGTAACTGCACACGACGTCGTTGAGGGTCAGCGGCTGCGGCAATTCACTTGCGTCGACCGACAGGCGCGCCGCGAGTTTTTCCGCCAACACTTCGTACAAAGGCTGCAGGCCACGCTCGGTCTGCACCCGCAGCAGGTCAGGCCCGATGATCGGGATGACCCGGTGCTCCTCGATGTAGTTGAGGAGATCGTCCCAGGCGTCCTCGTCGAAGGACCGCACGGAATCGGTGGCAGCGGGCAGCATCGACATGCGGGTAATCCCCTGAATGACCGGCGGAGCTTACTCCTAACTGCGTTGCGTGGCTTGCGCCTGCCAGGAGCCCTGCTGACAAGGGTTGTCAGCAGCGCAAACGTATAATGTCGGGATGGATGCAAGCCGTGCCCCGCAACACGACGACGAACGTTTCGAACTGGTCGCGCCCTACCAGCCGGCGGGCGACCAGCCGCAGGCGATCGCGAAGCTGATCGAAGGTTTCGATGCGGGGCTTGCGGCGCAGACGCTGCTGGGCGTCACCGGTTCCGGCAAGACGTTCACGATCGCCAACGTGGTGCAGGCGGTGCAGCGCCCGACCTTGGTGCTGGCGCCCAACAAGACCCTGGCGGCGCAGTTGTACGGCGAGTTCAGGCAGTTCTTCCCGCACAACGCGGTCGAGTATTTCGTCAGCTACTACGACTACTACCAGCCTGAGGCCTACGTCCCGTCGTCCGACACGTACATCGAGAAAGACGCGTCAATCAACGACCACATCGAACAGATGCGGCTGGCCGCGACCAAAGCCTTGCTGTCGCGGCGCGACGCGCTGATCGTCGGTACGGTTTCGGCGATCTACGGCTTGGGCGATCCCGAAGATTATTTGAGCTTGCGGCTGATCCTGTCGATCGGGGACCGCGTCGACCAGCGCGCATTGCTCCGCCAACTGACCGAACTGCAATACACCCGCAACGAGATGGAACTGCGCCGCGGTACCTATCGTGTGCGCGGCGAAATCCTCGACATCTTCCCGGCGGAGAGCGAAACCGAGGCGCTACGGATCGAGATGTTCGATGGCGAGGTCGAGAAGATTTCGATGTTCGACCCGCTCACCGGCGACATGCTGCGCAAGCTGCCGCGCTGCGTGGTGTATCCGGCCACGCACTACGCCTCCACGCGCGAAAGCGTGCTCAACGCGATCGACACCATCAAGGAGGAATTGAAGGAACGGCTGGAAGTCTTGCGCGGTGCCGGCAAGCTGCTGGAAGCACAGCGGTTGGAGCAACGCACCATGTATGACATGGAAATGATGCACGAGGTCGGCTATTGCCAGGGCATCGAAAACTACTCGCGGCACTTGACGCGACGCCTGCCCGGCCAGCCGCCGCCCACGCTGTTCGATTACCTGCCGTCCGACGCGCTGCTCGTGGTCGACGAATCGCACGTCACCATTCCGCAGTTGGGCGCGATGTACAAGGGCGACCGCTCGCGCAAGGAAACGCTGGTGGAGTTCGGTTTCCGTTTGCCGAGCGCGCTCGACAACCGCCCGCTGAAATTCGAGGAATGGGAACAGCGCGAACCGCGCACCATCTTCGTGTCGGCGACACCGCGCGATTATGAGATGCAAAAATCCGGCGGGAGCGTGGTCGAGCTGGTGGTGCGCCCGACCGGACTGGTCGATCCGGAAGTGGAGGTGCGGCCGGTGCGCTTGCAGGTGGACGACGTGCTGGGCGAAATCCGCGAACGCGTAAAAATGGGCGATCGGGTGCTGATCACGACGCTGACCAAGCGCATGGCCGAAAACCTCACCGACTTCCTGGCGGAGCAGGACGTGCGCGTGCGCTACCTGCATTCGGACATCGAAACGGTCGAGCGCGTGGAAATCATCCGCGACCTGCGGCTCGGCAAGTTCGACGTGCTGGTCGGCATCAACTTGTTGCGCGAAGGGCTCGACATGCCCGAAGTGTCGCTGGTCGCGATCCTCGACGCCGACAAGGAAGGTTTCCTGCGTTCGACCGGCTCGCTGATCCAGACCATCGGCCGCTGCGCGCGCAACCTGCGTGGCAAGGCCATCCTGTACGCCGACACCACCACCAAATCGATGCAGGCCGCGATCGATGAAACCGATCGCCGCCGCGCCAAGCAGGTCGAATACAACCTCGAACACGGCATCACGCCCACCACCATCGTGCGCAACATCGCCGACGTGATGGAAGGCGCGCGCGAGGAGCCATCGTCGCGTGGACGCGGCCGTGGTCGTGGCAAGGGCCTGGCGGAACCCGCGCGCAAGGTCGCCGAGGAAACCGCGGATTATTCCGTGCTCGACGCGCACGCCGCCGCGGCGCTGATCAAGAAACTGGAATCGCGCATGTACAAACACGCGCAGGATCTGGAATTCGAGGAAGCCGCGCGCCTGCGCGACGAAATCCATCGCGTGCGCGAGCAGGCGCTGATGCAGTAGCCGCGACGATCAGCAGCGCACCGCCACCGCCGCGCCGAGCAGGCCGGGATTCGGATGCGTGATCACCTGCACCGCCATGCGCCGCATGTAATCGGCGTGACGGCCCTTCGCGGTGAACGCGGTCATGAATTCGCTGGCGCGGAAGAAATCGAGGAAGTGCAACACTACGCCGCCCGCGATCATCACGGTGTTGGCGCCGTGCAGCAGCGCGGCGTCGCCCGCGACCGCACCGTAGATGCGGCAGAAGCGCCGCAATGCGTGTACCGCGTCGGTTTCGCCCGCCAGCGCCGCGTCCACCACGTCCTTGGAGCGCCGCGAATCCGCCTGCGCCGCGGGTGCAACGGTAGGGTCGATGCCGCGCAGGCACGCGTCGATGTTCGAAAGGCCGTGACCGCTCAGCAGGCGCTCCGTTGAAACGCGTCCGTGGCGCACGCCGAGCCAGGCGGCGAGCTTGCGTTCCTCGTCATCGATCGGCGCAAAACTCGCGTGGCCTCCTTCGGTGGGCACCACGTGCCAGCCTTGCTCGGTCGAGCCCGTCAACAACGCGACGCCCAATCCGGTACCCGCGCCGATCAGCGTGACCGGGCCCGCCGGCGGTGTGGCGAGCGTGCCGTGAACCGCGACACGATCGCTCGCAGCGAGGTGTGGCGCCGCCCACGCGATGGCCGCGAAATCGTTGATGAGTTGCAGGTCCTGCAGCCCCAGCGCCTGCTGCAGCTTTGCGCGATTGAACGACCAGTCGCGATTGGTCAGCGTGATGTCGTCGCCCTCGATCGGCGACGCGACCGCCAGCGCGCCGCGCGCCGGTCTGGCATTCGTCGATTCCAGGTAGTGCCGCGCGGCGTCGCCCAGGCTGTGGAAGCCCGCGTCGGTGAAGGTTTGCTCCTGCAGGATTCGCGGTGCAGCGGCCGTGAGGTCGGTGAGTGCGAAGCGCGCGTTGGTACCGCCGATGTCGCCGATCAGTGCAAGCTTCTGCATCGTCCATCAATCCTTGTTCGCATGTCCGGGGCGCGGCACATCCTGCCAAAGGCTGGATCGCCGCACCATCAACTTCATCGGCAGCATCCGGCTTTCCACCGTTTCGTTGTGGATCAGGCGCAGCAGGCTGTCCACCAGCATTTCGCCGGCGCGTTGCGTGTCCTGCTGCACGGTCGTGAGCGGCGGATTGACGAAGCTGGCCATGGGGATGTCGTCGAAGCCGACCACGGCAACTTCGAAGGGTACGCTGATGCCCTGCGCCGACAGGGCGCCGATCGCGCCGATCGCGATCAGGTCGCTGGCGGCGAAGATCGCATCGAACGGTTCGCCGCGTGCGAGCAGGGCTTCCGTGGCGCGGCGCCCTTCCTGTTGCGAACTTTCCGCGTCCACCTGCAATGCGTCGTCCGGCACGATGCCGCGCGTGCGCAAGGCCTGCAGATGACCGCGGTAGCGTTCCTGGAATTCCGGGAAATGCCGCGAGGCGTCGCCGAGGAAGGCGATGCGGCGGCAACCCTGGTCGAGCAGGTGTTCGGTGATGCTGCGGCCCCCGCTGAAGTTGTCGCAGCCGATGGTGACGCAGGGCTGGTCGGGCATCACCGCGCCCCAGCTGACCAGCTTGGTACCGCGCGCGCGCAGCTTTTCCAGCCGGCTGGTGTGGGTCAGGTAATCGCCGTAACCGAGCAGGATGATGCCGTCGGCCTTCTTGCTTTCCGCGAAATCGGCGTGCCAGTCGCGCGAGAGCTCCTGGAACGAGATCAGCAGGTCGTAACCGTGCCGCGCGCAGGCGCGCGTGATCGAGCCCAGCATCGACAGGAAAAACGGGTTGATGTGCGAATCGTCCGGCGTGGGATCTTCGAAGAACAGCAGCGCCAGCGTGCCGGTGAGCCTGCCGCGCAGGTTCGACGCGTTCTTGTCCACCGTGTAGTTCAGCGTCGCCGCGGCCGCCTCGACGCGTCGGCGGGTTTCCTCGCTCACCGAAGGGTCGCCGCGCAACGCGCGCGACACCGTGGCCTGGGAAACCCCGGCCTTTTCGGCGATGTCGAACGACGTGATGCGCTTCTTGCTGTGCACGCGATGGCGGCCTTCGGACCCTGCGACCGGTCGATCGAGGGCTACGATGCTAGCCAAATTCGCGCGCTGGTGCCGAGAGGGGGCCATGGACCTGCCTGTGGCGGCCTAGCCCGGCATGTCCTCCAGCTCGACGCCGCGGGTTTCACGCACGAACTTCAGCACGAACAGCAACGAGATCGCGGCGAACGCTGCGTACACGCCATAGGAGAACGGCAGGCTGAACTGCGCCATCACGGGGAAGCTGCTCGTGATCGCGAAATTCGCCAGCCACTGCGCGGCGGCCGCCACCGCCAGCGCCATCGCGCGGATGCGGTTGGGGAACATCTCGCCCAGCAGCACCCAGACCACCGGCCCCCAGCTCACGCCGAAGAAGATCACGTAGAGGTTGGCCGCGACCAGCGCGATCGGGCCCCATGGCGCGGGCATCACCAGCGACGCACCGCTGCCGCTGGCTTCGGCGAAGCACCACGCCATCAGCCCCAGCGTGATCGCCATGCCGGCCGAGCCGATGACCAGCAGCGGTTTGCGCCCGATCCGGTCCACCAGTGCGATTGCCACCAGCGTCACCAACACGTTCACGACGGACGTGACCACCGTGATCGCGAACGCGTTGGATTCGCTGAAGCCGACCGAGTGCCACAGCGTCGAGGAGTAGTAGAAGATCACGTTGATGCCGACGAATTGCTGGAACATCGACAGCAGGATGCCGACCCAGACGATCGGCAGCAGTCCGCCGCGGCCGCCAAGCAGGTCGCGCCAGCGCGGCTTGTGCTCGCTTTGCAGGCTCTTCGAGATGTCGAGCAGCTTGCGGTGCAACGCGGGCTCGCCATCCAGCGCGAGCACTTGGCGCAGTACGCCCAGGGCTTCCGTGGTTCGGCCACGTGCGACCAGGTGCCGCGGCGATTCCGGCACCGCAAGCGCGAGCGCACCGTACACCATGGCGGGAATAACGCCGGCCAGGAACATCCAGCGCCACGCGCCGAGGCCGAACCACAGCGTCTGTCCCGCACCGCCCGCCGACGCTGCCAGCCATGCGTCGCTCAACAGGGCGATGAAGATGCCCAGCACGATCGCCAGTTGCTGCATCGAACCCAGACGTCCGCGAATCCACGCGGGTGAAATTTCCGCGATGTATGCCGGCGCGACCACCGAGGCCACGCCCACGCCGATGCCCCCGACCACCCGCCACGCGATCAACCCGGCCACCGAGCCCGCGAATCCGGCGCCCAAACCGCTGGCAGCCAACAGCACCGCCGCGACCTGCATCGTGCGCACGCGGCCGAAGCGATCCGCCAGCCGGCCCGCGTACCACGCGCCCGCCGCCGAGCCGAGCAGGGCACAGGACACCGCGAAACCGGTCCACGCCGCGCTGAGTCCGAACGCATGGCGCAGCGCGTCCACCGCGCCATTGATCACCGCGGTGTCGAACCCGAACAGGAAGCCGCCCAGTGCGGCAGCGGCGGCGATCATCACCACGCGCAAGTTGGCGCGACGGGATCCGTTGGGGCTGGTGGCGGACGAATTCATGGGGTGGCTCCGGCGTGGCTGGCGTTCGGTTCGGATTCGGTGCGAACCATCTCGGCGAGCGACGCGAACACCGCGCCGTAGGCTGGCAGGTACACATGCTCGCCGTCCAGCTTACCTTCGCGCAAGCCATGCCCGTGCAGCGGCCGCGCGCCGCGCAGCGAAGGGATCGGCAAATCCGCCGGCGTGTCGGAAAGATTGAAGGCGACCAGCAGGGTTTCGCCGGACGCGTCGCGCGTGAAGGCCAGTACCGGTTCGGCGGTATCGAGGAAGTGGATCGCACCCGTGCGCAGGGCCGGATGCTGGTGCCGCCAGCGCATGAAGGCACGGAAACTGTTGAGCGTCGACGCGCCATCGGTTTCCTGCCGCGACACCGCCAGCTCAAGGTGTTCCTTCGGCACCGGCAGCCACGGCGTGCCGCGGGTGAAGCCGCCGTTCGCGCCCGTCGTCCATGGCATCGGGGTGCGGCATCCGTCGCGCCCCTTGAACTGCGGCCAGAAGGCGATGCCGTACGGGTCCTGCAAGGCCTCGAACGGCACCTCGGCTTCCGTCAGGCCCAGCTCCTCGCCCTGGTAGACGCATACGGAACCGCGCAGCGAACACACCATCGCGGTCAACAGGTTGGCCATCGCCGTCGACGTGCGATCGCCACCCCAGCGCGACAACACGCGTTCGACGTCGTGATTGGAAATCGCCCAGCACGGCCAGCCTTCGATCATCACCGCTTCCTGTGCGCGCACGGTGTCGCGGATGTAGGCGGCGCTGAAGTCGTCGGTCAGCAATTCGAAGCTGTAACCCATGTGCAGGCGATGCCCGGCCGTGTAGTCGGCCATCGTCGCGAGGGAATCTTCCGACGCGATTTCCCCGAGCATGGTTGCGCCGGGATAGCGGTCGAGCAGCGCGCGCAGTTCGCCCAGGAACGCGAGATTCTCCGGCTGCGTGTTGTTGAAGTAGTGGTACTGGTACGCGTACGGATTGTCGGCGCTGAAACCGCGCCCGCTGCGCTGCGCCTTGGGTTTGGGCGGGTTGTCGCGCAGTTGCGCGTCGTGGAAACAAAAATTGATCGAGTCCAGCCGAAAGCCGTCCACGCCACGATCCAACCAGAAGCGCAGGTTGTCCAGCATCGCCCTGCGGACATCGGGGTTGTGGTAGTTGAGGTCCGGTTGTTCGCTGAGGAAATTGTGCAGGTAGTACTGCTGCCGGCGCGGCTCCCACTTCCACGCGGGACCGCCGAAGATCGACAGCCAGTTGTTCGGCGCGGTGCCGTCCTCGCGCGGGTCGGCCCACACGTACCAGTTGGCCTTGGCGTTGTCGCGGCCCTGTCGGCTTTCGCGAAACCACGCGTGCTCGGCGGAGGTGTGGCTGAGCACCTGGTCGATCATCACTTTCAAACCAAGCACATGCGCCTTCTCAAGCAGCCGGTCGAAATCATCGAGGCTGCCGAACAACGGGTCGATCGCGCGGTAGTCGGCGATGTCGTAGCCGAAATCGGCCATCGGCGACTTGAAGAACGGCGCGATCCACACCGCATCCACGCCCAGCGACGCCACGTAATCGAGCCGCTCGATGATGCCGGGCAGGTCGCCCACACCATCACCGCCGGTGTCGAGAAAGCTGCGCGGGTAGATCTGGTAGATGACGGCGCCGCGCCACCAACAAGCGTCAGACATTGTGAAAGGGGTCCCTTGGTGCGCGCGCGTGATTTCGCGGCGTCTGAATATGGCGGCCAGCTTACCGGCGGGTGCGAGACCTCTTGCCGCGCGCGCATACGTATTCATGGATGCTGCAGGTGCGTCATGCGTGGCAATCGCATGCGAGTGTCGAACGTTGCGGAACGCGGATGCGTGCGCGCTGCGATGTGGCGGGCGCACGCGCGCGCCGCGGTATTGCGTCGCAACAAGCGCGCGATGTTTGCGGCATGAATACGTATGCGCCGCGCGCCCGCCGCGAAACCAGACCCCTACCATCCGGATCACACCCGCGCCGTGAGCGCGGGCCTGCACGCGGCGCCGGCCGCGCCACGCACAAATGATCTTCATCACTGGGGACGACACGATGCAACTGAAACGCAACATGATGACGCTGGCATTGATCTCCGCGGGCATCGGCTTTGCCACCTGCGCCAACGTCGCCTTCGCCGCCAGCGCACCCGCCAGTGGCGCGCAGGACCAGACACAGCCGCAGCCGCAGGACCAGACTTCCACGACAACGACAGACCAGAATGCCGCGGCCAAGAAAAAGAAGGAGAAGAAAGAGACCAAGGAATACACCAAGTTGCAGACGGTGCAGGTCAATGGCTTCATCAGCAGTATCGAAAATTCCACCGCGCTGAAGCGAAATGCCGACACCATCGTGGAGGCGGTTTCCGCCGAGCAGATCGGCAAGCTTCCCGGCGTCAGCATCGCGGACGCATTGGGTCGACTGCCTGGCTTGGCAGTGCAGACCGTGGATGGCCGTCCGCAAGTGCTCTCGATCCACGGCCTTGGCCCTGATTTTTCCACCGCGCTGGTCAACGGCGGCCAGCAGGTTTCGACCTCCAACAACCGCGACGTGCAGTTCGATCAATATCCGGCGAGCTGGTTCGACAACGTGGTGGTGCACTTGAGTCCCGAAGCCGACCTGATCGGCCAAGGCCTAGCGGGCACCGTGGACATGCACACGATCCGTCCGCTGGACAAACCCGGACCCGTGGCGGCGGTCAACGCCCGCTACATCTGGAACGGGATGTCACAACTGGCAGATGGCCCGGGCGTCAGCGACAAGGGTTACAACGTCAACGGCGTCTGGGTCGACCAGTTCGCAGACCACACCTTGGGCGTCACCCTGGGCGTTGACCTGGAGCACAACCCGTCGCAGATCGAACATCAGGCGCCCTGGGGCTATCCGACAGACGCCAATGGCGACTACGTGGTCGGCGGTTCCAAGAACTACGGTATCAGCGACATGATGAAGCGCAGCGGCGTGCTGGCCACTGTGCAGTGGCGGCCGAACAGCTTCTATGACGGCGCCATCGACCTCACCTACGACAACTTCAAGGAAATCCAGCAGGCCAAGGGCATGGAGCTGCCGCTGTGGTGGGGCAACGGCTCGATCAAGCCCGGCCCGACGCTGGTCCCCGGCAACGTCGTCAATGGCTTCGTGCAGAGCGGTACTTACAACGACATCAACCCGGTGATCCGCAACGACTACAACAGCATCAGCGCGCGGGTTTACAACTTCAATTGGCAGAACAAATTCCATTTCGACGAGAACTGGTCGGCCGAGTTGGACGCGAACTACTCTCGCGCCACGCGTCGAGAGGTGGACCTGGAAAGCTATTCCGGCACCGGCTATTACAACGCGGCCAACGGCACCCGCGGCCAGCCCGGAAGCTTTGACTTCACTGAACTCGGCGATGGCATGCTTTACGCGGTCCCCTCGCTGGATTACACGCAGGGGGTCGTGCTTACCGATCCGCAGGGCTGGGGCTCGGGCAGCAATCTCGTGCAGGCAGGCTTCATCAACGCGCCGCACACGGTCGACTACCTAGCCAATCTGCGCTTGAACGTGGAGCGCGATTTCGTCAGCGGGCCGTTTTCCAGCATGGACTTCGGCGTGGCACGCAGCAGTCGCAACAAGACCTATGACGTCGCCCAAAACTTCCTGACCCTGGGTGGTGGCTTCATCAGCGGCGGCAATGCGGTCTATGAGGCGCCCATCACTGGCGCAACTCCTTGCGATCCGCTGTCTTGGATGGGGATGGGCTCCGAGCTTTGCTACAACCCGTTCGACCTGATCGATAACCATACGTTGGTCGAAGTGCCAACGTTCCAGTCGTCGCTGCCGTTGCCGCCGAACTGGAAGGTCCACGAGAACGATGTCACGCCTTATCTGCAATTCAATCTGGACACCCAGTTGGGCAGTGTCGGTCTGCGCGGCAATTTCGGGTTGCAGGTGGCGCACACCAACCAGACGTCGACCGGTGAACGCGTGGCACCTGGCAGTTCATATGTCGGTCAGACCGAACTGATTCCTGTGTCTGGCGGCACCAGCTATACCCGCTGGCTGCCCAGCGCCAACCTGATCTTCGCATTCACCAGCAACGATGACCTGCGCGTCAGCGCTGCCCGCACGATTGCCCGTGCCCGCATGGATCAGATGAACGCTAGTCAATCGGTGAGCGGCAACTTCACGCATTTGACATCCACCGATCCCAACCAGGCCTTCTTCAGTTCATCGGGCGGCAACGCCCAACTGCTGCCTACCAGGGCCGACAACTACAACGTCAGCTACGAGCACTATTTCTCCGGCGGCACTGGTTATCAGTGCAATTCCAGCGACGCCAAGAACTCGGCCTTGTGCCTCGGCGGCGGCGGTTACTTCGCCGCATCGGCTTACTTCCTGAGCCTGCACGACTACATCGATCCGAACGCGGCGTATCTGTACGACTTCAGTGCGTTCATCCCTTCCTATCTGACGCCGACGCAAGCGCAGCAGTTAGGCACGCCGCTCGGCATCGTCTCGGGGCCGACGAACGACGGGCACGGCTACGTGAAGGGTCTCCAAGCCACGTTGAACCTGCCGTTCAGCGTAATCACGCCTGTCCTCGACGGCTTCGGCATCATCCTCACCGCCGATCGAACGAAGAGTTCGCTGGTGTACGGAAGCAATCCGAATCCGATCACCGTGCCTGGGCTGTCGAAGTGGGTCGCCGACGCCACCGTCTACTATCAGCACGATGGCTTCGAGGCCCGCGTCAGCGACAACTATCGTTCCAACTTCCTAGGCGAGGTGTCGGGCATCAGCGCCTCGCGCATCGAGCAGGATCTGAAAGGCGGCAGCACCTATGACGCACAAGTGAGCTACACGTTCCAGAGCGGCCGTTTCCATGGGCTGACCCTGATCGCGCAGGGCTCGAACCTGTCGAACAAGATCTTCTCCACGTTCCAGAACAACGACCCGCGCCAGACGCTGATCTGGGAAGAGTATGGCCGCCGCTTCGAAGTCGGCGTGTCGTACAAGTTCTTTTGAGGTGTGGCAGCGGCACGGGCTTCGTTGAACTGCGGCAGCGAAGCCGTGCCGTCGTCGTTTGGCCATTGCGGGCTGGTGATTGATCGCGGATGTTCCGGGCGTATGCTTCCCGCATGAACGAATCCGCGATCCGGCGCGTGGTGATCGTGGGCGGTGGCACCGCCGGCTGGATGGCGGCGGCGTTGCTGGCGCGCGGCCTCGGAGGCGCCTGCGAAATCCACCTGGTCGAGTCGGCCGAGATCGGCACGGTTGGCGTGGGCGAAGCCACGATCCCGCAGATCCAGCACATCAATGCGTTCCTCGGCATTGACGAGAACGACCTGATGCGATTCACGCACGGCACGTACAAGCTCGGCGTGCAACTCAACGACTGGGGACGCATCGGCGATTCGTACCTCCACGCGTTCGGCGACGTCGGGCTGCCGCTGGGCCTGCTGCCTTTCCACCACTACTGGTTGCGCAGCCGCGCACAAGGCGACACGCATCCTTTGTGGGCGTACTCGTTGAACACGGCCGCGGCGGCGGCGGACAAGTTTGCGCGGCTGGACAAGGTGAGGAACAGCCCGCTCGGCGTCATCCGCTACGCCTACCAGTTCGACGCCGCGCGTTACGCGCGTTACTTGCACGAACGCATCCCCGAAGGTGCGGTGAAACGCATCGAGGGCAAGGTCGTCGACGTGAAGCTGCGCGGCGGGGACGGCTTCATCGAATCGCTGCGGCTGGAGAGTGGCGAAACGATCGAAGGCGATTTCTTCATCGATTGCTCCGGATTTCGTGGCCTGCTGATCGAAGGCGCGCTGAAAGCCGGTTACGAAAACTGGCAGCACTGGTTGCCGTGTGATCGCGCGCTTGCCGTTGCAAGTGCGCGCAGCACGCCGATGCGGCCGTATACGCAGGCGTTCGCACGCACGTCCGGTTGGCAATGGCGGATCGCGCTGCAGCACCGCACCGGCAACGGCCACGTGTATTGCAGTCGGTTCATCAGCGACGATGAAGCTGCCGCGCAATTGCTCGCGAACCTCGATGGGGAGCCGCTGGAGGACCCGCGGCCGCTGCGGTTCGTCACCGGCATGCGCAAGCTGGCGTGGAACCGCAACTGCCTTGCGCTGGGCTTGGCCGCTGGTTTCATGGAACCGCTGGAATCGACCAGCATCCACCTGGTGCAGTCTGGGCTGGCGCGCTTCCTCGGCATGTTTCCCGACAAGCATTGCGACCCGTTGCTGGTCGATCAATACAATCGGCAGACGCGCTTCGAATACGAACGCGTGCGCGATTTCCTGATCCTGCACTACAAGGCCACCGAGCGCGATGACACGCCGTTCTGGAAAGCGTGCGGGGCGATGGAGGTACCGGAAGAACTCGCGCGCCGCATCGAGCTGTTCCGCCACACCGGGCTGATCTTCCGCGAGGCCGATGAACTGTTCACGGAAACGGGCTGGCTGCAGGTCATGCTGGGCCAGCGGATCGAGCCTGCGCACTACCACCCGCTGGCCGATGAGCTGGAGAAGTCGAAGTTGCAGGCGTTCCTCTCCGACATCCGCACGTTGATCAACCGTGCGGTCGAACGTTTGCCCACGCATGATGATTTCGTCGCGCGCACCTGCGCGCCTGCAATGCCCAAGCCGATGCACGAAGTCGCGCGGAGCGCATCGTGAGAAAGCGCGCGTTCGGCATCGCCGTGTTGCTGATTGCACTGGCGTGGCCGCCTGCGAGTTTTGCGGCGACATCCGCGCGCTCCCCCGAAGGCGTCAAAGCGCCTTCCAACGTCTATTACGAAATCTTCGTGCGCAGCTGGTACGACACCAACGGCGACGGCATCGGCGACCTGAATGGCGTCACCAGGAAGCTCGGTTACCTGCAACGGCTGGGCGTCAGCGGCATCTGGCTGATGCCCATCAATCCGTCGCCCAGCTACCACGGTTACGACATCACCGATTACCGTGCGATCAATCCGCAGTACGGCAGCATGGCCGATTTCGAGCGACTGGTGCGCGCGGCGCACAAGCGTGGCATCAAGGTCATCATGGACTTGGTGGCAAATCACACCAGCAATCGGGCGCCGTGGTTCCTCGCCGCGCGCGATCCTCACAGCAAGTACCACGACTGGTACACGTGGGCCACGCCCGATACCGATTTGAAAGCGATCAGCGCGACCGGTGGCTTCGCGTGGCATGCGTTGCCGGACCGGCAGAACTACTTGGGCGTGTTCACCGACGAGATGCCCGATCTGAATTACGACGACCCGGCCGTGCGCAAGGCAATGATCGACGTCGGCAAGTTTTGGCTGAAGAAAGGCGTGGACGGTTTCCGCCTCGACGCCGCACAGCACGTCTATCTCGATTTCGAGACCGACTGGAACAGCGCGTCGGTGCTCAAGAAAAACCTCGACTGGTGGCGCGAATTCCATCGCGGCATCGACGCGGTCGATCCGCACGCGTGGCTGGTGGGCGAAGTGTGGCAGCAATATCCCGACCAGCTCGCACCGTGGATGGGCGCACTCGACGCCACGTTCGATTTTCCGCTGGCTACGCGTCTGATCGACAGCGCGAAGCAGGGGCGCGACCGCGATCTCGGCGCGACCCTGCAGCGCATCGGCGACAACTACCGCGCCGCCGGGCACGGGCGTTTCGACGACGCGCCGCTGCTGTCCAATCACGACACCGAACGCGTGATGAGTCAGCTCGACGGCAATCCGGAGCACATGCGCGTGGCGGCTGCGATGCTGCTGACGGTGCCCGGCCATCCCTTCATTTATTACGGCGAGGAACTCGGAATGCGCGGTCAAAAGCCAGACCCGCACCTGCGCGAACCGATGCGCTGGTATCGCGCCGGAAAAGGGCCTGGCGAGCCGACATGGGAAGGCTGGAGCGCGGGCGATGGGCCGGCGGTGTCGGTTGAGGCCGAGGAGAAGGATTCCGGCTCGCTGTTGAACTGGTACCGGATGCTGATCGGCTGGCGGCGCGACATTCCCGCGCTGCGCGACGGCGTGCCACGCGACTGGCGCGACGCCAACGTGCGGGTCGCGGCATGGGAACTGGACGATCCGCACGGCGACGTGCTGGTGCTGCACAATCTGTCCGGCGAGCCGCAAACCATCACTCTGTCCACGCGACGTTTCCACAAATTGCTCAAGCACAGCCGGGCCGACACGTCGCTCGACGGCAACGGGGTGACCTTGCCGCCGTACGGCAGCGCGATCCTGCAATGAATGGTCAATCAATCTATTTGCGGCATCGCTTTCTCTTCGTCATTCCGGGGCCGTCCGCAGCTTTATCGCGGACGGAACCCGGAACCCAGCGTCTTTGCTTTCGATGGAAAAGTCACGGGGTTTCGGATCGCCGCTGCACGGCGTCCGGAATGACGAATAGGGTAGCTTCCGGATTCAAGAAGAAGGACAAACATTGATGACCGCAAAACTGCGCGTGCTCGCACTCA
>Ga0207667_10004323_pt1 | contig 17391 bp, 8 predicted proteins | sample KBSCornC52_FD_184301 | JGI IMG/M metagenome (GOLD analysis project Ga0207667, IMG submission 184301) | Corn rhizosphere microbial communities from Kellogg Biological Station, Michigan, USA - KBS Corn C5-2 (SPAdes) (version 2) | ecosystem: Host-associated > Plants > Roots > Rhizosphere > Soil ...
ATCCATGGCGGAGAGATTGCCGAAGCGAATGCGCACGCGGTCGCCGGTTTTGATGATGAGCGGCGCGGTGCCGGGATAGCATCGGGCATTCAGCGTCAGCACGTTGAACTCGGTCATTTCATTGGGATCGGGCCGCATCGTGCCGGCGACGATTTTCCATTCGCTGAGGAGAAAGACGAAATCGCGATCGGGGCGCGGGCCGCGCGGCTCACGTGGGTGAATGACGATCATACCCAGCATCCCAAGCGCCATCTGCGTCATCTCATCGTGATGGGCGTGATACATGAAGGTGCCATGCTGCCAGAGCGTGAATTCGTATTTGAACGTCTCGCCGGGCTGAATGGCCCGTTGGGTGAGTCCGCCGACTCCGTCCATGCCGTTCGGTCCGAGAATGCCATGCCAATGGACCGCGGTGGCTTCGGGCAGCTTGTTGGTCACATAAATGCGCACGCGATCCCCTTCCACCACCTCGATGGTCGGTCCATGCACCTGTCCATTGAATCCCCAGCAATGCGCTTTCAAGCCCAGCGCGAATTCATGGTTGGGCACTTCCTCGGCGGTGAGGTGAAAGACTTTCACTCCATCGACGAGCTTCCACGGCAGCGTGGAGCCGTTCAGCGTCACGCTCGGGGTGTAGTGTTTACCCGGTTCGCCCGGCTCCGGATGCGGCGGCCGTGTCCAGGCCGGCGGCACGATCTTACCGTCCGGGGTGCGTGATTGGGTGAAAGGATCGCCCGGCGGCGGCGGATTTTGCGCCCGGGCAACTTGCGGAATGGCGGCGGCTCCCGCGAGGGCGGCGGCGCCGGTAAAAAGTTCACGTCGAGTGATCATAGGCAAATGTCAGTTGGTCTTGTTGCCCGCTGTGTTGGCGGTCGAACGCCGTTGGAGATTGCCGCCGACCACGCGCTCGAGCTCCGTGCGCGTGACCCAATAGTCGCGCAACGCTTCGATGGATTTCTGTTCGGCATCGGCCTCCTCGGCCCGCGTGGCGAAGACTTCGTAATTGCCCACGAGCATGCCGTTGTAACGCAGCATCGTGCCGGCGACGACCGCCTGTTGGGTCGGCACGATTTCCTTTTGGTAAAACCGCGCGGTCTCCCGCAACGCCGCGAGCTTGTCATGTAAGGCGCGCACGTCGGAGCGGATATCGATGGCCAGCCCTTCGAGCTTGCGCTCCGCGCGGCGCAATTCGGCTTCGTTTTTCGCCACGCGCGCCTGCCCTTGATTGAACAACGGCAGTTCCAGCCGAAGTGTCGGGCCGGTCACGTTGCTGCGATCGGGATTGTGCTCGGTGTCCACGCCGAATTCGAGCGCGCCGAGGTAGCGATAGCTCTTCGTGAGGCCGAGCGCGCGCACCACACTCTCCAACTCCGCGTGGGCCGCGGCGAGGTCAAGCCGTTGGGCCACGGCCAGCGATTCCAGCCCACGCAGCGGCACGTCTCCCTCCGGCAGTGGGGGCAATCCTCCGGCGATTTTCCAGGCGGTGTCCGGCCCCCACAGGCTGAGCAGCCGGTTGAGTTTTTCGCGATGTTCGCGCTGCTCGTTCTCCGCCGTGGCCAGGGCCAGGCGGGCGGCGTTGTACGTGGCCTGTTGCTGGCTGAGCGCGAGGTCGGTGATATTGCCGGCTTCGTGCTGACGCTGCGCGAGGTCCACGGCGGTCGCATTGACGTCCACGATGGTTTTCCGATGGGCCAGCATGGCCGCATCGCCTTGGAGCCAATAGACCTCCGCCTTCACCTCCGCGACGAGACGCAGCGCCTCATCGGCCACACGCAATTGTGTAGCCGCGAGGTGCTCGGCGGCCACCCGCTTGCGCAGCGGAATCATGAGCAAGTCGAGCAGGTCGAAGGCTACGCCTTCCTCCGCATCGGTCGCCGAGGGCGGCCGATCCGGAAAGCGCAGGCTCAAGCTGATGCTCGGATTTTTCCACAAACCCGCCTCGCGCAGGTCGGCCGCGGAAACGCCCACATCTTCCAGCGTGGCGAGCAAATCGCGATTATTGAGCAGCGCGACTTGGACGGCCCGGTCGGCGTTGAGCGGCTTCCTCAACAAGGCACGCATTTGCGTGAGCGCTTCTTCCCGGGCCTGGGCATTTTGCTGCCAGCGCACGGCCACACCCGTGCGGTCGGTCACGGCTTTCTCGACGGGGTGCAATGGCGGCTCCTTGGGCCACGCCGGACCGGAAAGGATGCCGGAGGCGAGGACCGCGAGCGTGATCGTTCTCCTAGGGATGGTCATGTTTCATCTCCGGTTTGGCCTCAGCCTTGGGTTCATCGTCGGGATTGCCGGAGACCGGGCCATAGGCATCCCAGTGAGCCTGCTCCTTTTGCGCGGCGGAGAGCAGCGCCGCGGTCTTGCGCGTGGTCGCGTCCGCACCGAGCGAAGTCCGACGCGGTATTCGCGCGCCTTCGGGGGCATCGGGACTGGCCGGCGAAGCCGGGGTGAGCGGTCGCGGCGCGGTCGCGCATCCGGCGAGCCAGACCGCCGCGCAAAAGGCAGGGATTCGCATCATGGCGCGGCTACTTCTTCGCCTCCGCGTCCTTGACCATTTTCACGTACTTGGCCGGGTGCTTGTTGAAGTCGGCGATGCAATCGTTGCAGCACAGATACACGTCCGTGCCGTGATAGGAGACTTTCACCGCTTTTCCGTGTTTGCCGAGGGTGTCGCCGGAGACGACGCATTTTTTGAGCGGGTAGTTCTTCGGGATGGTCGCGATGTCCGCGAAGGCGAAGGCGCCGCCCAGCAGGGTGGCGATGAGGATGGCGAGGGTGGATTTGGAATTCATGTTTTTTGGTTTCGTTTCGGGGGAGCCTGCCGAGCAGGGTTGGATCGTCGCGACGCACGGGCAGGCGGGAGGGCACGCCACGACGGTGTGGCAAAAGCACGCGAAGACGCCGAACTCACACGGGTTCAGGTCAGCGTGGCAATGCAGCAAAAAATCCCGCCGCTGGCGGGCGCCGCATTGCTAGACGAGGGCTGGCGGAGCGTGGCTGAGCAGGCTCCTTTGAAGGACATTTTCCGCGAAGGACACGACCCTTGGCGGTCCGTGGTCCTGAAGAAAATCGGGTGCCGGAGCGACCGCCGGCGCGAGGAAGGTCTGTAACAGCACGGCGCTTTGCACTTCGATCAGCGAGAGTTCGAATTTGATCTCCGGCTTATCGGCGAGATTCGCCTTGATCGCCTGGCAGCATTCCCGCATACCGTCCCCGGGAACCTGCTGGCCGGTGTCGCCCTTCGACGCATGACAATGCGCGTGCCGCATATTCCGCCCCTCGAGCTGGGCGAGCGCGCAGTGATTGGTGACGACGAGCCACGAAAGCAGCATGACAGCCACGACAAGGCAGCGGCTGATCGATGAATTGCGGAGTGCTTTCGCCACGAGATACGGAGAGCGCAAACCGCCGGTATGATCAACTATAAATATTCTGAGGGTCGTTCCAAGTCGTGTTTAGGAATTGCGCCGGGCGAGGCGTTTCGCGACAGCGTCCTGGAGTGCGGCGTTGCATCCGCCGCTTTCGAACGTGCTCACAGTGTCGTCGCTCTGCGGTGCGGCAAAATATCATCACCGCATCTCTGAATTCGTAAACTTGCTCCCAAAGCGGCGGATGCAACGCCGCACTCCAAGAACGCAAGCGTCCCTGGCCCGCGCTTTCGAATTCGGTAACGTCAACTAATGTCCGTTGAATTGGGCCAGCATGGTTTTCACCGCGCGCAACGGGGTTGCCACCCAACCGGGGCGATAGCTGAGATCGTAGCCGACTTCGTAGAGCGCCTTGTCGAGTTGGTACGCCTCGAGCAGGAGCTGGGTGTCGGTGGCCGAAGCCGGCAGGAACGGTGCGCCCGCGGCGGTCTCGAGATAGGCGGTGAGGTAGGAATCGCGAATGGTCTCCGTCCAGGCTTGCGCCCACGGGGCCAGTCGCTGCACGTCGTCAGCCCGCTCGTTGCGCAACGCGGTCGTCACTGCGTAATCGAAGGACCGCAGCATGCCCGCGACGTCGCGCAGGGCGCAGCGTTTGAGCCGCCGCTCGCTGAGCGGGAGACGGGGCTCGCCCTCGAAGTCGATGATGACGAAGTCCTTGCCGGTATTGAGCACCTGGGCGAGGTGAAAATCGCCGTGGATGCGGATTCGCGAAACATCGATGCGATGGGTGAGCAGCCGCGCATAGATGGTGAGCAGCGGCGCGTGACTGGCGAGCAGGCTGGCGGCATCGGCCCGGGCTTCCTCGGGCAGGCGCGGGAGCTGGCGCTTGAGACGCCGCAGGATATAGCCGGCGCCGCCGCGCAAGCCCTGGTAGAGCGAGCGCTGATAGAGCGTGCTGAACGGCTCAGGCGCGAAATCCGCCCGATCTTCGACGGAGGCGAGCGCCCGGTGCATCTCGGCGGTGCGCTGGCCGAGCTGGCGCGCGCGTTCGCGATAGATGGCGCCGATGAGTTCCGCCGCCGCCGGGGCGTCGAAATCGCGACGGGCCTCGAGGACACGATCGAAGTAACGGGCCAGCGCATCCATGGTGTAAGTCCAGCCGTCGCCCTGGTTCACGACGAAGCCAAACAGCATGCCGATCGACGCCTCGCCGGCGCGATCGGTCAGGGTGAGCGAACCGAGATAAGGCGGCACACAAGCCAGGCGCACATTCTCGCCCAGCAAACGCGTGATCTCCGCGTCCGGGTGGGCGCCGCGCTCGAACTTGCGCAGGATTTTGAGAAGCCAGGTGTCGCCAAAGGCGATCGAGGTATTCGACTGATCCACGCTGACCAGACGCGAATTGGCCAGCGAACGCTCGAAGGCCGTGGGGTCAAACGCGGCCAGTTTCGTCCCGACCAGCCGGGTGCGACCAGCGGCGACCGTGTCGCCGGCGATAAGACGGAGCAAGGCTGCCCTCGCCTCCGGCAGATGCAGCGCATCGCAGAGGGATTGCTGTCCATCAAGGCACGCAATAATCGCCTGGGGAGCTTCCGCCGCCAGACGAACGGTCGTGTTTTCGTCCGCAAAAGCCACCGGCAGCAGATAGCTTTCGGGAAGCCCATCGGTGAAAGAAACTTCCACGACAAAGAGATGCGCCGTCGCCCCTTCCCCGCCGAACGGGACATTCTGCACAATCTTCAACTCGCGGAGGACCCGCTCCTTGCCGCCATACCAGCGGCGGGTGGGGATATAGGCGGGCAATACTTCGCGCTCGAGATGTTTGATGAGGTCATTGTTCCAGGTCGCCGGCACTTTCAACTGCGGCGGCGCCCACACTGCCTCCACGGCGGCGACCACGGGCGGCGGTCGCAGGGCCAGCCAGTAAAAGCCATGGGGTCCCAGGGTGAGAACCCACGGCGTTTGCTTGATCTCCGGGAAATTGGCGTGGCCAAAAAGCTCCTCGGGCACCATGCCGGCGTAGCTGGCGAGATCGAGTTCCACCACTTGCGAAAAGCGGGAGAGATTGGCGATGACCAGCACGACTTCGCCTTCGAAGCGCCGCACATAGACGAGGACCTTGGCATTGTCCGGCTGCAGAAACTCGATGGTCCCGTGGGAAAACGCCTTGATCTTCTCGCGGACCCCCAGCATCCGCCGCATCCACCAAAACAGCGAAGACAAGTTGCGCTGCTGGTTTTCCACATTGATCGATTCGTAATGGTATTCGGGATCGATGATCGTCGGCAGATAGAGCTGCTGCGGATTCGCCTTGGAAAAGCCGGCGTTGCGATCCGGCGACCATTGCATGGGGGTGCGCACGCCGTTGCGATCGCCGAGATAGAAGTTATCCCCCATGCCGATCTCGTCGCCGTAATAGATAATGGGCGTGCCCGGCAGGGAGAAGAGCAGCGAATTGATGAGCTCGATCTTGCGCCGGTTGTTCCCGAGCAAGGGCGCGAGACGGCGGCGAATGCCGAGATTGATCCGCGCCCGGGTATCCTCGGCGTAGACGCGGTACATGTAGTCGCGCTCTTCATCGGTCACCATCTCGAGCGTCAACTCGTCGTGATTGCGGAGAAAAATCGCCCATTGGCAATTTTCCGGAATGGTCGGCGTCTGGTCGAGGATGTCCAGAATGGGAAAGCGGTCTTCCATCTGGATCGCCATGAACATGCGCGGCATGAGCGGAAAGTGGAACTCCATGTGGCACTCGTCGCCGTTGCCGAAATACTCCACGGCATCCTCGGGCCATTGATTGGCCTCGGCGAGCAGCATGCGCTCGGGAAATTTCGTGTCGATGTGCGCGCGCAATTTGCGGATGAAATCGTGCGTTTCCGGCAGGTTTTCGCAGTTCGTCCCTTCCCGCTCATAGAGATACGGGATGGCGTCGAGCCGCAGGCCATCGACGCCCATGGCCATCCAGAAATCAATGGCCCGGAAAAGTTCCGCGTGGACCAATGGGTTATCGAAATTCAGATCCGGCTGGTGCGAATAGAAGCGATGCCAGAAATAAGCTTTGGCCACGGGATCCCAGGTCCAGTTCGACGGCTCGAAGTCCTTGAAAATAATCCGGGCTTCTTTGTATTTCCGCGGATCATCCGTCCAGACATAGAAGTCCCGTTCCGGCGACCCCTTGGGCGCGCGCCGGGCGCGTTGGAACCAGGCGTTCTGGTCGGAGGTATGGTTGAGGACCAGTTCGGTGATGACCCGCAGGCCACGCTCGTGAGCGAGATCGAGAAAGGTTCGAAAATCGTCCAGGGTGCCGTAACTGGGGTTCACGGCAAAATAATCGGCAATATCATAACCGTCGTCCTTGAGCGGCGACGGATAGAAGGGCAACAGCCAGAGGGCTGTGACCCCGAGTTCGGTGAAATAATCCAGCCGTTCGATCAGTCCGCGGAAATCACCAAGACCATCCCCATCACTATCCATGAAGGTCTTGACGTGCAGTTCGTAGATGACGGCGCTCTTGAACCAGAGTGGGTCTGACATCTCCTACTGTTACGCGACCCGCCCCTGGTTTGCGCGCATGGGACAACCGAACACAGTTGTTCGTGCGATAGCGTAGGCAATGTTCGGGAGAAAATATTCACAAGGAGCCGAGATCGGCCGCGACGGGGTCCACTACCGTGTTTGGGCGCCTAAGGCGGAGCGCGTCTCCGTGGCGATCACCGCCCGGAATGGCGAAACGCGCCCGCTGGCGCTGACCGAAGAAGGAAACGGTTATCACAGTGGTCTCGACGCCTCCGGCCGGGCCGGTGACCGTTATCTTTATGATCTGGGCACGGGAAAACTCCTCCCTTGTCCCGTTTCACGCTACCAACCGGGTGATATCTCCGGTCCATCGATGGTGGTCGATCCGGGCGATTTCCGATGGACGGACGAAGCCTGGTCCCGGCCGGCCTTCCGCGACCTGATCATTTACGAACTGCACGTCGGGACGTTCACTCCGGAAGGAACTTATCGCGCGGTGATCGAGCGCCTGTCCTATCTGCGGGACCTGGGCGTGAATGCGATCGAACTGATGCCCCTGGCCGATTTTCCCGGGAAGCACAACTGGGGCTACGATGGCGTGCGGCTTTACGCACCGGCCCGCGGATACGGCACCCCGGACGACTTGCGCGCCCTGGTCGATGCCGCGCATGGACATGGCCTGGCGGTGATTCTGGATGTCGTCTACAACCACTTCGGGCCCGACGGAAATTATCTGCGCGAGTTTTCGCCGGATTATTTCGAGAGCCGGCATCACACCCCCTGGGGCGAAGCGATCAACTTCAGCAGCAGCCCGGAAGTCCGCGCCTATTACGGCGATAATATTCGCTACTGGCACGACGAGTTTCATTTCGACGGTTTTCGCCTCGATGCCACCCACACGATTTTCGATGACTCCAAGCGGCACATTCTCGCGGAACTCGGCGAGATCGCTCACGACCGCGGCTGCTACCTCATCGCCGAAGACGAGCGCAACCTTGCGAAGCTCATCTCGCCGCTGAACGAAGACGGCTTCGACGCGAACGCCGTTTGGGCGGACGATTTTCATCACAGCGTGGAGGTCGGGCTCATTGAGGGCTCGATGTACGCGGGCACCTTCCAGGGACAATTGCCGGAACTGGTCAACATCCTGCAAAACGGCTGGGTTTATCCCCCGCCCTGGCCGGCCGGCCAGCCGCGTTACAATACCGCCGCCGCGCATCTGCCGCCGGAGCGCTTTGTCTTCTGCATTTCGAATCACGACCAGTGCGGGAACCGCGCTTTCGGCGAGCGGCTGAATCATTTCGTCACCTCCGAAGGCTATCGCGCGGCCAGTGCCCTGCTCTGCCTCGCGCCCGGTACGCCGTTGCTTTTCATGGGGCAGGAATGGGGCGCCTCCACGCCCTTCCTCTACTTCACGGATCACCATGCGGATCTGGGCCGCCTGGTCGCCGAAGGGCGCCGGAAAGACCTGCAGAAGTTTGCCGTCTTTGCCCGGGAATTGGCGGAACGCGATTTCCCTTCGCCGCAAGCCGCGGAGACCTTCGAGCAATCCAAACTCCAGTGGAAGGAAACGACCATTTCCGGCCATGCGGGATGCTTGAAGCTCTATCGCGAAGCGCTCCGCTTGCGCCGCAAGTACGCCGTCTTCCGGCCGACCAATCGGCAGCACACCAAAGTGGCCGCGCTGTCCTCCGAGGTCCTTGCCATCCGCTATCAGACCGAGGGAGAGGACTGGTTGCTCCTGGGCGATTTGCGGGGCGGTCATGCCGGCGACCTGAGCCGCGAAACTTTCTGCCAGCTCGAAGATGGCCGGACGTGGCAGGTCGCCTTTTCGAGCAACGCCCCGCAATTTGGCGGTCCGCCGGCCGCCAGCTACGACCCTTCGACGGGCCGCTTTGAATTTTCCCAGCCCGAGGTGCTCCTGCTGCGAACCGAGTGATATGCCCGCTTCCATTCCCACTGCGACCTACCGCTTTCAGTTCAACAAGGAATTCACCTTCCGCGATGCCCGCGCGCTGGTGCCGTATCTGCATGATCTCGGGGTCAGCCATGTCTACGCGTCCCCCATTTTCCGCGCAATGCCCGGGAGCATGCATGGCTACGACATCTGCGATCACAACGCGCTCAACCCGGAGATCGGCACGCGCGAGGAATTCGACGCGTTCATCGCGGAACTGCACCGCTGCCAGCTCGGCTTGATCGTCGATTTCGTCCCGAACCACATGGGCATCGCCGAGACGCAAAACCATTGGTGGATGGATGTGCTCGAAAATGGCCCGGCATCGCCCTACGCGCGATTCTTCGACATCGATTGGGTGCCGCTCAAGCGCGAACTCGAGAACAAGGTCCTGCTTCCCGTGCTCGGCGACCAGTACGGCCGCGTCCTCGAGCAGGGCGAGCTCAAGGTGCGCTTCGAAGGCGGGCGTTTCTGGCTGGATTACTATGCCCTGCGCCTGCCGATCGGGCCGCGATCGACGCGGCCCTTGCTCAAGCGCGCCGCGGAGCTCATGCCGGAGACGCCGGTGGAATTCAAGAGCATCCTCACCGCCATCGAACATCTTCCGTCGAGCACCGAGACCGATCCGGAAAAAGTGGTCGAGCGCATGCGGGAGAAAGACGTCATTCGCAGCCGGCTCAGCCATCTCTGCGAGGAAACGCCCGCGGTGCTCGACGCGATCAAGCGCGCGCTCACCGAATTGCAGGACGCCAGCGATCCGACCAGCTTCGATCGTCTCGACGAACTGATCAGCAATCAGCCCTACCGCCTCAGCTCGTGGAAAGTCGCCGCCGAGGAAATCAACTATCGCCGCTTCTTCGACGTCAATTCCCTCGCGGCCATCCGCATGGAGCTGCCCGAAGTCTTCGATGCCACCCACAAGCTCCTGTTTCAATTGATCGGCAGCCATGCCGTGGACGGCGTGCGCATCGATCACATCGATGGCCTGGCGGATCCGCGCGAGTATCTGCGCACCCTGCAGACCGGCGCGAGCGGCACCCTCGGCGTCCCCGCGGAGAAACACGCCATTTATCTGCTCGTCGAAAAAATCCTCGGCTCCGGGGAGAAGCTGCGCACCGACTGGCCGGTGCACGGCACCACGGGTTACGAATTTGCCAATCAAGTCACCGAACTGCTCGTCGACCGCGGGGCGGAACGCACGATGACGGACACCTACAATCGGTTCGTCGGCCGGCAACTGGGCTTCCAGGAACTCGTCTACCGGAGCAAGAAACTCGTCATGCAGGTCTCCATGGCCAGCGAGGTCAATGTCCTCGGCCATCTGCTCAATCGCCTTTCCGAAAGCCATCGCTGGTATCGCGATTTCACCGTCAATGCGCTCACTGCCGCCGTGCGGGAGACGATCGCCTGCTTCCGGGTCTACCGGACCTACCTCGTGCCCGGCGAGCCGCCGGCCGAGGCGTGCGTGCGCATCATTTACCGCGCGCTGGCCGAGGCGCGCCGGCGCAATCCGGCGCTGGAACGGACGGTCTTCGAATTTCTCCGCGACGTGCTCCTTCCGCCGGACCCGAATCCCCATCCCGTCAACGAAACGTTGCGGCGCGAGTTCGTGCTCAAGTTCCAGCAGTGCACCAGCCCCATCGCCGCCAAGGGCGTGGAGGACACCGCTTTCTATCAATATCACCGACTCGTCGCCCTCAACGAAGTGGGCGGCGAACCGAGTGAATTCGGCTCGACCGTCGAGACGTTTCATCGGCAGAACGCCGCGCGGCTCGCGGACTTTCCGCACTCCATGCTGGCCACCTCCACTCACGACACCAAGCGGAGCGAGGACGTGCGCGCGCGTCTCACCGTCCTCTCCGAGATGCCCAAGGAATGGGGACGCGCCCTGCGTCGCTGGCATACCGTGAACCGGAAATTCCGCGGCAAGATCGACAACGAATGGGCGCCGGATCACAACGAAGAGTCGCTGCTTTACCAGACGTTGCTCGGCTCCTGGCCGCTGGAACCGCTCGATGATCAGACGCGTCCCGTCTACGTGAAGCGCATCCAGGACTACATGGTGAAAGCGCTGCACGAGGCCAAGGTGAACAGCAGTTGGGTCGAGCCCAACGAAGCGTGGGACAAAGCGGTCTGCGACTTCGTGGCGAAAATCCTCGACCCGGGCTCGGACGACCGTTTCCTCGCCACCTTCCAGCCTTTCGCCGAGCGACTGGCCGCCGCCGGGGCGATCAATTCACTGAGCCAGACCTTGCTCAAGCTGACGGTGCCCGGAATGCCGGATTTCTATCAAGGATCGGAGCTCTGGGATTTCAGCCTGGTCGATCCCGACAACCGCCGGCCGGTGGATTACGAGCAACGCCGCGCGGCCTTGAGCGCGGTCTCCGGCGAAGTCTCCCCGCCATCCCTCCTCGAGCATTGGCGCGACGGACGCATCAAGAGCTACCTCATCCGCACCCTCCTCCATTTCCGCCGGGACCATCCCGCACTCTTCGCCGAAGGCGGCTACCGGCCGATCCCGGTGACCGGCGCGCGGGCCGATTGCGTCGTCGCCTTCGAACGCCAGTTTTCGGACATGACCCTGCTCGTCGTCGTGCCTCGGCTCGTCTCCCACCTCGGCTTTCCGCCGCTGGGCGACCGCTGGGAAGATACCGCGCTCGAGCCCTCCGCGCCGGGCGATTGGAGTGACCTGATCACCGGTCGCAAATTCCCGGGCAGCGCTTCGTTACCGGTGGCTGGAATTCTGTCCGATTTTCCCGCGGCAGCGCTGCTGTCCCAAGCCTAGCTTGTGCGTACGAATTCGAAAGCGCAGGTCAGGACGCTTGCGTTCCTGGAGTGCGGCGTTTCATTCGCCGCTTTGGGAGCCGGTCCTCGAAAAGCGGCGGGTGAAACGCCGCACTCCAAGACGCTGTCGCGAAACGCCTCGCCCAAGGCAATTCGACAACCTCACCGCACACGGAAAAAAAATCCCGACCCTTCACTCCTGATCCGGTTCCATCGGAGGCAGCAGTTGCCAGCGTTCCGGGTTCACCGCCCCCCCTTCGGACCACCAGACCCTGCCCGTCCAAATCCCTCCTTTGCGGCTGCCATCGGCAAAGAAAAGGCGCACCGCCCGGTAAGGCTCCGGCTTGGTCTGGAGGGCGTCGTAAATGGAATTTTTTGGTTCGGCCATGCGACAGCCCGTTTCGAAACCCACGCAGGAATCGGACGCGTGTCAGTCAATGTAGGGGAAACCACTACGAGAAACAGCCGCCGACAGAACGATATGAAAGTGTTGCGGGTTGGCTGCGAACCGAGAAAACATGGCAGCCAGCAATTTTGGCAGTTCGAGAAATTACGGACCATGACGCATCCAACCCCCGGGTTTTCCCCGATAAGATAATAATGGGCACCCCCGACAGTCGTTCCAAGCCTTCCGCTGGCGAGCGTCGTCTTGAACCGGCATCGTTTCCTCCACCCCATTCCGTTCACCCTCAATCGTAATTTATGGATACGCCAGGATCATCCACCGTTCTCCCCACGAAACCCGAAAGCCCCGAAGATTCAGCCAAAGCGAGCGGGAACCTTCCTCAGAGCAACGGCAGCCATCATTCGCCAGACGAGCAGGATCGCGCGCTGGAAATTCTCGAAGCCATGCTGGCCCTGCGCAGCGGCAATTTTGGCACCCGGCTGCCCGCGGGATGGACCGGCGTTTTTGGCAAGATCGCCGATGCTTTCAACGATGTCGCCACGATGAACAAGCGGCGTTCGGAGGAAGCGACGCGCGTTTGCCGCGTGGTGGGCAAGGAAGGCAAGCTGAAGCAGCGGATGCGGGTGCCGGGTTTGGTCGGCGGATGGGGCGATGAAGTCGAGATGCTCAATGGGCTCGTGGACGATCTCGTCTGGCCGGTCACGGAAGTGACGCGCACCATCGGCGCGGTGGCGAAGGGCGACTTGAGCGAATCGATGGCCCTGGATGTCGACGGCCGGCGACTGGAAGGCGAGTTCCTGCACTCCGCGAAGCTGGTCAACCGAATGATCGATCAGCTTTCCGTCTTCACCTCGGAAGTGACCCGCGTGGCCCGTGAAGTCGGCACCGAAGGCAAGCTCGGCGGCCAGGCCCAGGTGAAGAATGTCTCCGGCGCCTGGAAGGAACTGACCGAGAGCGTCAACCTCATGGCGGTCAACCTCACTGCGCAGGTGCGCAACATCGTGGACGTGACCATCGCGGTGGCCAACGGCGACCTTTCCAAGAAGATCACCGTGGACGTGCGCGGCGAAATTTTGCAGCTCAAGGAAGCGATCAACACCATGGTCGATCAGCTCCGCTCGTTTGCCTCGGAAGTGACGCGCGTGGCTCGTGAGGTGGGCACGGAAGGCCGGCTCGGCGGCCAGGCGGTGGTGCCGGGCGTGGCGGGCACGTGGAAGGATCTGACCGACTCGGTCAACGCCATGGCGTCCAACCTCACCGCGCAGGTGCGCAACATCGCAGCGGTGACCACGGCGGTGGCCCGCGGCGATCTCTCCCGTAAGATCACTGTCGAGGTGAAGGGCGAAATTCTGGAGCTCAAGGAAACGATCAACACCATGGTCGACCAACTCAACGGGTTCGCCGCGGAAGTGACCCGCGTGGCCCGCGAAGTCGGCACCGAAGGCAAACTCGGCGGCCAGGCCCAGGTCTCGGGCGTGGCGGGCACCTGGAAGGATCTGACGGACAACGTCAACTCGATGGCCTCGAACCTCACCGGCCAGGTCCGCAATATCGCCGACGTGGCCACGGCCATCGCCCGCGGTGACCTTTCCCGCAAGATCACTGTCGACGTGAAAGGCGAAATCCTCGAGCTGAAGAACACCATCAACACGATGGTCGATCAGCTCAATGCCTTCGCCTCGGAAGTGACCCGCGTGGCCCGCGAAGTCGGCACCGAAGGCAAGCTCGGCGGCCAGGCGATCGTGCCCGGGGTCGGTGGCACGTGGAAGGATCTCACGGACAACGTGAACTCCATGGCCTCGAACCTCACCGGCCAGGTGCGCAACATCGCCGACGTGGCCACCGCCATTGCCAAAGGCGACCTTTCCTCGAAGATCACCGTGGAGGTAAAAGGCGAAATCCTCGAGCTCAAGAACACCATCAACACGATGGTCGATCAGCTCAACGCCTTCGCCGCCGAAGTGACGCGCGTAGCCCGCGAAGTCGGCACCGAAGGCAAGCTCGGCGGCCAGGCCGAAGTGCAAGGCGTGGCCGGCACCTGGAAGGATCTCACGGATAACGTGAACTTCATGGCCAACAACCTCACCGCGCAGGTCCGCAACATCGCCGACGTGGCCACGGCCATCGCCAAGGGCGATCTCTCGCGCAAGATCACGGTCGACGTGAAGGGGGAGATTTTGCAGCTCAAGGAAACCATGAACACCATGGTCGACCGGCTCAATGCGTTCGCCTCGGAAGTGAGCCGCGTGGCCCGCGAAGTCGGCACCGAAGGCAAGCTCGGCGGCCAGGCGGAGGTGGGCGGCGTCGCCGGCACCTGGAAGGATCTGACCGACAACGTCAACTCCATGGCCTCCAATCTCACCGCGCAGGTCCGCAACATTGCCGACGTCGCCACCGCGGTCGCCCGCGGCGATCTCTCGCGCAAGATCACCGTGGACGTGAAAGGGGAAATCCTCGAGCTCAAGGAAACGATCAACACCATGGTCGACCAGCTCAACGGTTTCGCCTCCGAAGTCACCCGCGTGGCCCGCGAGGTCGGCACGGAAGGCAAGCTCGGCGGCCAGGCGCAAGTGCGCGGCGTGGCCGGCACCTGGAAGGATCTGACCGATAACGTCAACTCCATGGCCTCGAATCTCACCGGCCAGGTGCGCAACATCGCCGATGTCGCCACGGCCATCGCCAAGGGCGACCTTTCCCGCAAGATCACCGTCGACGTGAAAGGCGAGATTTTGCAGCTCAAGGAAACGATGAACACCATGGTTGACCAGCTCAACGCCTTCGCCGCGGAAGTGACCCGCGTGGCCCGCGAAGTCGGCACCGAAGGCAAGCTCGGCGGCCAGGCCGAGGTGCAAGGCGTGGCCGGCACCTGGAAGGATCTGACGGACAACGTCAACTCCATGGCGGACAACCTCACCGGACAGGTCCGCAACATCGCCGAGGTGACCACGGCCGTGGCCCGCGGCGATCTCTCGCGCAAGATCACCGTCGACGTGAAGGGCGAAATTCTCGAGCTGAAGAACACCATCAACACGATGGTCGATCAGCTCAACGCCTTCGCCTCGGAAGTCAGCCGCGTGGCCCGCGAAGTCGGCACGGAAGGCAAGCTCGGTGGCCAGGCCGAAGTGGGCGGCGTCGCCGGCACCTGGAAGGATCTGACCGACAACGTCAACTCCATGGCCTCGAACCTCACCTCGCAGGTCCGCAACATCGCCGAAGTGACCATCGCCGTGGCCAATGGTGACCTTTCCAAAAAGATCACCGTCGACGTCCGCGGGGAAATTCTCGAGCTCAAGGAAACGATCAACACCATGGTCGACCAGTTGCGTTCCTTCGCCGCGGAAGTGACCCGTGTGGCTCGCGAAGTCGGCACCGAAGGCAAACTCGGCGGCCAGGCGCAAGTGCCCGGCGTGGCCGGCACGTGGAAGGATCTGACCGACAACGTCAACTCCATGGCCTCCAACCTCACCGGCCAGGTGCGCAACATCGCCGATGTCGCCACGGCCATCGCCCGCGGCGATCTCTCGCGCAAGATCACCGTCGACGTGAAAGGCGAAATCCTCCAGCTCAAGGAGACGATCAACACCATGGTCGATCAGCTCAGCGCTTTCGCTTCGGAAGTGACCCGCGTGGCTCGCGAAGTCGGCACCGAGGGCAAGCTCGGCGGCCAGGCCCAGGTCTCCGGCGTGGCCGGCACGTGGAAGGATCTGACCGATAACGTCAACTCCATGGCCTCCAACCTCACCGGCCAGGTGCGCAACATCGCCGAAGTGACCATCGCCGTGGCCAATGGCGACCTTTCGAAAAAGATCACCGTCGACGTCCGCGGGGAGATTCTGCAGCTCAAGGAAACGATCAACACCATGGTCGACCAGTTGCGCTCTTTCGCTTCGGAAGTGACCCGCGTGGCCCGCGAAGTCGGCACCGAAGGCAAGCTCGGCGGCCAGGCGCTCGTGCCCGGCGTGGCCGGCACGTGGAAGGATCTCACCGACTCGGTCAACGCCATGGCGACGAACCTCACCGCGCAGGTCCGCAACATCGCCGAAGTGACCACCGCGGTGGCGCGCGGCGATCTCTCTCGGAAGATCACCGTCGATGTCCGCGGCGAAATTCTCGAGCTGAAGAACACCATCAACACCATGGTCGATCAGCTCAACGCCTTCGCCTCCGAAGTCAGCCGCGTGGCCCGCGAAGTCGGCACCGAGGGCAAGCTCGGTGGCCAGGCCCAGGTCTCCGGCGTGGCCGGCACGTGGAAGGATCTGACCGATAACGTCAACTCCATGGCCTCCAACCTCACCGGCCAGGTGCGCAACATCGCCGAGGTGACCATTGCCGTGGCCAATGGCGACCTTTCCCGCAAGATCACCGTCGACGTCCGCGGCGAGATTCTGCAGCTCAAGGAAACGATCAATACCATGGTCGAGCAGTTGCGTTCCTTCGCCTCGGAAGTGACCCGCGTGGCCCGCGAAGTCGGCACCGAAGGCCGCCTCGGCGTGCAAGCAGTGGTGCCCGGCGTGGGCGGCACGTGGAAGGATCTCACCGACTCGGTCAACGCCATGGGCTCGAACCTCACCGCCCAGGTCCGCAACATCGCCGAAGTGACCACCGCGGTCGCCCGCGGCGATCTCTCGCGCAAGATCACCGTCGACGTGAAAGGCGAAATCCTCGAGCTGAAGAACACCATCAACACGATGGTCGACCAGCTCAACGCCTTCTCGTCCGAGGTCACCCGCGTGGCCCGCGAAGTCGGCACCGAAGGCAAGCTCGGCGGCCAGGCCCAGGTGCCCGGCGTGGCCGGCACGTGGAAGGATCTCACCGACTCGGTCAACGTCATGGCGGCCAATCTCACCGACCAGGTGCGCGGCATCGTGAAAGTCGTGACCGCGGTGGCCGACGGCAACCTGCGCCAGCGCCTCACCGTGCAGGCCAAGGGCGAAGTGGCCGCGCTCGCCGAAACGATCAACAACATGACCGACACGCTGGCCACCTTCGCCGACCAGGTGACGAATGTCGCCCGCGAGGTCGGCGTGGAAGGCCGGCTCGGCGGCCAGGCCAACGTCCCCGGCGCCGCCGGCACGTGGAAGGATCTCACCGGCAACGTCAATCTGCTCGCCGCCAACCTCACCACCCAGGTCCGCGCCATCGCGGAAGTGGCCACGGCGGTGACCAAGGGCGATCTCACCCGCTCCATCCAGGTCGAGACCCGCGGTGAAGTCGCGGAGCTCAAGGACAACATCAACACAATGATCGACAACCTCCGGGTGACGACGGAGCGCAACCAGGAGCAGGACTGGCTGAAGACGAACCTGGCCAAGTTCACCCGCATGCTCCAGGGCCAGCGCGACCTCTTCACCGTCGGCCAGATGCTC
>Ga0207667_10004325_pt1 | contig 17389 bp, 12 predicted proteins | sample KBSCornC52_FD_184301 | JGI IMG/M metagenome (GOLD analysis project Ga0207667, IMG submission 184301) | Corn rhizosphere microbial communities from Kellogg Biological Station, Michigan, USA - KBS Corn C5-2 (SPAdes) (version 2) | ecosystem: Host-associated > Plants > Roots > Rhizosphere > Soil ...
GAGTGTATGGCGCCGATGCCAACAACGACCCGCAGGAATTCAAAGCATTGATGACCAAGGGCCGCGAATACCTCGCCGGCCGAGTGCGAAGAAGTTGATGAGCGCGAAGGATCTCCAAGCAGAGATCCAGGCGCTGCGATCGCATATCGCAGTGCTCGTCGAGGAAGCAGCGAAGAACGAAAAGCTCTTCAAGAAGAATCAAGAGCGCGAACTCGAGCTCTTGAACGCCGACAACTTCGCCGAACTGCTCGGCCTGCTCTGCAATCGGCTCGCAGCATCCTATCGGCTCGAAGCCGTCACGCTGTCGTTGTGGGACCCCGACCACGAGACACGCCATTTGCTGTTGGCTGACGGGCTGGAAATCGAGTCATTTCCCAACGTGATTTTCGCCGATAGCTTGCTGACGCTTGCGCCTCAGTTTCGCTCGCTGCAGAAACCATGGTTGGGCGCATACAAGGCGAGCGATCATCAACTCTTGTTTCGCGCGCCGCATGCGATCAAGAGCATTGCGCTCATTCCGCTTTGGCGTCGCGGCAGATTGCACGGTACGTTGAACTTCGGTTCCAAGGACGAGCAGCGCTTCACGCGCCATCTCGCGACCGACTTCCTGGCGCACCTCGGGGTGATCGCATCCTTTGCGATCGAGAATGCGGTGAATCGCGCCCGTATTTTGCGTAGCGGTCTGACCGACTATCTCACGGGCTGGCACAACCGCCGCTATTTGCAGGCCCGCATGAAGGAAGAGTTGATTCGCGCTCAACGCTATGGTTCGGGCGTTTGCTGTTTGATCTTCGATCTGGACAAGTTTAAACAGATCAATGATCAGCATGGACATCTGGCGGGCGACACGGCACTGCGCGAGGCGGCACAAAGAATCAACGATCACATCCGCGGCAGCGATGCGGCCGCACGGTTCGGTGGGGACGAATTCGTCGTACTGGCGCCGGGCTTATCACAGGAACAGGCGCTCGCGCTGGCCGAACGTATTCGCGGCAGCGTTGCCGCGACGCCTGTCGAGGTTGCATCGGGCGTACACATGGCATTAACGGTTTCGATTGGCGTTGCCTCGGTCATCCCTGCGCGCACGGACAAAGACCTCAATACCGTCGCTGAGCAATTGCTGGCGAGTGCCGATGCGGCGCTCTATCGAGCCAAGCAAAAAGGAAGAAACCGCGCTGAATTCGAAGGGGTGCGCTAAGCGCTGACAACTTTCCTATTGCGCATCAATAGAAGAAACAACGGCACGCCGACGAGCGCAGTGAGCGCGCCCACTGGTAATTGTCGAGGTGCAAGCAGCGTGCGCGCTAGCAAATCGGCAGTTGCTACCGTGCTAGCTCCGAGCAGTACGGCCGCCGGTAACATTCGACGGTGATCGGAACCGACGAGCAGACGCGCGATATGCGGCGTCACCAGTCCCACGAACCCAATCGTTCCGGCAGCCGTCACGGTGGCGGCCGTCAGGATGGAGCTGCTTAAAAAAATACCTGCGCGCAATGCACTAACGGATACCCCAACCGAGAGCGCCTGCAATTCGCCGCGTGCCAAGATGTTGAGATGTTTCGCCGACAGCAGCCCAATGGATGCGGCCACTGCAAGCAGCAGTAACAGAGCCCACGGCGAACCGGCAAAAGAAAGATCGCCCATCAGCCAGAAAAGCATCCCGCGCAGATGCGTGTCCGCACCGACGGCAAGTAACAGGCTCACGATGGCACCCGCGCCCGAGGCGATCACCACCCCTGTGAGCAGGAGTCGTGTGGCCGTCCATCCCTCGACGCTATAAGCCAGTCCAAATACCAGCATTGTGGCCGCGAATGCTCCGACGCTTGCGGCAGCGCCCACCCCCAAAGTGCTTGCACCCAGCAATATGGCAAGCAGGGCTGCTACCGATGCGCCACCCGAAACGCCCATGACAAACGGGTCGGCCAGAGGATTGCGCAGTAAGACCTGCATTAGAAGGCCGGCCAACGCGAGCAATCCGCCGACCGCAAAAGCTGCGAGCGCCCGTGGTAGACGCAACTCGACGATGAGCGTGTGCGCAAGCGGCGATGTCCCCGTAAGACCCTGCCAGACTTGTTGGGCGCTCAGTTGCACACTGCCCCACAGCAGCGACAGCCAAAAGATTGCCGCCGCTGCGGCGAGCAGCAACACGAACGTCAGCGTAGTTTTGCCCACTAGATACGGAGAGTTGTTGGGTGCAGGTGGGCGAGTGTAGCCCATCGTTCCGCTGTGTCTGCCTAGCGATCGCGGTTGGCCCTACCGAGTGCGATGTGGAACAATCGGGTCAATTGCAATTCTCGTATCAAGCATGGCTGACTTTATCGACGCACACGGTTTTCGAGCCAATGTCGGAATCATCATCCTCCGGGACAATCGAGACGTCTTCGTCGGCGGTCGCTCAGGAGGCCGCGGCTGGCAATTTCCCCAGGGCGGCATAGCGCGCGGCGAGTCGCCCGAGGAGGCGCTGTTCCGCGAACTCAAGGAAGAAGTCGGGCTTGAAGAGCGCGATGTCGAACTCGTTGCGAGCACGCGCAATTGGCTGCGATATCGCCTGCCCACGCAATACCAGCGAGCCGATCGGACCTGCATCGGCCAAAAACAGCGCTGGTTCATGCTGCGGTTCGTGGGCGACGAAGCGCGTTTCAAGTTCGATACCACCGACCAACCCGAATTCGATCGCTGGCGCTGGCTCGATTACTGGTCGCCCGTGCGCGAGGTCATCTACTTCAAACGAGCCGTATACGCGCGTGCGCTCGAGGAACTAGGCCGACGAGCCTTTGCGGAAGGCCCGCCGCCTCTGCCGCAGTGGTGGGAAGAGGAAAAGACGCTGAGGAATTTGGTGAACAGGAGGCAAGGAGTTGGGAGTTAGCAGGTTAGGAGTTAGTCCAGAAAAGAGCTGCAGCGCACTTCTGGACTAACTCCTATCTCCGAACCGCTAACCCCTTTCGATTCAAAACGGCTTCACCACCGCCAATACCACTATCACGATCAACAACAGACTGGGTGCTTCGTTGAAGAAACGATACCAGCGCTGCGAGTGAGTGTTCTTGCCGGCACGCAAATCCAGCATGAGGCGATAACACCAAATGTGATAGGCAATGAGCAGGGCCACGAATGTGAGCTTTGCATGCAGCCATCCCAGGGTGAGGTAAACCGGGGCCGCGATGATCATTGCTATGCCGAAGACGGCTGCAAGCGAACCCCCGATAGTCATGATCACGAACAAGCGCCGTTCCATAGTCTGAAAGCGCTCGATGCTGATGCTGTCTTGTGTTGCCACGTGATAAATGAACAGGCGCGGCAAATAGAAAAGGCCCGCAAACCACGTCACTACGAACACGACATGAAAGGCTTTTAACCACAACATTGTTTTGCTTGTGTCTGGATTTGGCGACGAATTTGCGTAACGGCTAATCCTTAGCTCCCGCCGCGAGGATACCTGACGCAACGTTCTGTGATCGGGTGAATAGTGGCTGCCTATTCTGCATGATGTAATCCCGCCGTCTGTTCCAGGCGGGCACCGGCAGCGTATGCATGGGTGAGTTTGCTCCTCTTAAGACCGGTCAGTTGGTCGTCCGCTTTCATGCGCCGTGGCGGCGGCGGACTATTTTGGTCGCGTGCGTGATTGGTGCAGTTGCGCTCGTGTACGGCGCATATGAACTCGGCCGATTTCAAGCCGGCTATAGCGTGGTGAGCGCATTCCAGGAACGACGCTCCACAAACACCCGTCTTGCAGAATTGGAACAGCAGAACCGCGTGTTGCATGACCGAGCGGCGCAGGCAGAGATGGCTCGCAGCATCGATCGTCGTTCCTATGAGGAAGTGGCGAAAAGCATTACGCAGCTCAACGCCGATCTCCAGCATGAGCGCGAGCAAGTGGCCTTCTATAAAGGCATCGTTTCTCCCGCCAACGGTGTGCGCGGGCTGCACATCCAGGGACTCGATATCGATGCCGGCGAAGAGCATCACTTCAAGTTGCGCTTGGTGTTGATGCAGGCCATGCGCCAGGACAGTTCGATTTCCGGTTCGGTGCACATGGAGATCGAGGGCACGCGGGCACAACAGCCTGCCAAGCTCAATTTGTCGGAAGTGAGTCAGATGAAGGGCGAGGAACTGCCGTTCTCGTTCCGCTACTTTCAAAACATCGAACAAGACATCGTGCTCCCGCCGGACTTCGAGCCGACCGCGGTGCACGTCGAGATCAAATCGCCGAAGGCCGATCCTATCGAGCAAACGTTTCCCTGGCAGATTCAGAGTGGCGAGTAGCGCCCCCGTATTAGTTAGGTAAGTCAGGTAATGAGCATGTTGAACAAGCGAACCAAACCCCGCACTCCGCAAATCAATACTTTAGTCGGCAAAGACACTCATATCGTGGGGGATGTGCGCTTCAGCGGCGGCTTGCACGTCGATGGCCACATTCAGGGAAACGTCGAGTCGACGGGACAGGAAGGTACGCTCAGCGTCAGTGACGGCGGAGTCGTCCAAGGTTCGGTTCTGGCGCGCCACGTGGTGTTGAACGGCACAGTGACCGGGGATATTGTCGCCCAAGAGCGCGTCGAGCTGGGCGCGACCGCGCGGGTTGCCGGGAATGTCTACTACTCGCTCATCGAAATGGCCATGGGTGCGCAAATCAACGGCAAGTTGATCTACAAACCAGCGGACGCCGCTCCGTCCGCCGGGAACAACGGCGTGCGTGATTCGCAGGCAAGCTACGTCGGCGCCGTCTGATCGGCTGATTGCTCCAGAACGCCGCTTTCCTTACCCCCGACAGTTGCTACACTTGTCCCGGTCGCTTTCGACCCCACTTTGACAGCGCTATGCAAACTCAAGCTTTACCTGCTGCGCCTTTGGCTCCGAGCCTGGTATTCACCGATGCAGCCGCCTCTAAAGTCGGCGAACTGATCCGTGAAGAAGCAAATCCCAATCTGAAATTGCGGGTCTTCGTCACCGGGGGCGGCTGTTCCGGATTCCAATACGGCTTCACCTTCGACGAAAACTCCGAAGAAGGCGATGTGCGCGTGGAAAACCAGGGCGTCACCCTGCTGATCGATCCCATGAGCATTCAGTATCTGATGGGCGCGGAAATCGACTATCGCGAGGATCTCGAAGGCGCCCAGTTCGTTATCCGGAATCCCAACGCGACCACCACCTGCGGTTGCGGCTCGTCGTTTTCGATGTGAAAGAAGACTGTAGGCTCTAGGTTGTAGACTGTAGGCCAGAGGGAGTGCTCCCTTCGGCCTAGGCGGGATGTAGATGTGCGCGTACGCACTCTGACTAACTCCTAGTCACTAACTCCTAACTACTTTCTCGCTGCATGTCCCGCAAACTTCCCGACGTCATCGCCGCCGTCGACCTCGGCTCGAATAGCTTTCATATGGTCGTGGCCCGGTACTCGCACGGGCAGCTCATCATCATGGACCGTTTGCGCGAAATGGTCCGGTTGGCAGCAGGATTGGATGATCACGGGCGTCTCGATCGTGCAGCGATGGAGCGCGCGCTTGCGTGCTTGCAGCGCTTCGGGCAGCGCTTGCGGGAAATGAAGGCCGAAAGTGTGCGTGTCGTGGGCACCAACACGCTACGTCGTGCACGACGCAAATCCGCGTTTCTCGAGCGCGCACGCGAAGCGCTCGGCCATCCCATAGAAATCATTTCCGGTATCGAGGAAGCGCGCCTAATTTACGCAGGCGTGGTGAACACGATGCCGAGCGAGCCGGGGCGCCGCTTAGTCGCGGACATCGGCGGCGGCAGCACCGAAATCATCATCGGCGAAGGCGCGAACACCAAGCAGCTCGACAGTCTTTACATGGGCTGCGTGACCATGAGCGGGACGTACTTTCCGGACGGTGAGATCACCGAAAAGCGTATGCGTCGAGCGCGTCTCGCCGCGCGTATCGAGCTCGAACCGCTACAAGCGAGCAGCAAGCGCTTGGGCTGGGAACGCGCCATCGGTACGTCCGGTACGATCCGTACAGTGAGTGATATCGCGCGTGCACGCCAGGGCGGCGAAGGTTTGCTGACGGCGCAGGTCGTCGAAGAGTTGGTCGAACTCGCTGTGCGCGCGGGCAGTACCTCGAAGATCAAGCTCGAAGGATTGAGCGAGGAACGTGCGCCGGTGTTTCCGGGCGGTTTGGCCATCCTCGCAGAGATCATGTCCATGCTCGACATCAAAACCCTGAAGGTGGGTGATGGGGCGCTGCGCGAAGGGTTGCTCTATGACTTATTGGGCCGCTTGACCGACGAAGACGCGCGCATGCGCAGCGTGCGGGCGATGCAGGCCAGGTATCACGTAGAGCTTGCGCAGGCGGAGCGTGTCGAAGCGACGGCGCTGAGGTTTCTTGCGGCGGTTCAGCATGAATGGAAACTCGACGAGCCGTTCGCCGAGCTGTTGTTACGATGGGCGGCGCGTCTGCACGAGATTGGTCTCGACGTATCGCATTCTCACTATCACAGGCACAGCGCCTACTTGCTCGAGAACGCCGACATGCCCGGGTTTCCGCAAGAGGAACAGCGACTGCTCGCCCGAGTCGTCGGCGCCCACCGGCGCAAGCTGCATCTCGAATCGCTGGAAGATCTCACCCCGCCGTGGCACATCAAGGCCGAATATTTGATCGTGCTATTTCGGCTTGCAGTGGTTCTTCACCGAGGGCGCAGTTCCGAACCGCTCCCGGGCATTTCCCTGATCGCAAAGGGTCGCGCGGTGGATCTCGAATTTCCCAAGCATTGGCTGGACGAGCATCCGCTCACGCAAGCGGATCTCGAACAAGAGATCGAACATCTGCGGCTGATCGGCTTCAAATTGCGTGTGGCCTGACAGCTTCTCTTATCCCCTCCTCCACGACAGTGGAGGAGGGTTAGGGTGGGGGCTCACGGGGCTTACACGCGCAAATGCAGATCCTGCGCGCCGTACTCGATGCCGAGCGGTTCTATAACAACGCGCTTGTCGCCGGCTTCTACGATTCCCGCATGAGTCGCAGGCACCCCAAGCGCAGCTGAAACACGTATCACGTCATCAACTTGATTGGGTGCGACGAAGAGCGCGAAGCCCGCACCCATGTTGAGTGTGCCGTACGCTTCACGAGCGTCCATGCCGCTTTCACGCTGAATGAACGAAAGCACGGGCGGCACCGGGGGCAATGTATGAATGCGATAAGTAAGCGCTTTCGAGTGGCGCATCAGTTTGCGCCAGCCGTGTCCCGTGACGTTGGCGCAGTAGTGCGGCACGACGCCCGATTCGGCGAGTTTCTCCATGATCGGGACATAGAGAACCGTCGGGTCCAATAACGCGGGCCCAAATAAACGTCCGTCCCCGATCGGCGTTGCGTAGCCTTGCGGTAAGCGTTCGGCGAGCTTGCGCGCTAGACTGATGCCGTTTGCATGAATACCGCTCGATGCCAACAGGACAATGGCATCGCCTACGTTCAGCGCGTCGCCCAATGTCAGGCGTTCGCGCGATTTGACGATGCCGACGGCAGATGCAGCGAGATCGATGCGATCGGGCTGCACGACACCGTTGAGTGCAGGCGTTTCGCCTCCACCCCACGAAACGTTGCAGATATCGCACGCTGCTTGCCAGCCACGCACGAGGTCTTGCATGCGCGGCACATCGGAAAACCACTCGCTGCTGCCTGCAGACCAATATGCATGCACGGAAAGCGGCGTCGCGCCCACGGAAATCAAATCGTTCACGGCCATCGCGATGGTGTCTTGTGCGATGCTGTCATAGTGCGTGCGCCCAGTAATCCTGCGCACGTCGTCGGCAACGAGTGCTTTCGTTCCCAAACATTCGGTGATCGACGCGATGAGTTGACCTCCCACTTCCATGATGTATGCCGACTCGCCGCGCGACGCCGGCAATTCGCGAACACCGTGAATCGAAGGGTTTGAGGCCGTCGCTGCGGCCGAGCGCTGTGCAAGTAACTTGAGGCCGTCGATTTTCGTGTAATCGACGCCTGCCGCGGCATAGTCGAGAGGTGGTTGAGTCACGTGCGCGCCCGAACAATGAAGGGCGCTAATTTACCACTATGCGGCGTAGCCCCATCAATCGTATTCCGCCCAACGGCGCAACAGCTCTGATTGCGCGGACACGGCCGATTCGGAGTTCCGCGCTGGTCGTTGGTACGTACCGTCGGGCCCGAGTAGCCACGCTTGTGTGTTGTCTTTCAGATAGCACTCGAGGTCCGCGATGATACGGTCCCGGTATTCAGTGTGCTGAATCGGGAAACAGACTTCGATGCGGCGGAAGAAATTGCGCTCCATCCAATCCGCGCTGGCGCAGAACACCTCAGGTTTCCCATCGTTGTGGAAGTGATATACGCGCGAATGTTCGAGAAATCTGCCGACCACCGAGCGCACAGTAATGTTTTCGGAAATGCCCTTCACGCCGGGTTTCAGCGCGCAGATGCCGCGAATGATGAGATCGACCTTCACTCCGGCCATCGACGCTTGATAGAGGGCCTGAATGATTTGCGGCTCGATCAGCGCGTTCATTTTCGCAATGATGCGTGCTGGTTTGCCTGCGCGAGCGTTCTCGATTTCTTTGCGCGTTCGCTCCAAGAGTGCGTCGTGCAGTGTGAACGGCGATTGCAGGATCTTTTGCAAACTGGCGACGCGTGTCGGGCTGGTGAGCTGCAAGAATAGTTCGTGGATGTCCTCGCCGATGGCCTCGTCGTAGGTGAACAGGCCGTAATCCGTGTATTGCCGCGCCGTTTTGGGATGGTAGTTGCCGGTGCCGAGGTGGCAATAGCGCTTTAGTTTGCCGCGTTCGCGCCGCACGATCATGATGAGCTTGGCGTGCGTTTTGTAGCCCACGACGCCGTACATGACGTGCGCTCCCGCCTCTTGCAATCTGTTGGCAAGCGCGATGTTGGCCGCTTCGTCGAAGCGCGCCATCAACTCTACGATGACGGTGACTTCCTTCCCTGCGCGTGCGGCTCGCACCAATGCGTCCACGACCGGCGAGTCAGGCCCGGTGCGATAGAGTGTTTGTTTGATCGCCAACACATCGGGGTCGGCGCCGGCTTGGCGCAGGAAGTCGACGACGGGCGCGAACGATTGATAAGGATGATGCAAAAGAATGTCGCGCTCGCGAACCGCAGCGAAGAAGTCCTCTTTGGTGCCGATGCGCTTGGGTACGCCCGCAGCGAACGGCGGGAATTTGAGGTCCGGCCTATCGACCAGATCGTAAATCGCCATCAGACGATTCAGATTGACAGGTCCATTGACTTGGAACAAGTCGTTACGCGTGAGTGCGAAGTGTTTGAGCAGGAAGTTCGTGATGTCTTCTGGGCAGTCGATCGATGTCTCCATGCGCACAGCAGCGCCGTAGCGTCGTTGCGCAAGCTCGCCTTCGACTGCGCGCAATAAATCATCCACTTCTTCGTCGTCCACGAAGAGATCGCTGTTGCGCGTCACGCGAAATTGCCAGCAGCCTTGCACAGTCATGCCGCTAAAGAGTTGTGCGACGAAAGTGGAAATCACAGCAGACAGGAATACGAATGTCGCGCCTTCCGAATCGCCGAGCTTGGGTAACTTGATGACGCGAGGGAGCGAGCGCGGCACTTGAACCACGGCGAGTTCGGCGTCACGACCGAAAGCGTCTCGTCCTGTGAGCCGTACGACGAAATTGAGACTCTTGTTTTGAATTCGCGGGAACGGCCGTGCCGGATCGAGGCCGAGCGGTGTCAGTACCGGTTCGACGTCTTTGACGAAATGCTCGGCGAGCCAATCACGCTGTGCCGCCGACATGGTGCGACTGTTGACGAATCGTATTCCCTCGGTTTCGAGCGCTGGAAATACGAGTTGATTCAGTAGCTCGTATTGATCTGCAACGAGCGCCAGCGCACGTTCGTGAATCGCGGTGAGCTGTTCTGGGATGGAAGCTCCGTCAGGTCCGCCGGTAATGGAACCCAGTTCTTGTCGTTGCTTCAGTCCGGCAACTCTGATTTCGAAAAACTCATCCAGGTTGCTGCACGAGATGCATAAAAAGCGAATGCGTTCGAGTAGCGGCAGGCTGGCATCGTGCGCTTGCGCGACCACGCGGTCGTTGAAGTCCAGAAAGGACAACTCGCGATTGATGTAATACTCAGGCGATTTGAGATTGATATCGAGCATGATCGCGATTCGACGTAGTTTCGCTCGAGGATACTACGGTGGATTTCGCTCGTGTGTTACAGCTGTTGTCGTGTCACAGCGACCGCCGTGGTCGCTGCGCAAAGCGCGCATCCTGCGCGCCAGCTAACTGCAAAACGCTCAGCGTTTTGCAGCAATAACGATCTCGCTGTCCTTTGCGCGATCGAGCCGGCTCAAGAGTTGTCCAGCGCGTGCGTGGAAGTCCGGCAGATATTCGGCCGGGATGGGCATGGCATTCGGCAGCGGGACAGTGCGCGGATCTTTATGCACGCCGTTGACTCGATATTCGTAGTGCAAGTGCGGGCCAGTGGCGGCGCCGGTCATGCCGACATAGCCGATGGTTTCGCCTTGCGAGACGTGGCTGCCATTGCGAATACCTTTGGCAAAGCGCGACATGTGTCCATACACGGTCGAGATGCCCGCGCTGTGATCGATCATGATCACGTTGCCGTAGCCACCCTTCACGCCGGCGAATTCAATTTTGCCGTCGCCCGCCGCGCGAATGGGCGTGCCGGTGGGAGCAGCATAGTCCACGCCTTTGTGTGCGCGAATGATGTTTAGGATGGGGTGATAGCGGCGCAGACTGAAGTTGGAACTGATGTAAGTGAAGTCGACAGGCGCACGCAGAAACTGTTTGTGCATGCTGCGACCTTCAGGTGTGTAGTAGTTCGCGCCCTGGCCGTCCGGCGATTCGTAACGAATGGCTCTGTAGACATGTCCGTCATTGATGAACTCGGCGGCGAGAATATTGCCGTTGGCGACGAACTCGCCGTTGCGATATTTCTGTTCGTAGACGACCGTGAATTCGTCGCCGGGCTGAATATCCAGCGCGAAATCGATGTCCCATCCGAAGATATCGTCGGCGAGCTTCATGATGAGATCGGCACTCAAGCCTGCCGCGCGGCCCGAATTGAACAACGACGAGTCGATGCGGCCGTGCGTTTGCGTCACGCGAACATCGAGCGGAGTTTCTACAACCTTGGCTGCAAAGCCGTCGTCTGCCCGCACCACGGAAAGCGTCGAAGTATCACTCATGCGTCGTGTGAGTCCCTGCAACAAGCCGTCTGTATGGACTACCGTGATGAGTTCGCCCGGCTTGAGAAAGTCGAGACTCTTTTTCACGCCGGGCAAGTCGCGAATAGCAGCCAAATCCTCCACGCTCAGCTTCAGCTGCCGGAATATCCGCTCCATCGTGTCATTGCGACGGACTACGAATTCGACAGTGCTGGTGAGCGGCGCGGCAGGTGTCGAATCTTCTTCTGGGATCGAAGGCACCGGCAGCTCTGGAAGCGCGCGCGTTGAGATGTCGCGAATAGTGCTAGTTGTCGGCGTTGGCACGTGCGAGCCCAGCAGGGTATAGGCGATAACGCCCGCGGCCGCCGGCACGAATAAGCCGGAAAAAATCCATCGCCAAGGAACCGTAGTGAGGGCGCGGGCTGAGTTCTCTGCTTCTAATTGTGCGCGCGAATTGAAAGCCACCACGTCTTCCTCAATAGATCATCATGTTAAGTTAGAGATTGAAACAACATGCGTCAACCCGTCTATTGAACGCATCACGGTTGCAGGCATACGAGCCATGGCGATAGCTCTTTCCTGCATCAGCATCAAACGATTGCGCGAGCTGAGGCAAAACCCTACATTTCCCGCTCTTTTTGCGCGTCCATCCGATCGAGCACCGATCTCGGCACGCGCTTCCGGTCCTTGGAGATGACTGTGTTCCCTGAAGAACAAATTGCAGAGTACCAGCGCGGCGCGGCCGAACTTTTGATCGAGTCCGAGCTGCTCAAAAAACTCAAGCGCGGCAAAGCGCTCAAAATCAAGGCGGGCTTCGATCCGACTGCACCGGATTTGCACCTGGGACACACGGTGCTCATCAACAAAATGCGGCGCTTTCAGGATTTCGGCCACGAAGTGATTTTCTTGATCGGCGACTTCACGGGACTCATCGGTGATCCCACCGGCCGCAACGCAACGCGTCCGCCCCTCACACCCGAGGACGTACAAAAGAATGCCGCCACCTACCAAGAGCAGATCTTCAAGATTCTCGATCCGGCCAAAACACGTATCGAGTTCAACTCACGATGGATGAACGCAATGAATGCGGCCAGCGTGATACAGCTGGCCGCCAAGCAGACTGTGGCCCGAATGCTCGAGCGCGATGATTTCAGTAAGCGTTATCGAGGCGGTCAGCCGATCGCGATACACGAATTTCTGTATCCGCTGGTGCAGGGCTACGACTCGGTCGCGCTGCAAGCAGATGTGGAGCTGGGCGGCACCGATCAGAAATTCAACTTGCTCATGGGGCGGCAGATGCAGGAAGCCTACGGGCAGGAGCCGCAAGTTGTGCTCACCATGCCTTTGCTCGAAGGATTGGATGGCGTCAACAAGATGTCGAAGTCACTGGGTAACTACATCGGCATCACCGATCCGCCCACGGATATGTTCGGCAAGCTCATGTCCATCTCGGATGAACTGATGTGGCGCTACTTCGATTTGCTTTCGTTTCACAGCAATGCGGAGCTGGAGCAGCTCAGGAAAGAGGTGGCTGATGGCCGCAATCCGCGCGATATCAAATTCGATCTCGGCATGGAGCTTGTCGCGCGCTTCCATGGTCAAAGCGCAGCTGCCGCGGCGAAGGAAAGTTTCGTGGCTCGCTTTCAGAAGGGTCAAATGCCTGACGAGCTGCGCGCCGTCGATGTCGTTGCGCAAGGCCCGTCCGTGAAGATTGCTCAGCTGCTCAAGGAAGCGGGACTTGCTGCAAGCAGCTCCGCTGCTTATCGCCTCATCGAGCAAGGAGGCGTGCGAATCGACGGCGAAAAAATTTCTGATCGCGAACTCGCGATTTCCGTGGGCGAAACGCACGTGGTGCAAGCAGGCAAGCGTGAATTTGCGCGAATCACTGTCGTCGCAGCAGCAACGAACAGCTGAAATTTCAGCTGTTCTGCGGTGCCGAAAAAATAGTGTTGACAGTGAAGCGTCGGTCAGTAAACTGCGCCGCCTCTCGCGAGCAGGACGTCACAAAACGCACTGCTGACCTTGCAGAAAGTCGCTTCGGAAACTCGCTTTCCGGTGTTGACGGACCCGAAAGGTCGGATATACTCCCGCGTCTCACTGCAGCGAGTTCTGCAGCAGTTCTTTAAAAATCGAAACAGGTAATTTGTGTGGGGACTCGCGTCGGTTCGTTGCAGAACGCAACACGATGATGAGTACCAATAGCCAGTAGAGTTATTGGATCATTGTCACTTCCTTAGGTCTAAAAGCCTTTAAGTGAAGAGTTTGATCCTGGCTCAGATTGAACGCTGGCGGCGTGCCTAACACATGCAAGTCGAGCGGCAGCGCGGGGCAACCTGGCGGCGAGCGGCGGACGGGTGAGCAATATTTGGGAATCTGCCTACTAGTGGGGGACAACCCGGGGAAACTCGGGCTAATACCGCATACGCACTATGGTGGAAAGCCGGGGACCGCAAGGCCTGGCGCTAGTAGATGAGCCCAAATCGGATTAGCTAGTTGGTGAGGTAATGGCTCACCAAGGCGACGATCCGTAGCTGGTCTGAGAGGACGACCAGCCACACCGGAACTGAGACACGGTCCGGACTCCTACGGGAGGCAGCAGTGGGGAATATTGGACAATGGGCGAAAGCCTGATCCAGCGACGCCGCGTGGGTGAAGAAGGCCTGCGGGTTGTAAAGCCCTTTCGGTTGGGAAGAAAAGTCTCGGTCTAACACACCGGGATCTTGACGTAACCAACAAAAGAAGCACCGGCTAACTCTGTGCCAGCAGCCGCGGTAATACAGAGGGTGCGAGCGTTAATCGGAATTACTGGGCGTAAAGCGCACGTAGGCGGCTTTGCAAGTCAGATGTGAAATCCCCGGGCTTAACCTGGGAACTGCATTTGAGACTGCATTGCTAGAGTATGGGAGAGGGCAGTGGAATTTCCGGTGTAGCGGTGAAATGCGTAGATATCGGAAGGAACATCAGTGGCGAAAGCGACTGCCTGGACCAATACTGACGCTCATGTGCGAAAGCGTGGGGAGCAAACAGGATTAGATACCCTGGTAGTCCACGCCATAAACGATGACAACTGGATGTCGGGAGGGTCTGCCTCTCGGTGTCGTAGCTAACGCGTTAAGTTGTCCGCCTGGGGAGTACGGCCGCAAGGTTGAAACTCAAAGGAATTGACGGGGACCCGCACAAGCGGTGGAGCATGTGGTTTAATTCGATGCAACGCGAAGAACCTTACCTGGTCTTGACATCCCAGGAATCCTGCAGAGATGTGGGAGTGCCTTCGGGAACCTGGAGACAGGTGCTGCATGGCTGTCGTCAGCTCGTGTCGTGAGATGTTGGGTTAAGTCCCGCAACGAGCGCAACCCTTGCCCTTAGTTGCCAGCATTCAGTTGGGAACTCTAAGGGGACCGCCGGTGACAAACCGGAGGAAGGTGGGGATGACGTCAAGTCATCATGGCCCTTATGACCAGGGCTACACACGTGCTACAATGGTCGGTACAGAGGGTTGCCAACCCGCGAGGGGGAGCCAATCCCAGAAAGCCGATCGTAGTCCGGATTGCAGTCTGCAACTCGACTGCATGAAGTCGGAATCGCTAGTAATCGCGAATCAGCGATGTCGCGGTGAATACGTTCCCGGGTCTTGTACACACCGCCCGTCACACCATGGGAGTTGATTGCACCAGAAGTAGGTAGCCTAACCGCAAGGAGGGCGCTTACCACGGTGTGGTCAATGACTGGGGTGAAGTCGTAACAAGGTAGCCGTACGGGAACGTGCGGCTGGATCACCTCCTTTAAAAGACTCGCGTTCAGCTTCGGCTGGCACGAGTTCCCAACACAAGTTACCTGTTTCTGGTCACGAGGCTGACTGGTTTGCCCTGGTCGATGTAGATTCGGACTTTAGATATCCGGGGCCATAACACTGTCACTAAACCCCGGGTCTGTAGCTCAGTTGGTCAGAGCGCACCCCTGATAAGGGTGAGGTCGGAAGTTCGAATCTTCCCAGACCCACCAGTTCTGGAATTGATCAGGGGCCATAGCTCAGCTGGGAGAGCGCCTGCTTTGCAAGCAGGAGGTCGTCGGTTCGATCCCGACTGGCTCCACCAGATCCGCCTCGCAATGCGTACGGCGAACGAAATTAGAGATGTACCGAGATATCGATCCATCTCTAATTTCGCGTCGCTCTCGTTCTTGTGAACGTGCAACGCTGCTCTTTAAAAATTCGGAAGTTGTTTTGACGCTGAGATTCAAGCGAAATCATTCATTGATTTTTAGTTGAATCATGTCGCATTCGTGGGAAACAGCAACGTATGACCTCAGGCTCATTGGGGTTATATGGTCAAGCGAATAAGCGTATGTGGTGGATGCCTAGGCGGTAGAAGGCGATGAAGGACGCAGTAGCTTGCGAAATCTTCGGGGAGCTAGCAAACAAGCTTTGATCCGGAGGTATCCGAATGGGAAAACCCACAGCTTCGGCTGTATCAACATCTGAATCCATAGGGTGTTGAAGCTAACCCGGGGAATTGAAACATCTCAGTACCCGGAGGAACAGAAATCAACCGAGATTCCGTAAGTAGTGGCGAGCGAACGCGGAGCAGCCCAGTCACGATCAGTTGGACAAACCTAGTGGAACAGTCTGGAAAGTCTGGCCATAGCGGGTGATAGCCCCGTACACGAAAGGTAAAGCCAATGAGTGACGAAGAGTAGGGCGGGACACGTGTAATCCTGTCTGAACATGGGGGGACCATCCTCCAAGGCTAAATACTCTCTACCGACCGATAGTGAACCAGTACCGTGAGGGAAAGGCGAAAAGAACCCCGGAGAGGGGAGTGAAATAGAACCTGAAACCGCATACGTACAAGCAGTCGGAGCCCCGCAAGGGGTGACGGCGTACCTTTTGTATAATGGGTCAGCGAGTTACTTTCAGTGGCGAGGCTAACCGAATAGGGGAGCCGTAGGGAAACCGAGTCCGAAATGGGCGATTCAGTCGCTGGGAGTAGACCCGAAGCCGGTCGATCTATCCATGTCCAGGGTGAAGGTGAGGTAACACTTACTGGAGGCCCGAACGAACCACTGTTGCAATAGTGTGTCGATGAGGTGTGGATAGGAGTGAAAGGCTAATCAAGGCCGGCGATAGCTGGTTCTCCCCGAAAGCTATTTAGGTAGTGCCTCATCGAGCACTCCTGGGGGTAGAGCACTGTTTAGGCTAGCGGGCCATCCCGGCTTAGCAAACCTATGCAAACTCCGAATACCAGGAAGTGAACCGGTGGGAGACACACGGCGGGTGCTAACGTCCGTCGTGAAAAGGGAAATAACCCAGACCGCCAGCTAAGGCCCCAAATTCATGGCTAAGTGGTGAACGATGTGGGAAGGCATAGACAGCCAGGAGGTTGGCTTAGAAGCAGCCATCCTTTAAAGAAAGCGTAATAGCTCACTGGTCTAGTCGGCCCGCGCGGAAGATTTAACGGGGCTCAAGCCATGAGCCGAAGCTGCGGATCTGCACGCAAGTGCAGGTGGTAGGGGAGCGTTCTGTACGCCTGTGAAGGTGCACTGCGAGGTGTGCTGGAGGTATCAGAAGTGCGAATGCTGACATGAGTAACGTTAATGCGGGTGAAAAACCCGCACGCCGAAAGCCCAAGGGTTCCTGCGCAACGTTAATCGGCGCAGGGTGAGCCGGTTCCTAAGGCGAGACCGAAAGGTGTAGTCGATGGAAAACAGGTCAATATTCCTGTGCCCGGTGTGACTGCGATGGGGTGACGGAGAAGGCTAGATTGGCAGGGGTTGGTTCCCTGTTTAAGCAAGTAGGGAGGATCACTAGGCAAATCCGGTGGTCCGCTACTCCCGAGATGTGATGACGAGGTCCCACGTGGACCGAAGCAATTAACGCCACGCTTCCAGGAAAAGCCTCTAAGCTTCAGGTCACATTGGACCGTACCGTAAACCGACACTGGTGGGCGAGCAGACAATCTGCCAAGGCGCTTGAGAGAACTCGGGTTAAGGAACTCTGCAAATTGATACCGTAACTTCGGAAGAAGGTATGCCTTCGATGGTGTAAGGATTTACTCCTGAAGCTGTTGAAGGTCGCAGGTAATCGGTGGCTGCGACTGTTTATCAAAAACACAGGACTCTGCGAACACGTAAGTGGAAGTATAGGGTCTGACGCCTGCCCGGTGCCGGAAGGTTAATTGATGGGGTTAGCCGCAAGGCGAAGCTCTTGATCGAAGCCCCGGTAAACGGCGGCCGTAACTATAACGGTCCTAAG
>Ga0207667_10004326_pt1 | contig 17389 bp, 11 predicted proteins | sample KBSCornC52_FD_184301 | JGI IMG/M metagenome (GOLD analysis project Ga0207667, IMG submission 184301) | Corn rhizosphere microbial communities from Kellogg Biological Station, Michigan, USA - KBS Corn C5-2 (SPAdes) (version 2) | ecosystem: Host-associated > Plants > Roots > Rhizosphere > Soil ...
GTCATCCACAGGCCCGGCGCCGCACGGTTGCCGGTCTCCTCGATGAGCCAGGTGCACACCATCGGCGTGAAGCCACCGAACAGCGCCGTCGCCAGGCTGTAGGCCAGCGAGAAGCCGGCGGTGCGGATGCGACCGGGCACCACTTCGGTCAGCGCGACGATGGTCGCGCCGTTGTAGCTCGCGTACAGGAAGGACAGCCACAGCTCCACCAGCACCATGCGACCCAGCGCCGGGGCATCGACCAGCCACAGCATCGCGGGGTAGGCCGTCAGCACGGTCAGGGCGGTTGCACCGAGCATGATGGGCCAGCGGCCGATCCGGTCCGACAACGCGCCCATGATCGGCAGCCACACCAGGTTGGAGAGGCCCACGGCCAGCGTCACCAGCAGGCTGTCGCGGGTCGACAGCTTGAGCACCGACTTGCCGAAGGTCGGCGTGTAGACGGTGATCAGGTAGAACGACACGGTGGTCATGACCACGAGCAGCGTGCCCAGCAGCACGGTGCGCCAGTGGGTGGCGATGCCCTGCAGCGTCTGCCCGAAGGTCGGGTGGTGCTTCGCGGTCTTGAACGCCTCGGTCTCCTGCAGCTGGCGGCGGATCACGAAGATGACGGGCACGATGAGGCAGCCGATGAAGAACGGGATGCGCCAGCCCCAGGAATCGAGCTGCGGCTTGTCGAGCCAGGCATTCAGGCCGTAGCCCAGCAGCGCCGACACCACGATGGCCAGTTGCTGGCTGGCCGACTGCCAACTGACGAAGAAGCCCTGGCGCCCGGGCGGGGCGATCTCGGACAGGTACACCGACACGCCGCCCAGTTCCACGCCGGCAGACAGGCCCTGCAGCAGGCGCCCCAGCAGCACCAGCAGCGGCGCGAACAGGCCCAGGGTGGCATACCCGGGCACGAACGCGACCAGCGCCGTGCCGGCCGCCATGATCGCCAGCGTGAGCAGCAGCCCGCGCCGCCGGCCGACGCGATCGACATAGGCGCCCAGCACCACGGCACCGACGGGCCGCATCAGGAAGCCCGCGCCGAACGACGCGAACGTCAGCATCAGCGAGGCGTATTCGTTGGCCGCCGGGAAGAAGGCCTTCGAGATCGCGTTGGCGTAGAAGCCGAACAGGAAGAAGTCGTACATCTCGATGAAGTTGCCGCTGGTGACGCGGATCACTGCACCGATCTTTGAAGAACGTTGAATCTCGGCCATGGTGTCTCCTGGCGGCGTTCGAGAAGTCCCTGGCGCTGGCCGGGGCAGGGGGTCAAGGCGCGACGGCGTCCAGGCCGCTGGCGCGGATGGCGGCACGGCTGTCCGGCTCGCCGAGGAACGCGATGAAGGCGCGCGCCTCCGCTTCGTGAGGCCTGCCGGCGACCACGGCGGCCGCGTAGGGCGTGGTGCGCTGCAGCGCGTCGGGCAGGTCGCCGACGATGTCGATGCCCGCGACCGGCTGGAGCTCGCTGCGCTGCTGGCAGCCGAACGCCGCTTCGTGGCGGGCGAGGATCTCGCCGACCGGCGTGGCCGGGATCGCGCGGCCCTTGTCGTGCATCGCATCCTCGATGCCCAGGCGCCGCAGGAGCTCGTGCTGGATGTACACGCCGCTCGCGCTGTCGGACCAGGCGACGGACGGTGCCGTCACGAAGGCGCGTCGCACGTCCTCTTCCGTGGCGAGCGGGGGCCGCGGCGCGCCGGACGGTACCGCGCACGCGATCCTGGACAGCGCCAGCCTCACCTTGCTGCCCGGGAGCAACTGGCCCTGGGACATCAGCTGGTCGAGGGCGGGCTCGACCATGATGACGACATCCAGCGCCTCGCCGCGCGCAAGCCGCGCCGGCACCGCGCCGGCCGTCGTTCCCATCGACGGCCCGAATTCGCGCTGGATGTGCCGCTCCGGCGCCAGCGACTCGTAGCGGGTCGCCAGCGTCTTGAACGCTTGCGCGAAGCCGCCGGACGTGACGACCGTCAGGTCCGCGGCGCGCGCCTGCAGCGCCAGGAGCAGTCCGAAAAGCACGCCCGCGCGGACAGGGCGGTGGCGCGCGACGTGGGGAATGCGGTTGGATGGCATGTTGTCGAGCAGGGGTCTGGCCTGCCTTGTCTCCGTTGCGAGCCATCATGCGCACGACGACAGTCGACGTCCATTGCAACGTTGCTTATGATCGGTGCATGATTGGCAACGGTCTGGATCTCGACCAACTGCGCGCGTTCCTGGCGGTCGCGGATCTGCGCAGCTTCCGCCAGGCCGCCGACGAACTGCACCTGTCACCGCCGGCCTTGAGCCGCCGCATCGAACGCCTGGAGGAGCGCGTGGGCGCCAGGCTCCTCGAGCGCACGTCCCGCTCGGTGCGGCTGAGCGCCGTCGGCGAAGCGTTCGTCGAGCGCGTGCGTTCGGCACTGGAGGACCTGGACGATGCCGTGCTGGGCGTCAACGAGCTGGCGTCCGGCCACTCGGGCCGCCTCACCGTGGCGGCGATCCCCTCGGCAGCCTGCGGCTTCGTGCCGCACGCGCTGGCGCGATTGACCGCACGCTACCCCGGCATCCGGCTGCGCCTGCTCGAGGGCTCGCTGCAGGCCACGGCCCTGGCGGTGCTCGGTGGACAAGCCGATGTCGGCATCGGCTTCGACGACGGCGCGATCGCCGGACTGCACGCCGACCGCCTTGGCGAAGAGTCCTACGTGCTCGCAGTGCCGGCGGCGCACCGCTGGGCCGGACGTCGCACCCTCCGCCTGCAGGACCTGGCCGACGAACCCCTGCTGTCGTTGGCCGCGAGCAGCGGCAACCGCGCGCTGCTGGACGCCCAGCTCGCGCAGGCCGGCGTCACCTTGCGCATCGCCCACGAGGCCGCGCACATCGGCGCCTTGATCGGCATGGTCGAGGCCGGCCTCGGCTGCGCGCTGGTGCCCGCCATGGCGGTGAGATCCGCACCCGTTGGCGTGACCGCGGTGGCGCTGCGCGGCAACCCGCTGCGCCGCACCATGGCCGTGCTGACCGCCACCGAACGCCGGCTCACGCCGCTGGCGCAGCGGCTGCTGCCGGAACTCAGGGCCGCGTTCGCGAATTGAATGGGGTGAGCGGTACGTGCGAACTTGCGGATCGTCCGCATGCCGCGGCGCGCACGCCTGTCTAAGGGCTGCTCCGTGGCTGCCGGCGTGACGCTTCGAACGCCGAAAGATAGGCGCGCCCCAAGGCGGTCAGCGCGAAAAGAGACGGGAGGCCGACATAGTCGAGCAGACCGAGCCCGCACAGGAACATGGCCTCGCGCAGGTCGCTTTCCTCCCGCGCCTCGCGGTACCAGCGGTGGCTGTCTCGAACACTGCGGAGCACGTTGACTTGATTTTCAGTGAGGGCATCTGGCATGGAACCACCTGCTTGCCCTACGCCTACGTGCCACCAGCCGATTCGGATTGGGCAGGCACCGGGTGGTCACCCACGGGACGCCGGCAAGGCACGCGGACCGGCCCGGCGCAAATCCAAGTCGAGAGCCGCTGCGTATTCCTGAACGAAGTGAAACTTCCTGCCCGACGTCGTTCGACCTGCAGCGATAGCCCTCGACCGCAGTTTCAAGGAGCCCGACATGAATCCTTCGCCGCGTCTCCTCGCGCCTGCCATCGCGTCACTGGTCGCGTGCTTCCTGACGCTGGACGCGTTCTGGCTCACGCTCGTCGGCCCGCATCTGTATCGCCCGGCACTGGACGCCTTCCTCGCGCCGGAGGTCGACTGGCTCGCGGCTGTCCTGTTCTACCTGGTGTACCTCTCGGGGCTGACCGTGTTCGTCGTGGCACCGGAGCTGGCCGAGCGTCGCGCCGGCCGGGCATTCTGGCGCGGCGCGCTGTTCGGCCTGGTGGCGTACGGTACCTATGACCTGACCAACCAGGCCACGCTGGCCGGCTGGGCGTGGCGCATCACGGCCGCGGATCTGGGCTGGGGCGCGCTCGTCAGCGGTACATCGGCCTGGGTGGCCGTGCGGACGTCTGGCGTGCTGCGCGGGCGGATGCCCAGGTGACGCGGCCGCGGCAGTCTGGCGCGCGCGTTGGGCCTGCAGGAAGCGACACGATGAGCGCACCGTTGCGGCAACTCGTCATCGTGCTCGGCGACCAACTCGACGTCGACTCGAGCGCGTTCGACGGCTTCGATCGCGACCGCGATGCGGTGCTGATGGCGGAGGTCGCTGAGGAATCCACGCACGTCTGGTCGAGCCGCATCCGCATCGCGCAGTTCCTGGCGGCCATGCGTCACTTCGCCGACGAGCTTCGATCACGCCAGCGTCGCGTCGAGTACATCGCGCTCGATGCGCCCGGCAACTCCGGGCGGCTGGCCGGCGAGGTTCAACGAGCCGTCGCCCGATGGCGGCCCGAACGCCTCGTGATGACCGCGCCTGGCGACTGGCGTGTCCTCAAGGATCTGCAGGGCGCCGCGGAGCATGCGGGCGTGCCGCTGGAGGTGCGCGACGACCGGCATTTCTTCTGCACGGTGCGCGAATTCCGGGCGCATGCGCGCGGGCGCGAGTCCTTGCGGATGGAGAACTTCTATCGTCAGCAGCGCAAGCAGCACGACATCCTGATGGTCCACGGACAGCCTGCGGGCGGACGCTGGAATTTCGATGCGGACAACCGGGCGCCATTCGGTGCGAGCGGCCCCACGCCATGGCCTCCTCCCGCACGCTTCGAGCCGGACGAGGTCACGCGGGACGTGCTCGCGCTCGTGGGCAAGGTGTTTCCAGGCCACCCCGGGTCGATCGACGACTTCGGCTGGCCCGTCACGCGGACCCAGGCGTTGTCGGCCCTGGAGACGTTCGTCGTGGAACGACTGCCGCAATTCGGTCGATGGCAGGACGCGATGTGGCCCGGCAAGCCCTGGCTCTGGCATGCCCACCTGTCCGCCGCAATGAACCTGAAACTCATCCATCCGCGGGAGGTCGTCGCTCGCGTGGAAGTCGCCTGGAGAGATGGCAGCGTGCCGCTGCCCAGCGCCGAAGGCTTCATCCGGCAGATTCTCGGCTGGCGCGAGTTCGTTCGCGGCGTCTACTGGACGCGCATGCCCGCCCTGGCCAGCGCCAACGCGCTGGACGCCCACGAACCCCTGCCGCCGTTCTACTGGACGGCCGATACCGAGATGGCTTGCCTGGCCGATGCCTTGCGGCAGACGCTGACCCACGGGTACGCCCACCATATCCAGCGGCTCATGGTGACCGGGCTGTTCGCCTTGCTGCTGGGGGTGGAGCCGTCGCAGGTCCACGCCTGGTACCTCGCGGTCTATGTCGATGCGGTCGAATGGGTCGAGATGCCCAACACCCTGGGCATGAGCCAGTTCGCCGATGGCGGTTTCATGACCAGCAAGCCCTACGTCGCGAGTGGGCGCTACATCGAACGCATGAGCAGCGGTGCGTACTGCGCGCGCTGCCCTTATCGACCTGACGTCCGGGTCGGGGCGGACGCGTGTCCCTTCACGACCTTGTACTGGGATTTCCTCTGGCGGCACCGGCAGCGGTTCGGACGCCATCCCCGGCTGGGTGCGCAAATCAGGAACGCGGAACGTCTCGGCGAACCCGAGCTGGCAGACATCCAGCAGCAGGCGGCCACGATTCGCCGTCGCCATGCCGACGCCCGCTCGAGTTCCCCATTCGACTCGACCCGACCGGAGTGATCGACATGCCCGACCAGCCCCCACCCCTGCGCGACCCGTCCGCACTGCCCACCGTGGCCGTCCTGGGTGGGACCGGCTTCGTCGGCCGCGCCTTGTGCCGCCGGCTGTCGTCGCGTGGCGACTGGCGAATCGTCGTCCCCACGCGCGAGACGAAGCGTGCAGACGCGATCTCGACGCTTGCGAACGTGTCCGTGCGGCAGCTCGACGTGCGGCGTGCAGCCGATCTGCGGCAGGTCCTCGCGTCGGCCGATGCCGTGGTCAACCTGATCGCCATCCTTCACGGCACGCCCCGGCAGTTCCACGCCGTGCACATCGAGCTGCCGGATCTGCTCGGACGGGCAATACGCGAGCTGGGTGGAAAACGCGTCGTCCATGTCAGCGCGATCGGCGTCGACGAGCCACGACAGAGCCTGTATCTTCAATCCAAGGCGCGGGGAGAGCGGCGCATCCGGGATGCATGGCCGCAGACGACCGTTCTGCGCCCGTCCGTGATCTTCGGAAAGGAGGATCGGTTCATCAACACGTTCGCCCGGCTGCAGCGCTTCGCGCCGTTCGTCCCCTTGGCGTGCAGCGGCGCGCGCTTCCAGCCGGTGTGGGTGGACGACGTCGCCGGCGCGATCGTGGCCGGCCTGGACAGGCCCGGGACCGCGGGGAACACCTTCGAATGCGCCGGGCCCGACGTGCTGACGCTGCGCGATCTCGTGCGCAGGGCGGGGCAGTGGGCGGGCGTCGCACGGCCTGTCCTTCCCCTGCCGCTGGCGCTTGCGACGATGCAGGCCTGGCTCATGGAGCAACTGCCCGGCGAGCCGTTGATGTCACGCGACAACCTTCGTTCGATGCAGACGCCCAATGTGGCGGCGCCCGGGGCACTGTCGTTGCGCGATCTCGGCATCACCGCGCGTTCGCTGGACGATTACCTCTTGATGGGATGAGGCGGGCCTGCGACGAATTCGCGGCTCGATCGGGCGCAGGCTAGAGTCCGACGACCGCGCTGGCCAGCCGCGCGATCCAGCTGTCGAAGACGAGCCGGCCATCGACCGCCGCCAGGCAGATGCACTCGCCCTGCGCCTGCACCACGGGCTGGTGCAGCACGTCGGTATCGGCCTCGTCGAAGTCGCCGGGGCCGAAGACGGCTCGACCGTCGTCGAACGACCCATGCAGCACCTGGGTGAGCTCCGTGCCGGTATGCGTGTGTTGCGGCAGGCACTTGCCGGCGCCGATCCGCAGCAGGAGGACGTTGGCCGAGGGGTCGTAGGGCACCATCACGCGGCTCCAGCGCATGCCGGGACCCATGGGGCGCCAGTTCGAGATCTGGCAATGGCGCAACGCCCGCGGCCAGTTGGTGCCTTCGGGAAGTGACGGCTTCGGACGCACGATCGGCGGCGGGGGCACGACGATCGGCTGGTCCAGCCGCGACAGCACGGCCGCCAGCGCGTCGTCGCCGAGCGCCTGCTCGTCTCCGGATTCGAGCAACTGCCCACCGACCTGCTCGAAGCCTCGAACGACCTGCCGGCAGCGGACGCAGGTCTCCAGGTGGGACTCGACCAGCAGCGCCGGTCCGGTGGGCAGGCTTCCGCCAGCATGAGCGAGCAGCAAGGCGTCGTCCGGATGATGGCGGATCATGGGCGGCACTCCTGGAGCAGGCCGCGCAGCAGCGTGGCGGCGCGGCGCAGACGGGTCTTGACGGTGCCCAGCGGCAGCTTGAGTTCCGCGGCGATTCGAGCGTGCGACATATCCTCGTAGAAAGAAAGCTTCACCAGTTGCCGCTGGTCGTCGGTCAGCCGGGACATCGCAGCGCGTACGCGTTCGTCGTGCTGGCGTTGACCGACGGCATCCTCCTGGCTGGGCCCGCCGTCCGCCACGTCCTGGGCTTCCCTGTCATCCAGGCTCGTCCAGGTGTCGTGGATCGCGCGACGCCGGTCGATGCGCAGGTTGCGGGCGATCGTGAACAGCCAGGATCCGACGTTCGCCCGCGACGCGTCGAACTGCGATGCCTTGCGCCAGAGGTTCACGAACGCGTCCTGCGCGATCTCCTCGGCTTCCTCGACCGAACTGCCCGTCCGCCACAGCCACCCTTTCAGCTTCGGGCCGAAGTGCTTGAAGAGGAGGGCGAACGCCTCCCGGTCATGGTGCATCGCAACGGCGACCATCCAGCGGTCCAGTTGCGGGTCTCGCTCGGGCGGGTCCATTGAATTCGTAGCCACCACCAACCTCAGGCGCGGGCGCGCGTCATCGGCAGCTTCCGGCTGGGAAGGCGTGCTGTCGTGCGAGAGGCTGGCGTCCATGCTGGGAGTACGGACGAAGTCGCGAATTGGATTGGCCGGGACGGAAGATTTCTGCGGGCCGGTGTTTCGCCCGTGCCCGGTCCGTCGGAGCGGCTTGGGAGATCAGACAAGCAAGCAATGATGTGGCCAAGAACCGTTCCCGTTCGACGGCGCGCTCTGCCGGGGTCGGCGAGCGCCGAGGCCCGTGCCGGCGGGGTGTCGCGCGCGTTGTTCAGTATGTCCGCTACGCGACGTGGAAGTCCAGCCCGATATCCGCCGCCGGGGCGCTCTGCATCAGGCGGCCGACCGAGACGTAGGTGACGCCGCTCGCCGCGATCGCGGCGATGGTGTCGAGCCGGATGCCGCCGCTGGCCTCGGTCGGCACCCGGCCGGCGACCAGCGCCACGGCCTGGCGCAGCGTCTCCGGCGTCATGTTGTCCAGCAGCAGGTGCGTGGCGCCGGCGGCCAGGGCGGGCTCGATCTGGCCGACCTCGTCCACCTCGCAGGTGATGTTGACGTGACCCGCCGCCCGCGCCCGCGCCACCGCCGGACCGACCCCACCCGCCACGGCGACATGGTTGTCCTTGATCATCACCGCGTCCCACAGCCCCATGCGGTAGTTTCGCGCGCCGCCCATGCGCAACGCGTACTTCTCGAGCACCCGCAGGCCGGGGATGGTCTTGCGGGTGTCGAGCATCGTGGCGTTGCCGGCCATGGCGTCGACATAGGCCCGCGTCATGGTGGCGATCCCGGACAGGTGCTGCACGGTGTTCAACGCGCTGCGCTCCGCCGTCAGCAGGGTGCGGGCATTGCCGGACAGGCGCATCAGCGCCGTGCCCGCCGCAACGCGATCCCCATCCGCCACGAGCATCTCGATCTCCACCCCGGGGTCGAGACGCCGGAAGAAGGCGGCCGCCAGCGGCAGGCCGGCAACCGTGATCGCATCGCGGGTGTCCATCACCCCGTCGAAGCGCGCCTCGGCGGGGATGACGCTCTCGGAGGTGACATCGTGGCCGCCATCGGGCAGCCCGTCGCCCAGGTCCTCGGCGAGGGTGGTGCGGATGAAGGCGGGCAGGTCGAAGCCGGGCAACTCGAAGTCGCGGCGTGGCAAAGGGGTGGTCATGGCGATTTATTTGGAGCGAAATCGAGGTGCGGAGGGATGTATAGCACCTTTGAATCGCACAGACTGGCCCGCGCCAGGATTGTGGCGAACTTGCCAGTCCATTACGCGGAACCCGCGCGAAGTTTGCGAAGGCGGGTTCTCCCGCGACGGTCAGCGCTTTCACCTGCTTACAATTAGTGGAGCAGTCCTGTGCGCGGCCCTTGAGGCGAGCTAACAGCAGGCCATCTGTCCGGGAGAGCGGTCGACCACGAGCGGCTGCGGATATGGGAGCGTTGTATGGCGTCATCTACAAAGGGGCTCGAGGACCAAACCGCGAGGTCCGCGATCAGCAGGTTGTTCGACGACACGCGCCGGAGGCTAGTCGAGACTGGCACTCGAAATCGGCTCGTGCACATAAATCGCGCGAACACCCGAGGGAACGTCCTGAACATCGTCAACGAGCGGTCGAACGATGTCCATGCCATCCTCTCGTCTGCCAAAGCCATGCGCTTCCTGGCACTCGGTCGTGACAAGGATGAGGGGCCTGGCGCCATCACCTTCCCAGATGCTGGCAATGACGGCTTTGATGACTCTCGGTACCAGGATCTTCAGTTGGAGACCCGCCTGGGTCCGGATGCCCTCCAGAAGAAGCTTCTCAAGATCGCGCGCGAAGCCCAGACGGCCGAGGAGGAGTCTGGCGTCAACATCCTGTACTTGGCCCTCGGCTTCCTGACCTGGTTCGAGGACGCGTCGTCCAGCGTTGTGCGGGAGGCTCCGCTTGTACTGCTCCCGGTAGAACTGGTGCGCAACGCCAGAACATCAACGTACGACCTCCGTATGCGGGAGGAAGACCTGGTCACCAATCTGCCGCTGCAGCAGCGCCTGCTTGACGACTTCGGGATCGAGCTGCCCGAGTTGGATATCGGCGAAGAGTGGGTGCCGAGCGACTACTTCGCGAAGGTGGCCGACGTCATCGAGCAACGGCAGCGATGGAAGATCGATGCAGATGCCATGCAGTTGGGCTTCTACAGCTTCACCAAGCTGCTGATGTTCAAGGATCTGGCGGTCGATGCGTGGCCGGACGGTGCCTTGGCGGATCATGCACTGACGCGTGGCCTGCTCTACGAAGGCTTCGCGCCTGAATCGCCTTTGTTCGGTGGGCAGCAGCCCTTGGATCATCTGCTTCCACCGGAAAGGCAGTTCCATGTGGTCGATGCTGATGCGTCGCAGGCCCAGGTCATCGAGGAGATTCGCACTGGACGAAACCTGGTGGTGCAGGGGCCACCCGGTACGGGCAAGAGCCAAACCATCACCAACATCATCGCCGCGGCAGCCAAGGAAGGCCGCCGCGTGCTCTTCCTGGCGGAGAAGATGGCAGCGCTCTCCGTCGTCCATGACCGCTTGGTCAAAGTCGGCTTGCGCGACATCTGCCTTGAACTGCACTCTCGCAACGCGAACAAGAAGGCCGTGCTGGCGGAGCTTGCGCGGACGTTGGCGCAGACGACGGCCATCCCCGAGACGCCTGACGCGCCCGTGGCGCTGCTAAACGTGCGCGACCAGCTAAACAATATCGCGGCAGCGTTGCACCAACCTATCGGCCGAACTGGCGAGACGCCTTATGCCGTCATTGGACGGCAGGCTAGGTTCATGGGCGCCGGGCATGCGCCTCCAAGGCTGGACCCAGCATTGCTGACGACGATGAGCCGCGAGGACGAGGCACGGCTGGCCCAGTCATTGGAGCACTACGGCGAGCGCCTGGCCGCCGAAGGCTCAGGCACCTCCCATGTTTTCGAGGGCGCAAGGAATCTAGATCTGCAGCCCGTCGAACTTGAGCGGCTGGCGCCTCGCCTCATCGAGGTACGACGGGCCGCCGACAATTTGCGGGAAGTCTTGAACGACGCGCTGCTCGCCGTCGGGTCGTCAGCGCCGAGAGTGCTGGCAACGACCGCCCCTACGACGGATCTGGTGACTCACCTCTCAGTCTTGCCGGGAAATGCTGCCGACGACGCCCGTATGCTGCTGGCTTTGCCGGATAGCACGCGTCTGCGGGAGCTTCTATCCGCCGGGGCGGCGTGGCGCAGCAAGCGCAGTACCGCGGAGCCCCTGTTCGTAGAGGCCGCGTTCTCGCATGCAGTGGCAGCTCTGCGGGCGCCGCTGGTCGCGGGCACGCAATCTTTCATCGCTCGCTGGGGAGCCGCTTATCGCGGGGCCTCGAAGGAATTGGCCGGGCTGCTTCGCGGTGCCATACCCAAGTCCGCTGTGGATCGAGTCGCCCTCGTCGATCGGCTAATGGCCGTCGCGACAGCGAAGGCGGCGTGGGAGTTTGACCGTGAATACGCTGGACGCGCCCTCGGAGATTCGTGGCGCGGGGAGCGCACAGACTTTGCCCGCCTGCTCGCAGTGTCCGATTGGTGCGACAAGGTTCGCGCCTCTAAGCTGGGAGCAACACATGAGAGCTTGCTAGCGCTCGCGGGGCGATCGGATGAGATCGCAAGGATCTGTGAAGGTCTGCTGCGAACTGTGGAGACCGCACGGGCTAGCCTTCGGTCGATTATCGAGACGCTCGATCTTGACCTCACCACCGTCGGCGCCAACGACGTCGAGCGTGTCGATCTTGCTTTGGTCGCGAATCGTTTCGGCTCGATGGCCGAGGCCCCCGGACGCTACAACTCCTGGGTGCAGCTCGCCCGCCTGCGCGGCGTTCTCGATGAGGCCGGCCTGGAGAGCCTCGGTGCGCGAATGCGGTCGGGCGAATTGGACGGCCGCTCGGCGCAGGTCGAGTTGCAGTACGCCCGCGCGGAAGCGCTCTGGAAACTAGGGTTGCAACAATCTCCCGTGCTGCGCAGCCTCTCTACTCTCGATCGGCACGATCTGGTGCAGCGGTTCGCAGACCTGGAGCGTTCGCGGCTCAAGGAGAACGTGACTACCATCCTGTCGGCCCACTTGGCCCAAGTGCCACAGGGCGCCCAGGGCGAGATGAAGATCATCCGCGGCGAGATGGCGAAGAAGCGTGGCCACCTCGCGGTGCGTCGCCTCTTCGAACGCGCGGGCACCGCCGTTCAGCGCATCAAGCCCGTTTTGCTGATGAGCCCGATCTCAGTTGCGCAGTTCCTGCCGCCGGGGAAGCTGGATTTCGACCTGCTGGTCATCGACGAGGCGTCGCAGGTGCGGCCAGAAGATGCGCTGGGTGCGATCGCCCGCGCGAGCCAGATCGTCGTCGTCGGCGACAACAAGCAACTGCCGCCGTCCTCCTTCTTCGATCGCGTGCTCGCGGACGAGGAGGACGGCCAAGAGGGGGACGACGAAGATCTCGGGCCGGATCTCCTGGATGGCGCGGCCAAGCTCGGATCCATGGAGAGCATCCTGACGCTTTGCGCAGCTCGGGGGCTCGCCTCAAGAATGTTGAGATGGCACTACCGGTCGCGCGATCCGTCGCTGATTGCGATGTCGAACCAAGAGTTCTACGACGGCGGTCTCATCTTGCCGCCTTCGCCGCTGCAGCACGACAAGGAGTATGGCCTGTGCTTCACGCGGGTCGATGGCGCCTATGACAAGGGCGGCAAGCGAGACAATCGCAGGGAGGGAGAGGCGATCGTCGCCAGGGTCGCGGAGCATGCCCGAACACAGCCCACGCTGTCGCTCGGCATCGTCACCTTCTCATTCGCGCAACGGAACCTAATCACCGAATTGCTGGAGCATGCTAGGCGCTCCAACGCCGTCCTGGACACGTTCCTTCGTGAAGGCCAAGCCGAGGATGTCTTCGTCAAGAACATCGAGAATGTCCAGGGAGACGAACGCGACGTGATCCTGATCAGTGTCGGCTACGGGCCTACGACGCCGGGCGGCAGGTTGTCGAGCATGTCCTTTGGCCCCGTGAACGGCGAGGGTGGTGAGCGGCGCCTTAACGTCCTGTTCACTCGTGCGCGCGCGCGCTGCGAGGTGTTCGCCTCCTTCGATCCAGGCGACATCGACGTGAACCGTACGTCGGGCGTGGGCCCGCGGATCCTGAAGCGCTTTCTAGAATTCGCGAAACATGGGCAGATCGACGATAGCTCGCCGACGGGCCTAGAGGCGGATACTCCGTTCGAGGAGGAAGTCGCGGATGTCATCCGAAGTCACGGATTCCTCGCCGATCCGCAGGTCGGCTCGGCTGGCTTCCGAATCGACATCGGCGTTCGCCATCCAGACAAGCCGGCAACGTACCTACTCGCCGTGGAATGCGACGGCGCGACCTACCACAGCGCGCTGTGGGCACGCGAACGGGATCGCCTGCGCCAGGACGTGCTGGAGCACCTTGGATGGCGCTTCCATCGCGTGTGGAGCACGGACTGGTTCTACAACCGTGTGACCGAGACGGAGAGACTGCTTGCTGCGCTGGTCTCTGCTCGGGAAGCCGCCGAGGCAGGAATCAAGATCAGCGGCGCGAACCAGCCGCGGCCAGCTTCGGCACTCGACATCGAGCCGGGTCCGATGGACATCGAAATTCCTGAGATCGTGGAACGGCAGATGCCGCCTTACAAGCGAGCGGTCTTCCATACCGGAAGCTACGAGGAGCCGCACGAAGTGGCGATCGCCACCCTATCGGGGCTCGTGTACCGCATCGTTGATGCGGAGGGGCCTGTACACGTCGAGGAAGTCGCGCGACGTTTGGCAGCCTGCTACGGGAAGGAGAAGGCGGGGTCGCGAATTCTCGGCGTGACCCAGGCGGCGTTGAGCAGCGTGTTGAAACAGGACTCGCGAATGCGAACGGACGACGGATTCTGGTTCACCGCGACTCAGGCTGACTCACCGCCGGTACGCGATCGGAGTGCAGAAAGCGGGGCGACCTTGAAGGCGAGTTCAATTTCCAACTTGGAGATCGATGCTGCATTACGGATTGCCCGGGAGGACAACGCTGGGGGAGACGATGCTGAACTTGTGCGCGCCGCCGCGAGGTTGCTGGGATTCCGGCGCGTTGGATCTGAATTACATGCACGGATATCTGGCCGGATCGAGCTTTGACGAGACTGCCATACAGTTGCAAGCGCATCACCGATCGCTTTGAAGAAAGAGCGACTCAACAGGGAACGACCGATGAATGAATCCGAAGATCTATTGCGCCAACTTCTTTCGGCGATCAGAGACCTTGCCTCAAAACTCGATGATATTTCATTGAAATTGGACAATATCGACGGTGTGTACGGATTAGACGATGTGGTCACCAAGCTGGGCGAAGTGACATCAGATATTCTCGGGCCGACGCGATACAGTCTTTCAGATATACACGGAGAGCTCTCGACTATAAGTGGCGAAATCTCGAACGTGAATGCGACATTGATGCTAAAAGACTGATTCATCAACCAAGTTGTGGAGAGCACGAATAATCGATACATGAGGCCGTCAATTCACGCACGTCCACTTTGCAGCGGGAGCCATCTTCCGTGGAACGACTGCACCTGACTACTTCCCTACGAAGCAGTCTTTCGCCTTGCGGTGCAAATGAATCGCGCTCAGTGAAAGTCGGTACTCGCGGGGGCTCGCCGGACACTAGCCCCGTCAGGCCCTCATTGGCGGTCAGCTCTTCTAGCAGCGCGGCGCGCGGATTGGGTGCGGTGCCGAAGCCGCAAAGCGGCTGACCGTCGTCCATCACTTCAAGGAGCGCGGGCGCGAAGGTCTGCTATTCGCGTCAGGCCCGGTGCCCCGCCAAGGCGATGGCCGCGGGCATCGACGCGGCCTCGATGGCCCGTCGATGCCAAACACCTCCCCAAAGAACTGACGTTTTCCCCCTGCGAATGTTGAATGCCGGTACGTCATGCGCGGCACGGCGAGGCGGGGGACTCTTCGCAGCGAAGTCAAGGAGGAGGAGGCCGCAGGCCGACGGGGGACATGAGCGGAGAAGAGTCCCCCGGTGAGTCGTGCCCTCAAGCGAGACCACGCGCTTCCCGGTGAGTCGCGACTTCAGATCAATGGCGCATGCCGCCCCGGATCGTCCTCATCCAGCCGCCGCGCCTCCAGCCACCCATGCGCCCCAGCCGTCGACGCGTGGTCGGCAGCATGAACCGGCGACACATGCGCCTTCTCCGCCCCCGGCAGCAGATCCGTCGCCGGCCCCGCGAGCAGGTCACCCAGCGAAGGCGCAGACGACGACTCGTGCGACGACACCACCGCCGGCGACGCGCCCGAAGACCCCTCCTTGGCGAACCACACATCCGCCATCGCATGCGTCCCCCCGTCCGCCGTCGTGTACGACGACGTCAGCCCCAGCAGATTGCCGTGATCCGTCCCATGCCCCGCCAGCCCATGCAGGTCCAGCGACACGATCCCCAGTTGCGACAGCGACTTCAGCTCCCCCGCCTCGCTCGCCCCGTCGTGGTTCGCGTCCACCCAGACCACCAGGTCCTTGAAGTGCGCATCCTTCGCGTCCAGCACGCCGTCGCCGTTGCCGTCGTATTGCGCCATCGCCTCGTAGCCATTGCCCGCGTGCCGGCCGTTCGCCAGCCTCGTGCCGACGCCCAGCAGCTCGCTGCCGTCGTTCACCTTCCCGTCGTGGTTCAGGTCGATCGCCAGCAGCCCGTCCGATGCCGACGTCCAGCCGTAGCGGGCATTCGTGCCCGTGCCCGTGACGTCGAACTTCACGCCGTGGGCTGCCGAGGTCGTGGAGATGCCGTTGCCGTCCAGGTCCAGCACCACCGGCGTCGCGAGGAACATCGCGCCGATCTGGGCGTCGCTCATGTGCGAGATCTGGTCCGGCGTGAAGGACGTGACCTGGTCGGTCGTCATCGCGGCGATGTCCGTGGTGGACAGCGCCGGCAACTGGTCCGTCGACAGCGCCGCGATGTTGTCCGTGCTCAGCGCGTGGGCCTGCGCCGTCGTCAACGCCGCGATGTCGGCGGTGGCCAGGTGCGTGAACTGGTCCGTGGTCAGCACCGCGAACTGCGTCGAGGTCAGCGCCGCGAACTGCGCCGTCGTCAGGCCGTCGAGCACGTCCGTGCTGAAAGCCAGCACCTGCGATGTCGTGAAGGCCGCGACCTGCGACGTGCCGAAGGCGTGGAACTCGTCGGACGTCATCGCCACCACCTGGTCGGTCGTCAGGCCCGTGATCGCCGAGGTGTTCAGCGCGTGCAGCGCCGTGCTGCTGAAGGCCGCGAGATCGTCCGTGGACAGCGCGGCGGCCTGCAGGCTGTTCAGCGCCGACACCTGCGTCGACGTCATCGCCGCCACCTCGCCCACCGTCAGCACCGCGATCACGTCCGGCGACAGCGCGGCCACCTGCGCGGTGGTCAGCACGCCGAAGTCGGCCGAGGCGAGCGCGGCGACCTGGTCGGTGGACAGCGCGGCGATCACGTCGGTGGTCAGCGAGCCGAACTGGCGCGTCGTGAAGGCGGCCAGGTGCACGTCGTCCAGGCCCGTGACCTGCGTCGTCGTGAGCGCGTGGATCTGCCCCGTGGTCAACGCGGCGACCTGCGCCATCGACAGGGCGTCCAGCTGCAGCGCGCCGAGCGCGTGCACGCCGGTGGTGCCCAGCGCGACGATGTCGGCCGTCGTCAGCATCGCCAGCTGGTCGAACGACAACGCGCCGACCTGGCTCGTCGTGAGTGCGGCGACCTGGGCCGTCGCCAGCTGGCCGATCTCGGTGGACGTCAGCGCCAGGATGCCCGTCGTGTCCAGCGCGCGGATCGCGGCGGAGCCGAACGCGCGCAGGTCCTGCGAGGACAGGCCGGCGAGCTGGTCGGCGGTCAGCGCCTGCACCTCGGTGGTGGTGAGCGCGGCGATCTGCGCGGTGGTGAACGCGTTCAGCTGCGTCGACGACAGCGCCGCGAGTTCGTCGGTGAGCAGGCCCTGCACCTGCACCGAGGTCAGCGCGGCCAGCTGCCGGCTGGTGAGCGACGTGAAGCCCGCGACGCCCAGCGCGTCGAGCGCCGCCGTGCCCAGGGCGCGGATCGCGCTCGTGGACAGCGCCGCCAGCTGCGGCGTCGACAGCGCGGCCACCTCGTCGGTCGACAGCGCGGCGACCTGCGCGGTGCGCAGCGCCGCGATGTCGGCCGTGCCCAGCACCTGGATGCCGGCCGTGCCGAAGCCCAGGATCGCGCTGGTGGACAGCGCTGCGATGTCGGCCGGGGGCAGGGCGGCGATCTGGGCCAGCGAGAAGCTCGCGATCTGGTCCGAGGTCATCGCCCCGATCTGGCGGGTGGTCAGCGCGGAGAACTGCGCCGGCGTCAGCGCCGCCAGGTGATCGGGCTGCAGGTTGGCGATCTCGGCCGTCGTGATCGCGGCCACCGCGGCCGTCGACAGCGAGGCCAGCGAATCGGTGGTCAGGGCGTCGAACTGCGCGGTGGTCAGGCCGCGCAGCTGGGTGGTCGTCATCGCCTGGATGTCGTCGGTGCCCAGCGCCGCGATCTGTTCGGTGGCC
>Ga0207667_10004327_pt1 | contig 17388 bp, 17 predicted proteins | sample KBSCornC52_FD_184301 | JGI IMG/M metagenome (GOLD analysis project Ga0207667, IMG submission 184301) | Corn rhizosphere microbial communities from Kellogg Biological Station, Michigan, USA - KBS Corn C5-2 (SPAdes) (version 2) | ecosystem: Host-associated > Plants > Roots > Rhizosphere > Soil ...
CGCGTCGCATGTGGGCGAACGCCGCTGTCGGATCGTCGAAGAACATCACCCCGAAACGCGAGAACAGGATGTCGAACGCGCCCTCGGGCAGCTCGGCGCTGCTGGCGTCGGCCACCCGGAACAGGGCCGGCGTATCCTGTGGCGCAAGCGCGCGCGCTCGGCCGATCAGCGGTTCGGATAGGTCCACGCCCAGCACTTGCCCCCCCGCGCCGACGCGGGCGGCCAGAGCCAAACTCGACGCGCCCGCGCCGCAACCGATGTCCAGCACGCGCTCACCCGTCGCGGGCGCGGCGGCTTCTATCGCGGCCTGGCCGAACACCGCCACCATAGCGTCGAGCCGGGCCTGGTTGGCGACCCAGCGCTCCCCGCTTTGGCCATTCCAGTCGGCAACCTGATAGGCATTTTGCTCTGCCATGCCATCTCCTCGTTCTGATTCGTTCTTAACTAGCTACCTTAACTAGCTACCCTTTGATCGAGGCAAGGGGGAGCCGAACCGATGCCAAGATGCGTATCGTCTCGAGCAAACCCGCCTCCACCAGCGATAAGGCACCCGACCTGCGTGTGATCGTCTCAGGCGTCGAGATCGGTGCCGCCTGGCGACGGACCTCGAAGGACAACCGCTCCGGCCATTCCTTCAAACTCTACGATCCGTCCTTCACCGCGCCGATCTACGCCAACCTTTTCGAAGGCGACGACGCAACAGGAGAAGTGAATCTGTGCGCTCAAACCAGCATCGACTGCTGGGCGAAGATACCCGCCATCGCGCCCTGCGATGATGCCTGGGTGACCGAGGGCAAGAAGGGCGTGGCGAGGTCGCCGGCGGCGTAGATGCCGGGCATGCTGGTTTGGCGGCGCTCGTCGACCTTGAGGACGATGCCGGTGGGCGTATCGACCGCGGCGAGGCCCAGCGATTCATGCAGGCTTGCGGACGGCCTGTTGCGCGGCTGGGCGAACAGGACGTCGACCGCGACATTGCGGCCGGTATCGAGATTGACGGTGGCGATATGGCCGTTGTGATGGGCGATCTCGACGATCCGGCGATCGACGACAGGTATGTTGCGGCGCGCCAGATCGGCCTGGATATCGGGCGGAATGTCGTGACCATCGGCGAAGAGCGTCAACGTGTCAGTCCAATCGTGGAACAGCCTGACAGACTGGTGCGACTGCGGGCCGGACCAGACGAGGCCCCAATGCTGGCCGGCGACTTCAAAGCCGTCGCAATAGGGGCATGGCACGATGGACGTGCCCCAGCTTTCGGCAAAGCCCGGAACATCAGGCATCTGGTCGGCGACGCCATAGCTCAGGATCAGGCGGCGCGCCCCAAGGCTTTCGCCATCGCCAGTCAGGACGGAGAAATGGTCGATGGCGCCGGAGACGCTGTCGGCCCGGGCATTGACCAGCCTGATCGTGGGATAACGCGTCAGCTGCTGCCGCGCCTCGGCTAGGATGTCCAGCGGTGGCTTGTGATCGTGGCCGAGCAGGCCATGCGAGTGGCCGGCGAAGCGATTGCGCGGCAGGCCGGTATCGAGAACGGTGACCTTGCGGCGGGCACGGCCGAGCTGCAGGGCGGCAGCAAGGCCGGCAAAGCTGCCGCCGATGATGATGACGTCATTCATGGTGATGGGCTCCGTGTTGTGGATGGGGTGGGCTGGGCCCGGTGCGCAATATCGTCCAGCGATACGCGCACGAGACGGGCACGAGACGGGCACGAGACGGGCACGAGACGAGCCCGAGACGGGCACGAGCAGCGCTTCGACATCGGCGAGAAAGTCGCCCATCACTGTGTTGACCGGCCGGACAATGCCGCATTCGATATCGCCGGACGGCCCGGGGAAACTTGATTTGGAGAACAGGTTGAAACCGACCCGTTGGCTTGCACATTTCAGATACCTCATGGTATCGTAATGCAAGTATTAAAATACTGTCAAGTACTGGAATTGTCGTGACCGAAAACAGCCAGGGCCGGCGCGGCCGGCCCGCCAACGAGGCGCTTGGCCAAACGATAGTCGACGCCGCGTGCGAACTCTTTGTGGAATTGGGTTTTCAAGCGACGACAATGGACAAGGTCGCCCAGCGGGCGAAGATATCCAAGCTAAGCATCTATCGGCACTTCGAGAACAAGGAGGCGCTGTTCAGCGCGGCCATCGCGGCCCGCTGCCATCAGTTTGCACCACAGGCCCTTTTTGAAGGCGTCGACGGTTCGGCCGAAGATCAGCTCATGGCGGTGGGATCATCCCTGCTTCGCACGCTGTTGAGCCCGGACGTCCGCAGTGTCGAAGCCATGATCATGGCCGACAAGACGAATCAAAAGTCGTTAAGCAAGCTCCATTACGAAGCCGGCCCCGCCCATATCATCGCCCAAATCGAGGCCCTGTTGCGTCAGTTGCACGCGAAGGCGGTTCTGAACGTGCCCGATCCTCTCCGGTCCGCCCGCTTGTTTGCCGCTCTTTTCAAAGGATCCGATCTCCTGATTACCGCACGCTTCGATGAGGCGAGAGCAGAGGACGACAACGCAATCGAATCCTATTGCCGGTCGGCCGTTGCCATGTTCATCGCCGCGCACGGTGGCAACGACCACGCGGGCGGATAAGCATTTGAATGCTCCGGGCAGCTTGGCCGGGGCCGTCGTCCCGGCGCTTCGTCATATTGGGCCGGCGCGCGCGGCCGAGCTTGCACAGATCGCGGCACCTCATCTTTCTCCCAACGATAAAAGACGCTCGCATCTACCGCGGTCCAAGCTCCCGCCTGGATGCGGTCGACGCTTCTCTCCATCGCAGATCCGGCAGCAGTCGGGACAAGCGCAAATAGCTGCTCGATCAGCTGAGGTTCAGCAGCGAGCGCTCGGCGAGGTTGCGGTACAGCGCACGCACGCCGAACGTCCACGGAGCGATTTCAGTCGACAACTGCACGGTGTTGACGAGTGCGCCGAGCGCAGGGGCGCTGATCGTCACGCGGTCGCCGAGGTGATGCGTAAAGCCGCCCCCCGGCGCATCGCGATCCTTCATCGGAGAGAACATCGTGCCGAGGAACAGCATGAAGCCATCGGGATACTGATGGTGCTTGCCCCAGGTCTGACTCACCAGGTCAAGAGGGTCGCGGCTGATCTCCCGCATAGGACTGATGCCCTCGAGCACGAAGCCGTCGTCGGTACCTTCCACGCGCAACGAAACACTCGTTTCTCGAATCGTGTCCAGCGTGAACTGTCCGTCGAACAGGCGAATGAACGGGCCGATCGCGCATGAGCCGTTGTTGTCCTTGCATTTGCCCAGCAGCAGCGCGGAGCGGCCTTCGATGTCGCGCAGATTGACGTCGTTACCCAGTGTGGCGCCGACCACCTCGCCCTTGCTGTTGACTGCCAGGACGATCTCCGGCTCCGGGTTGTTCCACTTCGAAGCAGGCAGCAAGCCGATATCGGCACCCAGTCCCACTGCAGACATGGGCTGCGACTTCGAAAATACTTCTGCATCGGGGCCGATTCCGACTTCCATGTACTGCGACCATGCACCGCGTCGCTGCAGCTCTTCCTTCAGTTTGGCGGCCGCATCTGAGCCGGGCTTGATCGTCGATAGATCGGTGCCGATCAGACGCGTGATCGCTGCGCGCACCTCTTCAGCCTTCGCAGGGTCGCCGCCTGCCTGCTCTTCAATGACGCGTTCAAGGAGGCTAACGGCGAACGTCACGCCGCACGCTTTGATGGATTGCAGATCGCAAGGAGCCAGGAGGTAGGGTTGATCCTCTTTCCGTCGTGCGGCGACGGTGGCTTCAATCAGATTGCCGACATGACCCAGAGATTCGCCGCCAGCCCGCCGGACGAGTTCGACCAGGTCCTGGCGATCGAAAAGATCGGACACGGTTGCTTCGATGCGTGAGATATCGAATACTTCCCCGCCGCGAACAGCAACGACGCACGGTCCCGCGCCGTTTGTCGTTTGACGCCAGACACGGCCAACGAGCAAAGCGCCGTCGAGATCGTCAGGCAGATAGGTGGAATATGAGGTCATGAACGGTTCCAATGGACATTGAAAGTGCTGGCAGTCGCAGTCGCAATAGATATGGCGAATGGCTTGTGTTCTAGGGGATCGGTAGGAGCGCCGTAGGACTCGAACTGCGAATTTTTCTGTTTTCTCGTTAATCCGACAGATTGACTGTTGCGACCGCTACCCACACTGCGCCGATTCATAACGATCGTTTGGCACATGCAGGTCGGCTGACTGGTATTTTTTTACGCCACGGCTTTCCTGCTAGGAAATGGGGCTCAGATTAAGCGGCACTCCGCCCTGCCGGGCCGAGGCGTAGGCCGCATCTATGACTTGCATAATCAGCTCCGCGTCACGCAACGATGCGATCGGCTTTGCGCCAGCCTGACTTTCAGCGAGTACTCGCTTGACGAACAAGGGGTAGTAGACGTCGGTCTCAAGCTGCAGGCGGCGGCTGTGCGTGCCGGCGGAAAGATTATTTCGGTCGCGGATCTCAATTCGGTCCGGACCAGACTTCGCGTACATGCGGTCGGAAGCTAAAGTGAAAGAAAATTCACGCTGCTCGTCTACGGTACTGGGAAAGCTGTATCCCGTCTCCACCAAGCCGATCACGCCGTCTTCGGTTTGCATGGTCACCACCGAATAGTCTTCCGCGGCACCTCCATGCGTTCTTGAGTTCATGACGGCGGAGACACGGGCAACCTCCTTGCCTGTTAGGAATCTGAACAAGTCGATGAAGTGGGTTGCCAAGTTGATTGTGGATCCGCCGCCGGAATAGCCCGGATCGATTACCCAGCCGGAACCTGCAGCTTCGTATCGACTGGGCGGCCCGGCGATGAAACGAAACGACATGTAGTTGAAGTCTGACGGTATGCGCCCCTCCGCTTTTTCAAGTACGCCGAGCAACTCGCTCATCCGGAAGATCAAGGGCACCGCGCAATAAAGATTCGCTTCGTCGGTCAGTGTGCGAAGCCGGGTGACTTCGGACATATTGACGCCGCACGGCTTTTCCAACGCGAATGGGATGTTCCGCGCGATCACGGCCTCGGCGAGCGCCGTCATTTCGGAATGCCGCCCGAACACAAACGCGAAATCGACTTCCTCGCGCTCAAGTAAGTCGTAGGCCGACGAGTACAACTTGCTTCCGAATCGCGCGGCAATCGCCTCGCCCTTCACTTGCTCCGCGTCAGACAGGGCAACCACCTCAATCCCGGGCGCTTCGAGGGCATCAAGATACAGCGGGACATGCCAATGGCTGGCCTCCAACAACGCAACTTTCATACATGCTCTCCTGCATAACTTCCCACGAAGTTCGTGATTCCGAGTCGTAGTAACCGGTGGCTTCGAGCATAGTTTGGCGATTCGCCATCGCCACCGTGCGCTTCTGCCTCGCTGCTCATTTCGGGCTCTTATCCCTTGTCGTGCGGTCATCGGGGCGGTAATCGAACCCCAGAAAGCGCAGCGCGTAGAAAGCCTGTCCTCGATGCATTGGACCGCCGTCCTGTATACGGCATCCACGTTCCTGCGCGGCTCGGAGAAGCGGCGTCGGCTCGGTCGAATTGATGATGTCTACGACGATGGCGCCAGATTCGAGCCGCCGCGGATCAATTGGCATGGCATCGTTCGCTTTCATGCCGAGCGGCGTAGCATTAATCACGACGTCGAAACCTTGGGGATCCGATGGTCCCGAACACACAGGAGAAGCCGTCTCAGCGGCCACCGACGCCGCAAGATCCTTGGCGCGGTGCTCGTCGACATCGGAGATGATCAGCTTGCTAGCGCCTGCGGACGCGACGGCAAATGCGATCGCCCTACCTGCGCCTCCCGCGCCGACGACAAGCACCGACTTGTTCGCCGGATGGTTACCTTCCCATTGCATCCCGAGAACGCAGCCGACGCCATCGGTTATCGCACCGACCCAGCGACCATCTGCTTCACAGCGAATGACGTTGAGCGCGCCGACCTGACGCGCAGTCGAATCCAGCTCGTCGACAAACGCGAGCATTCGTTGCTTATGAGGCATCGTGACCAGCAAACCGGACAGATTGCCCATCGCTCTTGCACCCGTAACGAACGCCGGCAAGTCGTCTGACTTGACACAGAAAGGAACGCACACTGCGTCGGCGCGCTGTTCGATAAACAGTTGGTTCAACAATCGTGGCGACTTCGCCGTGCTCAGCGGGTCGCCTACCAAACCGTAGAGTCGCGTTGTGCCTGAGATATGTGGTTGCATCGCGTCTTAAGTAAAACTGAGGTCAATTCATGCATATTTGAAGCGGCCTACGGCTCTGAAGCGCACGGTTGCATGCGACGTCCAATTTGCCGGCGGCGGCTTAAGACCGGACTTCATCGGCAAACCCCGATTCATCGACATTCTTGCTCGTCGCGGCCACCGCCTCACTGCGCAAGCGTTCATATTCGGCCTTGGGTACAGGAACCGCGTTACGGTCTCCTAGATCGGCAAGGCGAATACGGTATGTTTCCCGAGTGGTGAACGCGGCAAACGCCGCAACCAGACAAATGCCGAACGTGAGAAAGCCCACCTTCAACGGGATGTTGGAGGACCCCGGAGGCGCGACCGCTACGAAAAGCGACGGCAGCAAGGCACACAAGGTCGTCCCTACGTTTTGTCCGATCGCCATGCCGGAGACACGCACGCGCGTGCGGAACAGTTCGGGGAAGAGACTCGGGAACACGCCGTTGAAGCCTTGGTAAGCGACGCCCCACATGAGCAACGAGAACACCAGTGAAAGCCAAATATTGTGGATGCTGATGGCGTACAGGTAGCCGAAAGCGAAGATCCCGGAGCTCACAACGCCGACGATGACGGGGGGCCTGCGACCGATCTTGTCCGAGAGATTGCCGACGAGCGGGATCAATATGACAGAGCAAAGATTGCCGAGGACCGGCACCCACAGAAAGACGCCGACAGGAAAACCAATACCGTAAGCCGGCTGGACTGCATAGGTCGCGCCGAACACGGTCGCCAGCAGCGCGGTGACCGCGGCAAGTGCCATGCCGACAACGCGCAAAACATCGCCCCAACTCTGGCGAAGGACCTCGACGACCGGGGAAGGAGGAACTTCTCCGTGTGCCCGCTCCTCGGAAAAAGCCGGGGTCTCATCGACCTCGCGCCGAATGATGTAACCCACGATGATCACGACGATGCTCAGCAGAAACGGAATGCGCCAACCCCACGAAGCGAACTGATCCTTCGGCATGAAGTGCGCGAGCGGCAAGAAGACCCCTGCCGCGAGGAGTTGCCCTGCCTGCACCCCTTGGAGAGTGAAGCTCGCAAAGTACCCGCGCCGTCCGAACGGCGCATGTTCGAGAATCATGGAGCTCGCGCCGGACATCTCTCCAGCGACCGCGAATCCCTGAATGAGCCGCAGGACGACGAGCAGCACGGGTGCCCAGATGCCGATCTGCTTGTAGGTGGGCAAGAGGCCCACACACATCGTTGCGGCGCCCATCAGGAGCATGCAGAAAATGAGCACTGTCTTGCGGCCGTGGCGGTCGCCGACGTGACCCAGCACCATTGCGCCGATCGGACGGGCAACATAGCCGACACCGAAGGTAGCCAGTGACGCGACGATGCCCACCGTTGGGTTTTCAGACGGAAAGAAGAGTTGAGGGAACAGCAAAGAGGCCGCTGTCGCGTAGATGAAAAAGTCGTAGTACTCGAGCGCTGAGCCGATCCAACCACTGGCTGCTGCGATCTTCGACTGGCGCTTGCCGTAAGGCGTAGCCGGTGAGTTTGAGGTCATACCTGTCTCCGTTGTAATTGACTTTCCGGTGCTGTTGATTTATTGTTGTAACACCGTTCCAATAGGAAGGATGTTACTCACATTATGAGAGTTGTCAAGGGAGCAGTTGACCGGTCGCTCCAAGCGATCGAGTTGCTCGCACGCGAGGCGCGCTGGATGCGTATGTCCGACATCGCCGCTGAACTCGAGCTGGAAAAAGGCCCCGCGCATCGAGTGCTTGCCCAGTTGTGCGAGCAGGGTTGGGCTGAACAGGACGAGCACACTTCCCAATACCGTCTGACCCTGAAGCTTTCTTTGCTCGGTCAGCGGTACTTGCATGGGCTTGGATTGCCGGGCCTGGTGCAGCCGATCCTCGATGACGTGGCGGCGCACTGCCGCGAACTGGTTCGGCTCACCGTTGCAAGCGAAGGGACGCTCGCGTGGCTGGCGTCCTCCCAAGGCGCAGCACCGGGCCTTATGTATTCGCCGTCCATGGATGGTCCTATCAAGTTGCATGCGACGGCCAACGGGAAGGTGTGGCTTGCGTCGATGTCAAACGATCGGGCGGTCGAATGTGCGTTGCGTGGTGGACTCGGAAAAGCTGCCGCCAGCGCATGTGGGCCCAAAGCAATCACCCGCATCGAGCAGTTGATTCCCGAGTTGGAGCTGACCAGACAGCGCGGCTATGGGCTTGTCGTAGAAGAGGCGGAACCGGGCGTTGCCGCTTTGGCGGTGCCTGTGCGGTCGCTGACCGACGATACCGTGGTCGGCACCATGAGCATTGCCGGGCCAGTAATGCGGGTTCAGCCCGAGCGTTACGACGACTTTTATGCGTTGTTGAAAGATGCGGCCTCGAAGCTAGGTGCGGTATGGCCGCGTCAGCGCGTTGGTGCCAACGTCGGTGCGGCGGCATGAACATGCCATCCGCGACGCAGGCCGCCGCCGCTATTATCCGTCCGCATGAACAGGCGGCACGCCTTCTTGTGACAGCTCGCCGCAAAGGCGTGCTCGTCGAGCGGCTGCCCGTCAAACTGCGGCCTGCGAATCTAAACGACGGCTTCGCAATCCAGCAAGCGGTCAGCCGTCACCTAGGTCGACGGATCCTCGCATGGAAATGCGCCCTTCCGCAGCCGGACAAAGTCATCGCCGCGCCGATCTATGATGCTGACATCCATCGAGGCGATACATGTTACGTGAGTGGGCCTGCGCGTGCTTCTGTGAGGGCGGAACCGGAACTGGCCTGCCTACTGGACCACGACCTGCCGCCAAGACGCGAAGCCTATAGCGAAGCGGAAGTGCTCGGCGCTCTTGGTGACACGCACCTCGCCCTCGAATTGTTAGGCAGTCGGTATTCGCATCCCGAAACGCTGACGTTCCCTGAACTACTGGCAGACGGCTTGTTCAGTGCCGGCCTTGTCATCGGACCGCGCGTCAAATCGATCCAAGGCGCGACGCCGGTCGATCTACCCGTCGAATTCGACGTCAGTCTGACCAGCGTCGGGGGAGAAGCAGTCACGTTCGCAGGACGCCACCCTGATCGGGGCGTGCTCGCGCCGATTGTGTGGCTCGCCAATTTCCTTCGCGTCCGCGGCCTTGGACTGCATGCCGGCCAGGCTGTGATCACCGGGTCTTACGCGGGCGTTCTGGCGTTGCCAGTCGGTCGCGAGTTGCGTATCGGCTTCGGCAACCTCGGCACATTGCCGATCACTTTTTTGTCTTGTTAGGAGTAGCACATGCGCCTCGTCCGTTTCGGCCAGCCTGGTCAAGAGCGCCCCGGTATCATCGATTCGAGCGGCGCGATCCGCGATCTGACCGGCATCGTGAATGACATTGATGGAACGACTGTCTCGCCAGTCGCCCTTTCCAAGCTGAGCGAACTCGATCTCGATCGTCTACCCGTCGTCGAAGCGGGCACGCGTCTCGGCGCCTGCGTCGGCAATGTCCGTAATCTCGTGTGCATCGGCCTGAACTACTCCGATCATGCTGCTGAAACCGACACGCCGATACCGCGGGAACCTGTCGTGTTCAACAAGCATACGGGCTCCATCAGCGGCCCGAACGACCCGGTCGTCTTGCCCGCCGACGCGCAAAAGCTGGATTGGGAGGTGGAACTCGGCGTGGTGATCGGCAAACCCGCCTGGCAGATCGAGGAAGCCAACGCCCTGGACCACGTGGCGGGTTACTGTCTTGCGAATGACGTTTCCGAACGTGCGTATCAGCTCGAACGCGAAGGCCAGTGGACCAAGGGCAAAAGCGGATTCTCGTTCGCTCCGCTCGGACCGTGGCTTGTCACCCGTGATGAGATCCCGAACCCGCAGGTGCTGGACCTGTGGCTCGACGTCAACGGCACGCGTCGTCAGACCGGCAACACACGGACCATGATCTTCAACGTCGCGCATATCGTGGCGTATCTAAGCCGCTTTATGCCGCTGATGGCTGGCGACGTCATCATTACGGGCACGCCCCCCGGCGTGGGCCTCGGTCAGAAGCCGCCTGTCTTCCTGAAAGCAGGCGACACGATGGCGCTCGGCGGCAGCGGACTCGGCGTGCAGACACAGAAGATCGTGCAGTATGCGGACACACTTGGCGCGGCATGGGGCCGCGGCGACTATCCGTTGGCACATTAAGACGATCCTATCTGGAAGGAGGAGATATGAGCCTTGCTGGAACGGGCGTTGTCGCAATCTGGCATGACCTGCTGCCGGAAGCCAAGGATGAATTTTACGAATGGCACAATCGCGAGCACATGCCTGAGCGCGCCGGGATCCCCGGGTTCAGGCGCGGGCGGCGCTTTATAGCGCTGGATGCAGGTCCCGAGTACTTCAATCTTTACGAGGCCGATACGGTCGAGGTGCTTGGCGCCCAAGACTACCTTTCTCGGCTGAATACGCCGACGCCGTGGACCAGGCAGGTGGTCGCCTCTTTCCGGAGCGTCGCACGTTCAATCTGTCACGTGGCCTATTCGGATGGTGTTGGGCAGGGTGCCTATCTCATGACTGTGCGATTTGACGTGCCGTCGGTTGCACGGGAAGAAGTCGTGAAGGCTTTGCGTCAGCGCGTCCTGCCGCCTCTCGTTGACCTACCGGGTATCACGGGCGTGCACCTGTGCCTTGCCGACGAAGCGATCAGCAAGGTGGAAACGGCGGAGAAAAAGGCGCGTTCAGAAGGGACTCGGGTACCGACATGGATCGTGTTAGTCGAAGGGTGCCGGGCAGACTATGTTCGTTCAGCGGTGGACCGGTTCCTTTCGGGACTCGCGGCATTGCCGCAGGCCAGCGCGACAGCGCTCGAAACGACGCTCTATCAACTGGAGTACACGCGCTGCAAAACGCCGTGGAGCGCTGGCTAACGGTTAAGCATCGTCTGCTCATCGCTTCACGGCCGGTCGCACCAATCCCGCTTGGCTAAGCGCGACCGGCTTTACCTTGAGAAACGTAGGAGTAGTGCCATGTCGTTGAATAGTGCCGACACGTCCGCCTCATTCACCGCGTCGATGTCGGCTCGTGTCATACGGCTCAACCCTGCCGACGATGTTGTTATCGCGCTCGAACAGCTTGTGTCCGGCACGGTAATCGACAAGGAATCCGTGACGGTTTCCGGATTGATTCCGCCCGGTCACAAAGTGGCGACACGTGACATCGGTCAGGGCGAGGCGGTGCACCGCTACGGCCAGGTGATCGGCTTTGCAAGTCAGCCCATTCGCGCGGGGCAGCATGTACACACCCATAATCTCGCGATGGGCGACTTTGCGCGCGACTACGCATTCGGTCAGGCTGCCCGTCCCACTGTACGATCGAATGAACCCGCAACATTCCAGGGCATTGTCCGCGCAGACGGCCGTGTCGGCACCCGCAACTACATCGGCATCCTCACCTCGGTGAATTGCTCGGCCACCGTTGCGCGGGCCGTTGCGGACCACTTTCGGCGCGACATCCATCCCGAAGAACTGGCTGCGTTCCCGCATGTCGATGGCGTCGTCGCACTCACACATGGATCCGGTTGCGCCATCGACTCTGAGGGCGATGGTCTCGCAATGCTGCAACGCACGATCGGCGGTTATGCATGCCATCCGAACTTCGCAAGCGTGCTGCTCATTGGTCTCGGGTGTGAAACGAATCAGATTCCGCGATTACTTGAGACGCAGGGACTCCGGGAACACGACCGCTTGCGAGCATTCACGATCCAGGACAGCGGTGGTACCACACAGACGATTGCAAAGGGCATCGAACGGGTCCGGCGCATGTTGCCCGAAGCGAACAACGTAAGGCGCGAGCCGGTCAGCGCAAGTCATCTCACGGTCGGTCTTCAATGCGGGGGATCGGATGGGTATTCTGGAATTACCGCCAATCCGGTGCTGGGCGCAGCCGTTGATCTGCTGGTGCAGCACGGTGGCACCGCGATTCTCTCCGAGACGCCCGAGATCTACGGCGCGGAGCATTTACTGACGCGCCGCGCCGCAACGCCCGAGGTGGGGCGGAAACTGCTTGATCGTATCGAGTGGTGGGAAGCCTACGCGCACCGGCAAGGGGCGCACATGAACAACAATCCCTCTGCGGGTAACAAGGCAGGTGGCTTAACGACAGTCCTTGAAAAATCGCTGGGAGGTATTGCTAAAGCCGGCTCGACCAATCTGACCGAGGTATACGAGTATGCGCAGCCGGTCACGGCGCGCGGCCTTGTTTTCATGGACACGCCCGGCTACGACCCGGTGTCGGCTACGGGCCAGGTAGCGGGCGGTGCCAACCTGATCTGCTTCACGACGGGCCGTGGCTCAGCTTACGGCTGCGCGCCCGCGCCCTCCCTCAAACTTGCGACGAACACGGCACTTTGGCAACGACAGTCCGACGATATGGACCTGAACTGCGGAGAAGTGTTGGAAGGGAGAGCGACGATTGAGCAATTGGGCGGAGTGCTTTTCGAATTGCTGCTAGATGTCGCCTCGGGGAACCGTACTCGCAGTGAGCAGCATGGTTACGGACAGAACGAATTTGTACCTTGGCAAATTAGCGCGATCATGTGAGGCACGCACATTAATGTCATTCGAGCCTTCCCATCCTTCCAAGCAGACAGTGACTTCCCCGCGCTGTCGTCGCCTAGGTGGGTGGTGTAAGCAAGTAAGCACGGCTGAAAGGCTGCTGCGCATCGCACAGTTCTGACCGGGCAGCATCAGCGAAGGCTCTTGACGTCTTTTATCCTTATCGAGTTCAATCGCCCAAATCGCACCACTCCCAACGTATAGGTTAACTGGCTTTCGATGGCCTCCATCTCCGCCCTGAGCAGTGGTCCTGTCGGGCACAACGGGTTTGACTGTTCGGTTCGATCCAGCGGTCCAGAAGTCACTTGCGAGCAAGTCCTGTTTCGGAGCGCGATGGACCCAATCACGGCGCCAGCGTGAAGTGCAGCCAGCTCGACGGCCCCGAGCAGCATCAGTCAACGTCCCGGTTCGTCCAGCGTAGACGGTAAAGGAGGTATCGTCCAGGTCCCGGGTTCAACGAGCGTCGACGCGTCACGTCATCAGCGATGCTTTCTGGCTGAGGGTGAAATGGATATCCCCGTCGCCTGCGCGCCAGCATCACCGGGTTGCAAAAGTCGGTCCCGACGCATGCTCACATAGCCCTTCGTCGCTGCGATCGTCAGTGGCACAGCCCCAAAGATGATAAACACCAGGTCGCCCGGCAACCGGAGCCATTCGACCAACCGCGCACCATCCGTGCCGGTATAAGCGAGACTGCGGGCATGCCAGTAACCGTGCTGCATGACGTCCCACACTTGCAGCACGCCCCCGGGGAACAGGCTCAGCGCGACCATCATCAGTAGTCCAATGTTGGTGCCGAAGAAGCCGACCTTAATATATTTTTCAATGCCTGGCCAGCGCGTGTCATCGGTGGTCTGGCGCAGCACGAACACCATCAGGGCAAGCGCCAGCATGCCGAACACGCCCATCATCGCGGCATGGCCGTGGTTAGGCGTGAGGATGGTGCCAACTTCGTAATAACTGATGATCGGCAGGTTAATCAGAAAGCCGAACACTCCGGCGCCAAGAAAATTCCAGAAGCCGACCGAGATCAGGAAATAGAAGGTCCACTTGTGAGGCACAGCGACGGACATACCGCACACGTCGCACTCGCCGCGCGTGGTGTGAACGAAATCCCAGGCGTCGAGTGTGAGCAGTGTGAGCGGCACCACTTCCAGGACCGAGATCATCGCGGACATCGCCATGTTGACCTGGCTTTGACCGGTGAAATACCAGTGATGACCGGTGCCGATGAGACCGCCGCCGAAGTACAGGATGGCATCCAGATAGATCACCCGAAGTGCGGTGTTGCGCCGGGTCAGACCGAGCTGGAAAAAAGTTAGCGCAACCACCGTCGTAGCGAAGAACTCGAAGAAGCCCTCCACCCACAGGTGGATGATCCAGAAGCGCCAGGTGTCGACTACAGTGAAATTAGTTTTGGCGCCGAACAGCAATGCTGGGATATAGAACACGGGAATCGCCAGCGCTGCGAACAGAAACATCCGCGCCAGCTGCCGTGCTTCAGCATTGACGACGGTGCGCGGGCGCGCTACCAGCCAGAGCAGCGCGAACCAGACGAACAGACCCGCCACCAGCAGGTATTGCCAGAAACGACCGATCTCCAAGTATTCCCATCCCTGATTGCCAAACCAGAACCACCAGTCGCCCAACAGCCCGGAGATCCCGGCCCATTCGCCCAAAAGACTGGCCGCGAACACAACCGCGAATGCGGCAAACAGCACATGGATCGCCAGCGCCAGCCAGCGAGGCTCTTCCGTGCGAAGAGAGCGGCCCAGAAACAACGCGGCGGCGACGTAAGCAGTGGCGATCCAGAAGATCGCCGTCTGCAGATGCCAGATGCGCAGCAGATTGCTGGGGAAAACTTTTTCCAGCTGAAAGCCATAGAAACTGCCAGGGTCCGCGCGGAAATGGGCAACGCCACCGCCCACGAGTGTTTGCATCAGAAAGAGCAGCGCGACAACCACGAAGAACTTGACCAGCGCACGCTGGCTGGGACTAGCCTGGCCTGGAATCACTTGTGGATGCACGTGGTGACCGCGTGTGATCCAGCCCAGATAATCGAATTTCCCGAATGCGAGAAGGACCGCGGCGACGCCGCCGAGGAAGACCACCAGGCTCAGTGCGCTCCATAGGAGGGCGCTCGCCGGCGGACGGTTGCCGACATCTGGATCGTAAGGAAAGTTGTTCGTGTACGAGTAGCTGCTTCCCGGACGGTCCGCCACAGAGGCCCATGCCGCCCAGGTAATGAACGCGGTGAGCTGCCGCAGTTCGGCTGGATCGGTAATCAGGTCGGCTTTGAGCCCGCCGTTCCTGGCTGGGTCGTGAAAATAGTCGGTCCAGTAGAAAAGCTGCTGACGATACGCCGCTGCTTCGGGGGCCGTCAGATGTAACGTGTCGCTAGCTACGTCGTAACGGTTGGTCTTCAAAGTGACTGCGACCTGAGCGCGAATCGCCGCTGTCTGCATTGGGCTCAGGTCTGCCATCGAAGTGCCGTACTGCTCTTTCGCCAACGCATTGGCAGTGGCATCGCCGATCCGGTGTAATGCCTCCGCAGAATAGTCCGGGCCCAGGTAAGCGCCGTGTCCCCAGATGGTGCCGTTGTCCATCAATCCGTAACGCAGGAACAGCGCCTGGCCGCTGCTGATGTCGGCAGCGGTAAATAACGTGGCGCCGTTGCCGTCCATCACCTGACGTGGTATGGGCGGTGCATTACGATACGCCAGACAGGTGATGACAATCAGCCCGGCAAAGCCCAGCGCCATCACCATCAATACCGAGCGTATCCACCAGGGCGACAGCGGAGATTCTTCGGGATCGTCCTTCGGCAGCACGGTTATGCTCACGACAATGTCTCCTTGCCCAGACGTACCAGGGCGTGGTATCGCCCCGCGCTAACTGGCGCCCCGACACGGTGTACACACGCAATAGTAGAACGTTGGAAGGGCGACGCGGGTATTGGCGTCTGAGCAGACAGTAGCACGAACATGCCGCATGTCACTGCCGACGTGCGGAAGTCGGCGAGGCTTGAACCCTTGCGCGTCGTCCGGGCGCAGCTCTTCCGTCATTACACCGTGGTATGCACCTGGCTGAACGAGAAGCCTTATTACGGCACCGACGCGAACCCGATCGCGACGCGGACAGCGCACGACGACGTGATCGCCAAAAACTACCCACAGGAGCAGTTGAAACGACTACGCTACAACGACCTGAGCCGCTCGAATCGGTACATCCCGACGACAGGTTTGGCGAGGGTTGAACAGAGCGCGAGCCCGCCCACCAACCGCGACAGGAGGTAGTTGCCCAACCCTGTTCTCAATCATAGTTGACATACCGTCATCCAGGCGCGGACGAAGGTCGCGATCGCCATTGCGAATAGCAAGAGCGCAGCGGCGAACAGGGGCAATCGTACTTTTTGTGCACGGCGCGGCCATTGGTGTATGGCTCGACGCTCAAGTTCCCTCTTTGTGAGGACCGTTGCTCGGAACAAGGCTCGCATCGATTTCAATATCAAGCCCTGACGGTCACTGGCAATTCATATCACGGTGTGATATATATTCATCATCTTGATCTAACGCGATGTTCTTCCATTCCGTCAAGGTAAGGTAAGGACACTCCCGCCTACACCGTACGGGTGTCGAGCCACTACGGCACAGCGATTCTGCCGGTCCACGCCTGTCCATCAATGCAGGCGAAGCAATATTCAGCACCTTTCATCGCCCCGATCTGCATCTCAACCGGTTGACTTCACCAGTGCGCAACCGCCTAGTGCGCACGCTGCAATACAAGGCGGCTGCGGTACGGGTGGAAAAGCTGGCCAGCTAGCCGACGAAGGAGGTTCAAATGCAGGCCGTGACTCAGGACACTTGGAAGGAACGGGTAATCCGCATCGACACCTTTCCAGTTCGCCGCATCACCGCACGCGACGCGGTGCCCGACGGTTACATTGCGACTATCAGAATCGAGAGAGGGCGTGAGGTACTGGTCGATTGGCATCTACCATTCTTCGCTGAACGTTGGCTGTCCGAGGGCGAGGCACGACGGGATGCACTGGAGTACGCTGTGAAGCTGATCGATAGCGGCGTGCTTGAGGAATAGCGAGCTTTGCGCGAACGCGCCGCTTGACGCAGACTTGAATCAATCGCTCAAGAGGTAAAGCTTTTCGAGACTTATCGACTTCGACATGGACACGCAGGCAGTGAATGTTTCAGGTGCTGCTCCCGGTTGGCCTGGGATTGCACCGACCTGGACTTCGAGCGCAAAGGACCTCGTGACGACCGCGCTAGGTCGTAGCCGCGTATGGGCGTCGATCGGCCATGGCATCCTCAACGAGGTCTACTGGCCATCGGCCGGCGAACCTCAAGTACGAGACCTGGGCTTTATCGTCGCCGGTCCGAGCGGCTGGCACGAACTCAAACGCGTCGGTCGGTACCGGCTTTCGCTCCCGACCCCTTGCATTCCTCTGCCGCGGATTGTGCATGAAGGCGACGGGTATCGCCTCGAGTTAAATCTATCGCCGGACCCGATTCGTGACGTGATGCTCGTCGCCTTCCGGCTCACCGGAGCGGACCTCAAACTCTACGCCCTGCTCGCGCCTCACCTAGGCGGCAGCGGTCTGCACAACAATGCGCGG
>Ga0207667_10004329_pt1 | contig 17379 bp, 16 predicted proteins | sample KBSCornC52_FD_184301 | JGI IMG/M metagenome (GOLD analysis project Ga0207667, IMG submission 184301) | Corn rhizosphere microbial communities from Kellogg Biological Station, Michigan, USA - KBS Corn C5-2 (SPAdes) (version 2) | ecosystem: Host-associated > Plants > Roots > Rhizosphere > Soil ...
TCAAGCGCTGCCAGAGTGTGGCGAGATCTTCGCGCAGTGCAGGGTTTGCCAGCGTCGTCGCGCTCGTGCGCGCGATGACCAGCAGGTCGACGCTCGGCAGTTGCGCGCGGGTCCGCCGGAACGTTTCGCGAATCTGCCGGCGAATGCGATTGCGTTCGACCGCGCGCTTGGACACCTTGCGCGACACGGCCATGCCGAGCCGCGCAGCCGCTTGTGTTGCGCGATATTGGGCGGTGAAATGACGCGTGCTGACGCGCTGGCTGCGGTCGCGCAGCGCGGCGAAATCGGCGGGACGCAGCAGGCGGGCGGTACGCGGCAGGCGCAGCGCCACGCGAGAATTACGGGATCAGTTTCTTGCGGCCCTTGGCGCGACGCGCATTGAGCACGGCGCGGCCGCCACGCGTCTTCATGCGCGCGCGGAAGCCGTGCGTGCGGGCGTGTTTGAGGTTGCCGGGCTGGAATGTGCGCTTGGTGGCCATGACACGGGTCTTTAGGTCGACAAAGAAGCGGAATTGTATTGGGAAAAGTGTACTTTCGTCAACGCTATCGAGCTTGGCGGAGTCCAGCATGGGGGTTAGACTGCGCATTCCGCGCGCGGTACCTTTTCACAATGAGCGACATCTGGCGACGCTGCCTCGAACGTCTCGGGGCGCAATTCAGCGTCGAGGACATGCACACGTACCTGATGCCCTTGCAGGCCAGCGAGGACAGCGAGGGTCTGCGCCTGCTTGCCCCGAACGCGTACACGCTGGACTTCGTCAAGGCCGAATTCTTCGGCCAGATCGAGCGTGTGCTCAACCATTTGAACGGCGCGCCGATCAAGCTGCGCATTGAAGTCGGCACGCTCGGCGGCCGCCGGCTTGACAAGGGGGCGCCGAAATTCGCGGCCGGCGACACCGCCGAATTCGAGCACAATCTCGACCCGCATTACACGTTCGATGCCTTCGTCGAAGGCAAGTCGAACCAGTTGGGCAAAGCGTCGGCGATGCAGGTGGCGAACAATCCCGGACGCGCCTACAACCCGCTGCTGCTGTATGGCGGCACCGGGCTGGGCAAGACGCATCTGATGCATGCGGCCGGCAATTTGATACGTGCCAACAACCCGGCAACGCGCGTGCTGTATTTGCGTTCGGAACAGTTCGTCAGCGCGATGATCGATGCGCTGCGCACGAAGAAGATGGATGACTTCAAGCGGCGATTCCGCGATGTCGATGCGTTGTTGATCGACGATATCCAGTTTTTTGCCGGCAAGAACACGACACAGGAAGAGTTCTTCCATACCTTCAACGCACTGTTCGAAGGCAAGCAGCAAATTATTCTGACCTGCGACAAATACCCGAAGGAAGTGGACAACCTGGAGCCGCGGCTGAAGTCGCGCCTGGGCTGGGGTTTATCGGTCGCGATCGAGCCGCCGGATTTCGAGACGCGCGCGGCGATCCTGTTGAGCAAGGCTGCGTCACGCGGGATGGAGGTGCCGCAACACGTGGCGTTCCTGATCGCCAAGCGCATGCGTTCGAATGTGCGCGATCTGGAAGGCGCGTTGAACACGTTGGCCGCGCGCGCAAACTTTCTCGGCGTGCCGATCACCGAGGATTTCGCCCAGGAAACGCTGCGCGATCTGCTCACGGTGCATGCGCAGGCGATCACCCTTACCAATATCCAGAAGACCGTGGCAGACTACTATCAGATCAGTCTGCCGAACCTGTTGTCGACGAGTCGCAGCCGTTCGTTGGCGCGGCCCAGACAGTTGGCGATGGCGTTGAGCAAGGAGTTGACCGAACACAGTTTGCCCGAGATCGGCAAAGCGTTCGGCGGGCGCGATCACACGACGGTGCTGCACGCGTGCCGCACGATCCGCGAGCTGTGCCTCGTCGATGGCAAGATGAAGCAGGATTGGGAAAAACTGCTGCGTGAATTGACCGGGTAGGGGATGTGGATAAGTTGTGCAACAATCGCCGGCGCCGCTTTATCCACAAGCTGCGCACAGCGGGCCCCGCGACTTGCTCAACAAGGAATGTGCAAGTAACGTGTTGATTTTTGGTATTATTTTACACTTATCCCGCAATTCACAGGCACTACTACCGCTCTTCCTTCATATCTATACGAACAACAACGGATAACCCGACATGCAATTCAGCATCCAGCGCGAAGCCCTGCTCAAACCATTGCAGCAAGTCATCGGCGTGGTCGAACGGCGGCAGACTTTGCCGGTGCTGTCGAACCTGCTGGTTGTAGCGGATGGGGCCAAGGTCAAGTTCACCGGCACCGATCTGGAAGTGGAAATGTCCGCAACCGTCGAAGCCCAGGATGTGCAGTCCGGAGAAGTCACGATACCGGCGCGCAAGTTGTTCGATATCTGTCGTGCGTTGCCCGATGGCAGCAAGGTGCAATTCAAGCTGTCCGGCGAACGCGTCACGGTGAGTTCCGGACGCAGCCGCTTCACGTTGGCGACATTGGCCGCGACCGAATTCCCGGTCATCGACAATATCGAGCTGATCGAGCGTGTGAGCCTGCCGAAGAATACGCTCAAGGATTTGATGGATCGCACGGCATTCGCAATGGCGAACCAGGACGTGCGTTATTACCTGAATGGCATGCTGTTGGACCTGCGCGAAAAAGCGCTGCGCTGCGTAGCCACCGACGGTCATCGGCTGGCGCTGGCGGAAACCGAAATCGACGCCGGCAAGTCGGCGCCGCGCCAGATCATCATCCCGCGTAAAGGTGTCGTCGAGTTGCAGGGTCTGTTCGAAGCCGGTGAAGGCAACGTGGACCTGGAATTCGGTCGCAATCACCTGCGCGTGCGCCACAACGACGTAGTGTTCACCTCCAAGCTGATCGACGGCCGCTTCCCCGATTACGAGGCGGTTATTCCAATTGGCGCCGACAAGGAAGTGCTGCTCGCGCGCGACGTGTTGCGCGGCGCCCTGCAGCGCGCGGCGATCCTGTCGAACGAAAAATACCGCGGTGTCAAGCTGGACGTCAGTGCCAACAAGTTGCGCATCGTCGCGCACAATCCGGAGCAGGAAGAGGCAGTCGAGGAAGTGGAGGCGCGCACCGGCGTGAGCGATCTCAGTGTCGGCTTCAACGTCAATTACCTGCTTGATGCGCTCAATGCGCTGCAAGGCGATGACGTCACCCTGTGCTTGCGCGATGCCAACTCGAGCTGCTTGTTGCGAGCGCCGGCCAGCGACAAGTCGCGTCACGTGATCATGCCGTTGCGCCTGTAACGGCCAAGTGGCGTGCGGCTGGAGCATCTGCGCCTAGAAAACCTGCGCAATATCGTCGCGCTTGAACTGCAATTCGCTTCCGGCTTGAACCTCATTGTCGGCCCGAACGGTGCGGGGAAGACCAGCATCCTCGAAGGGGCGTACCTGCTCTCGCATGCGCAGAGTTTCCGAAGCGGGGCCATCGACTCGTTGATTCGCCGTGACGCCGAGCGCCTGATTCTGTCCGCGCAAGTGACGCGTCATTTCGGCCCGATCCGACTGGGACTGGCGCGCAATGCAGACGGCTGGGAGGCCAAAATCAATGGCTCGCCCGCCGCAACTTTGGGCGCTGTGCTGCGCGAATGTGCCGTGGTGTGTTTCGAACCTGGCAGTCACGCCCTGATCTCCGGCGGCGGTGCCGAGCGCAGGCGCTTTCTGGATTGGGGCGTGTTCCACGTGGAACCCGATTTCCTCGCCCACGCTCGCCAGTACAGCCGGGTGCTGCGCCAGCGCAATGCCGCCCTGAAACAAAATGCGGATGATGCGGAGTTGTCCGCCTGGGACGAAGCACTCACGTCTGCAGGGCAGCCGCTCGCGCGGATGCGCGAGAACTACTTCGCGCGGTTTTCGGCTGAATTGGCGGCCATTCTCAGCCTGCTCTTGCCGGAACTCGGCGCGCCGGCCACGCTGTTTGCCGCCGGCTGGCCGCAGGATAAAGGATTGGCTGCTGTGTTGGCAGACACGCGCAGTCGCGACCGCGCACGCGGGCACACTACCCGGGGGCCGCATCGTGCCGATTGGAGTATTCGCTTTGAACATGCGCCTCAGCGAGAGCACCTCTCGCGCGGGCAGGAAAAGCTCTGCGCGCTTGCCTGCGCGCTCGCACAAGCGCGCGTGTTTGCCGGCGCTTTCGGCGAATGGCCCATCATCGCGCTGGATGATCTGGCCTCGGAATTGGACAGCGCGCACCAAAAGCTCGTCGTGGACATGCTCAGGGCTGCGGATGCGCAGATCATAATCTCCGGCATCGACATTCCCGAGTGGCTGCGCGAGGGCAGCCGGCCGATTCGGATGTTCCATGTGGAACACGGGGAAGTGCGTAATTTGCTATAATTACGCGTTATTTTTCTCGAGCAGCGGCGCCTCGCGCCCACCCTAAATGTCCGATCCGACACCGAACCCAAACCCGACTTCCGAGCAATACGACGCCAGCAAAATCAAGGTCCTCAAGGGGCTTGAGGCCGTGCGCAAGCGCCCGGGCATGTACATCGGCGATACCGATGACGGCACTGGTTTGCATCACATGGTGTTCGAGGTCGTCGACAACTCGATCGATGAAGCGCTGGCCGGGTATTGCGACCACGTCGTCGTGACGATCCATACCGACGGTTCTGCCAGTGTCGTGGATAACGGCCGCGGCATTCCGGTCGACATGCACGAGGAGGGGCGCTCGACCGCCGAGGTCGTCATGACGGTCCTGCACGCCGGCGGCAAGTTCGACGACAACTCGTACAAGGTCTCCGGTGGCTTGCATGGCGTCGGCGTTTCCGTCGTCAACGCCCTATCGGATCACCTCTGGTTGACGATCGATCGCGAAGGTTTTCAGCACCAGCAGGAATATCATCTCGGCGAGCCGCTATACCCGCTCAAGCGCTTGGGTATCTCAAGTCGGCGGGGTACGACGGTGCGCTTCCGTCCGAGTACGGAAATCTTCTCGAATGTCGAGTTTCACTACGACATCCTCGCCAAACGTCTGAGGGAATTGAGTTTTCTGAACTCTGGCGTGAAGATCGAGCTGATCGACGAGCGCGCCGACAAGCACGTCACATTCCAATACGAAGGCGGCATCCGTTCGTTCGTCGAGCATCTGGCGCAGCTCAAGGCGCCGCTGCATCCAAGCGTGATCACGCTCGGAGCCATGCAGGATGGCATCACGGTCGACGTTGCGATGCAGTGGACCGACGCCTATCAGGAAACGACGTTCTGCTTCACGAACAACATCCCGCAAAAGGACGGCGGCACGCACATGGCCGGTTTCCGCGCGGCGCTGACGCGCACGCTCGGCAACTACATAGAAGCGAGCAATCAGTTCAAGGCGGCAAAAATGGCGCTGTCCGGCGACGACATGCGCGAAGGCCTGATCGCCGTACTCTCGGTGAAGATGCCGGATCCGAAGTTCTCCTCGCAGACCAAGGACAAACTCGTGTCCTCGGAAGTGAAGGGCACGGTCGAGTCGATCCTCAATGCCAAGCTCGAGGAGTTCCTGCTCGAACACCCGACCGAGGCGCGCGCGATCGCGGCCAAGGTCGTCGACGCCGCGCGCGCGCGCGAGGCCGCACGCAAGGCGCGCGAGATGACGCGGCGCAAGGGCGCGCTCGATATTGCCGGTCTGCCCGGAAAGCTCGCCGACTGCCAGGAGAAAGACCCGGCGTTGTCGGAACTGTTCCTCGTCGAGGGCGACTCCGCCGGCGGCTCGGCCAAGCAGGGCCGTAACCGCAAGACCCAGGCGGTGCTGCCGCTAAAGGGTAAAATTTTAAATGTGGAAAAAGCGCGTTTTGATAAAATGTTGTCTTCCGCGGAGGTGGGCACGCTGATCACGGCGCTGGGCTGCGGCATCGGCAAGGACGAGTTCAATATTGCCAAGCTGCGCTACCACCGCATCATCATCATGACCGACGCCGACGTTGACGGCTCGCACATCCGCACGCTGCTGTTGACGTTCTTCTATCGGCAGATGCCGGAGCTGATCGAGCGCGGCTATATCTACATCGGCATGCCGCCGTTGTACAAGCTCAAGCAGGGCAAGCAGGAGCTGTACCTCAAAGATGATGCGGCGCTCAACGCGTACCTCATCGCCAATGCGGTCGAGGGCGCGGAACTGCGCTACGCAGCAGACGCGCCGCCCCTGCGCGGCGCTGCCCTGGAAAAACTGTTGCTCGACTATCATGCCGCGGTCGATCAGATCGCGCGCTCCAGCCAGCGCGCCGATTCGGCCGTGCTCGCGGCCATGCTCGATATGCCGGCGCCGGCTGCCGAGGCATGGACCGCGACCGGCGCAGTGCAGCCATGGATGGCGAAACTGGCGGGCAAGATCAACGCCCAAGGCTTGGGCAAGCCGGTGTACAAACTGCGCTTGCGCGAGGCAACGCCGGAACATCCGGCCGCGCTCGTCATTGAACGCGAACACCATGGACTCACCCATACGCAGGTCTTGCCGGCGCCGTTTTTTGCCAGCGCGGAGTTCCGCGCGATCGGCGAGCTCGCACGCCAGCTCGAAGGTCTGATCCAACCCGGGGCGCAAATCCGTCGCGATAACGTCAGCGCAGCGGTGAATCATTTCGCCCAGGTCGACACCTGGCTTCTCGACCAGGCCAAGAAGGGCCGCACGATCCAGCGCTTCAAGGGTCTCGGCGAAATGAATCCCGATCAGCTGTGGGAAACCACGGTCAATCCGGAATCGCGGCGCCTGCTGCAAGTCAGTATCGAAGACGCCGTCGCGGCCGATCAGATCTTCTCCACTCTGATGGGCGACGTCGTCGAGCCGCGTCGGGATTTCATCGAACAGAACGCGCTGCGCGTCAGTAACCTCGACGTCTGATTTTTGCTGCGCTTCGCCTTGAGCCAGCGTGCGCGGGCGGTTAATCTCGCGTTCCCCCGGTGGCGCACTGATTCGCCACGGAACTCACAAGGAGCAAGTCATGAGCAAGCAGATGGGGAGTTGGATGCGCAACGTGGCATGCATGCTGTTGGTTGCCGCGTTCGCAATGACGAGCGTCAGCGTGCTGGCCAAGGACGAGAACAAGACTCGGTATCCAAACGCTTCGCGTCATGAGCCCAAGAGCGATCTGTCGAGTCCGAGCGACCAGAAAGCACTGCAGGCTGCGATCGATGCCGTCAACGGCGGCGACGAAGCCAAGGCGCAGGAAAACGCGCAGAAGGTCATCGATTCGAGCAAGAGCAAATACGCCAAGGGCATCGGCTACCAGGTGCTGGCGAACGTCAAGTTCAATGCGCAGGATTACAAGGGCGCGATCGAGACCTACCAGAAGCTGATCGAGCTCAATTCGGTACCGAATGACGCGTATTTCGACGCGATGTACAACATCGCCGCCGCTTATATCGCCGACGGCGAATACCAGAAGGCGCTCGACGAGCTCAAGACCTGGCGCGCCGAAGGCAAGCGCGAAACCGCCGAATCCTATGCGTTGGAAGGCAACGCGTATTACCGCTTGCAGAAGTATCCGGAAGCGATCACCGCGATCAAGAAAGCGCTGTCGATGACGAACGAGCCGAAGGATTCGTGGAACCAGCTGTTGATGGCCAGCTACGCCGAAAGCGGGCAGGCCGGTCAGGCGTCCGGCGTGATCGAGGAGCAGCTCAAAAAGGATCCGAACGACAAGGCGGTCGTGCACAATGCGATCGTCGTCTACACACAGAACAACGAGAACGACAAGGCGCTCGCGCTGCTCGACCAGGAGCGCAGCAAGGGCTTGCTCACGGATGAGAAAGATTACGTATCGGCAGCCAAGTTCTACGCCAGCATCGGCCAGAACAGCGACAAGCCGGCCGTCGCGGCGAAAGGCGGCGACGTGCTCGCCGAAGGGTTTTCCAAAGGCGTGGTCAAGGCCAGCGCGGAAAACTACAAGCTCATGGGCGATGCCTACATGATCGGCCAGCAGGAAGACAAGGCGCTGGCCGCATACGGCAAGGCGTCGCCGCTGGCGAGCAATGGCGACATCGATCTGACGCGCGCGCAGATCCTCGGTTCTCAGACCAACTGGGCCGAAGCCAAGTCCTTGGCCGAAAAGGCCGTGGCGCGCGGGGTGTCGAAACCCGGCAAGGCGTACCTGCTGCTCGGCAAGTTGAGCCTCGGCGCCAAGGATACGGCCGGGGCGAAAGCCGCGTTCGAAAAGGCCAAAGGCGACGCCGAAACCCGCAGCGATGCGGAAAACGAATTGGCCAAGATGCGTGGCGGAAAGCACTGACGTCCGCCCTCGAGACGTGAAACAACAACCAATCCCTTGCGTTGCAGGGGATTGGCGCTGATGCAAATTGGACGCCCAAAGGTTTAGAGCATCTATACAAAATAGCCCGCGCTGGTGTACCTTAGCGCGCTCCCTGGAACGATCGTCCTGCGCGACGCTGCACTTGTGGTATGCGTCTGCGTAGGGAATAACTGACACACACTGGTTCTGACTGATGTCCGAGCTGTACCACGATTACCGAGAGCCCTTCAGCTGGAGGCGTACCGTTGGCTTTGCCGCCACGTTCGGCATCCATGCATTCGCCTTCATCATGCTGATGGCGCCGATCGCACCACCTGCGGCGAAGGAAAAGATCAAGGACGCCGTTGTCGTAGTCAACTTCGTCGAGCCGCCGCCGCCGCCGCCGCCACCACCGCCGCCGCCGCCGGAGCCGCCGAAGAAGCCGCCGCCGAAGATCGTCGAGAAGATCAAAGTCGCGCCGCCGCCGCCCGCGCCGCCGCCGCCAGCTCCGGTCGAAGCGCCGCCGACGCCGATGTCGATCCCGACGCCGCCCGCGCCGCCGGCACCGCCGCCGCCGCCGCAGGACATCGCGCCGAGCGAGAACATCAGCTATCGCAAGATGCGACCGCCGCGTTATCCGCCGCAGGCCGTGCGCGAGCACCATTCAGGCAAGGTGATCCTGAAAGTCCTGATCGGGCTCGACGGTTCGCCGAAAGACATTACGGTGGAAAAATCCAGCGGGTATCGCGAACTGGATCAGGCCGCCATCGCCGCGGCAAAAACATGGACGTTCAATCCGGGTTCGCGCAACGGCAAGCCGTACGAGGGTTATGCGCTGGTTCCGTTCGACTTCAACCTGACAGAACTGTAACGAATGCGCGGCGGGTAGCGTCCTGCCGCGAGTGATGACAACATAGGTCTTTAAACTCAAGGGTAGCGCTATGCAAGATCAAACCAATCCAGCCGCCGCGGCGGCGCCCGTAGCGGGCCACGGCGATGCCGCTGCCCTGTCGCAGATGGGCTTCGACCATCTGATTCAGCACTTCGATTATCTCGGCTGGGCCGTATTCGTCATCCTGATCGTGATGACGATCGGCTCGTGGTTCTTCATTTTCGTCAACGGCATTCGCGCGATGCAGATCCGCGGCCGCGCCGACCGCGTGCGCCACGTGTTCTGGGAAACGCCGTCCGCACAGGAAGCCGTGCGCACGATGGAAGAACAGCCGGCATGGGAACCGTTCTCGAAGATCGCCCTGGATTGCGCATCGGCCGCTGCGCACCACCAGCGCCATGAAGGCAGCCGCCTCGTCGAAGCGCTGAACCGCTCCGAGTTCATCGATCGCGCGCTGCGCCAGGGCGTCGCGCGTGAAAGCGCACGCCTCGAAGGCGGCCTGACCTGGCTCGCCACGACCGGTTCGACCGCGCCGTTCGTCGGCCTGCTCGGCACCGTGTGGGGCATCTACCATGCGTTGATCGCGATCGGTGCCTCCGGCAACGCCGGCATCGAAACCGTCGCCGGCCCCGTCGGCGAAGCGCTGATCATGACCGCGATGGGTCTCGGCGTCGCCATTCCGGCCGTGCTCGCCTACAACATCTTCATCCGCGCCAATCGCGTGACCAACGCGCATTTCGACGAATTCGCGCACGACCTGCACGATTTCTTCGCCACCGGTTCGCGCGTCGATGTGGGCGCTGCGGCGACGATCCCCGCGCCGAAGCCGGGTGCGGCAGCGCCGAGGAAGTAAGTCATGGCGTTCAGTGCAGGCGGCAGCTCCGGCGGGGTGATGGCGGAAATCAACGTCACGCCGCTGGTCGACGTGATGCTGGTGCTGTTGATCATCTTCATGATCACGGCGCCGTTGGCCGCACACAAGATCAAGGTCGAGCTGCCGATCGCGAGTCTCGATCGGCCGCCCGATGAAGCGGCCAACCAGCCGATCACGCTGACCGTCAAGGAAACCGGCGATCTGTTCTGGAACGACGAACCGATCACCGAAGCGACGATGATTGGACAGCTGCGCGTTGCGGCGCAGCGCCAGCCGCAGCCGGAAGTGCAGATTCGCGCGGACAAGAATACCGAATATCAGTTGATCCAGACGGTCATGAGCGACGCGAAGGGCGCCGGCATTGCCAAGCTTGGGTTCATCACCCAGGCGCATGGCAAGGGCAGCGTCAATCTCTAAAGTTCAAGAGGTATTTGAAATGGCATTTTCCACAGGTGGCGGTAGCGGTCCGATGGCCGATATCAACGTCACGCCGCTCGTCGACGTGATGCTGGTGCTGCTGATCATCTTCATGATCACCGTGCCGATGCTGTCGCACAAGATTCCGATCGACCTGCCAATTCCGACGCCGCCGCCGCCGGTGCCGCCCCCACCGCCGCCGGAGCCGATCAAGCTCATCGTGCAGGCCAACGGTCAGCTGTTCTGGAACGAGGAACCGATCACCGAAGAGGCGCTGCAAGCGCAGCTGCGCGTGCTCGGCGGTAAAGTAAAGGATCAGCAGCCGGAACTCGACATCAAGCCGGATCGCAACGCGAAGTATCAGCTCGTCGCAACCGTGATGGCCGATGCCAAGAACGCCGGTATGGTCAAAATCGGCTTCGTGTCCTCCGGCGAATAGTACCCAAGCAAACGCACGCACAGGCGCCGCGGAAACGCGGCGTTTTGCTTTTCAGGTGTCGAGAATCTTCAGATACGCCTGCACCGTCGGCGCGAGTCCTGCGTACAGCGCTTCACCGATGAGCGCATGACCGATCGAGACCTCGGCAAGAAACGGAATCGCTTGCTTGAGCGCGCCCAGATTGGCCTGGTTCAAATCGTGTCCGGCATTCACGCCGAGGCCCACCGCGCGCACGCGCTCGGCGCTGCGAGCGCAGGCGTCGAGTTCGCGCGCGTAGTCGCCGCGTGCGAAACCTTCGGCGTACGGCCCTGTATACAATTCGACGCGCTCGGCGCCGAGTTCAGCGGCGCGCTCGATATCGGCGGCGTCCGCGTCCATGAACAGGCTCACGCGTGTGCCTCGTGCTTTCAATTCGGCGATGAGAAGTTTCAGACGCGGAGCATCGGCGCGCAGATCGAAACCGTGATCGGAGGTGATCTGGCCGTCGCTATCGGGCACCAGCGTGCACTGCGCGGGACGCGTTTCCGCAACGAGCGCGAGCAGACCGGGATAACCATCGCGCGCCGGCGCGAAACCGTTGCCTTCGATGTTGAACTCGACGCGGCCGCGACATAACCCGCCGAGCACGCGCACGTCGTCGGGACGAACGTGGCGGCGATCCGGTCGCGGATGTACGGTGATGCCGCCCGCGCCGGCGTCGATGCAAGTCTGTGCCGCCGTGCGCAGATCGGGCTCGCGGCCGCCGCGCGAATTGCGCAGCACGGCGATCTTGTTGACGTTGACGCTTAGGACGGTCACGACGTCAGCATGCTACTGGATTGCCGGCACTGTCCAGAGCACACGCGACGCGGTCCGGTCGATGCCGGCGAGGGTCAGTACCAGCCCGGTCACTGCGCCCTTGCTGCTGCGTTGAAACGTCACCTCGCACGAGCCTTCCGCATCGGTATAGCGATCCGGCGCAAACGCCTGCAGGCGTACAGGTGCTCGTGCGGTCATCTGCAGTGCGAGCGTGCGCTCACCGCTGCGGATGCGCACGAGCATGGCGCCTTGCAGAAGGTAATCGCCGGCAAGATCGGCCGCCACCGGAGCTTCGATTGGCGTACGCGTGAGCGCGGGAGCATGTTCACTCAGGCGCCGCGCCTGCTCGTGCACGCCGCCGACGTCGACAATCACGCCCGACACCTGGGTACGTTCGCGCTTGAACGCGAGCGCGAGCGACTCTCCGGCAAACGCGTCGTCGCTGACGGCGCGCAGCATCTGCGCAGGTTGCCCGCGGAACTGCACGTTCATGCCGTGCGCAGTGCTGCGCACGACGAACTCGGCGCCGCCGTCGAGCTTGTACAGACCAGGGTAATCGTCCCATGCTACCGGCTTGCTCAAAGGCGGCGGGGCCTGCGGTAACGCTGGCGGAGTTTGCTGCTGCAGCCAAGCCAAGCCCAGCGCAGTCAAATCCGCGTCGCTGTTGCCGAGCAGTACCAACGCTTGCTGAAGATCGGTGCGGAAGCCCAGAAAGGTCGCAAATCCGGCGGTACGGCTCGCGCGCCAGACCAGGGGCCAGGACTGCTCGCCGTCCGGCACCTCGACGATGTTCCAGCCCAGACCCGCGCTCTGCGGACCACCTCCCTGCGCCTGGCGCGCGAGCAGCAGTGCCGCGCGCAATGGCGAGTCCTGCGGCCGCAAGTTCTGCTGCAGCAGCGCGAGCAGATCGCCGACGCTCGAGCGCAGTCCGGCCGCGCCGGCGAGTGCACCGAAATGCCAGTGCGGCACGGCGTCGGCGTGCGCATGTCCGACCAGCAGTCCGGCGTCGTCGTCGAAGCCCGTATGTTGCATACTGAGTGGTTCCAGAATTTTTTCGTCGAGCAGATCGGCGTAGGACTTTCCATAGCTGCGGCCAAGCAGCTCGCCGAGCAGACCGGCATCGAGCGTGGAATAGTCGGGCGAGGCGATTTCCGGCCGATGATAATTTGCCAGCAGCGCGTACAGATTCTGCCTTGAATAATCCGCATACGGATCCTCGATGTTGGCCGGTAGCAGATTCGGCGGCAGCACCGGAAGACCGGCGCGGTGTATGGCCAGTTGCTGCAGCGTGATCGCGCCAAGGGCAGGGTCAGCCAATTTCAAATCTTTCGGCAGCAGCTCGCGCACGGGGTTCTGCAATCGAACCTTGCCTTCGTACGCAGCCTGCGCGAGCAGCAGACCGGTGAAAATCTCCGTGGCCGCGCCGATTTCGAACGTGCTGGCAAGCTGTGGTTGCGTGTCGTGGCCGAAGAACCAGGTCTGGCGCTGCCCGCCGTCGAGCCAACCGGCGGCGACTTGGCTGTAAGCACCGACGTCAACGCCGTGCTGCAGATGCTGTCGATAGTCGTCGAGCGCGACCGGTTGCGCCTGCGCGACGACAGCGGCGACGCCCAGCAACAGCGCGATCACTCGTTTCAGAGCCAAACCCCGGCGGCCAATTCCGCGCACAGCATAGCCGACCGGGAAAGCGCAAAAGGCGAGGCAGGCCACATCCTTGTGGTCGGACTCAATCAGACCGTCATGCGCTTGCGCTCAGGGGCAAGCTTCCGGCACCTCGCGCCACATCACCGGATCCCAGTAGCCGCCGCGACTGATCTCCGAGACGCGGTCGGTATGCAGCTGCGCGGCGACCATAGCGGTGGTGCCAGGCTTGACCACGACGGTCAGCGGTTTGTAGGAGTGATTGCGCGTGCGCCACGTGCCGATCGGGCCGGCGCCCATGAAATTCGTCGGGATGTCCTCGGCGACGAGCAGATGATGTTCGCCCGCGCTGACGCGGTAGGTCTCGTGGCCGCTGATCGGGCTCGTGCCGTCGAGCAGGATCAGCTTGGCGTGGTATTGCTGCGCGCTCGGCGAAGCGACATCGAACGTGCTGATGCGGCCGCAGCCTTCCGCCGCGGCCGGACTCGCCTCGGGCGCAGCGGCGGCTGCCGCTGAACCGACTTCGATGCTCAACGCCGGCAACAGCACGCTATGCACCGGTGCGTTCAGTGCGAGCAGATTGCCTCCGCGCTCGACATCCAGCTGCAGCGGTTTTGCATCGGGCAGGCCTTCGACGGCGGACTTGAGCGTGGTCGCGGCGAGCGCCTTGCCGTCCGGATCCGCACCGAGATTGCGCAACGAGGTGCCGTTCACCGCCACGAGCACGTCGCCGGGACGCAAGCCGAGGCGCTCGGCGGTACCTCCGGGTGTCGTGCCGAGCACGCGCAAGCCTTCGCGCGCACGTTCGGCGCTGGCCGAGTCGATCAGCACGCCCAAGTCGGACACGCGCTGTGCCGGTTGCTCCACGCGCAGGTGCAGGTTTTGCGGTTGTGCGCCGAGCGCACCGCTCGCCGCCATGTGCGCGAGCAGACTCTGCACATCCTGGCGCAAGCGCTGCTCGGTGACAGCAGGATCCTGGCCGTCGGCGGCAAAGCTCGCCGAGCAAACCAGTAAAGCAATCGGGATCAGGGATGTCTTGTTCACTTCAATTCACCTCAAATACGCGTCAGCGTGACCTGCTGCTGGCGCGCAGTCAGCAGCGCGCCGAGCAAGTCGCTACGTTGTTTCCACAATGGAACCAATTCGTTCTTTGCCGCGCCGCGGTCGTAAGCGGATTGCAGCGCGGCATCGATGCGCGCCAGTTCCGCGTCGACCACGCCGTTGTTGTCGCTGCGCGCGGCCATTGCGTCGAGTTGTACTTCCAGCGCCTGCGCGCGCGCCTGCCAGTCGACGGCCGGCGCCGATTTCACCAGCCACGCCGGCACCGCGAGCGCCACCGCAACCACGGCCGCCGCGGCCAGGCCGAAACCGGCCAGACGCCGCACGCGGCGACGGCGCAGCCGTTGCAGATGTGCCGCGGCGATGCGCGGCCAAAGATCGGCGCCCATCTGTGCGGTTTCCGCGTGCGGAAGTCGCTGCACGATCTCGTGCAGGGTCAGTTCTTGTTCGGCCATGGCAATACCTGTGCGGACATCGGGGTGGCGCTAACCAGCGCATTCAGACGCTTGAGCGCCCTGGCCAGCACCGATTTGGAATAACTCTCGCTCTGCTGGAACAAGCCGGCGAGTTCGGTATGCGTGTAACCTTCGAGCTCGTGCAGCACGACCACGGCGCGAGCGCGCGGCGGCAGTCGCGCGAGCAGCGCGCCGGTATCGACGATGTCGGCGGCTTCGGCGTCCGCGCTCTGGGCGGTGGCGAAGGCGAGTTCGGCATCGTCCTCGGCCGGATGTCGCGTGCGGCGCAGCTGGTCGATGCAGGCGTTTACGGTCAGACGCTTGAGCCAGGCGCCGAATGGCGCGTCGCCGCGGTAGCTTTTGATCGTGTCCATCATTTTCAGAAATATTTCGTGCACCATGTCCTCGGCGTGTTGGCGCTGACCCAGAATGCGCAAGGCGAGCTGGAAGCAGGCGCGGCCAAAATACCGGTAGAGTTCCGCGAAAGCCTGCATGTCGCCGCGTTGGGCGCGCGCAAGGATCATCGCCTCGACTTCTCGGGCAAATCCCGCGGCCGGATCGCTGGCAGCATTCATGGGCTTAAAGACGCACGGTTGGGCCCGACCGTTGCATTCTAGTAGTGCGGCAGGCGGATTTCCTGTACGCGCGTCTTGCTCACGACGAATGTGATATTGCCGCCCTCGCGGTTGACCTGCAGTTTCACGCCGGTGTCGTCGACGCCGAGCACGAGGCCGCCGATCTTCTTGCCGCCTTCGGTGATCACCTGTACATAGCGGCCGACCAGTGAGCCGACCCGCGCCCACTCGACGATGTCGTAGTTCCGTTCCGGTGCCTCTTCGGGCAAGGTCTCCAGTACCGACGGCTTCCAGATGGAGGCCAGCAGCGAACCGGGCGGCGGCATTTCCTCCGAGGCGCCCAGCGACGGCGGCAACGTCGATTTGGCCTCGCGCTTGGGCAGAGCGGCGAGCGGCGGCGTCACCGCGGCAAGCCGGGCTTCTTCCTGGTCCAGGCTGTGATCCAGACTGTGCGCCGGTTTCGGCGGGCCTGCCGCTTCCGGCGGTTTGCTCACGGACGGCGTCGGCGCCGGGGTTGAAGCAAGCGCCGGTGCCGGAGCGGGGCTGGGAGCAATAGGCGCGGGCGCCGGAATTACCGGCGCAGCAGGCGGCGGCGCGGCGGCTTTTGCTGGTGCCGGCGTGGGCGCCGGCGTCGCAGCCGCCGGATTCGCCGCTGCAACGGTGCTGGCCGGCGCCGCTGCCGGCACGTCGGCCGACGTCGTGGCGGTCGGGGACGGTGGCGGCTCTTCCGGCGCTGGCGCAAACGCCAGGCGGAACATGATCGGCGGCTTGTCCTGATACCGGGCGGTGACGTTGAGCTGGCGCAACAGTTCCTCGGGCGCGCCGTGCACGGCGGCGACGACGAAACCGGCGCTCGGCAGGCTCAGCAGGCTCGCGCGGCCGCCTTTTTCGAGCAGCGTGCGGTACAACTGCAGCAGTTCATTGCTCGGCTCAACGCGTCTGGCCTTGAGCAGATCCTGCACCGCCGCGATATGGCGCTCGATGAACTGCTGCGGTGTCGCGCTGCCCACGCGCTGCGCGCAGAACTGATTGCGCTTGGCGAGGAAATCGAGATCCGTGTAAGTCGTCGAAATCTGGTCGACGTGAACTTTGTCCCACATCGCCGCCGCCGTGATCGCGGCGGGCTCGAACTTCTTCAGATCCGCCTCGATGTCGACCTTGGAAAACCCCGGCGCGTTGAGCACAAGCGTGAGATTGAGCGCGTGCTGATCGGCGTCGAAGCGATAGTCCAGCCGCTCGGAGCTGTCGCCCGCCGCGGCGCCGAGACGCCGGTAATCCGCGTCGCCGAGGCCATTGCCACAGCCGGCGGCGACGAACGGCACGAAGGTGACCGGATCGAACAGCTGCGGATCCAACCACGGCAGTGGCGGCAGCTTGAGGCCTTCGGCGGAAATGCTGAATTGCGCGGGCAACGCGTCGCCACCCATGAGGGCGTGGCCAAACAGCCAGAACAGGCTGGGCGCTTCGAACACGACGCGATCGGCGCGATAGACGCGATGGCCGGCATCAACGCTGACCTTGTCGAGACTGACGCTGCCGTCCAGTCCGGTGGAGACGCCGTCGTATTTGATCTGCGCATACGGCGCGAGCGCCGTGACCACGCGCTGCACGTCGCCGCCAACGACCCACCACGCCAGCAGCTTCATGATGCCGGCGAGCAACAATCCGGCCAGCGCGAAATTACGCAGCAGCTTCAACATTCAGGATGAACCCGACGCCAATCCCCGAAACTTAGCCGGATTGCGCCCCCGCGGCAATGGCCTGCATCACGAAAGCGCGCACCGGCGCGGGTTTTCCGCGGAACGCCAGCGCGCCGATATGCGCGGCATCGGGCTGCAGCGCCAGCACCTGCCACGGCTCGTCGCCGCGCACGCCGCGGATCGAGCCGGTGGTGGAAAGCTCGAATTCCACCCGGTCAAGGCCGGAGCTGATGCCGGCGCCGGAACATTTGAGCACGGCTTCCTTGCAGGTCCACAGGCGCAGGAACGCTGGCGTCTGCGCTGCTTCGGGCAGACCCGTCAACGCTTGCGCCTCGCGC
>Ga0207667_10004333_pt1 | contig 17375 bp, 14 predicted proteins | sample KBSCornC52_FD_184301 | JGI IMG/M metagenome (GOLD analysis project Ga0207667, IMG submission 184301) | Corn rhizosphere microbial communities from Kellogg Biological Station, Michigan, USA - KBS Corn C5-2 (SPAdes) (version 2) | ecosystem: Host-associated > Plants > Roots > Rhizosphere > Soil ...
GGGTGGTGCGCGGCTTCGGTAGAACGACGGCGCGCTGATCGTGGCATGCGCCGGCGGAACGACGATGGCGATCCAGTGCGGCGAATCGGCAAACGTCGCGGGCAGTGATGGCGAGAGCAGCGACGTGCCGCCCGCCAGCAATTCGCATTCGAGGCAGGCATCGCCGGTGGGGCGCTCGAGTGCCGAATGCTTGGCGCGCTCGAGCTGGGCGCCAAGGTGATCGAGCTGGTGCCGGACGCTTTCCTGCTGCAGGAACAGCAGGAGCAGCGACAACAGCGCGATCAGGATGACCCGGTGGCGTGGAACTCCGCGAAGCATGAGGCGAAGGTTAACGGGCGGGAGCGCGCTTGGCAAATCGGCCAAATGGCCGAATGCTTGCCGCACGCCGACGAGTGCTCGGCGAGGCGCGTAGTGGGTTGCAACCGGATGCACCGATTCAGCGCAATTGAACGCGAGCGCCGCAGGATCGCTCATGATCCATCATGGGGATGGCATCAGCGATTGGTTCCGTCCGAGACTTCGCGGTCGCCCGATTGCGCGCCGGACATCGCGTCGGCATTCGTCGCGCCGGTACCCTGCGGTTCCACTCGTTGCGCCGGCAGGATTGCTGCAAACCTGCTGCCCCTGCCCACCTCGCTTTCGATCTCGAGCTCGGCCTGATGTCGCAGCAGCACGTGCTTGACAATGGCAAGGCCGAGTCCCGTGCCGCCCGTTGCCCGTGAGCGGCTGCGATCGACGCGGTAGAAGCGCTCGGTGAGGCGCGGTATGTGTTCCGCCGCGATGCCGATGCCCGTGTCGAGAACGGCGAACTCGCCGCGTCCGCCGTCGCGGATCGACCAGCGCAGAGTCACCGTTCCGCCGCGCGGCGTATAGCGCACGGCGTTGCTGACGAGATTGCCGAATGCGCTCGCGATCTCGTCGCGGCTCGCCACGATCGTCGATGCATCCGCGATGTCGAGCTCGATGCGATGCTGATCCTGCGACAGCGCCCGCGCATCGGCGGCGAGCGAGGTCAAAAGCGGCGTAACGGCGAAAGGCTGCTCCTGCGGGGCGTTGTGCTCGCTCTCGAGCGCCGAAAGCGCGAGCAGGTCCTGCACAAGGCGCCGCATGCTCGATGCCTGCTCCTGCATCAGTGCGAGGAAACGTTGACGCTGGCGCTCGTCGACGTCGACGTCCTGCAGCGTCTCGACGAAGCCGCTGATCACGGTGAGCGGCGTCTTGAGCTCGTGCGACACGCTGGCGATGAAATCGCGGCGCATCCTTGCGACCGCTTCGAGCTCGGTCACGTCGCGCGACATCAGCAGCTTCTGGTCGGCGGCGAAGGGCACCAGCTGCAACGCCAGGCGGCGACCCGGATCGCGACTGGATCCGACGACGATCGACGCCGAATAGTCGTCCGACTCGATGTAGCGAAGGAACTCCGGCTGGCGGACGAGGTTGACGACCGGCTGCCCGCGGTCGTGATGAAGGTCGAGACCGAGCTGCACGAGCGCGCGCTCGTTCGCCCAGTCGATGCGGTTCGTCGCGTCCAGCACGACGACGCCGTCAGGAATCGCGGATACCGCCTGCCGGAAGCGCTCGACGGTGTGTCGCAGATCACGCTCGTGCTCACGGCGCATTCGCGTGCGTCGATGAATCGCCGCGAGCAGGAACGCCCACTCGCCGCGCCCCTCGGGCACGTCGGCTTCGAGCGGACCGTGCGCCCAATCGGCGACGCGCTTCAGGGACCACAGGTGAAAGGCGATGATGGCGCCCGCACCGGCCGCCATGACAACGAGCGCCGCGGCGCTGCCGGCGATCAGCCACACGAGCAGCGTCGCGGTGGCCACCGCGCCCGGCGCATACAGGCCCCGCCGGATGATCGGGTTCAAGCGAACCTCAGCCGGTTACGGGCGGCGCGGCGCTCGACGGCTTCGCGACGAGACGGTAGCCGGTGCCGCGCACCGTCTCGATCATCCGATCCACGCCATGTCGCTCGAGGGCGAGCCGCAGTCGGCGGATGTGTACGTCGACCGTGCGCTCCTCGATGTAAACGTGATCGCCCCACACCCTGTCCAGCAGCTGCATGCGGGTGTGCACGCGATCGGGTCGCGCCATCAAAAACTGCAGCAGGCGGAACTCCGTGGGACCAAGCGCAATGTCGCCGGCCCCCGCGCTGACGCGATGCGCGACCGGATCGAGCCGCAGCGAGCCGACCTCGAGCGCTTCCTGGGCCGCCTCCGGCGCGCGCCGGCGGAGCACCGATTTGATCCGGGCCTTGAGCTCGCGCGGGCTGAACGGCTTCGTCACATAGTCGTCGACCCACGCCTCGAGTCCCGCGACCTTGTCGGCTTCGTCGCTGCGTGCGGTCAGCATGATGATCGGCAAGCCGCGCGTGCGCGCATTCCCGCGCAGTTGCCGGGCGAGGGCGAGGCCGGACTGCCCCGGCAGCATCCAGTCGAGCAGCAGCAAATCGGGCAGCTCGCCGGTGAGTGCAGCTTGCGCGCGCTCGGCGTCCGGCGCCTCCTGCACGTCGTAGCCCGCAGCCACGAGGTTGACCTTGAGGAGCTCCCGGATCGCCGGCTCGTCCTCGATGACAAGTATGCTCGGCATCACGAAGCGCGTCGGGCGCCGGCGATCCGCGCAACGGACAGCCGATGCCTGCCCGCCCGGACACGAACCGAAACGCCGATCGTCACGACGCCACCTCGGCACGAATCTCCTCGGCGGACGCGTGCCGCACATCCTTGCCCTTGACGACCTGCACGACCGCCTCCGCAATATTCTTCGCGTGATCGCCGATGCGCTCGATCGACTTCGCGATGAACACGATCTCGAGCGCCGGCGTGATCGTTCGCGGATCTTCCATCATGTAACTGACGAGCTGGCGCAGGATCGACGCGAACGCGGCGTCGATGTCCGCATCGCGGTCGATCACCTCGGCTGCGGCGTGCACGTCGAGTCGGGCGAACGCGTCGAGCGCGAGGCGCAGCATCGTCATCGCGTGATCGAGCGCCTTGGCCGCGTCGTAGTGGCGCACGCGCGCGAGCCGCTCGCTCGCCCGCGCCTCACCCGCCTTGTACGCGATCTTCTTGACCTCGTCGCCGATACGCTCGAGATCGTTCACGATCTTCGTGACGGTCAGCACCATGCGCAGATCGACCGCCGTCGGCTGGCGCCGCGCGATGATCTGCGCGCACTGCTGATCGATCGTCACCTGCAGCTGGTTGATCGCCGCCTCGTCGGTGCCGACGGCATCGATGCGCCGCGCATCCTCTTCCTTCTCGAGCGCCTCCATCGCGCGCGTCAACTGCTGCTCGACGATGCCGCCCATCGAAAGAACGCCCGAGCGGATCGTCTCCATCTCGGCGTCGAATTGCTTGTAGGTGTGATCGCTCATCGCTCTCGTCCTCGTATGCCGGGCAGCCTACCCGAAGCGACCGGTGATGTAGTCCTCGGTCTCCTTGCGCGCGGGCTTGAGGAAGATCTGGTCGGTCTGGCCGAACTCGATCAGCTCGCCCAGGTACATGTAGGCGGTCTTGTCGGAAACGCGCGCGGCCTGCTGCATATTGTGCGTCACGATCGCGATCGTGTAGTCGGCCTTGAGCTCGGAGATCAGCTCCTCGATCTTCGCGGTCGAGATGGGATCGAGCGCCGACGTCGGCTCGTCGAGCAGCAGAACCTCCGGCCGGACCGAAACGGCGCGCGCGATGCAAAGCCGCTGCTGCTGGCCGCCGGACAGGGCCATCCCCGATTGGCGGAGCTTGTCCTTCGCCTCGTCCCACATCGCTGCCTTGGTGAGCGCCCATTCGACGCGCTCGTCCATGCGCCGCGGCGACAGCCGCTCGTAGAGACGCACGCCGAACGCGATGTTGTCGTAGATGGACATCGGGAACGGCGTCGGCTTCTGGAACACCATGCCGACCTTGGCGCGCAACAGGTTGAGGTCGGTGCGCGCGTCCAGGATGTTTTCCCCGTTGAAGCGGATTTCGCCTTCCGCCCTTTGGTTGGGATAAAGCGAATACATCCGGTTCAGCGCGCGCAGCAACGTCGACTTGCCGCAACCCGACGGGCCGATGAACGCGGTGACGCAATGGTCGGCAATGTCGAGCGACACGTCCTTCAGCGCACGAAAGCCGCCGTAGTAGAAATCCAGGTGCCGGATGGACATCTTCGACGCCGGTGTCGTCGGCCGTGTCGCATCGGGGCGGTGCGCGAGGTTCGGGGTGGCGAGCATCGTCGTTCGATCAGCGCATCGCCCGCTGGCGGAACACGGTGCGCGCGAGAATGTTGAGACCGAGCACGGCGAGCGTGATCAGCAGCGCCGCGGCCCAGGCAAGCGCCTTCCAGTCGTCGAAGGGACTCATCGCGAACTGGAAGATCACGACCGGAAGGTTCGCCATCGGCCCGTTCATGTCCGCGCTCCAGAACTGGTTGTTGAGCGCGGTGAACATGAGCGGTGCGGTCTCGCCCGACATGCGCGCGATGGCGAGCAGGATGCCGGTGACGACGCCCCCGCGCGCCGCCTTGAGCGTCACCATGACGATGACCTTCCACATCGGTGCACCGAGCGCGACCGCCGCCTCGCGCATGCTGCTCGGGACGAGCCGAAGCATGTTCTCGGTCGTGCGCACGACGACCGGTATGGCAATCAGCGCAAGCGCGAGCGAGCCCGCCCAGCCGGAAAAGTGCTGCGACGGGAGCACGACGATGGTGTAGACGAACAGTCCGAGAATGATCGACGGCGCGGACAGCAGGATGTCGTTGATGAAGCGCGTCGCGCGTGCGAGCCATCCGTCGCGGCCGAATTCGGCGAGATAAATGCCGGCAAGGATGCCGATCGGCGTGCTGATGAACGTGGCAGCGCCGACGATCAGCAAGCTGCCGGCGATGGCGTTCAGCAATCCCCCACTGGAACCGGGAGGCGGCGTCATCTTCGTGAACAGCGCGGGCGACAGCGCCGAATAGCCGTTTTGCACCAGCACGGCCACGATCCAGAACAGGAACAGCATGCCGAATGCCATCGTGGCGAGCGACATCGCGAGGTTGAAGCGATTGAGGAGCAGCCGCCGCCGGTAGCGACGCGTCGGGATACGAGCAGAACGTGCAGAGCCAGGTTCTTCCGCAGCTGTCATCATGTCTGCCGTCCCTCGCCCAGCGAGAGCCGCGCGATCAGAAAGCGCGATGCGGCGAGCACGATCACCGTCAGGACGAAAAGGACGAGACCCAACGACATCAATGCGCCGCGGTGCACCGGATCGGCCGCCTCGTTGAATTCGTTTGCCAATGCCGAGGCGATCGAATTGCCGGGCTCGAACAGCGACGCACGAATCCGATACGCGTTGCCGATGACGAACGTCACCGCCATGGTTTCGCCGAGCGCGCGTCCGAGCCCCAGCATGATGCCGCCGATCACGCCGATCCGCGTGTAGGGGAGGACGATGTTGCGCACGACCTCCCAGGTCGTGCAGCCGATGCCGTACGCCGATTCCTTCAGCACGGGCGGCACGACCTCGAACACGTCGCGCATCACCGACGCAATGAACGGAATCACCATGACGGCGAGAATGATGCCGGCGGTGAGAATGCCGAGTCCGTTCGCAGCTCCCTGAAACAGCGGCCCGACGAGCCACAGCTCGCCAAGGAATCGCTGAAGCACCGGCTGCACGTGGTCGGCAAAGAACGGCGCGAAAACGAAGAGGCCCCACATGCCGTAGATGATCGACGGAATGGCCGCAAGCAATTCGACCGCGGTTCCGAGCGGCCGCTTCAAGGCGACCGGACACATTTCGGTGAGGAACAGTGCGATGCCGAAGCTCACCGGGACGCCGATCAGAAGCGCAATGACGGACGTGACGGCCGTTCCGTAAAGAGGTGCCAGCGCCCCGAACTGCTTCGTGACCGGGTTCCACGCGTCGGTCACGAAGAAGCCGAGGCCGAACGCCTGCAGTGCCGGCGCGGCGGCGATGGCGAGCGCGACGATGATCGACAGCAGCAGCGCGAGCACGAGCGCCGCAAAGAGCTGCGTCGTGCGGCGGAACAACGCATCCTGCCAGCGCCGCGGCGACCTCGCGCCGATGATCAGCTCCAGGCCGCCTTGCCGCTCGCGTCCTTGATCTGCGTCTTCCACGCAGTCTCGATCAGCTTCGTGACGTTCTCCGGCAACGGCACGTAGTCGAGTTCCTCGGCGAGCTTCCCGCCGTTCGCGAACGCCCATGCGAAGAACTTCAGCACCTCCGCGGCATTCTGCGGCTTGTCCTGCTTCACATGCATCAAAATGAAGCTCGCGCCGGTGATCGGCCAGGCCGTCTTGCCCGGCTGGTCGGTCAGGATCTCGTAAAAGCCGGGCGCGTTCTTCCAATCGGCGTTCGCCGCCGCTGCCTGGAACGCTGACATCTCCGGCTTCACGAACGTACCGTCGCGGTTCTTCACTGACGCATACGTCATGTTGTTGCGCTTGGCGTAGGCAAACTCGACGTAGCCGATGGCGCCCTTGATCCGCTGCACGTACGCGGCAACGCCTTCGTTGCCCTTGCCGCCGACGCCCTCGGGCCACGACACGGCCGTTGCCGATCCCACCTTGCTCTTCCACTCGGGGCTGACCTTCGACAGATAATCGGTCCAGATGAACGTCGTGCCGGAGCCATCCGAGCGATGGACAACCGCGATGGCCTGGTCCGGCAGCTTGACGCCGGCATTGAGCTCGGCGATCGCCTTGTCATTCCACTTCCTGATCTTGCCCTGGTAGATGTCGGCGAGGATCGGACCTGTCAATTTGAGCGCGCCGGGTTGCACGCCATCGAGGTTCATCACCGGCACGACACCGCCGACGATCGCTGGAAACTGCATCAAGCCCGCGGTCTGCAGGTCCTCCTGCTTGAGCGGCATGTCCGACGCGCCGAAGTCGACCGTCTTCGCCTTGATCTGCGCGATGCCGCCGCCCGAGCCGATCGACTGGTAGTTCATGCCCACGCCGGTCTTGGCCTTGTAGGCCTCCGCCCACTTGGCGTAGATAGGGTACGGGAAGGTTGCGCCCGCGCCGGTAACGTCGGCCGCATGCGCACCCATTGTTGCCGTCAACAGAACCGCGGAAGCCAGTACTGCCGAAAGTCTTCGCATCGTCGCTTCTCCTTTGTCTTTGGTTGAGGAAGCGATTTTGCCGATCCGATATGACAGTTCGATGACAACCCGGGCGCCGCCGCCCATTTGCACGCTGACGACCGTCGGTGCACGAGTGCCACACGTGCCGTCACCGGGCCGCGCAAACTCGTCTCAGGGCTTGCTGCGTGCGTCCCGGGCGAGGAGTCCTATTGCCATCCGCGCGTCGAGCCCGGAGACTGATTCGCTGTCGGGGCGGCCCTGCGCGGTCATGAACGGCACGCTGCACCACTCTTCAGGGGGATCGATGCCGATACCGCGGTCTCGGTCGAAGCACAGCAGCGGGGTGAACTCGAGACATCGGACGACGACGCCGCCGCACCAAAGACGGGAATGTCGCCGAGCGTGTGGTAGGTCTCCCATGCGATCCCTTGCGGATCGGTCACCCAGTACTTGTCGGACACCGCGTAGCAGCAGTGCGCATCAGACTCTTCGGTCAAGCCGGCATCGGCCGCCGTGAGCCGATCACGCATCCCCTTGAGCTCCTGGTCAGAGTCGACTTGGAAGCCAAGGTGATTCACGCCGGGTTGCGAACCGCGCGTCGAGATGGCGAAGTTGATCCGTGGGTCATCCACCATCCACTTGGCGTAGTCGGCCTTCTCGACGGTCGGTCGGGCACCGAAGAGCGTCGAGTAAAAACGAATGCTGTCGGCGAGGTTGTCTACGGCGAGATGGACATGAAAGCGCTTCATGATGCCTTCCTCTTGAGCTTGGGAGCCGGTGCGCACGCGATGTCGCAGGTATTGCCACGACAGCAGTTTTCGGTGAGGTACGTCACGAGCTCGTTGATGGTCCGATAGTTCGCGCTGTAATAGATGAAGCGACCTGCCTGGCGCGCGGATACCAGGTCGGCATGGGTCAGTTCCTTGAGGTGAAAGGACAGCGTCGGATTGGCGAGCCCGAGCGCTTCTGCGATTGCACCCGCGTGCATTCCCTCGGGCCCTCGCTCAACCAGAAGGCGGAATATCGCCAGCCGCGTTTCCTGTGCGAGTGCCGCGAGTGTCGGTACGACAGATATCGCTTTCATGGTTCCAGTTTAATGGAATCGTTGTGGAAAGTCAAGTGAACCGTCACCCATGTGGCCGGAACAGACCGAGAATCAGGCCGCTTTTAGCGTGTATTGGCGCGAGCCACTGCTGCGCGCCCGAAGCCGTGGCTCGCTGTGTGCGCGACGAATATCGCGGTGGCCACCAGCGCTTCTGAGGTATTTCGTACACCCTGGCAGAAGGATGAGACTATGGGCGATTATTGACGACTGCGGCTCATGCACCTTGCCAACTTCATTCTCACCAACCTCGAACCCATCCTAGTCGAGTGGGAGGCGTTCGCGAAATCGTTGCCGGCCGGCGCCTCGATGACTCCTCGCGCGCTGCGCGATGACGCGGAACGGATGTTGCGATTCATTGCACGGGATCTGGCAACGCGCCAAACCGTGGATGAAGAGATTGCCAAGTCACAAGGTCACGGTGAACGTCTTCCGGATGGCGAGCAGAGTGCCGCACACGATCACGGCCTGCAACGTTTGGCAGACGGGTTCGACTTGGTTCAGATGGTATCCGAGTACAGGGCGTTGCGCGCGAGCGTTACGCGCCTGTGGGCGAAGGAGGTCAACGCGTTCGACGAGCAAGCCTCGGAGATGATTCGATTCAACGAGTCGATGGATCAGATACTGGCGGAGTCCGTCGAGCGCTTCACCCAAAAGGTCGGCCGCGACAAGGACCTGTTTCTGGCTGTCCTGGGTCATGATTTGCGAAATCCGTTGTCCGCGATCAAGATGGGCTCCGCGGTCCTGCTACGCTCGGATGCCATAACAGCGCGCGATCACAACTCAGCCGTTATCATTTCACGTAGCGCGGATCGCATGGGACAAATGGTGCACGACCTGCTGGATTTCACGCGCACCCGGCTCGGCGCCCGGCTCCCGATCTCGGTAGAGACATGTGACCTGCGCATAATCTGCAACCGCATTGCAGAAGAAATGAGGACTGCCTATCCGGACCGGCCAATTTCGGTCGAGTGCGACGAAGATTGCGCGGGCCAGTGGGATGCATCTCGCATCGGACAACTTGTCTCTAATCTCCTGGGCAATGCGGTGCAACACGGGTATCGCGGCACCCCGGTTAACGTTAGCGTCGACGGCCACCAGGCGAAAACCGTCACCGTAGGCGTCCGCAATCGCGGCCCGGTCATTCCCGAAGGGCAGCGGCGCTCCATTTTCGATCCGCTGACCCGTGGACCCGATACCGACGGCGACGCAGACGCGGAACAGCGTACAAGCCTCGGATTGGGTCTCTATATCGCTCACGAGATCGCGAGCGCTCACGGTGGAACGATTGACCTGATGTCCAGTGAGCTAGAGGGCACGACATTTCGCGTCGTGCTCCCAAGGCACTTGCCTGGTTAGCGTCGAGTCCGCAGTCAGGCGGGCGCGAGGAGCAAAGCGCACGCCTTCGCCACCGCGGTCACCTGCTCGGGCGTCTTCGATCCCGGCGTGGCAGCCCAACCGCCCTTTTCGACGAAATCGCCCTGTGACCATGCATCGACCTTCTTGAGCGCGGCGAGATTCCCCGCCGCATCGGGAGCGCCCTTGAACCGCTCGGCGCATACGGGGGCGAGCGCGACCACGACGGCACTATTCGCCCGTTGCGCCGCGTCCGCTTCGGCGGTGCCGCCGGTGACCCATCCACCCCATGAGAAGCCGACGATTGCCGCTCCAATCGCTCCGCCCACGATGCCCCACAGGGCCGGTTTCGTTTCAACTGGAATCTTCATCGTGTGCCTCTTTCAATGGACTGGAAGAAAACAGGGAAGCGACGCGAATTGCAGCAATCCCCGCAAACGACCCGGACCCGAGGAGCCCGAATCGTGAATGAGGCGATCATGCCCGCACTCGGTTGCAGCAATAGCAGAAGTTGCGGGTCGCGTATGTGCGTTAGCGCACGCAGTGCGCATTCCCTCGCCCCGGGCTCCAGGCGGGTGACGCTCCGTTAACCGAGGATTCGATCGTACGATGATCGGTCAGCGTCGTAACAGCCGCAGGAGGCGGCCTTGAGGCCACGCCGATCGAGAACCGTCACGTTGCCCCGACTGTAACGAATCAGGTCCCGCTGCTGGAGCGCGCTGGCCGCCTTGGTGACGCCTACGCGCCGGACACCGAGCATGAGGGCCAGGAATTCCTGTGTCGCGTGGAACGAACGGGCGTGGGCTCGATCCTGCGTCATCAGAAGCCAGCGGGCCAGCCTGGCCTCCACCAGATGAAAGCGCGTGCATCCCGCCGTCTGGGCCAGCTGGCTCACATGGACCGAAACGTAACGCTCGATGCAGCGCCGCAACGCGGGCGTGCGTGCAAGCTCCCGGCGAAACGCCGCCGTGTCGATGCGCAATGCGGATCCTGCCCCCTGCACGACGGCTCGCATCGGCGATGCGTTCACACCGAGCGCGAGCGGGATGCCGAACATGCCCTCGTTGCCGACGAGTCCCACCTCGAGCGAGCAATCAGCATCGATGGGCATGATGAGCGAGATGAAGCTGTCGATCGGGAAATAGGCGTGGTCGAGTTCTCCGGGCGGCGCATACAGCACTTCCGCGAAGGCGACGTCCACGATTTCGCATTGGCTCAACAGTCGGCGACGATCAACGCCAGGCAGCGCCTCGAGCAAGAGATTGACTGAATGCAGGCGTTCGGCGGGCGGCACGACGGCGAAGGTACGCGGGCGTGTCGATTCCGTCTGCGCGCCAGCGCACATAGGCGGCGTGACGCGAGAGGGCGCGGGCACGAAGTTCGAAACACTACCGCATCGTGTAGGGCAGGAGACGATCGAACTCGGCCTTCACCACGTGGTAACACTCGCAAGACCGGGCCTCGAGGCCCGGTCGATCCAGCACGGTAATCCTGCCCCTGCGATAGCGGATCAGTTCCGCCTCCTGCAACTTTCCCGCGGCCTCGGTAACGCCTTCGCGCCGCACGCCGAGCATGTTCGCAATCAGCTCCTGCGTCATCACGAGCTCGTTCGACGCAAGACGATCGAGACTCAGCAACAGCCATCGACACAATTGCTGGTCCACCGTATGGTGCCGGTTGCAGACTGCCGTTTGCGACATCTGGGTAATCAGTGCCTGCGTGTAACGCAGCAGCAACCGCAGCATCGGGCCGAATCGGGCGAACTCGTCCTTCAGGTGCTGCGCCTTCAGCCGGAAGCCGTAGCCCGCGCCTTGCACCACGGCACGACTCGGCGTCGTGTCGCCGCCCATGAACAGCGATATGCCAAGGATGCCCTCGTTGCCTACGATAGCAATTTCAGCCGATGCGCCATCCTCCATCACGTACATGAGCGAGACGATCGACGTCGTGGGAAAATACACATGGCGCATGCGCGTGCCAGGCTCGTAGAGCACGTCGCCCAGCTTCATCGGTATCAACTCCAATTGCGGCGCGAGCCGTTCGTAATCCTCCCTCGGCAGCGCCTCGAGGAGGTGATTCTGCCGAGGACTGTGTAGCGCGTCAGCGCTCGGGCGCAACCTTGCCCTCAAGCGCGCAGCGGAAGCGTTGCGCACAGGTGTGCCCGGTCTATCGCTCGGCATTTCAGAAGTGTAGAACACCGGGCCCGTTCGCTGTCCAGGCGGCATATGGCGCTTTCACCCCGGAACGCCTGGTGCAGACGCCGTCGGCACTGTGTGCGCAAGCGAACAGACGCGCCGTATGCGCGCCAGTACATTGCTTCGCAAACCTTACGGCACAGCTTTTGACAAGCAGCACATCGATCTTCGGGCATCTGACACAGTTCAGGTCGCGTCTGCGCACCGCGGGGCCGCCACACGAATCGCCGGTCACCGAGCTGCCGCTACGGTCGGAACTGTTCAGTGCCGACCAGATGGAGCGGCACGGCAGGACGCTCGCGACCACGCATCGCCTGATGGTGCGCCGAGCCGCCGATCCGCTGCTTCCCCGGCTTGCCGCCAACGAGATCGTGCTGATCGACGTCGCCAAGCGCTTGACCGAAGCGGTGTCGGCGAACCATCGCATCAGTCCGTCCGGCGAGTGGCTCCTCGACAACTTCCATCTGATCGAGGAAGAGATCCGCACGGCGAAGCGACACTTGCCGCGCGGCTACAGTCGAGAGTTGCCGCGCCTCGCCGCCGGTCCTTCGGCCGGTTTGCCGCGGGTCTATGACATCGCGCTCGAGACGGTCTCGCATGGCGACGGCCGGGTCGACGCCGAGAGCCTGAACCGCTTCGTCTCCTCGTACCAGTCGGTCATGACGCTGAAGCTCGGCGAGCTTTGGGCGATCCCGATCATGCTGCGGCTCGCCCTGATCGAGAATCTGCGCCGTGTCGGCGTCCACATTGCCAGAGGCCGTGCGGACCGCGACCTGGCCAATGTGTGGGCCGACCGGATGATGGAAACCGCCGAGCGCGATCCGAAAGGCCTGATTCTCGTTATCGCGGACATGGCTCGATCGGAGCCGCCCATGAAGAGTGCGTTTGTGGCGGAGCTTGCGCGCCGATTGCAGGGCCATAGCGTGCCGTTGGCGCTGGCGCTGACATGGATCGAGCAGTGGCTTGCGGAATCGCACCGGACGATCGAGCAGCTCGTGCAGCTCGAGAACCAGCAGCAGGCATCCGATCAGGTCTCGATCAGCAACAGCATCGGCAGCCTGCGCTTCCTGACCGCGATCGACTGGCGCGATTTTGTGGAAAGCGTGAGCGCCGTCGAGAAGATACTGCGCGAAGATCCGCCAGATGTGTACGGGGCAATGGAGTTCGCGACCCGCGATCGCTATCGCCATGCCGTCGAACGCATTGCCAGGGAAGGGTGCCTCGGCGAGGCGGACGTCGCATCGAAGGCGATCGAGCTCGCGCGTGCAACCGTAGCCGGCCATGGCAACGACGATCGGGGGACGCATGTAGGGTTCTACCTGATCGACAAGGGGGTGCCGGAGCTCGAGCGGGCCGCGGGCGTCGCTGGATCGATCGTCAGCGCCGTACGCAGAACCGGCAAGCGGTATTCATTGGCTGTCTACCTCGGGGCGATCAGCGTCATCACGCTGACGTGCACGGCGGCTTTGGCGGCGAACGCCTTCGCCTCCGGAGCCCCTCGGCAGCTACTGGCACTCGTCGTGATCCTCTCGTTTCTCGCGGCAAGTCAGCTCGCGATGACCCTCGTGAACTGGTGGGCGACCTTGCTTGTGACGCCGCGCCCCCTCCCACGGATGGATTACTCCACCGGCATTCCACCGCACGCGCGAACGCTCGTCGTCGTTCCGACGATGCTCACCAGCACCGGCAACGTCGACGATCTCGTCGAGGCGCTGGAAGTCTGCTTCCTCGCGAACCGCGACGCACGCCTGCACTTCGGCTTGCTGACCGATTTTCCCGATGCGCATGACGAATCGCTCCCGGCCGACGAACCGCTGCTCCGGCTGGCCGAAGCGCGCATCAATGCGCTGAACTCGAAATACAGCCTTTCACCGTCGTCAGCGGAAAGCGACAACGCCGGCGGCGACGGGCGCGATGGCGTCGACACAAGCGTGTTCTATCTCTTCCACCGCTCGCGCCAGTGGAATCGGCGGTCAAGGATCTGGATGGGCTTCGAGCGCAAGCGGGGCAAGCTCGGCGACCTGAACGCCCTCCTGCGCGGCGGCAGCCCGCAGGACAATTTTTCCCTCATCGTCGGGGCGACGGCGATTCTGTCGCGGGTCAAGTACGTGATCACGCTCGACACCGACACGCAGCTGCCGCGGGATGCGGGGCGCCAGCTTGTCGGCGCCATGGCGCACCCATTGAACGCGCCGCGCTTCGACGAATCGGGCAAGAACACAAGCAGGGAGGTGGTGACCTCGGGCCACGGCATCCTGCAGCCGCGGGTATCGGTGAGCCTGCCCGGAACCAGCCGGTCCCGATACGCCCGCCTGTACGGAGGCGACGCAGGCATCGATCAGTACACCCGCACCGTTTCCGACGTGTACCAGGACGTGTTCGACGAAGGCTCGTTCATCGGCAAGGGCATCTACGACGTCGACGCGGTCGAACGCGCGCTGAAGGGACGATTTCCGGCAGACCGCATCCTGAGTCACGATCTGCTCGAAGGTTGCTACGTGCGCGCCGGACTCATGAGCGACACCGAGCTGTACGAAGAATTTCCTGCGCGCTACAGCGCCGATGTCGCGCGTCGGCGGCGCTGGATCCGCGGCGACTGGCAACTCGCCGGATGGTTGCGCCGACGCGTGAAGGCGCCGAACGGTCGCCGGGAGCCCAACCCGCTTTCGCTGCTGTCGCAATGGAAGCTGTTCGACAACCTGCGCCGAAGCCTCGTCCCGGCCGTCCTCACTTCGCTGCTGCTGCTCGCATGGTTCGTGTTGTTGCCCGCGTGGCTCTGCACGGTCTTCGTGCTCGCCGTCGTTTTCGCCCCCGCCGTCATTGCGACGCTGTCCGACCTGGCCGCCAGGCCGCCCGATCTGCCGTTCGCACAACACCTGATGGCCGTCACCCGCGCCGCGCAGCAGCACGTCGCACAGGCCCTTCTCGCCCTCGCCTTTTTGCCCTACGAAGCATTCTTCTGCCTCGACGCCATCACCCGCACGATGGCACGGATGGTGATCCGCCGGCGCCTGCTCGAATGGAATCCGTCGAGCGACGTCGATCGGGCGCTCGAGCGTAAGGGGACGGGGCTCGGCACATCCTATCGCTCGATGGCCATTGCTCCGGCGATCGCCGCGGCTGCCGCGCTCGGCCTCGCATTCACTCGTCCGGCGATGCTGGAGATGGCGGGCGCAATCCTGTTGCTGTGGGTGACGTCGCCCGCGATTGCCTGGTGGATGAGCCGCCCGCTGTCGCGGCAGCGTGCAGGACTCACCGCCGATCAGACGCATTTTGTGCGCAGGCTGGCGCGAAAGACGTGGACCTATTTCGAAACGTACGTCGGCGCGGACGACAACTGGCTGCCGCCCGACAACGTGCAGGAAAACCCGTCGATGAAGGTCGCGCACCGGACATCGCCGACCAACATGGGCCTCGCGCTGCTCGCCAATCTGGCCGCACACGACTTCGGATATCTTTCCACCGGACAATTCCTTACGCGCACCGCGAATGCGCTTCGCGTGATGCAATCGCTCGAACGCCATCGCGGTCACTTCTACAACTGGTACGACACGCAGACGCTGCAGCCACTATCGCCTCGCTATGTGTCGACGGTCGACAGCGGCAACCTGGCGGGCCATCTGCTCACGTTGCGACCCGGACTGTCCGCACTTGGCGATGCGCCGATCGTCGATCAACGCTGGATCCGCGCGCTCCGCGACACATTCTCGATTCTGGCCGAGGCCGCCGGCGAAGATCTGCCCACTTGCGCGGAGCAGTTCGACCACCTCGTCGCAGCGGCGGCCGCTGCATGTCCCCGCACGCTCGCCGACGCTTGGATGCACATGGAACGAATCGCGGCGAGCGCGGCCGAGGTCGCTGCAAATTTCACGGGCACCGAGACGCCGGACGAGGCCGTCTTCTGGGCATCCGCGCTGGCCAGGCAATGCACAGATGCACGAGACGATCTCGCCTTCCTCGCGCCGTGGCTTCAGCTTTCGGCGCCGGCCGATACCGCGCACGGCATGCCGGCCGTTGCGGCCCTCTCCACGCTGCGCGAATTGGCGGCGCTCGGTGAGCCCGCCGAGCCTGCGCACGAACCACCACGCCACAATGCCATGACGATAGAGGAGCGCGGCGCGCTCGACGCGCTGCAGCCCCTTGTCGCGCAGGGCGCCGAGCGCGCGCGGGAGCGACTCGCCGCCATCGATTCGCTCGCAGCTCAGGCTGGCGCACTGGCGTCCATGGATTATCGCTTCCTGTTCGATGAAGCGCGGCGGCAACTGGTGACCGGCTACAACGTCGGCGAGCGCCGCCGCGACGCAAGCTATTACGACCTCCTCGCATCGGAGGCGCGGTTGTGCAATTTCGTTGCGATTGCACAGGGGGAGCTCCCGCAGGAGAGCTGGTTTGCGCTCGGGCGCCTTCTGACGTCCGTGGGCGGCAACCCGGTGCTGCTGTCGTGGAGCGGATCGATGTTCGAATATCTGATGCCGTTGCTGGTGATGCCCACGTATGACAACACGCTACTCGATCAGACTTGCCTCGCAGCGGTGGAGCGACAGATTGCGTATGGAAAGCAACGCGGCGTGCCGTGGGGGATATCGGAGAGCGGCTACAACGCCATCGACGTTCACCTCAATTACCAGTACCGCGCCTTTGGCGTGCCCGGGCTCGGCCTCAAGCGGGGCCTGGGCGAGGATCTGGTCGTCGCGCCGTACGCATCGGCGCTCGCCCTCATGCTGGTTCCCGGGCCGGCAGTCCTGAACCTGCAGCAACTCGCCGCCTCCGGTCTGGCCGGAAGGTTCGGGCTGTTCGAGGCGATCGACTACACACCGTCCAGGCTGCGCCGCGGCGATGCCAGCGCGGTCGTGCGCTCGTTCATGGTGCATCACCAGGCGATGAGCCTCCTTGCGTTCGCGCATGTGCTGCTGGCGCAGCCGATGCAGAAGCGCTTTGCATCGGACCCGCTTCTAAAGGCCACGCTGCTTTTGCTGCAGGAGCGCATTCCGCGAGCAACGCTGTTTCATTCGAACGCGAACGACGTGCTGGACGTGCGCATGAACACGAGCGGCCCTGCACTGCCCGTACGGGTGCTCAGAAGCCCGGATACCGCCGTTCCGCAGGTGCAGTTGCTGTCCAACGGCCGCTACCACGTCATGATGACGAATGCCGGGGGCGGCAGCAGCCGCTGGAAGGATCTTGCGGTCACCCGCTGGCGCGAAGACAGCACGTGCGACAACTGGGGCACCTTCTGCTATCTGCGCGACACCGCGAGCGGCGCTTTCTGGTCGATTGCGCACCAGCCGACGCTCCAGCCGACGGACCGCTACGAAGCGATCTTTTCGGAGGGGCGCGCCGAGTTCCGGCGCAGGGACCTCGATGTCGAAACGCATACGGACATCGTGATCTCGCCGGAGGACGATATCGAGGTCCGACGTGTTCATGTCACCAACCGTTCCCGCGTCGCGCGGACAATCGACGTCACGAGCTATGCCGAGATTGTTCTCGCTCCACCGGCCGCGGACGTGCTGCATCCCGCATTCAGCAATCTGTTCGTGCAAACCGAGATCATCCGAGAACGGCACGCGATCGTCTGCACGCGCCGGCCGCGCTCACTCGCCGAGCCCGTGCCGTGGATGTTTCATCTTCTGAACGTGCAC
>Ga0207667_10004334_pt1 | contig 17372 bp, 15 predicted proteins | sample KBSCornC52_FD_184301 | JGI IMG/M metagenome (GOLD analysis project Ga0207667, IMG submission 184301) | Corn rhizosphere microbial communities from Kellogg Biological Station, Michigan, USA - KBS Corn C5-2 (SPAdes) (version 2) | ecosystem: Host-associated > Plants > Roots > Rhizosphere > Soil ...
CGCGGCAGCGCGAGCACGTGTCTTCCAGCTGCAGCGAGACCGATTTCTTGCCGCCGTCGTACGCGTCGCGGAGGCTCAGTTCGATGGTCGTCTCCAAGTCTTGCCCCCGTTTCGAGAAGGCCGAGCTCTGCGTGGCCGCGCCGCGCTTGCCGACGCCGGTGAAGAACATGTCGAAGAAATCCGAGAAGCCGCTCGGACCGCCGCCCGCCTGGCCTCCGCCGAAATTCCCGAAATCGTAGAACGTCTGGTCCTGCTGCGTGCGGTAGCGGCGCTGCTGCTCGGCCTGCCGCGAGGCCTGCTGCCAGTCGGATCCGAGCGCGTCGTATTTCTTGCGCTTGTCGTTATCGCCGAGCACCTCGTACGCTTCCGAGAGCTCCTTGAACTTCTCTTCGGCGACCTTCGGATTGTCCGGATTGGCGTCGGGATGCCACTTGCGCGCGAGCTTGCGATACGCCGACTTGATGTCCTTCTCGGGCGCGCCTTTCGGCACGCCGAGAATGGCGTAGTAGTCCTTGTAGTTCATGCCGCGCTGGTCGCGACGATCACCAATGCGGGCCGGAGCAACTCGTCGCCGATGGTGTAGCCCTTCTGCGCGACTTGGACGACGGTATCGGGGGCGACGCCGTCCTTGGCCGGAGCCGTGCCGATCGCCTCGGCGGTCTTCGGATCGAACGGCTTGCCCAGCACGTCGATGACGCGGACGTTCTCGGCCGCCAGCACGCCCTCGAAGCCCTTGAGCGTCTGCTCGACGCCGGTGCGCAGGCCGTCGTTGGCGGATTCGACCGCCAGCGCGCGCTCGAGATTGTCCACGACCGGCAAGAAGCGCTCGAGGAGCGTGCGACGGTGGTGCGTCACGATGCCCTCGATGTCGCGCTGCATGCGGCGCTTGTAGTTCTCGAAGTCGGCCATGGCGAGCAGGAACTTGTTGTAGTTCTCGTCCGCCTTGGCGTTGGCCGCGCTCAGCAGCGCGGCGGGATCTTCCGCAGGGTCGGAGACGCCGGCATCTGCCGGCGTCCCTGCAGTCGCGACGTCTGCGGAGACGTCTTCATCGAATACGCTCATAGCCCGGGCCTGAGCCTATTTGCTTTCTTTGAATTCGGCGTCGATGACGTCTTCCGGCGGCGGAGCCTGATGCTCCGCGCTCTCGCCGGCCGCGCCGTTGGACGCGCCGTTCTCCGAAGCGCCTTCCGGCGCGGTCGCCTTGTAGAGCAGCTCGGCCATCTTGTACGACGCCGTCTGCAGCTTCTCGACGGCCGGCTTGATCTGGTCGACCGTGCCGTTCTCGCTGACCGTCTTGAGTTCGCCGAGAGCGGCTTCGACCTCGGCGCGGGCGCCGGCATCGAGCTTGTCGCCGACCTCTTTGAGCGACTTCTCGGTCGAGTAGATCAGGCTCGAGGCCTGGTTGCGGACCTCGGCTTCGTCTTTCTTGGCCTTGTCGGCGGCCGACTGGAGTTCGGCGTCCTTGACCATGCGATCGACTTCCTCTTTGCTGAGGTTGGTCGACGACGTGATCGTGATCTGCTGCTCCTTGCCGGTCCCCAGATCCTTGGCGTTCACGTTGACGATGCCGTTGGCATCGATGTTGAACGTGACCTCGATCTGCGGGATGCCGCGCGGCGCCGCGGGGATGCCTTCCAGGCGGAAGCGTCCCATCGACTTGTTGTCCTGCGCCATAGGGCGTTCGCCCTGGAGCACGTGGATGTCGACCGAGGTCTGACCGTCTTCGGCGGTGGTGAAGACCTGCGATTTCTTGGTCGGGATGGTGGTGTTGCGCTCGATCAGCGTCGTCATCACGCCGCCCATCGTCTCGAGTCCGAGCGAGAGCGGGGTCACGTCGAGCAGCACGACGTCGCGCACTTCGCCGGCCAGCACGCCGCCCTGGATGGCCGCGCCGATGGCGACGACTTCGTCCGGGTTGACGGTCTGGTTCGGCTCTTTGCCGGTCAGCTTCTTGACGAGTTCGAGGATGACGGGCATGCGGGTCGATCCGCCGACCATCACGACTTCGTCGATCTTCGAGATGTCGATCTTGGCGTCGGCAAGCGCGCTCTTGAACGGCTGGATGCAGCGGTCCGTCAGGTCCGCCGTCAGCTCTTCGAACTTGGCGCGCGTGAGCGTGATGTCGAGGTGCTTGGGACCGTTCTGATCGGCCGTGATGAACGGCAGGTTGATGCTGGTCGTCACCACGGACGAGAGTTCGATCTTCGCCTTCTCGGCCGCTTCGGTGAGGCGCTGCATGGCTTGCTTGTCGCCGGAGAGGTCGATGCCTTGCTCCTTGCGGAACTCGCCCGCCAGCCACTCCACGATGCGCGCGTCGTAGTCGTCGCCGCCCAGGTGGGTGTCGCCGTTGGTCGCCTTGACCTCGAACACGCCGTCGCCGACGTCGAGGATGGAGACGTCGAACGTGCCGCCGCCGAGGTCCCAGACCAGGATCGTCTCGCTGGCCTTCTTATCGAGGCCGTACGCGAGCGCGGCCGCGGTCGGTTCGTTGATGATGCGCAGCACTTCGAGGCCGGCGATCTTGCCGGCGTCCTTGGTCGCCTGACGCTGCGCGTCGTTGAAGTACGCCGGAACGGTGATGACCGCTTTGGTCACGCGCTCGCCCAGATAGCTGCTCGCGTCGTTGACGAGCTTCTGCAGGATCATCGCGCTGATCTCTTGCGGGGTGTAATCCTTGCCGTCGATCTTGACGACGTGCGAGCCCTCGCCCATGTGGCGCTTGATCGAGCTGATCGTGCGCTCCGGGTTGGTGATGGCCTGGCGCTTGGCGAGCTGGCCGACGAGACGTTCGCCGGTCTTGGTGAAGGCCACGACCGAAGGGGTCGTGCGCGAGCCTTCGGCGTTGGGGATGACGGTGGGCGACGAGCCCTCCATAACGGCGATGACGGAGTTCGTCGTGCCGAGGTCGATTCCGACCACTTTAGCCATGTAGTTTTTGTCTCTCTTTCCGAGTTCGTGGACCATCCGTCAGGCTCTCGCCATCGGGCCTTGCCGCTTACCGAACTACGAGGATGTGGTACCCACTATCGTACTCGATGGGGGTCGCTTTGTTCCACCTACTTAGAACACAAGAAGGCCCCACCCGGGTTGCAGGTGAGGCCTTTTCTCGTTCGCGGATGGCGAGCCGATCGCTACGGCTGGGTCTGGTCTTGGCCGTCCTGCGGAGGCTGGCCGTTCTGACCGCCGGCGCCGTTCTGGCCGGGCTGGTACTGGACCCCGGCCGGGAGTTCGCCGAGCTTGACGGCGACCAGGCGCTTCGACCCCTGGGACCAGACCTGAAGACGGATGGTGTCGCCGATCTTCTTGGACTTGATGTAGTCCTCGAGGGCTTTCGGATCGTTGAACGGCTTGCCGTCGGCCGAGAGGATCACGTCGCCGCCCTGGAGACCCGCCTGATCGGCGGGCGAGCCGCCCAGGACGTTGCCGACCCCGACCCCGCCCGACCCGGCATAGCCGGTCTGGTTGCGGAACCCGCTGTTGATCGCGCCGAGCAGCACGCCGACGTAGGCGGTGTTGGTGCCCTGGTGGATGCCCGGGTTGGAGATCAGGTCGAGCGCGATCTTCTTGACCGTGTTCGACGGGATGGCGAAGCCGATGCCTTGGGCCTGGGCGTTGACCAGCTGGTTGATGCCGATCACCCGACCGTCGAAGTCGACCAGCGGGCCGCCCGAATTGCCCGGGTTGATCGGGGCCGAGGTCTGGAGCAGGTTCTTGAAGTCGTAGACCTGGCCGCTCTCGGTCTGGGCCTGTTCCTCGCGGTTGAAGGCGGAGACGACGCCGACGCTGACCGATTGCTGGAGTTCGTAGGGCTCGCCGATGGCGATCGCCCACTGGCCCTGCTGGAGGCGGTCGGAGTCGGCCAGGTCGAGCGCGGGCGGCAGCTTGGCGTAGTTGTCGACGCGCACCACCGCGACGTCCGCGCCGAGCGAGGCGGCGACCACGTGGGCCGGCACCTTGTCGCCGTTCGAGAACACGACCGTGATCTTCTGGATCGACCCGCCCTGCGGCGCGGTGACCACGTGGGCGTTGGTGACGATGTCGCCCTGCTTGTCGAAGACGAAGCCGGAGCCGGACGAACGGCCGCGGCGCTCGACGCCCTGGCGGCCGTACATCATCTGCGACATCGGGTCGAGCTGGATGTACTGCGAGCCGTTGACCTGGATCGCCACGACCGAGGCCTTCGTCCGCTTGACGGCGGTCACGATGCGGTCCTGGTCGCTCACGCCGGTCAGCGCTTCGGCGCTGACGGCCGGCGGCGTGTTGTTCGGTCCGGCCACGCCGGAGAAGTGGGTGCTCGCGTAGAGCATCATCAAGAACGAGCCGACGATCGCGCCGACGAGTGCCACGATGACCGTTGGTAACACACGATTTTTCAGCATTTTCTCAGTTTACATTCTCAATAAGGGAGGGTTCGTTCGGTACTACTCTACCTACGCAAGAAGGTAGCAAGAATTTGTTAAGGACTCGTGTGAAGCTCTTCCTCACGACGCGTCAGCGAATCGACCAGCGCGAACTGGGTGCGGGCCCGGTCCAGGTTCTGGCCCGGTCGATGGATCCGGAAGTAGGCGTCGCCGAGGATGTGGTCCGCCAGGAACCGCATCCCGCACTCGAACGTGATCACCCGCCCGGCCGTGACCATATGTTCCCGTTCTTGCGGCCCGAGCGACGCTCCCGCGCCCTCGACGAAGCCGCGGGCGACGGCGGCGTACATGGCGGCATCGACCTCGACCAGCGAGAGGTCGCGCTCGTCCTCGGCGACCGGCATGGTCGCCGTGCGGACCATGTCGCCGAAGTCGTAGAGCGCCAGGCCCGGCATCACCGTGTCGAGATCGATCACGCACAGGCCCTCGCCCGTGAGGTCGTCCATCATGACGTTATTGACCTTGGTATCGTTATGCGTCACGCACTCGCGCGAGGCGCCGCCGGCGCGCAGGTCCTCGAGCGCGTTCGCGAGCGCGGCGTTGCGTTCGCAGAAGGCGATCTCGTCGCGGACGCCGGCGGCGCGCCCGAGCGGATCGCGCTCGACCGCGGCGATCAGGTCGGCATAGCGCTTGGGCGTGTCGTGGAAGGCCGGGATGGTCTCGTGCAGCCGGTCGCCGCCGAGGTCGGCCAGCATCTCGATGAAGCAGCCGAACGTCTTGGCGGCGCGATAGGCGCGCTGCGGATCGTCGAGCGTGTCGTAGGTCCGGGCGCCGTCGATGAAGCGATAGGCGCGCCACCAGCTGCCGTCGTCGGCGCGTAGCGCGTCGTAGCCGGAGTCGGTGCGGACGATCGGCGGGACCAGCGTGAGCACCCGGCGATGGGCGTCGTCGGGGTCGCCGCGTTCGAGCTTGCGGCGGACGTGCTCGGTGACCCGCGCGATGTTCTGCATCATGGCCGGCACGTCGGTGAAGACGGCGTCGTTGATGCGCTGGTAGACGTAGCGGGCGCCGCCGTTGCCGTCGCGGTAGTGGGCCAGATAGGTGCTGTTGATGTGGCCGGAGCCGAACGGCTCGGCGCGCGCGAACTCGCCGTCGATCTGGAAGTGCGGCGCCACCGACGCCTCGAGGAAGTCCACGCTCATCGCCCCTGCTCTTCGGGGCCGCGGCTAGGCTATCTTTTGGCCCGACGGGCCGTCCGAGACGACCAGGCCGTCGCGCAGACGGATGACCCGGGCGGCGTTTCCGGCGATCTCCTCGTCGTGGGTCACCATGATGATGGTGCGGCCCTCGGCGTGGAGGGACGAGAACAGGGCGAGGACGTCGGCGCTGGTGGCCGTGTCGAGGTTGCCGGTCGGCTCGTCGGCCAGCAGGACGGTCGGATCGTTGATAAGCGCGCGGGCGATCGCGACGCGCTGCTGCTGTCCGCCGGAGAGTTCGTTGGGCTTGTGGTGCGTCCGGTCGCCGAGCCCGACCGTGGTGAGCGCGGCGATGGCGCGTTCGTTGCGGACGCGCGCGGGCAGGCCCGCGTAGAAGAGCGGCAAGCCGACGTTCTTGATCGCGTCGGTGCGCGCCAGCAGATTGAAACCCTGGAAGATGAAGCCGAGCTTCTTGAGCCGGATCTCGGCGAGCTGATTGTCGTCGAGCTTCGAGACGTCGATGCCGTCGAGCAGATACGTGCCGGTCGACGGACGGTCCAGGCATCCGATCACGTTCATCATCGTCGACTTGCCCGAGCCCGACGGTCCCATGATGGCGACGTACTCGCCGCGCTGGACCGTGAACGAGACGCCGCGCAGGGCGTGGACCTCGACTTCGCCCATCTTGTAGGTGCGGGTCACGTCGCGGATGTCGATGGCGATGTCATTCATACCGTAGGGCCTCGATGGGATCCAGGCCGGCGGCCCGGTAAGCGGGATAGGTGCCGAACGCGAGCGTGACGACCGTCGCGAAGCCGACCGCGATGATGGTGGCCTGCACCCACGGGATCGGCGCGACCGTGCCGGTGAGCTTGACGATCGCGAAGTTGTTGACGGCCCAGCCGATCGAGAGACCGATCGCGAGGCCGATCAGGCAGCCGACCGTCGAGAGCGCGAGCGCTTCGATGAAGAACTGCAGCAGGATCTGGGTGCGGGTCGCGCCGATGGCCTTGCGGACGCCGATCTCGCGGGTCCGTTCGGTGACCGAGACGAGCATGATGTTCATGATGCCGATGCCTGCGACGAGCAGCGAAACGGCTCCGATCAGCCCCACGATCATCGTCATGGCGCCGAAGATCGAGCCGATGCTCGAGGCGAACGACGCCTTGTCGAAGGTCTGATACTGCGAGTTCTTGTCGTTCTTGTGCAATTCGCGCAGGCGCTTGATGACCGCGGCCTCGGTCTCGGTCAGCGGCGCGTCGTCGGCGAGCACGAAGCGCGCCGCGAAGATCGTCCCGTGGCGGACGTATTTCGCGATGTATGCGGTGTACGGGATGGCGACGTCGCCGCCGAAGGTGGCGTTGAGGATGCCCGTGCGCGGCGGCGCCTGCACGCCGACGACCACGAACCGGCCGTTGCCGATGTAGATGCTCTTGCCGAGCGCGTCGCCGCCGTCGGGGAAGAGCTTCTTGTAGGCGGCGTCGGTGAGGATGCAGACCTTCGCCTTGCTCGCGACGTCCTGGGGCGTGAAGGCCGCGCCCTGCGCGAACGGGACGATGTTGAAGCGCTGATCGGAGTCGCCGTAGACGCCGAGGCGGTATTGGGCGTGGCCGACGTGGACCAGATCGCGCGCCTGTCCGGCCGGCAGCGCTTCCACGACGCCGGGGACCGTCGCTTTGATGTCGTCGAGCTCGCCGAGCCGGATCGCGGCCCGCTGGAAGTCTCCCTGCTGGGCGTTCGGGAACAGGATGAACGCGTGGTCGTTGAGGGTTCCGAGCGCGCCCGAGACGGCGCCGGCCATCCCGTTGCCGAGCACCTGGATCGCGATGACGGCCGCGACGCCGATGATCAGCCCGGTGACGGTCAGCAGCGAGCGGACCTTGTTGCCCAAGAGGACGCGGAGCGCTTCTTCGAGGTACGGCATTACGAGCGCAGCGCCTCGATCGGGTCGAGATTGGCCGCGCGCAGGGCGGGATAGGTGCCGAAGACCACGCCGATCGTGATCGAGAACGCGATCGCGAGGCTGACGAGCATCAGGTACGGGATGATGGCCGCTCCGAGCTGCGCGGAGATGTACGACGCCACGCCGATGGTCGCGAGCAGCCCGATCGCGAGTCCCGTCCCGCCGCCGAGCAGCGAGAGGATGGTCGCCTCCATCAGGAACTGGAGCATGATGTCCTTCTTGCTCGCGCCGATCGACTTGCGGATGCCGATCTCTCGGGTGCGTTCGACGACCGAGACGAGCATGATGTTCATGATGCCGATGCCGGCCACCACCAGGGCCACGGCGCCGATCGCCGAGAGCCCGTTGGCGATGATGTCGAGCACGGTCTGGAACGTTCCGATCGCGCTCGCGCCGTTCTGCGAGATGTACGACGCTTGCGAGCCGTGGATGTGCTGGAGCGCCTTCTTGACCGCCGCGATGGCGTCGTCGGCGGTCGCTCCCGCGACCTGATAGAAGATGATGCCTTGGACCGGCCCCGGGATCATGTCGTGCGCGGTGCTGAACGGGATGTAGAGCGTGCCGCTGCCGCTGAGCGAGCTGAAGAGGTTTCCGCTGAGCGGACTGTAGACGCCGATCACCGTGAAGGTGGACCCGTTGATCGTGATGGTCTTGCCGACGTACGGAGCCTGACCGAGATATTTCTGCGCGATATCCGACGTGACGGTCGTCACCCGCGCGGCCGAATCCATGTCCGCCTGGTCGACCTTGCGGCCCTCCTGCATCGGCAGCGTGTCGGCGGGGCCGTAGGCACCGACCGATTGGATCGATTCGAAACCGGACGTGTTCCCGGCGCGCACTTTGAAGGTGGTGCTGTAGAGCGGCATGACGTAATCCGTGACGCCGGCCGTCTGCGCGACGACCGACGCGATGTCGCGGTACTGGATCTGCGCGCGCTGCGGGAAATTCTGCTGGTTGTCGACCGCGACGTACGAGCCGGGCGTGCCGAACGAGGCGATCGTCGTGCCGATGCCGGACGCCGCCGCCCGGCTGATGCCGAAGACGGCGATCACCGACGACGTGCCGATGATCATCCCGAGCATGGTCAGGATCGTGCGCGCGCGATTGCGCCAGAGCGCGTCGACCGCCTCGCGGACGTACTCGAGGTAGCGCAGCATCGCCGGCTACGTGCTCGCGGCGGGCGAGGGCGAGGTCGCAGGAGCGGGCTTCGCGGCCGCTCCTTCGGCGAACGCCGGATTCGGGGCGGTCGCGATCCGATCGCCGGGCTTGAGGCCGGAGGTGACGACCGTCACCGACTCGTTGTTCGCGCCGGTCTTGACCGGCGTCTTGTGCAGCTTCCCGCCGCGGACCGTCCACACGAACTTGCTCCCCTTGTCCGTGACGAGCGCTCCGTTCGGGACGGTGACGACGTTGGCGAGATGCGTCGTGTAGATGTCGACGTTCGCGCTCATGCCGTCCTTGAGGAAGCCGGGCTTCGCGTCGATCGCGATCGTGGTGAGGACCTGTTTGGACGTGCTCGTCGCGTCGGTCGATTTGGTCGCGACCGGGGCGATGTCGGCGACGTGGCCGGCGATGTTGTGGTTGGGGAAGTCCTCGCCGGTGACGACGGCCTTCTGCCCGACCTTCACGTTGATGATGTCCTGTTCGTCGACTTGCGCCTTGACGATGAAGCCGTTGCCGCTCGCGATCGTGAAGATCGCCTGGCCGCCGGTGATCGGATCGCCGGGCTGGAGCGTGCGCAGCGGGTCGCTGGGCTGGCTCGCGACGGTCTGGATGATGCCCGAGAAGGGCGCGACGATGCGCGTGAAGCCGAGCTGCTGCTGGCTCTGCGCGTTGAGGATCTGCGCCTTGGTGGCGGCGGTCTGCGCGTACTGCACGCTGTTCTGGCCGTAGCCCGAGACGGCGCCGAGCTGGAGCTGACGGACGGCCTGGTCGTACTGGACCTTGGCCTGATCCATCTTGGCCCGGTCGATGTCGACCTGGTTGCGGGCGATGGCCTTGTTCGCGTAGAGGTTCGCGTCCGCGGTGTAGATGCGATGGGCTTCGTCGTAGTTGCTCTTGGCGGTCGCGACGGCGGCCTGGTACTGGACCTTCGCGTTCTGCTCGTTGACCTGCGCGCTGGTGACGTTCGCGACGGCCGATTGATAGTCGACCTGCGATCCGGCCGCGGTCGACGAGAGCGTCGGGTTCTGCACGGTCGCGAGCAGCTGACCGGCGGAGACGGCCTGTCCGGCTCTGACGTAGATGTCGCCGAGGTTGCCGGCGACCAGCGCCGGGACCGTCTGCACGCCCGGATGCTGGATCGTCCCGCTCTCGGGCAGTTTGGTGTCGAACGTGCCGAGCACGACGTTCTGCGTCTTGACCTCCATCGCGTCGTGCCTGTTGCGACCGCCGGCGACGAGCGCGACGAGGATGATGACGACGATCGCGCCCAGGATGATCAGCAGGGTGCGGGTACGCTTTTGCATGTGGACTTACTACCTCAAATCGGCGACGGCGGTATTGGCGTCGTAGGTGCCTAGCGCGATGCGCAGATTCACGACGGCAGTGACGTAGGCGACGCGGGCGGCGATCAGATCGGACTGCGCCTTGACCGATGTCTGTTCGGCCTGGACCACGTCGGAGAGGGCGATGATCCCGTTCTGGTACTGGATCTGGGCGATGCGCGCCGCCTCGCGTCCGAGCGTCGATTCGTCGGTCGCGAACTGCAGCTGCGCCTGGGCCGTTTGGGCGGCGCGATAGGATTGGCGGACGTCCAGCTCCGCCTGCCCGGCGACCGAGGTCAGGTACGCATCGGCGGCCGCGATGGCCGCGTCGTCGCTGACGCGCTCGGTGTGGCGCGCGCCGTAGTCGACGAGCGGAAGCGTGAAGGTCGTGACCGCCTGCACCTGCCAGTACCCCGGCGTTCCCCGCGGCACGATCGGTTTGGCGGAGAGCGGCAACGGCGCAAGGCCCTTGCCGATCCGGTCCAGATTGGTGGCCGCGAACTGCGCGTCGATGCTCCGCTGCTCGAAGACGGTCGTGGTCGGCGAGTTCTGGTTGCCGAACGACGCGCCGAGGTTGATGGTCGGGAACAACTCGCGGGTGTAGGCCTTGCGCGCGAGGACCGCGTTGCGAAGGCTTAGTCGGGCCGAGGCGACATCCGGGCGCGCGTTCCGAGCGATGTCGACCAGGGTGTCGACCGTTCCGTTCGGCAGCACGGGCTGCGCGATCGCGGCCGGGACCTGGAACGACACGCTCAGCGGCGCGCCGATCGACTGGGCGAGCGTCTCGCGAGCGTTCTGCGCGTCGGCCCGGGCGGCGAGCAGCGCGGACTGGCTCTGCTTCTCGTTGACCTGGGCTCGCAGCACGTCGACGCCGGCGGCGACGCCGGCCCGTTCCTTCGCCTGCGCGTCGAGCACGAGCTGGTGCTGGTAGGCGGCGTCGGCGGTGTCGACGCTGACGATCGCGTCCTTCTGGGCGATGCCGTAGAAGGCGGTGGTGACGGCGCTGGCGATCTGCTCCTGCGCGCGCTTGAGGTCGGCCCGGGCGGCGTCGTCCTGCGCTTGCGATTCGGCGAGCTGGATGAAGCCGAGACCGCCCGCGTTGAGGTTGTACTGCGTGCCGATCGACGCGGTGTTCTGGCTGGTCACGTTCTGCTGCGACGCGCCGATGACGGCGTACCCGCCGCCGTAGTTGCTGCTCTTCTGCAAGAAGCTCTGCAGCTGGCCGTTCACCGTCGGGTAGGTCTGCGTCTTCTGACGCGCGAGCGCGTTGTCGGCCGTCGCCAGCGCGGCGGCCTTTTGGGAGACGCCGACGTTATGCGCGAGCGCGTACGCGACCGCGTCGCTCAGGCTCAAGCTCCGCGTCTGTGCGGCGGCGATCGCCGGAGCGCATGCGAGCGCTCCGGCGACGACCAGTGCCGGGAGGGTACGAGGGACCTTCAACGCCGATCTCCGATCATGGATGGGTGGGGACGTGCGTTACTTCGCGCCCGGGGCGGCGAGCGCGAAGAGCGCGGGGATGACGATCGAGATGATGCCGGTCGTCCAGGCCACGCCCTTCGAGGTGCGTCCGACGAAGAGCATCGCTTGGACGATCAGCCAGGCCGCCCATAGGCTGAAGGGAGTGAATGCGGAGAGGACGTTCGTGAGCTTTCCGGCGTGCGCGGCCAGGAGCCCGAGATTCGGCATCGCCGCCTGGACCGCGGTCTGCGTGTCGAACGAATCGGGCCCGCGAAGCACGACGATCACGGCGGTGAGCAGGCTCCCGATACCGGCGACCACGGCGATGTTCCAAGCCGACGCCCAGAACGATTTGAAGGTGCCGCTCCCCTTGCCGATCGCGTTCATGACGAGCATGATCAGCGCTTGGATGAGCATCGTGATGAACACGCCGACGATCACGAAGACCGGCGCGAAGCCGATCGCGATGTCGCCGAATTTCTTGGCCTGCGCGAGCGAATCTTGCGACATCCCGGCGAGTCTCGGATTGGCGGCGACCTGCGCGGGCCACGAGACGTCCTGCGCGTGATGGATGGCGGGGAGCATGAGGAACGTCCCGACGACGAAGAGCGCGAGCGAGACGATCAGGGCCCAGCCCCACGTCGGTGCCTCGCGGAGCGTCTCGAAGGCCTCCTTCGGGGCGGCGATGACGTTGAGCAGCGTCTGAAGCCCGTTGGCCTTGGGTGCTGCGGTCTGCGGTGATTCGATCACGGTACCTCCACGTACGTCGGCGGTGGTGCAAGCCTACGGCCTCACCTTACGCGAAGGTCAAGCCCGGCTCGCTCGCTTTTCCTCACCTATCGTGCGGGGCCTGGCTTTGTTTCGCACAGTGCCATATCTCTGACGCTCGGCCCAAGAGCGCCCGTTCGACCGCTTCCCGGACGCATTCGAGTTGCGCCGCCCGCAACTCCATCAGCCGGAGTTGCAGGATGGTCCTTGCGCGCCGGAGCGCCCGCGGAGAGTAGATCCCGGTGCCGGCCGGATCCGGGTGGGCAACTAGATGAAGATGTTTGTCCTTGGCGGCGGCCGGCCAAGCGAGTAGGATGAGAAGCCAGGTCGCAGCCGCGACCGCGCGGTAAGGGGCGTTCATAGGCGTACCTCCGCCCGTCCATCCCGCGAACAGGCCGCCGCGCCAAGCCCCGAAAGATACGAAGCCGTTTTGAATACCGATACCTTGGTCGTCCCCGCCCCGCCCTCCGAGCCCTACGTCCGCGTCATCCCGCTGGGCGGCTGCGGCGAGATCGGGCGCAACATGACGGTCATCGAGACCAACGACGATATGGTCGCCGTCGACTGCGGCCTGATGTTCCCGGACGACGAGATGTTCGGCGTCGACGTGGTCATCAACGATTTCTCGTACGTGCGCGAACGCGCCCACAAGTTCCGCGGGCTGCTGGTCACGCACGGCCACGAAGACCATATCGGCGGCATCCCGTATCTGCTGCGCGAGTTCCCGGATCTGCCGATCGCCGGCACGTCGCTCTCGATCGCGCTGATCAAGGCCAAGTCGCGCGAGCACAAGCTCGGCGACGTCGCGTTCAAGCCGGTCCAACCGGGCGAGCGCATCAGGTTCGGCAGCATCGAGACGGAGTTCATCCACATCACGCATTCGGTCGCCGGCGCCTGCTCGCTCGCGATCCGCACGCCCGTCGGGACGATCTTCCATACCGGCGATTTCAAGTTCGACCAGACGCCGATCGACGGCCGTCCGCCGGATTTCAACGCCATCGCGCGCGTCGGCGACGAGGGCGTGCTCTGCATGCTGGCGGATTCGACCAACGCCGAACGCCCCGGCCACACGCTCTCCGAGCGGATCGTCGGCGAGGCCTTCACCACCATCTTCTCGCGCGCCAAGGGCCGCATCGTGGTCGCCTCGTTCGCCTCGAACGTGCCGCGCATCCAGCAGGTCGTCGACCATGCCGTGCGCTTCAAGCGCAAGGTCGCGTTCCTCGGACGCTCGCTGCAGAACGTGCTGCACTTCTCGACCGAACTCGGCTACCTCAAGATCCCGCAGTCCAGCGTGATCAAGATCGAAGACGTCGAGAACTATCCGCCCGAGCAGGTCGTGGTGATGACGACCGGCTCGCAGGGCGAGCCGATGAGCGGCCTGACCCGCATGTCGGTGCGCGACCACAAGAAATTCAAGATCGTCGCCGGCGACACGGTGGTCATCTCGGCCACCCCGATCCCGGGCAACGAGAAGTCGGTCGGCAAGACCATCAACAACCTCTACAAGCTCGGCGCGAACGTCATCCACGGCACCGACGGACGCTCGCACGTCTCGGGTCACGCCTCGCAAGAAGAGCTCTTGCTGATGCTCAACCTGGTCCGCCCCGAGAACTTCATCCCGGTCCACGGCGAATACCGGATGCTCGTGCACCACGGCCGCCTGGCGACCCAGACCGGCGTGCACCCCGAGAACGTGTTCGTGGTCGAGAACGGCGACGTGCTCGAGTTCACCCACGACTACGCCGACAAGGTCGGCAAGACGTACGGCGGCAACGTGCTGGTCGACGGTTCGAGCGTCGGCGAGGTCGGCGAGTCGGTCCTGCGCGACCGCAAGGCGCTCTCGAGCGACGGCATCATGATGGTCGTGGTCGCGATCGACGCGGAAGAAGCCCGCATCACGAGCGGCCCGGACCTCATCTCCAAGGGGGTCTTCTACCTGCCCGACTCCGACGTGGTCATGGACGAGCTGAAGGCCGAGACGCGTGCGATGATCGATTCGATCTCGGTCGAGGCGATGCGCGATCCGAACAGCGTCCGCGAGCACATCCGCAACGGCGTCTCCAAGGCGATCTACAACCGGACCAAGCGCCGTCCAGTCATCATCCCCGTCGTGATGGAAGTATAGGTAAGCCCTGAAGCAGTTCACCGCAACCGCCCTCGGCCGCTTTTCGGCAAGCTCGTCGTCGCTGCGTCGGTCACAACGCTATGGCGTTGCTCCCTCCTCGCTCCTCGATCTTGCTCGAAAATCGGCGCGAGGATCGGTTACGGGAACCGCTTCAGGGCTTACCTAGCCCCAGCCCTTCCTATGGACGTGACGCTCGCCGCCGCGGCCGAAGAACTCGCCCCGTCCTCACGCACGTATGCGCAGGACGTGTGGCGCGGGCTGCGCCGCTCGCCGGGCGCGCTGGTCGGCCTGGCGATCGTCGCAGCGATGGTCCTGGCGGCGCTGTCCGCGCCGCTCCTCACGCACCTCGATCCGCTCGGCCAAGACCTCTCGCATCAGACGCTCGCACCGAGCCTGGCGCATTGGTTCGGAACGGACAAGCTCGGGCGCGACGTGTTCGCGCGTATCCTCTACGGCGCGCGCATCTCGATCCGGATCGGCTTCTTGGCGGTCGGCATCGCGATCGTGGTCGGCACCCTGCTGGGCGTCGTCGCCGGGTACTTCGGCAAGCGGGTCGACGACGCGATCATGTCGGTGGTCGACGTGATGCTGGCGTTCCCGTCGATCATCCTGGCGATCGGCATCACCACCATCCTCGGTCCCTCGATCGACCACCTGATGATCGCGGTCGGCATCGTCTACATCCCGCAATACGCGCGCCTGGCGCGCTCGTCGGTGCTCTCGGTGCGCGAGCTGGAATACGTCGAGGCGGCCCGGGCGGTCGGCGCGCGGACGTGGCGCATCCTCACGCGCTACATCCTCCCGAATATCGTCGCACCGCTGCTCGTGCAGGCGACGCTCGGTATCGCGACCGCGACGCTCGAGGCGGCCGGCCTCTCGTATCTCGGGCTCGGCGCGCGACCGCCGACGCCGGAATGGGGCGCGATGCTCAACGATGCGCGCGACTACTGGCTCTCCGCGCCCTGGGCGCTGATCTTCCCGGGCGCCGCGATCACGCTGTTGGTGCTCGGCTTCAACCTGTTGGGCGACGGTCTGCGCGACGCCCTCGACCCGACGCAACGCTGACCCGCGATGTTGGCAGTCGTCTTCGGCGTGCTCGGCGGGATATTCTACGGCACCGCCGATTTCTGCGGCGGCATCGCGACCAAACGCACCAGCATCTTCGCCGTCACGATCGTCTCGCAGTTCGCCGGCTTCGTCGTGCTGGCGCTGGTCGTAGGATTTCTCCCCGCCCAGGCCTTGACGAGCGACTATCTGTGGGGCGCCGCCGGCGGCTTGTGCGGCGGCGTCGGCCTGGCGTTGCTCTATCACGCGCTCTCGATCGGGAAGATGGGCGTGGTCTCGCCGATCACGGCGGTGCTGGCGGCGGCCGGACCGGCGCTCTTCGGCGTCTTCGCGAAGGGCGAGGCGCTCGCGTGGTTCCAGGAGATCGGCACCGTGGTCGCGCTGTGCGCGATCGTGCTGATCTCGCTCTCGCACGATGACGACGGCAAGATCGAGTTCTCGACTTCGGGTGTGAAGGAGGCGATTCTTTCAGGCATCGCCCTGAGCGGATTCTTTCTGTTCCTCGGTTTGGCGCGTCCGGAGGCCGGGCTGCAACCCTTGCTCGCCGCTCGTGGCGCGTCGGCCGTCTTTCTTTTGCTGGTCGCGCTTGTGACGCGTAGCTCGATCGTGCCGCGGAATAAGACGCTCGGCCTGATCGTGGTCGCCGGAGCGATCGACATGAGCGCCAACGTGCTCTTCGTGCTGGCCGCGCACACCGGTTTTCTCTCGATCGCCGCCGTGCTCACGTCGCTCTATCCGGCGAGCACCGTCTTCCTAGCGCGCATCGTCCTCAAAGAGCGGCTCGCCCTCATACAAAAAGCCGGCGTCGCTCTCGCGCTCGCCGGCATTGCGCTGATCGCCGCTTAGCCGGCGGCTACAGCGTGGACCAGACGTCGAGTTTGCGCTTGACGCCGTCGATGACGGCGTCGGTGAACTCGGTCGTGCTGGACTGGCCGCCGAGGTCGGCGGTGGCGATGCCGCCGTGGACGGCTTCGAGCGAGGCTTCGAAGATCGCGCGCGAGGCGTTGGCGGCGCGCTTGTCGTCGACGTAGCCGAGCAGGGCGCCGGCGGCCAGGATCATGGCGAGCGGGTTGGCGACGTTCTTCCCGAACAGGCGCGGCGCGGTGCCGTGCGGCGCTTCGGCCATCACGACGTTCGGCTTGAGGTCGTCGTCGAACGAGAGCAGCACCGATTCCGCGCCCGCGATCGAACCGAACAGCTGCATGACCAGGTCCGAGAGGCAGTCGCCGTCGCGGTTGAGCGACGGGATGACCAGCGGCACGTCGCCGGCGTTCGAGAGCAACAGCGCGTAGGTCGCGTCGATCAGCTGCGGGTCGTACTCGACCTCGGCGTGGCGCGCGGCGGCCGCGTCCATCTCTTCCTTGAGCATGCCTTCGTAGACCGGGCTGACGGTGTACTTGGGACCGCCGAAGACCTTGGCGCCCATCTTCTTGGCGTGGACGAAGGCGTACTCGGAGACCACCCGGCAGACGCCGCGGTTGATCGTCTCGGTGCGGCAGGCGATCTCGTCGAGACCTTCGCCTTCGCGCCATTCCTTGGCGCCGTAGGCGTCGCCGACGGCCATGCGCACCACCGAGATGGGCGCGTGGATGCCGGCGACCGGGCGCACGCGCGGGAGCTTGCGGCCGGTCCGGACGATGACCTTGCCGTCGATCTCTTTGCGCAGGATGGCGTTGGGCGAACCGACGTCGCCCTTGACCTCGGGCGTGATGGTCGCGGCCTTGAGCCCGAGCTTGTGCTTGCGCATCGCCTCGGCGGCGTCGTGCACGACTTGGTTCTGGGTCTCGCGACGCTTCTCGAGCGAGAGGTCGTACTCTTCAAACGCCAGCTCGACGTCGATCACGGACTTGTCGAGCACGCGCAGCGACTCGACGAGAAGTTCTTGTCCGGTCTGGTCGCCTCCGAGGACGACGATGGTCGGCGGGGTCAATGGAGCTCCTTCGCGAAACG
>Ga0207667_10004335_pt1 | contig 17371 bp, 27 predicted proteins | sample KBSCornC52_FD_184301 | JGI IMG/M metagenome (GOLD analysis project Ga0207667, IMG submission 184301) | Corn rhizosphere microbial communities from Kellogg Biological Station, Michigan, USA - KBS Corn C5-2 (SPAdes) (version 2) | ecosystem: Host-associated > Plants > Roots > Rhizosphere > Soil ...
GAGTATATACGCCAATAGGGCATAGATGAATTTTCAAACCACGATAATATATCCTGTGAACCTCTTACCATCTTAATACGGTTTTTACTGGTTATACTTGCTTTCGTACATATTGTGTGTGATGGTTACAATCTCAGCCCAGGTGAGCTTGCCATCGGCCAGCGCAGCGCTCAGCATGCTGGCAATATTGAGGTAATTGGCTTTCTGCGCCTGCGGGTCATACTGGCGAAGGGCAGCAATGGCGCACTGCACGATTTCGTCAGCTGTTCGCTTTTGGGCGCACTCATTGGATATCTTTAGTTTCAGCAGAACATCAGGCAGGTACTGTTTGATCTTTGCCGCGATCACATCATCGACCTGTCCGGGTATCAGCATGGTAATCACCGGCAGCAGCGGGCTGTCCATCACATATTTTATTTGCTCGACCACTTCAATAGCTACCGGTATAACCTGTTCTGCTATCTTGTGGCTTTTGCCAAACAGTTTCCCAATGCCAGAAAATATCCGTTTAAAAAATTTACCTATTGGCATATCGTAACCCGTTTTGATGTGATTCTAAATTTTCAATTCTGCGTTCCAGATCCTGCAGCTTGGTTTTGTGGGTGGCTTCATTTATCATAAGCGTCTCTACATTGCTGGCAACTTTTTTTAACTGGAAAAATATCGCCGCTAAAAAAAAACCAATAATGGATAGCAGAACGCCTACAATGAAGATTACCAGTTCAATTTGCATAGGGCTGTAGGATTACTTCTCGTAGTGGAATGCCAGCAAAAAAGTTTCTGACGTGGAAAGACCCGCAACGCTGCCAACGTGAATATTACACTTGCTAGGAGCAATCGGGGGAATGTCAACGTAAAATAACTGGCCGTTATTAGTAGCCCTGCTTAAATCGGACAGCGGTATTTTGGTGAGCACTTCATCTGTATCCGCAGTGCCGATCGTTAAATAACTTTTTTTGAAAACAGTGTCACTAACAACTGCCCTTCCTTTGGGGGTGGTACTAACGGTACCCACCATAAAAGCTTCAATGGCAATTATTCTTTTGGCCGTTCGTAATACTTCCTCGTCGGTGAGTGTATAATCCTGTACAGCAGCAGATGTCACATCTACTTCGACAATTCTGTATCGTGGCGTGCCTTTGTCCTTACACATGGGTATAAAATTTGAAAAAGCCCTGCCCTGTCTACCAGGCACAGGGCTTTTAGTTTGATGTTTATTTTGATGACCTTACCAGGGGTTAGAGGTTCTTAACTCATGCTGCCCAGCTTACTGCCTCCGCTGATGAGGAAGCCATAAGCAATGAATACCGCGTATATGCGGGTAGCGGCAGTTACGTACTGTATTTGCAGACCAGAAAATGTTGGCACGATGAGTGTGATTTCATTTTTCGAACTGCCATTCAGTGTAATGTCAGGATTCAATGCGACTGTACCATCTTTGCCAAACTTTTCACTGAAATTGCCGCTGGCACTTTGCTGGGTCGTTCTTACACACAGCATATTCTCCGTTGCAATGTGCTCCGCGTAAACAGTATCTCCCACTTTTACACGGTAACCGCCGTTATAAAATATATTCAGGTGCGCGGGCGTCACATTGCTCGTTTCAGCTGCGAATACCGTATTGTTTGGGTAAGATTGCAAAAGGCCGGTGCCGGGCTTTGTAGGATCTTCTCCCAGCAGCATAACACCCAAATCAGTAACCACAAAGCTGTCGTTTATGTCCAGCTTGCGATCGTGAATAAGGCTGGTGCCCTGATCTTTTTTGATGTTAAACTCGTACGTGCTTTTGCTGGCATCGGCCAGTAAAGCAACACGAAGTTTTGAGGGCTGTACTTTGTCGGGGGAAATGCCATTGGCCTGTGCACGTTGGCGGAGCTTATTCAGGATTGCCCTGTCCCGCTCCGAAAGGATTTGTATTACGTCTTTAGACATAAAATGCTATTTAGGGGTTTAAAAATTGATGATAAGGGTATTGGATTAACCACGTCAAACCGATCAGGGCCGGTTTACATTTCAATGGTATAGCCACCATCTTCGCTATCGGTGGCACCCATCACATCATTGGTGGCCCCTACTCCATTGGTGTAGTGTTCATCGAACACGACTTCACCAACAGCGCCCATGGTGTCAAGGCCGGCTACCGATGATGTGGTTAAGTTGGTCAGATCCGTGGCAATACCTTTGTCGAATGCACCTGCCAGTTCGATAGAGCCACCGGCAATGATGCCGTCTCCTATATGCTCAAAAATGTTTTCTTTGCCTTTGAGTTTTCCGCCTGCTTTACTTATATGCTTCAGTAAAGAGGGGGCGAACGCGCCCAATGCTATTTTAAATGCACCGCGCAGCGCGGGTTTTTGTTTTTGAATAAATGCTACCCTGTTTAATTTAACAGAGGCATAAGCCCCGCCGCCAACACAAGCGGAGCGGATAACAATTCCCTGAACGTCGATATTTTTTAAGGCTTTCATTTTATGTTGTTGAAGGTGAAAAAAAATTGTCCGAAATACCGGCTATCCGGTTAACCACCTTAGCGGCGGCGCTTACCTGATTTTTTCTTTGGACTGCCGGTTTTCTTTTTACGTTTAACCGAGAACGATGCGCGATGTGAAGGCAAAACATCGGCGCTGCCGATCGCTGCAATTTTTTTGCGTAAAGTGGCGGCATGATCATTATGCCTTTTTACGCCGGCGTTGTGGTTTTTTATATCAGCCACTTTCTTTAGGTATGCTTCCATAGTGGCTACAGATGCACTCGCTTTGGGTTTTTTCGGCAGCTTTTTAAGTTTGAGCTTTGCCATATTATCTGAGAGTTTAAGAGTTAACAATGTTTTTTACCGACCCTATTTTTTAAGTAGTACAAACGCAGCCACTGCCGCTATGCCGACATAGAGCATAGTGTTGTCTTTTGTGTCATCCGGTGGGGGCGGTGGCGTATTATTTGCCGGTAGTGCCGGTGTACTGACAGGTTGCTGTACCGGTTGTTGTACTGGCTGCTGTACTGGTTGTTGCGGCGCGACATATGTAACAGGAAGCGGTTGGCCGGCTGATGTTTGTCCCTGAAATGGTATAGCGGCCAGCGGGTTAATGCCCAGGCTTGTCCAATCGCTGGGATCAGGCCCCCAGGTGCCGGGATCGCCGCGCTTCCATTTGATGTCTGTTCCACCGAACAGTTTTCCGACCACTCCCTTTACATTTTGCAAAATGTTTTTTGCCATTTCTCCACCTGGTATAGAACTGGCGGCGGTATCGACGGCCGTATTGAAGATGTTTGTTAAATTTCCAATGCCGGCAGGTTTTAATTGTATCCTCCACCATTGATGAGGATCCATGCCCAATTGCGCTGTCAGTAGTGTTTTGAGCTTTGGGAACACATCATTTTCTACTTTCAGGTTGGCCCAGTCGCCAAAGTCCCAAAATGAATCGGAGGCTTTGCGGGTTTTATCCTTTACTACCTGTGGTATACGTGCCCAAAGATCATCCGGTGTACCAACGGTATTATGTGTATAGCCGGGCATGGTGTTACCATAACCGGGAATAAAGATGTAAAGGCCCAGCAAGGCAAGACCGGGAAATGCCTGATCCAATACCTGGCGGCGGCCAGTTTGGTTTAATGCCGTCGATAAACCGCCGCTGAGTTGAGGGCTACGATCGGGTATGCCGCTGAGTCTTGAAATTCTTGTCATATTATAATCCCATTTTTGGGTGAAAGGCTTTTGTTGATTGAAACCCGGCATTACGGCGTCGAGTATGATTTCCTGCCCCTTATTCTTTACCACTACGTATACATGTGTAGGAGGGCCATTTTTAAAACTGACGAAACGAAAACAACATTTAATGCCCAGTTGAAAACAGCAACTGGCAATAAATACACTGTAGCTTTTACAGTCCCCTACCCGATCAGCCCATAACCTTGCCGGTGTGCGTACCCATTGTACGCCCGGCGGATCAACCTTGTAAGCAATGTTTGTCTTCACCAATTGCCATATTACCCTGCATGTATCGAACAGGCTGGCGGTTTTTAGATAAGGCGCTAATCGTGATAATTCGCCGTTGGTGTCGCGGAAGGTGTTCAACACTTCCGATACAATATCCTTTGTAATGCCATCTGCTTTATAAAGAGCTTCATTGTTATCAGGGGGCGGGATCAGCTGGTCAGCCAATTTTTTTATATCCGTTGACTGCATAGGCTTGTTATGGATAAACGGGGCTATTGAAATGCGCATTGGCAATTTCTTTATCGAAACATGCCTGCGCCTGGTCTTCATCCGTGATCAGATTACCTTTTTCGTCCTGCAGGTAATCGCTGAAGTGATCCGTCCGCCAGTTCTCAATCCAATACCCTTCCGTGTCTTTAAACAGATACAGTTCCCCGTTAAAGGGATCGTACCCGAAGGATACTGCGGTATCCACTTTGCTGTCGTGCAGCTTTTCTTCGCTATGCGGGGCTACTTCAGCCACAGGCTTTTGCTTAACCATAGAGTTATTAATTTAAAACGCCCATGCCCACACAGGTAAAGCAATTACTGCCACTTACCTGCTGCGGCGCTGCGGACGTATTGGAAAAATTAAACGATAGATTTTTTTCAACCGGAACAGTGAAAGGGCCAATGGCAAGTTTTCCTAGAAGCACCAAATCAGTAACCGGCTGTCTGTTCAATATCTTTTTTACAATGTCTGTTGCACTGGCGAGTGTCGACAGATGGTTAATCGTAACCGGCACGGAAACCGGTGTTGAACCATATGGCTTAATCGTAATTCCTTTGCCCGCCCCATCCATTGAAATAACGGCTACTGTGGTGCCTTTATAGTTCAGGGTGCCCGTGAACTTATCAAAGTCCAACTGCTCACTGCTGTTGTTAGTGATGTTCAACCCTATATCAAAATTGCTTTCGGTCAAGGAGCTACCTTTATAGCGCACCTGGTTAACGCCATACTGTAAATTGTAACCGGCCTGTTTTTTGGCCATCAGCTTTTCATACAGCCAATAGCCACCTACGCCCAGTACAGCATATAATAACAATTTTGATTTCATCTACATGACTTTCGTTATACTTCGGGAGCATAAATATGAGGCGTTAGGATATACAGATATCCGAAGTACTTATGTTCGGTTATATATGGTCGAAATGATTACAATAAAAAACCCCTGTATATACAGGGGTCGCTATGCTACATTGTATGAAAAAAACAAACGTGCTTATGAAGCCATTTTTTGCAGCACCAGGTTAGCGTCCAAACCTTCCCAGTCTGCAAATTCTTTTACCGTTAGTCGTTGATGCTTTCGTTTTCCCAGGCTGTCTTTGATCTTTCTGTGATGGAGCCATGCACCCTGGTAGGTACTGAGGTGTATTAATATCCGTTTCACGTCTTTTGGAAAAATGAATACAAGAGCGGGATCATTCGCATGATTGGGGGTTGTTTTCATTGCGTGGCCTTACCGGGGTTTAGGTTAATCAATCAGGGGTTTAAAAATGCCCTCTAACACAGGCGGGCATTGATCTGCTACAAGTTTTTTCGCACTACGTAATAATCGCGATTTCACTCCGTTATTACTGCTTATACAAATATACCATTATCAAGCGTTTTTTACAATAATGTAAAAACATTCTACAGGGGGATTTCGATTGGAAAGAAAGTATTCAGACTACCTTTACACTGCCTAAATTAGTTTTACTATGTGTTTGATTATTCCATTATTAAAAATATTGCCTCCCGTGAGCGCCGGTGTAAGTCCGGTAACTTTCCTCATGCGTGAGACTAGTTTAGGCCCACACAGGAGGCAACATTATTTTTATGGAACACAATTTAAACCCTTCTCTGTTAACAGAGCAAGAATTTGAAGTTATTGAAAAGCTGCAAAACAACCCGGATCCCACCAGTAGGCTGCGAAGTGATTATTATTCCCTGCGACAACGGGAGATTCTAAGCAATTATCAGGATGACATTGCAAAGTGTACTTATTACGGTGATCGTGTAGGTATTCAACAAAAGCTGTTTAACGAAATGCAGGAACTGCGTAAAGAGTACGATGCAGACCTGAATCATGCCATCAGTCTGCATCTTAGCACCCTAAACGTATGGGTGCCGTGGGGTAAGCCTAACGAAGTCGCTTAACATGACGACGATCAATAAAGCCCTGGTAAAACACTTACCGAGGCTTTTTCTTTTCGGTTATTGCTTATCTATGTGCCTTCATTCTTTAACCTTTAAACATCACACTGTATGAAAAAAGCAACGATTGTTTTACTTGCTCTGTCCATGGCCTTTACTTCCTGCGCTACCGTCTTTGGCGGCAAAGTATCCGAATGCCAGCGTACAAAACCAGCACAAGGTGCACCCAGCCGTCAGGTAAGGGCCGGTGCCATGATCGCTGACATACTGCTGTTCGCCCCTGGTCTGATTGTTGACTTTGCTACTCATGCGATCTACAAACCTTGCGGAAATACAACCGCCAAAAAATAACTGGCTGAAAAGCCCCGGGTATACCGATGCAGGCCGGCAATTTTGCCGGCCTTTTTTATTGCCCGAAAACTTCCATTTTCCAAAATGTACAGCGCTGCAAACTGTGCACAGGAAAAAAGTAAAAAAAAAAGTGTGAAAGTGTGCTGATCGACTTGTAACTGATTGATTGTGTTTTGCAAAACCTATCATATTATGATTTAGCAATAAGTGTGCTGACCGCAAAAGTGTGCTATAAGTGTGCTGAATTTCAACAAAACTGTGCTGACCGTATTTTACTTACTTCCTTGAAAGTGAACTGATTAATTAAAAATGGTGTTTTTTTGTTATGCCTCGTCAACGATCCGGCAGCACTCTTTTTTTGACCTGAAAACCAGATTTTATTACCGGATTAGCACCTGAAAAAAAGTGTGCTGTTAAAAAGTGTGCTGAAAAAGTGTGCTACCGAAAAACCGCCACCCGTCTGCATTTGCGCCGATTAGCACACTTAGCACACTTTTTCGCCCTTATTTTATTATTACATAAAGAAAAAAAAGAGATAAAAGAAATATATAGATAACTAACCTGGTGCTGATTTTTGATTTTGGCCGGCGATCGCAGCGGGCCCCTTCCGATTTTGGCGACCCCGCCCAGCACTCCCGCCGATGCATTTTGTATTATAGGATAGAAAGGGAAGGGAAAAACGAATGGAAACGGCGGGGCTTATGAAATAAGGTCGGCCACCTGGTAACAGATCTGTGGTGCTGACGTGATGCCTGGTGGCCGTTAAACTGTTTTATAGCCCCGCCTCCCGGCGGGGTGAGGCAATGGTGAGGAAGTTGAGGGAGGCTTCTGAGGCCGCAGGGATGCGGTCTATAAGGGGCTTACGCTATTACTTTTTGAGTTTACTTTCTTGAACAGTTGTAATATTTGTTCTAGTTCAGTTTCGCTGATACGACCGCATTGCGGGGTAAACTCGATGTGGCGGTGTTTTATTTCAGCCCATCTTATGGGAGACAAATCGCTGTCATTCCATATTTGGAATACTTTGCTATCGCCTGTGGAGTGAGCAGTAAATGGATTGTTTTTAATAGAAATTTTCATTGTAGAATTTGTTTTATTCAACATACGGTTGAGCGTCGGGCCAATCAGCTTTTATAGAATTGGTACAATAACCACAACAGCATCCGATCACTTTTAACCGGCCTTTGTAGATTTAGGAAGGGGAGTGATAAAAAGTGCGGCCACAGCGGCCGCACTTGAATGTCCCGTAATCATTGGTGAGAGAGTTGCCAAAGTACCATATCTCATAGGTGTGAAGATCACGGGTTACCTGTGCCTGTTCTTCCATTATAAAGAGTTTATCATTAATAATCAATATCTTCAACGGCTATCGGGGGTACCTTTTCTGCCATCAATTGCTTAACTAATTCGAAGGCGTTAAGGAATTGATTAATTTGTAAATAAAAAATTCGCGCCTCTGTCCCCGATTCATTATTCTCGTATAGCTGAATATCCGTTACTATGCGTGTCTGTTCAACAAGTGCTTTATCTTCGACATATTTAAAATCGCCTTTTTCACGCAAAGGCTTGTCGTGGTAAGTCACAATTGCAAACTGCGTGGTGCTAAGCTGAATGTGCTGTTTCATTTAGAGTTCTATTGAAAGTGAGTTAAGAGGTATGCGGTTCATGCGTTTGTAAAATTCATTCAGACTATGGTTTTTCTCCTGGCGTTCCGTTTCTATTTGCTCAGCGGTTTTAAACTGTTGCAGGGGCCCCGGTTTAAAGCAGTAGTATGGCATTATCTTTATCCGGTCTGCAGCAGGGTAATCAAAGCCCATATCTACAACGATCTTAACACATGAAAACGGGGTAGCCCTTATTACATCCGTCACAGTTCCCCAACCGGCCGTGGGGTTCGGTTTATTGCCAACGCTTACAGCTAAATCGCCTAAGTAATACACCTGGTCATCTTTTTTCAGGTGGAATGGGTTTATTTCGGGTTTCATGGGGTGAAATATTTATACAGTAAATGTAAAAATATTTTTCATTAATGTAAAATATTTTTACAGTTTTCTCAGCGCTATAATGGTAAGCCTGTAGGCTATTTTTCGACGGCTACCTGTTTGGTGATGATAACGGTGGTAATGCGGTAGGGGCTAACCTGTTCAATACTCAAACTGTTTCCTGCCACCGGAAAACCGATCCCCTGAATCCATATCGTTTCTTTGATCTGACGCGCTTTGGCTTCGCTGATGTTTTTAAACGGGTGGCTGCGGCCATCAACCAGGGTAACGAGTATCGTGTAGAGCTTTGGGGTCATTTTGTTTCAAACTTTGTTATATAAAAATCCTGACCATAGACGTATTGGTAAGTAATTTTAATTACTTCAGGATGCCAATGTAGAAATGATTCTAATTGGTGAATAGTAGTAGTGAAGTAGTTTTTGTTGTTATCAATGCAAACAGGAATCGATATAGACTGTGGTTTTTGCAGTTTGCAATTGCTTATCAGTTGTGAGGGTGTAACTTCAAACAGATCGTGTTTTTCTGAAAGATTGTCGGCCATTTTTTAAAACAGTTTACCGTTAATGTATTTTGTTTTGCTGCCGTACTTACGATTATACGCATGCTGGTGCCGGTCGTGGTTAAGATGGCAGCGCTGACAAAGTGCGGCGAGGTTTGTAAACCGGTTGTTGGTTTTGTCGTGGTCGATATGAGCAACCGTTAATACAACTTTACTGCCGGTTACAGGATGTGGTTGTCCGTTTTCAGCGGGGCACCATTCGCATTTATTTTTTGCCCTGCGCAGGCGGATCAACCGGCTGATCAATGACCATTTGGGATGATATTCTTTGTAGTTGATGGGCATTAAAACGGCATAGGTTTTTTTGTTTGCTTCATCGTTATTCTGGGTTATAGAACATTCCAAGCTCTTGTTTCAACCGTTTATTTGCCATTGCTATGTAATCAGGGTTTAATTCAAACCCGATAAATTTCCGTCCGTGCGACATTGCCACAAGGCCAGTAGTACCGGCGCCGATGAACGGATCAAGGACAATTCCGTCTTTTGGACAACCCGCCAAAATGCAAGGGAGTATTAGTTTTTCAGGAAATGTCGCAAAATGGGCTTCAGAAAATGATTCTGTTGCTATCGTCCAAACAGAGCGCTTATTGCGTACTTTTGGCATTATTGCCATGGCATTGTCGAAGCTTCCATTATTCTTAATGCCATTGCCAACATCAGCAAGTTTCCGGCCTACAGCCTTCATATTAACGTTATTCTTCTTTCCACCATAAGCACGAGAGGAGCCTATTTGATTTTGCAAATTTTGAGACAAACGGGCGTGGGTGTTGGGGCTAACAGGCTCTAATATTGCCTCTTGATCATAGTAGTATTTAGCAGATTTGCTCAGCAGGAAAATATATTCATGGGCCTTCGTACAACGATCGGTTACAGACTCAGGCATAGGGTTGGGTTTGTACCAAATTATATCCTGTCTGAGATACCAACCTGCATTACGAAGTGCAAAAGCAAGAAGCCAGGGAATCCCCACTAAGTCTTTACTTTTGAGATTGCCTTTCTTTTTAAACCTTTTATCAGCGCCGAACTCAATTTCACCCGGCTGCCTTCCCTGTAATGTAGATTTTACAGAATTATACTGCCCACCATTACCGGCGTAACTATCACCGATGTTTAACCATAGCGTCCCCTTCGGTTTTAACACTCTCCAAACCTCATCGAAAACCTTAACCATCTTTTCAATATATTCCTCTGGTGTTTTTTCAAGTCCCAATTGACCATGTACCCCGTAATCACGTAATCCCCAATATGGCGGCGAAGTCACACAGCAATCCACGCTGTTATCAGGTAAAGGCCATGGGGTATTGAGGACATTATATGGTAGTATGCGGTTAATATGCATTGGGGATATTTCAGTGAATAAAAAGGTGTTGTACAGGGCGATAATATTTTAGGGTTTTGTAATCCTCCACCTCCAACCATTTTTTGACGCTTCGTATACCTTTAACAACGGCAGAATGATCTTTAACCCCTGTCAGTTGTGCGAGGTATGCCTTTTGGGCTGAAGGAAATTTATTTTTTGCGGCTAACCAAAGCAGTTTACGCTTTATGGGACGGTCCATATCCCGGCCCTTTTCTCTTATCCATTCCATATCCACGCCCCAGCAGCTACACATATCGTTAAATAGTTGCACCACATCATCAGTATTCAATCTATCAGGGAAGTGCGCAACTAAAATCACATTAATACCTGTTTGTTCGGCTATAGCGGTTTGCGCGTCCTTTATTATTGAATCAATAAGAACTATATCCTGATCAAACCTTACGGGGGGAGTTGTTGCTTCCATATTAAAAAAGATTAGTGTTAACTGTATAAATTTTCCCCTCAAATTCTCCGTTACTATTGTAACACTCCCACAGATAACAATTTTGAACGGGAGGTGTAAGTAGTGCCTGCTTTACATTGTTTTTTATAAGTTCATCAGTAGCAGGAACAGCATATTGTAACTCATAACCTTTTTTCAGTTCATTCCATCTATACAACTTAGCAACTGCTACATTTTCTACTGGCTGATGATTAGCCAGGGTAATTATATCGGTAGCCATATCACTACTGATGTTAATCAGGCCACTACTCTTGCGACGTAGATAATCAATAATGTTTTGTTTCGCTGACATCTCTAAAAAAATTTATAAATGCCGGATTACACGCCGGCTCGTGGGCTTTACTTTCTGCATTGCTGCACCTGGCTTTCTTGGTAGTTGGGTTATGGTTTCGAACAGAGTCCTTGCCATCGGTTTCTGAGCAGCCTATCCGTATTGCCCAACTCTTACGGATTTCCCACAGTCTTACCGCAACCAGGGTTCTTATTGGTGACTATATCTTTATTTGGCAGTAATTAAAACAATTCAGCACCCTTATTGAAAGGCAATGCAGGTGCTGAATTTTCTGGTTTTTCACTACGCTTACCTGTTCCTTTATAGTTGGCGTCTGCAAGTAACCACCACTCAACGCCGTTCGTTTTGTCCTTATACAATTTGAACGGTCTGGCATGACAGTATTTTTTCATCCATTTAGTAAGCATATGAGCTGCGCATGGTTGCAAGCCCAGTTCTTTTGCTTCATCATTCCAGCGCTTCAGCAGTTCTTTTTTTGCAAACCAGTCGTTCCGTTTTGTTTTAAACTGCCCTTGTTCATCTGTAGCGTCGAGAAAGTCGATAAATTCCTGTGGGCTTTCCACCATCAGTTTTCGGCTTTCGTAGTTGCTTTTGGGGTAGTCTATCAATCCTTCGTGTAGGTAAAGCTGTACGCAATACAGGTAGAAGTTGTAAAACAAGTTCCACTGATCATCGTCCCAGTCGATAAACAGGAAGTGCCCAAACTCATCATAAGGTGTATGGTTTTCTGAAAAGTAATCGTCGAACTCAATTACATGCATACGGCGGCGGAAGCTGGCGCCTTCGCCCTTAAATACGAAATTGGTATCAAACCACCATTTAGGTGCATCGGCAAAAGGTATGGTTATATAACCGGTGTGCCGGCGGTTATAAGTCAGATCGTTCGTGATCGGTACAAAGAAAGAACCAAAGTCCAGATTATACCGGCAATCCTGCATGATCACAATTTTAGTATCGACACCCACCATTTCAAATTTAAACGGGTAGTCTTCTTTAAATTCCCGCCCGTCAATAATACAGGTGCTTTTTAAGTATTTAAAAGACTCCCCTACTATGCTCTTTCCGGTACCGCCGTTCTGTTCGCTCTTATCTTCAGGGATCTTGTGATCAACGGCAATAATGGCCTTTGCTACCCTGCTTTTATACCCATGCAGCATATAACCGATACTGCTGCATATTGATAAAAACCGCTGGCTGGCTTCCGCTTCGCTAATTTCTTCACAACTATTGGGGCTATGAGAAACGAGTAAAATGTAGCGGGCCATTTCGCATTTGTCGAAGGTTGCCGCATCAGCAAACTGTAGGTTATTAAGCGGCAACTTTAAATCAATTGGTGTAAAGTCACGCTGAATCATGGAGCTCGCCCAAATTGCTTTTTGGCTTTCCGTATACGGCAATGTGTTGATGCCGTCGCGTGTTACTCTGGCAATACAGTTTTTGAAATAAAAGAATCCCTCAGTAGCCGTATCCTTCCCAAACTCAATCGTCTTGTATTCCAACCCTTCCATTATTTGGGGAATGAAATAACTCTTTGCACCGCGGCGCATCATTTCAAGTACACCTGCCTCTTTTACGCCAGTACGTAGCCAGTTGAATACATGATCCTTCATGTGAATGATGCCAACCGGCTCACAGACGTTATTTTTAAAACGGATGAACTGGTAACTATTATTCATCAGGCGCAATCTGTAGTGGCCCGCCTGTTCTAAAAATTCGATCAGTTTGTTATAAACAACATGGTATTTTTTCAGCGGCTTGCCATCGTGATCGGTCCGCTTTTCATCTTCTGTTACCCACCAGAATTTAATGTAGTCTTCGTCGCTGTAACCGGTTTGCTGATCGTCACCGTTTGTTGGAGGAACAACAGGCCCGCCAACGTCGATGCCAGCTTTTGTAATTGCCTTCTTAGCCGGCCGGGGTTCGGCTTGTCTTTTAGCATACTTGCCGGCTTCAGTAGTATTGTGATCATATGCTGATTTGATGGTTGCGATGACTTCGTTTTGCTGTAGGTCAGTAGCGAATGAAAGGACGTGGTTGAGACAGTCGTTTATATCAATGCCTTTGCGGTTGCAGTTGCACGCAAACAGATGAATGTAGTTATTGCGGCTTCCTTCCGAATAGGTCAGCTTTTTATCGGTGAAGGTTTTAATCCAATCGAGATCATTGTCCGCATTCTGAAACTTTTTTTCTTCAGCCCGCGTAAGAGGTGTAGTAGCCACCGGAGGGACAGTATTGCGGTAGCTATAATTCCAACGGCTAAAAGACACAGCATCAAAATTGGAAAAAAGATCAGGATCGTAAGAAAGAAAGCAAAGGCGGCAAACATCTTTACCGCTGGGATCAATAGTGATATTATACTCATTGGCAAAGTAGTTTTCGATCGCCTTAAAATTCTCAATGTGGTCATTAGCATCGCCATCGACTTTAAACACAACTTTGAGCCCGTTGCCGCTGGGGGAAATAAATTGTAAAAAAGTAAAATGATCGTGTTTTAATCGCTCTTTTACCTGGTTAAGTTTATTGGTTGGCAGTTTATCAATGTCAATACACAGTAATCCACTGTATGCCTTCAACTTTTCTGCCTTACGGGCAGTAAAAGTTCCTGACCATGTAACTGCCTGCAATTGCTTTTTTAAGGCCTCATATTCGTTTTTTCGGGCTTTAATGCTTTCCGCGATTTCTTTCTTGTCAGTGTCACTATTCGCCTTTTCCTGAAGGTTCTGAAGGCTCGTAATGTCCTTTACGTAATTGCGTATGTTATTAATGTCCCGTTTTAGATTCTCGCTGTTTTTTATAAGTTCAATAGCAATGTGTACAAAGGTCTCGCTGCCTTTGTTGTCTTTGGCGCTTTTATAGGTTTGAATCGAAATGTTGTTTAGCATTAGTTTGCTGGGTTTTCCGGGAAGGTTTTTGTGATATTATTTTTCAATTCCTCCACTTCAGCCCATATACTGAGTATGTCGGTATATAACTGTACATCGTGAGCATTGTCAGACAATGACCAACCGTGTATAATGCCTACATTTTCTTCCTGGTAACTTTGGAGCGCGTCAAATAATATCTTAGCCTGTCGGCTATTTACGGCGGGTAGTAACCTACGCATACAATCAGGGTTTTTAGGGGAAGGGCGCAGGAAGGGATCCTGCAAATTGGGGTACAGATTATTCTACAGTAACTTTTTTAAAATCGTCAGCAGGAAAAAGGTTTGCAATCCCGACCAATTCTTTAATATCCTGAGACACCTTTTTAAAGGCATTTGTAAAGGCTGCTTGTTCGGCGGGCGTACAGGCTACACGGCCGTAAACCCGATCGTAAAAGGGTGTATCAGCTTTCCAGCCCATTTGTTCTTTAACCATGTCTTTTATTTTGTTCCTAAAGCTTCCCAGTTTATCCCAGGTTGTGGTTAATGTCTTGTTGTGAGCCATGTAAATTTTTTTTACAGTTCCCTGTGAGAATTGTTGATTAAGTAAAATATTATTTCAAATATATAAATGAAATGTTACAAAACAAAATGATTCTACATTAATGAAAAAAATATTTACATATTTGTTGCTTATTCCTTACCCCTATGAATCAACTTTACATGCATGCAAAACATCCACATCGGTAAGAAAATTAAGGCCCGCGTTGAGGATCGGGGCATGAACGTTACGGAATTTGCTAAAAGGTTAAAGAGGACAAGCCAAAGCGTTTACCATATATTTAATTCTGCCAGTATAGATACTGCACTACTTCAGGACATTGGAGACGTATTAGAGTATGATTTTTTCAGGTTCTATGTAAGGGAAAAAGAATCTGCGCCGGTTGACACAAAACAAAAGAATAAAAGAAAAATGAGCCTTTTAATTGATATTGATGATATCGACCAGCAAAAAGCACTGTTGAAGCTGTTGGGCGTTACAATAAAATAGTTTTTTGCCACCTTCCCCGGTTGATTTGTATACTTCCATTTTACATCTTCCGAAAGGCCCGAAAACGCTGTAAAACCGCCATGGGCCTACTTTTGATAATATTAATTATAGTACAAATAATAATAAAAAGAAATACATTAGTGCCATGAAAACCATTAACATTACTAAAAAACGCAGCGTGCAAACCTGTCGGGAAGTTTGTCTTGGCAATGGCCGGCGCATTCAGTTCAAATCCACCCGTGTAGCGGCTAAATTTATTGCCGACACAAACCGCTATTTGACAAAGTGCCTGGTTGTTTTGAACGAAACCTACATCGATCTTTTTGGGGAATACCGCCGGATCTGGTTCATCACCGCCAACACGAACACCGGCACCCGTACCAATTATCGGGACAAGGAAGCTGCCATCAAAAAAGCACTCGACAGCGCCGATTTCATGTTCAATAAATTTAACGCCACCAACTGGGGATCCAACGATCCCTTTTTTGCCTTCATCGACCTGCGCAAAATTGCGCTCTTTCTGCAGGATGCAGCCGACACATTGACCCAATTCCATAAAGACCGCGACCATACTGCCCAGTATTATGCCTGTCAGGTGCTGGCTGATCGCTGCCTGTCGGTAATTAATAAACTCGACGGGTACGATTACCAATAAAAAACCCGGTGCATGGCCGCACCGGGAAACCATAAAAAGGCTATGTACTTACTGACTTAGAAAACTTCGTTATTGATTTACGATAAGGTAGCCTACCCCCCCTACACCAATAAGATGATAAAGGACACCGTTGGTTAATGTTGTTACCGTTGTACCATCGCTGCCCTTTTTCAGGCCAGGAGACACCAACCAGTTAAATGAACCACTGGTATTGCCGTTGTATAAAAACCATTCTTCCCCATCCACACTGGTAGAAGTAAATCCCGGAACCGTGATCGTTCTGTTGGCAGTAACACTGGGTAAAATATACATTCCCTCCTGATGCGTCCCAAACGTGTAATCAGCATCTGTGATGGTTCGTGACCAATACTGAAAATGAGATTTCATTTGCAAAATATTATTAGTCACGGTCATGTAGTTTGCTTTGAAGTCCAACGTCCCGCTGGTATATTGTAATAGATTTCCAACACTGAGCGGATCCCAGCTGGCATTACCTCCCGTATGCGCGGTCATTACATATCGATCGGTACCATTTGCCGGTGGCAAATAATAAGATGCTCCAATGGCCACTCCTGTACTATTGATCCGCATCTTTTCACTGCCATTAGCATATAATGTTGTATAACCACCGGATACTATATTATCAATCTTAAATTCCTGACTATTCCCGTTAGACCATCCTGAACGAACCCGAGGTACCCCATTATTATCAATGTAATCAATGCCAGACCAGCCTGAAGCATTCAGATTTTGAATGCCGAAAGTCTCCGCTGCACTATTGCCGAAAAAGTATAACGCATCGTCTGTAGCACTTGACGCGTATCTCGAATTACCACCGACTGTCGTTGCAATACCCTGGCTGATTTTATTTGTCCAACCGCGCCAGGAGTTATTCTCTATCTGCGTGGTACCGACGCCATTCAATAAGATCGCATAAACAGAATTGCCCCCTGCGTCATGGAATATATTATTTCGGATTGAAATTGTACCAACCTTACCGGTCGCATAAATCACATTCGTTATAGTACCATACGTGGAAAATTGGTTGCCGTGTATTTGGATGTTATAAAAGCTATCTGCTGGGGAATTAAGTGATATAGCCTTGCCCGAAAAATTCTCAAAGGAGCAGTCCGACACGATAAAATCAGAGGTGGAATGTGCATTATTTAAGTCGATACATGTCCCTATAAATGGGCCGGCGGCCCCGTTAAGGTCGTTAAACTTACACCCTATTATTTTTCCGCCCCCGCTGCTTTCATAACGAATATGTGTTACCCCGGTGGAGTTGCCAATGAAATTGCAACCTGTAATCGTCCAGTCGCCGCTGTCGGGAGCGGTTGGGCTATGGATATAAATATTTTGGTTAATCGGGTTCCAAAAATCACAGTCAGTAATATTCCATAACGCACCATTTTCAATTTCTAAATTATTGTAGAAGCCATAAAATCTGCACTGATCAATATGAAAAAAGTGACCAGCAGATGCAAGCACAACCCCATTGCCAGCTGGAGATGTTGCAGTATTTAAAAACGATAATCTTTGAAGATTAATGCCGCTGGCGCTGTCTACCAGCATATTAGCTGTTGTTGAGGTGCTAATCAATAAAGTACCTGTTGAATCGTATACTGACGTACTGTAATTGTAGCTTAAATTTCCGTTGGTACCTT
>Ga0207667_10004337_pt1 | contig 17368 bp, 14 predicted proteins | sample KBSCornC52_FD_184301 | JGI IMG/M metagenome (GOLD analysis project Ga0207667, IMG submission 184301) | Corn rhizosphere microbial communities from Kellogg Biological Station, Michigan, USA - KBS Corn C5-2 (SPAdes) (version 2) | ecosystem: Host-associated > Plants > Roots > Rhizosphere > Soil ...
GTTTTTAAAAAACTTCATATCATTAGGCAAACACCATAACAATTTATTATCTTTTCCTATGGCGTTATTATCGGCTGCAGCAACTACCTGGCTAAGTAACATGGAAATGAAAAATTTGGAATTTGAAATTAAAAAGAAACGCTACACAGCAACCGGCGCTTTAATGGCCGGGTGGAACTGATAATTTTCCAACTTGAAATCTTCAAACTGAAAATCGAAAATATTTTTTACTGCAGGGTTGATTGTCATGGTTGGCAATGGATAAGGTGTACGGGTCAATTGCAGATTCACCTGATCCATATGATTGCTGTAAATATGTACGTCACCGAATGTATGTATAAACTCTCCGGGTTCAAGATCACATACCTGGGCAATCATCATGGTTAATAAAGCGTAAGAAGCAATGTTAAACGGTACGCCCAGGAATACATCGGCTGAGCGCTGATAAAGCTGGCATGATAAACGGGACTTCTGGCCTTCTGCCCCCGGCGTTACATAAAACTGAAACAATACATGACAGGGCATGAGCGCCATTTTAGGCAATTCGGCCACATTCCACGCACTTACAATGAGGCGGCGGCTATCGGGATTGGTTTTTATCTGTTTTATAACATCACTGATCTGGTCGATGGTTTGACCGTCGGCACCCAACCAGTTGCGCCATTGTTTGCCATACACAGGACCGAGTTCGCCTTGTTCATTGGCCCACTCGTCCCAAATGCTTACACCGTGATCCTTTAAATATTTGATATTTGTTTCGCCTTTCAGGAACCAAAGTAGCTCGTAAACAATGCTTTTGAGGTGCAGCTTTTTAGTGGTTACCAGAGGAAAACCCTTCTGCAGATCAAAACGCATCTGGTAGCCAAAGCAACTAAAGGTACCGGTGCCGGTACGGTCAGACTTAAAAACACCGTTTTCTTTTATGTATTTTAATAGCTGCTGGTATTGTTCCATGGCCGCAAGGTACGAAAATGGTAAATGGCGAGCGGGAAGACCAGCCGTTTGGGGAGAAGCTGTTGAAATCGTGAAAGGTTAATGGTCAATGGCAGATATAAAAATCCTGTGTTGCTTAGCTGCCTGCCCTCAGTTGCGCCTTGTGGGAAAAGGCGAAAGATAAAAGAGCAGTTAGTTTTGGATACAACTATCCTGCATAATACTACGGGGTATTAGAACAGAAAAGTATCGGCAATGTGATCAGTTTACGAATGCTGCTGACCTGCCAGATTAAATCCGTTGCCGTTTACAGCATGGCCGTTGGAACCATTGGTACCACCGTTTAACTTAGTGCCGTTCTGCGCTGAGGCAGGCGGATTACTTAATGACTTCGACAGATCGCCGTAGATCTTTGATAACAACTGGTTATTGGTTATCAGTTTATTTTCGAGGTCTTTTGTTTTTTGTTGTTCGCGATGCAATGTTTCCTGCAAACCGGTGATCATGTTTTGTTTATCATCCAATACCAGTTGTAACACAGCCTGCTGTTGTTGCACTTCATGCAGGTTGCGTTCGAGGTTTTCGATATGGCCTGTTTTTGAACGCAGATTATCCTGGTATTGTCTGCTTTCTTCGCGGCTACGTTCTACAGCCTGTTGCCATGCATTTACCTCTTCACGTTGTTGTTGCAGTTCTTCACGCAGCGCATGTATTTCGCGTTCGAAATTTTCTTTTTGTGATTGGGTTAACTGAACCTGTGCAGTTTTATCGGCAGCTTCTTTTTCTACTTCACGGAAACTTCTGATGCGTTGCTCGAGCTGGTTTTGTAAGAATTCTATCTGCAGTTTCTTTTCCTGTAAAACATCCTGCAGGTACTGTTGATCGGTGATCTTGCTTTTTAAGGTAGCCTTGTCTTCTTCAGCCTTTGATAACAGGAGTTGTAACTCCTTTATCTGTTGTTCGTAGTTACCATATTTCTGATCGCCGCTGGCCTGCAATTTCTGCTGCAGCGCTATATTTTCTTCTTTTAACTGCTGGATCTGACTTTGCAACAGATGTACCTGTGAGCCCAGATCGGTTTTTTCGTTCTTATATTGCTGCCCCAGTTCGTCAACCTGTTTGGCATAATAGCGTTGCAGTTCCTCTGATTCTGACTGAGCAGATTTAGCCGAGTGCTCGAGATTCTTAAGCACGTTTTCAAGCCGTGTAATTTCGGCGGCGCTCTTTTCTTTTTGTTCCTGCTGCTGACGTGATTTTTCCTGTAACTGCTGAATGGTATCCTGTAACTGACGGATCTGTTGCTGACTTTCTATGAAGGACTCCTGCATTGAATGATTAATACCGCCCTGTGCCGGTTTGCTGCTCTGAGCTTCGTCCAGCGCCTGTTGTAACTGGCTTACTTTTAACTTATAACCACTGACCTCCTGCTGCAAACGGGCAGTATCGTCACCACTTTGCTTTTCACTGCTGTAGGCTTTATTCATCAGGTCGGCATACTTTCCTTCCAATTCACGAAAATCCTGCTCGAGGGTTGCATAGTTTTCCCGGTATCGCCGAACCTCCTGCTCGTATTTTTTTATCAAAGGCTGGTTATCGGGATTGGTGCCACTCACCAACCAGTCCGGAGCCTGTTGATTACTGGTTTCAGCGGCTACTACCGTATGAAAGCCAACGCCTTCCATGTAGGCCGGTTCGGCTTCATCGATACCCTTCTTTTTACGTTTGTAATGAAAAAGGGTGGTAACCAGAAATGCGATTACAGTGCCTGGAATGGCAATCCACAGCACTATCTGCAAAAACTGTTTTAACTCGTACATGGAAACGAGCAGGAATCGCAACATATAGAGAAAGTTTTAGGTACACGTTTAGCTTAAGAAAACCCGAAAAGGCGCTTCAATGGGACGGTGGATTAGAATATATTGCTACGGCGGGGTAATGGGTGGCTAATTACTGACTATCCATTAAAAACTTACTTAATGCATCCGTTATTGTGCTAACAAATATTAAAATTTATACAATTTCCGATGTGCATTGGCGGACAGGCAGAAGCAACTGAATCTGGGCTCAATAATAATACCAAAAAAAGGTTAAAGCAAGCATTGGGAGCTTGTTTTTTCCACATAATTGAATGAAAAAATACGGTCGTTCTTAACACATGAAAGCTTTCTCGCATGTATTTTCGTTTCCGTTATAACAAAAAGTTAAAGGGTAAGTAGGGGTATTTTTATTTTCAGTTGTCCCAATAGATAAAACCTTATTGGAAGCATTTATATTTGAAGCGGATTATCAACGCATTAAAGTGGCTATTCCGAACACAACACCCAATAAATCGCTGTCGGTCGACAGCGAACAGGAATTCGAACGGCTTTTTAAAGAACATTTTAAAAGCCTCTATGCCTATGCCTTTACTATACTGAAAAACGAAGCGATAGCAGAAGAAACAGTTCAGAATGTTTTTTACAAAGTATGGGAGAAGAAGGTACCTGACACTATTCAAACGTCTCTTAAAGCCTATTTATATAAAGCGGTTTATCACGAAAGCCTTAACTATCTGAAGCATCAGAAAATAAGGGCCCAATACCAATTGCATGTTATGCATCAATCCAAAAACCAGATGGACCAGAGCGCATCCCGGAAAATGATGCTGAAAGAGCTGGAAGAAAAATTGCGTGATGCTATGAATGCCCTGCCTCAGCAATGCCGTACGATCTTTCAAATGAGCCGTTTTGATGGTTTGAAGTATCAGGAAATTGCCGATCAGCTGGGCATTTCGGTAAAAACAGTCGAAAACCAAATGGGCAAGGCCTTAAAACAATTACGGGTTAAGCTGATAGATTATTTGCCGGTTTTTATACTGGCACTATTCTACATTAAATAAAAATTACAAATAACAAGAATCAAAAACCAAAAAAATTACAATATTAAATTTCTAAACACCAAAAACTTATAAATATCAAAATCAAATATGAAAACACAAGGAATCAGATTTCAATATCATGATGTTTGTCTTTTTGAATTTGGTATTTGCTGATTCTTTTTTGGTTCTTGATATTTGGTTCTTGAGATTTTAAAATGAAAAATTATACTCAAAATATGGATGATCTGCTGGTAAAACATCTCACCGGCGAAGCCACCAGGGAAGAATCTGAACAGGTACAACAGTGGCTTGCCGAGGATGAAGCCAACCAGCATTATTTTGATCATTTTAAACTGATATGGGAAGAAAGCGTTCAGCTGGCTGCCACTACCCATGTTGATGAACAGCTTGCCTGGCAACGGTTTCAAAACCGCGTTCAGCAAAAATCCTTTCCCCCATCGAAAGCGAAGGTTTGGTCAATGAACAATCCTCTGATGCGGGCCGCGGTTATTGCCGGTGTAGTAATAAGCATTGCCGTACTAACCTACGTACTATTCAATAACAACCCTGGCAAAGTGCTGTCGATGGCTACGGTTCAGGCTACTGATAATGTTAAAACCGATACCCTACCCGACGGATCGCTGGTAACACTCAACAAACACTCACAGATCTCATACCCCGAACGATTTGTAAAAAACAAAAGAGTACTGCAACTGAACGGAGAAGCCTTTTTTAAGGTAACTCATGATAAAGAGAAGCCCTTTGAAGTGCATACGAACAATATAACCGTAACCGTACTGGGAACCTCTTTTAATGTTCGAAGCAGAGGCGATACTACTGAAGTTATTGTTGAAACAGGTATTGTACAGGTGGCTACCGATAAACAAACCGTTGTACTGAAGGCCGGACAAAAAGCTATTACCGGCCTGAACGAAGCCCTGGTACAAACACAGGCCAATACCGATCAGCTGTACAATTACTACCGCAGCAAAAAATTTGTATGTGAAGGCACACCGTTATGGAAATTGGCCGAAAAATTAAACGAGGCTTATGATGTACACATTGTTTTTGAAAACCCAAACCTTCGTGATTCACTGCTCACCACTACATTTGATAATGCGCCCCTGAACAACATTCTTAAAGTCATCAGCACAACTTTTAATATTTCTGTTACAAAAGAAAAAGGACAAATTATACTACGCTAACTTGCACCCCAGAATAAACAGCCATGATAAAATTTCCGGGAACCTTACCTACGGTAATATTTTGTCTTTTTACCATTCATGCTTCTTCACAAAACCTGCTCGACAGACGCATCTCCGTTGAGGCAAACAATCAGCGACTGGCAGATGTATTAAAATCAATAAGTATAAAAGGAAATTTTTATTTTTCCTATAACAGCAATATTATTCAGCGCGATAGCATTGTAAACTTTTCAGCCATTAATAAACCCATAAAGCAGGTGCTGGACCAGTTGTGCAGCGGCCGATATACATGGCAGCAAAACGACAACTACATCATTTTACATAAAGCGGTACAGCAGCCTGTTGTAATTACCAGCCAAACCCCAAGCGACGAAAAACTGTATACCGTAACCGGTTATATCGTCAATGGCGAAACCGGTGAAAAAGTAGGCAATGTGAGCATTTACGAAAAACAACGACTGGCCTCTACCCTGTCGGATGATAAAGGCTTCTTCAAAATAAAACTGAAAAGCCGGTACAGCACGGCATCGCTTACTATAAGCCGCGAAATGTTTGAAGATACTACCGTTACCATACAGCCTAAATACGATCAGCAGGTAACCATTGTAATGACACCCGTTGCCCCCAGTGCGCCTATAGTTACCGTGAGCCCCCTGGAAAGCGAGCTACCCGATACCATTGTTGTAAAGCCACCGGTTGAAACAGCTCCGGGCGTAACATTGGTGCAGGAAAATAATCAGGTTGAAAAAACACGCTGGGGTAAGTTCCTGCTGTCGGCCAAACAAAACGTACAAAGTATTAACCTGAAAAAGTTTTTTGCCGATCGTAGTTTTCAGTTATCATTTACACCCGGCCTGAGTACTCATGGTAAACTAAGCCCTCAGGTAGTAAATAACTTTTCATTCAACATTCTTGGCGGTTATACGGCAGGGGTAAGTGTTGTTGAATTGGGCGGACTATTCAACATTGATAAAAAGGATGTAAAATATGTGCAGGCAGCCGGATTACTGAATGCCATCGGTGGATCGGTAACAGGTAGTCAACTCTCCGGACTACATAACAATGTGCTGAAAGATGTAACCGGCGCACAGGCAGCCGGTATTTCGAATTTTGTAAAAGGAAATGTAACCGGCGCTCAATTAGCCGGCATCTATAATCATGTGGGCGGTTCATTCACCGGGTTACAGGCGTCTGGCTTGTTTAATCATGTAAATAAAAGCTTCAGAGGCGCTCAGCTAAGCAGCATAGCCAATCACGTTTCAGATACCGTAAATGGATTACAGGCCACTTCTATAGTGAACTATGCCGGAAAAAATGTGAATGGCGCGCAATTATCTTCAATTGCCAATATTACACGCGGCGAAATGAAGGGTATTCAGATAGCACACTTTGTTAATTACGCCAAAAAATTGCAGGGAGTGCAGATCGGCCTCGTGAATATATCAGATACATCAGAAGGATATAGCATTGGGTTGGTGAATATCGTTTTTAAAGGATATCACAAAATAATGCTCTCAACCAATGAAGTGTTAGACATTAATGCCGCATTCAAAACCGGTAACAGCAAACTGTACAGCATCTTACTTACCGGATACCGGAAAAGAAAAGAAGACAGTGTAAAAATATTCTCCTTTGGTTATGGGTTTGGCCATGAATTTAAACTTGGAAAAAGATTTAGTCTTAATCCTGAATATACTTCGCAATACCTGTACTTCAGCAGCTGGAAGTATAGTAACTTAATGAACAAACTACACCTGCAGTTTAACGTTAAACTGGGCAAGTACGTATCACTGTTTACAGGTCCATCGTTTACTGTTTATTACTCTCAACAACTTAAAACCTTATCAGCATTTAAATTTAATATCCCCTCTCCTTCTTACCACACATTTGATCTATGGAATGCCGATGTAAAAGGCTGGATCGGCTGGAATGCGGGTATTAGTATTTTTTGATTAACATAACCGCAGAGACGCGGAGGCGCAGAGAATTTTACCGCTGCGTCTCCGCGCCTCAGCGGTAAAATTTACCTGGCCATAGGGGTTCATTCTTTATTAGTTGTCATACCTGAAATAACTATTTATGACAACGTGGAGAATATCTGTATGCCTGAGCATATGTTTTTTACTACATGAATTTACATTCGCACAATCAAATACATCGCACGTAAGAAATATTCCGGCAGCTGTACGGGTTGCATTGTTACCAGGCATAAGCACACAAGGTATAAATGACATCTACACAACCACCAATTTCTCACTGAACATACTGGGTGGTTCTACAGGAAGCATCAATGGTGTTGAACTGGGAAGTCTTTTTAATATGGATAGAAAGAACATGCACGGCGTGCAGGCAGCCGGATTATTTAATTTAACAGGCGGTTCTGTAAAAGGCTTGCAACTGGCCGGATTATATAACAGCGTTAAAGGAAATTTTTCTGGCGCTCAGTCAGGCGGACTAGTCAACTACATAGGCAAAAATGCAACCGGTATACAGAATGCGGGATTATATAATCAAACCACCGGCAATTTTACCGGTTTACAAACCGCAGGTATCGCCAACTATACCCATGAAAAATTTAAAGGATTACAGTTAGCCGGTATTGCGAACATCAACAACAGTACGGTTACCGGTTGTCAGGCAGCTGGTGTATTCAACTATACAAAACATTTAAAAGGTGTGCAGCTGGGTTTGATAAATGTTGCTGACACATCAGACGGATTCAGCATTGGCCTCATCAATATTGTAAAACACGGATACCGAAAAATTTCCATCAGCAGTAATGAAGTATTAAACACCAACATAGCTATCAAGTCGGGAAACTCAAAACTGTATAATATTCTGTTCGTAGGTATCAATGCGGGTCAGGATAAAAAGAGTTTTTCCTATGGATATGGTATAGGCCATGAAATAAAACTGGGTAGCCGGTTTGCAGTAAATCCTGAACTTACTACCCAGTACCTATACCTTGGCAGCTGGCATTATTTCAATTCACTCAGCAAATTTCAGTTACAGGCTTCCGTTACACTGGCTCCTGGCATTGCGTTTTTTGCCGGACCGTCATTTGCTGTGTACTATACTGAACAACCTGCCGCTATTAAAGGTTATAAATTCAATCTTCCTTCTGATAATTATCATGCCTTTGATCTGTGGAATAAAAACGTAAAAGGCTGGATCGGCTGGACGGCAGGAATTAATTTTCTGTAGCCAATTGACAATTGGCAATATGTAATAGGCATTATACCGAGTCAACTTTGCTTATTGCTATTTGTCTATTGCCAATTGATTCTAAATGGGAGTGATGTATTGCCGGTACACCAAAGTATGCTTCCAACACGGTGTTACCGGCATCTCACTTAAACTATATCATTTACATCTTTTTTCAATACAAAACACCAGATAACAATAAGATAATATAGACTTAATATTGATCCGTTTTTATTAACACAATAAGTCATTTTTCCACAAAGAGCTGGTTAATAATCCACATTGCATTTTTCTATGATGATGAGGTATATTTTTGGCGTACCTTAAATCAGAATTGCCTTAATCATTTATTAACCCACCAATTGCCAGCGTATGAAATGGGTACTTGTGAATCAATCTTCTTCTATTAAAAAATATCAGTTAACTGAAGGCGATGCAATCAAACTGGTATTAAAATATAATCCTGAACAACGATCTGTACGCGTTAGCAGTGAAGAAAGCCACCGGTTGTTCTTTATTGACAAAACCGGGCTGTGGCATAATAAAACCATTTTGAAAAATGAATATGGTGTAGAAACAGGCAGGTTGTCGTTTGATAAAACGCAGCACATGGGAGCTATTGAAATGGAAGGCAAGAAATATTTCTACACTTTTGAAAAGCAGCAGCTCGTAGTATTCGAACATTCTGTATCGCAGCCGCTGGCTGTTTGTGATCTGTCGCAGGCCCCTTCTTTCACTTCTTTATCGACTGATAAATACAGCAGCGAAGAATGCACCTGTTTTTTACTGGGCCTTTGCTGGTACCTGTTCCCGCTTACAACTGCAGAACAGCTGGAATTTGCGGACGCGTCAGTCGCGTAAATTGCACCACATAGCAACATAGGAAACATAGCATTTCACATAGATGTCCTCGCAAAACTATGTGACTCCTATGTGCTCTATATGCCTATGTGGTGAAAGAACATTACGGCTTGATAATTGCCGAATAGATCTTCGCCCTGCCATATAACGACGGCACTTCATGGATCTTGTCAACAGATTTATATCCGCATTGCTGAAAAAACTGTTTTAATGTAATAAAACTAAGCGGATACGGTACCCAGGGATTAGGCGTATCTGTATCATACTCCACTATTAAAAAGCAATGCTCCTTATGGCAATAACCCGCCAGCTTTTTTATTAATGTAGTTTTATCCCGAACAAAGTGCAAGGCGTTCGCCATTAATATACCATTGAGATCATGAAAGGCCAGATCGTCTTTAACAAAATCGGCATATGTCGTTTTGATCATAACCTTCTGCTGCTGCTTTATTTTTTGCAGGGCGCTTTTATTCTGATCAACGGCATAAATAGTACTGTCTGCCGCCAGTAAGCTGGCCAATGCCCTTGAAAACAGCCCTTCGCCAGATCCCAGATCGGCCCATACCTGTTTATCATTTTTAATGATGGCAGGATGTTGTAATAATGTAATAGCCTGATTTAATTCCATATTCTTTCTAATAACGAATATCCAATAACGAAGTTTTCCAATTTTCCTTTTAATAAATGAATAATGAATGTCAATATTCAATATCGAAGTTCCTCTACTTCAATATTGATAATTGGATATTTGGCATTCAATATTGCATAAGGGGGCTTTAATATTTCTTTATGTTAATGCCTGATATTGCGACTATATTGAAAATGAATCAGTATAAAGTGCACGTTTTAATTGCTTTAACAATTAAAAAATTTATGGCACAGTTTTTCACCTACTATACCTGAATCAAAAATGAAAAACCTAAAAGAACAGATTATGAAAAAGATTTTTTACTCAACCACAGCAGTATTGGCAGCGGCTTTAATTATGACGTCGTGCAGGGATAATAACAGGCTTGCTACAGGTGCGGCACAGGTAACACCGGTATCGGCCAGTGAGTATGCCGAATTTAAAGAATGGAAACAGCAACAGCAGGAAAATACCCATTCATATACAACAACACCGGTTAAAACTACGCGTCCGGTTGTTATACATAAAACCTATGTAGTTAACAGAACCACGCCAGCCGTCGTTCAGCCAGCCAGAAAAAAAGGCTGGAGTAAAGCCGCCAAAGGTGGTGTAATTGGTGCAGGTGCAGGTGCTGCTGCAGGTGCTTTGCTGGTTAAAAATAATCGTGCTTTAGGCGCCGTAATTGGTGGTGTTGTTGGTGGCGGTGTAGGTTACGAAATAGGCCGCACAAAGGATAAACAAGACGGAAGATATTAAGTGTTCCCAAAAGCTAAGGGTAGCCACCCTAAAGTAGCATTGCTTTCAAATAAACAAGCCCCGGCTTTTTGACCGGGGCTGTTTTGTATTTGGTTTAATGGATGGGCGTGTTTTGTATAATTTGGCGTGTGTGAAACAGGAACTTAAGCTACCTGGCTTCGGTTCGCTAATGAAACCAGCATATTATTTAATTCGGCAAATGGGGCGTCTTTAGCCACAAAACCATCTGCTCCTAATTGGATCCCTTTATTCATGTAAATACTGCTGTCTTCCATGGAAAAGAAAATGATCTTTATGCCAGGCCATGTTTTTTTCAGGTGTACTGTGGTTTCCAGACCGTCCATTACCGGCATGTTAATATCCAGCACACATATATCGGGAGCAGTATTAAGAAGTAATTTGTCAAGGAACTCTCTACCGTTTTCGGCTTCCATTACCACATTGTAACCCAATGAATTAAGCCGAAATTTCACACTTTCACGGATTAGGGCGTTGTCATCTACGATCGCAATTTTTACATCAGGCAGTTCTCTTTTCATAGTTGCTACAAGTTTACTTTTCAAAAATTGGTACCGGACAATCGTTATTTTCGTAAGACAGGGGTTTGTTTAGGTGCCCGTGCACATTATTATAAAAACACCGAAGTGTAAAAGACGACAAAAGATTTTTTCAGATTGGTTAAAATTGAGCAGTATTTTGTTTAGAATCTAAGTAAATGCCCTTAATGGGACGGCCGTTTTAAGCTGCTTTTAATCTCAAAATACCCTCTTTGTTAGTAATCCTATTTTCTATCAGAAAGCCAATATCTGACCAGCTTTGGGTCTTTACTCCTACTTATTGAGGTCTTGTTAAGGTCATAGTAGGGTCTTGTTGGGTATTTGTTGGGTATTTCCCTATGGCAGCCCCAATAAATACCCAACAAATACCCAATAAAGAGGCAACAAGTATCTAACGAAGTATAAACTTGCTAATACCAGATTAATACCTTCTTTATACTTTGCTTACCCTTTCGTTAGGGAAAGGGTAATAAACAGGTAATAAAAGGTAAACAAAGTATAAAGGAAGTATAGCTCAAATACCCATAACTCGCCTATAACTCATTTAAAGAATTGGTTTTTAAACGTTTATTTGACAAGAACGGCATTTCGTGTGACTATACGCCCACAGCTCTGACAATTTTATCCTCTCCAAACCGCTTTTTTACACTGTCGATCGCCTGGTACAGGTTGATCATTTCCTGGGTATCGTCAAATAAACTGATCTGGTAATTTCCGGGAATGAGATGGGTAAACCTAATGCCCAGCAATCTGATCAGCAGCCTTCGTTCATACAGTTTATTAAATAATTCGTTGGCGGTTTTTAGCAGTATATGATCGGCATTGGTGTACGGGACAGTAATCTGTTTGGTAAAAGTTTCAAAATTTGAGTACCGTACCTTAACGGTTACACAACCGGTTAGTTTGTTTTGCTGCCTGAGTTGAAACGCGATGTCTTCGGTCATACGAACCAACTGGCTGTGCAGAAAATCCATGTCGATAGTATCTGTTTGAAAAGTTGTTTCAGTAGAAATGGATTTTTGTTCGTGATAAGGAACCACCGGCGATTCATCTATGCCGTTTGCTTTGCGCCAAAGATCAATACCGCTTTTGCCTAATAAATTCTCCATCATTTCAATGGGAATTTCACTTAAGGTTTTAACGGTTTGTACGCCCATCTTTAATAATTTATAACCGGTTTCTTTTCCAACACCAGGGATCTTTACAATGCTTAAAGGGGCCAGAAAACCTTTTTCGTTACCAAAGGGGATTTCCAGCTGTCCGTTTGGTTTTACTTCATTGGTAGCTACTTTGCTGATGAGTTTGTTAGATGCCAGTCCCCATGAAATGGGCAAGCCGCTTTCTTTATTAATTCTCTTTTTTAACTCCCCGGTAAAACGGAAGCAGCCAAAGAACTTATCCATTCCTGTTAAATCAATATAGAACTCATCGATGCTGGCTTTTTCAAAAACAGGAGCAGTATCTTTAATTACTTCGGTAACGAGCTGCGAATATTTGCTGTATACTTCGAAATCGCTTTTAATAACAATGGCATCGGGGCAAAGCCGCCGGGCCAATTTCATAGGCATCGCACTGTGAACACCAAATTTTCGGGCCTCATAACTGCAGGCAGCTACTACACCGCGGTCACTGCCGCCGCCAACCAATAATGGTTTACCCGCCAGCTTTGGGTTGCGCAGTGTTTCTACCGATACAAAAAAAGCGTCCAGATCAAAGTGTGCGATATGCCGGTCTTTTGATAGAAGCATTGTTATACTTTTTTTTCTTAGCGTTCTTTGCGTCTACTTTGCGCTCTTTGCGTTCCTCTGTTACGTCGATTTTAGTATCGCAAAGGACGCTAAGAACACGCAAAGGGCGCGAAGGCTTTACTACAAAACATAGAGTGTTCTTATTCAATAACTATAGCTACGTTTTTTAAAACCAACCTTTATCATTTTCCGTGCTTCAATGCTGAATACGCCAAAGTCCTCCACTACTCTGCCGGTTATTTTATAAAAGCCACCGGTATGCATGGGATAAGTTCGGGCGGCATCGGGAAAGTGAACTGTATCAACCCAATCGAGGTGCTTATCTATAAAAGTTCCGAAAAACATTACATCATTGTTTTTCGTTTGTACGTGCTTGCGGGCAATAAAATAAACAAGCACCGTAACCACTTTACCCAAATGATCGCCTATATCTTTTGCACGCATGTATTTATCAGCATCTTCATCAACTATATCAAATGGATTCGAGATAGTAAAACCCAGTATTTCTTTCTGATCGTACAGATCATCAACAGGGTCGTCGGTTAATTGGGGTAATTGAAACTCCAGTGGCTTTTCTTCAAACAAAGAATCATTGGCCGCCACATGCGTTTTGTTTTTTTTCTGAAGAAAATTCGCTTCCCACAACAACTGCTTTTTTGTTTTACCGGTAAAGCGAAAAGCGCCAACGCTTACGAGCAGATTAAGCTGTTCTATACCAATACCGGTTCGTTCAATAAAATCCTGCAAATGCAAATAATGACCGCCGGCTTTTCTTTCTTCTATAATTTGTTCCATCACATTATGCTGCAATGCCTTTATATGAATAAAACCGGTAAATACATCATTGTCTTTTATGCTGGTGTGTATATCACTGCTGTTGATACACGGAGCATGAATAACAGCGCCGGCTTTCAGTAGTTCGAGAAAATAAAGTTCAGTTGAATAAAAGCCTCCGAAGTTATTGATCACCGCTACCATAAATTCTTTGGGGTAATGAGTTTTTAAAAATAAACTCATATAACTCTCCACGGCAAAACTGGCTGAGTGAGCTTTGTTAAAACTATATCCGGCGAAACTTTCCATTTGCCGCCATACTTCCTGTGCCAGTTCTTCTGTATAACCGAGTTCGCGGCAATTAGAAAGGTACTTTTCTTTTATATGCCAGAATTTATTGCTTGCACGATATTTACCACTCATGGCACGACGCAACACATCGGCCTCGCCTAATGTTAGTCCGGCGAAATAATGCGCGATCTTTATCACATCTTCCTGAAATACCATTACCCCGAATGTTTCGCTGAGGTGTTCTTCAAAAAGCGGATGCAGGTAAACAATTTTATCGCGATTGTGAAAACGGGTAATGTACTCACGCATCATGCCTGATTGCGCAACACCAGGGCGAATAATTGAACTGGCTGCTACCAGCGTAATATAATCATCGCAACGCAGTTTTTTCAGCAGTTGCCGCATGGCAGGCGATTCGATATAAAAACAGCCAATAGTTTCCGCCTGGCGAATTTGTTTTTTGATCGCTTCATCCCTTCTGAAATTTTGAAAGTCGTGAATATTTACGTCAATGCCTTTGTTGGCTTTTATTAAACGCAGACTTTCCTTTATATGCCCCAGCCCGCGCTGGCTTAGTATATCGAATTTATTAATGCCAATATTCTCTGCCACGAACATATCCATTTGTGTAGTGGCAAAACCTTTCGGCGGCATAAACAGTGCAGCGTATTCGGTAATCGGTTTCTCAGTAACCAGCATACCGCAGGGATGAATAGAATTATTGTTGGGAAAGTTTTTCAGCAGGCTACCATACTGCAGGATCATCCGCTGAATTTTATCGGTAGCCTGCGTGGCGCGTTGTAATCCCTTTATTTCTTCAACCGGTAAGCCGAATACTTTGCCCAGTTCCATAATAATGGCATCGTGCTGAAAAGTAGTATAGGATCCCAGTAAGGCTACATGATTTTTTCCATAGCGTTTAAAAATATAGTCCATTATATCGTCGCGGTCGGTCCAGCTGAAGTCGATATCAAAATCCGGCGGCGACGTACGTTCCGGATTGAGAAACCTTTCAAAATATAAATTCAGTTCGATAGGGTCCACATCGGTAATACGAAGACAGTAAGCAACAATTGAATTGGCGCCGCTTCCACGACCTACGTAATAAAACCCGCGTAACTGGGCATAACGAATAACATCCCAGTTAATAAGAAAATAGGAATTGAAGCCCAGGTCGTTAATGATCTTTAGTTCTTTATACATCCGCTCCCAGGCAGCCTTATTCTTTTTTCCGTAGCGTGCAATTAAACCATCGGTAGCCAGTTTTTCGAGTAAGATCCTGTCGTCTTCGGCAGAGGCGCTGAAGCACTTTTTGTTTTTGTCTGTACGAAAATCCATTTCAATGGTACAGCTATCAAGCAACTTATAGGTATTGGTAACAATGGAAGGATATTGTCTGAATTGTTCGAGTAACACGGACGGATGAACAAAAGTTTCATCAGGAGAAGCCTGTGCTTCGGCAGGTAATTTTGATAACAGGGTATTTTTATCAATGGCCCGAAGCAGCCGGTGCAGGTTAAAGTATTTTTTATTCTGAAAAGTTACAGGTTGCCGTACTACGAGTTTGTGTTCAAACTTCTTCCAGTCTGTACCAAAGAGTTTGTTCAGTTCTGTTGGTAATATAGCTATATATTCATGAGGAAGCAGATCATCGGGAGCTTTTCTATCAAAGGGATAAAGAACATACACATCAGAATGGTGAAAATAAGCTGGTGCATCGGAAAAGTTTTTTTTATGCTGTAAATGGTATGACAGGTATTCGTTAATAGCCTTAAAGCCATTGTTATTTTTTGCCAGCAAAATGTACAGCAGGTAATCCTCATTTCTTATTTCAGCGCCAACAACAGGCTTTATATTCTTCTGCTGACAGAAATTTACAAAGTCCCAGCAATCGTAAGTAGCATTTATGTTTGTTAATGCAAGTACATCGACACCCTGTTCTATAGCTGTATTTACAAGTTCTTCTGTAGAATAAGTTCCGTATCGCAAACTGAAATATGTTTTGCAATTCAAGTACATCCCCTTTGATTTACATCAAAGCTACCAGCAAATACTAATAATTTTAGCTTACAAAAAGCTAACTACATTAGCAAATATTTGAGCATTATTAAGGGATATTTTAATGGAAAGTAATCATCAACCTATTCAAAATGAACTATGTGGTAATAAAAGATATGATTTCGGATAGTACGCTTTGGAATGAATAGCTGAATACATCATTCGGAAGAAAGTATACATCGTATCGAAGAAAATATGAACTGTCTTTTTTTACAGGAATGAGAAATGAGAAGTCGGAATTCAGATGTCGGAAGTCTGAAAAGCGGCAGTCCGAAGAGAAAAGTTAGTTCACTTCTCTCTTCGGACTGTTGCTTAATTTGAACTTCTTTCTTGTCAGGCGATCCGACCTCTGACTTCTGACATCTGACTTCCTGCTTTCTAATTCAATTAGCCTCTGTATACTTCTTAAAATTGTCCAGAATAGCCTGCCAGCCGCCGCGTTGCATTTCAACAGAGTGAGTACCTTCTGCATCAAAAGTTTCTGTTACTTTGGTTTCATTGCCATTGGCAGCAAAATGAACTATTACTTTGCGGCCATCGCCGAGGGTATATTCTATCAGTTCGTTTGTTTTTATCTGGTCGTAGGTACCGCCGAAATCAAATCCAAAACTGCCGTCTTTTGCTTCCATTCTTGACTTGAACTGACCGCCAACGCGCAGATCGTTTTCAGCAAAAGGTGAATGCCAATCGTCAGAAGCAGCATTCCACTTTGTGATGTGCTCGGGCAATGTCCAGGTTTTCCAAACCTTTTCAACGGGCGCTTTAACAGTAGTTTCTACCGTGATCTTTGTTGGGATTGTCGTTTCCATGTTTTTCTTTTTAGTAGTGATTGACGATGTTTAAATTGATAATGCAAACATAGAATAACTGTATAAGATCAGGGGCCTGCAAAAGTGACAAATGGGGGGCTTTTTGCGACATTTGTCACTTTGCTATACCTTATTTTCCATTAACTTAGCTTTATTGCTTAAGCCCCACCTATAAAAAAATTCAAAAATCAAATATCAAGAATCAACGAAAAATTTCAAAAGCCAAAAGTCAAGAACCAAATAAAATTTAAAATTCAAATTTTTAAAATTGTTTGTTCTTTGGTTCCTGGTATTTGGTTCTCCGTATTTTTTGGCTCTTGATCCTTGGTTCTTTTTTGGATCTTGATATTTGGTTCTTGCGATTTTTGTTTGGATCTTGATATTTGGTTCTTTTTTATTTTATACAATACCATTACCAAAAACGATTTGCCATGTGTGCGTATCACTCACCCCAATGTGCCTGCGCGTCCTGTAATGCTGAGGAAATCAGTAAAGCCGAAAAAGAACTCCATATTCAAATATCCGAAAACAGTCGTCGCGATTTTTTGAAAAAAGCAGGCCGGTTAGGTCTGGGTTTGGGAATAGGCGGCGGATTAATTACAAGTCCGCTGGCAGCCACTGCCTTAAATAATGATGATGCCGCTTACAAAGCTACGGGTATGCAGCAAAACAAAGCTGTGCAACGCG
>Ga0207667_10004344_pt1 | contig 17357 bp, 17 predicted proteins | sample KBSCornC52_FD_184301 | JGI IMG/M metagenome (GOLD analysis project Ga0207667, IMG submission 184301) | Corn rhizosphere microbial communities from Kellogg Biological Station, Michigan, USA - KBS Corn C5-2 (SPAdes) (version 2) | ecosystem: Host-associated > Plants > Roots > Rhizosphere > Soil ...
ATCATGGCTGCTGCGATGCGGCCATCGCGATCGCCAAACGTAAGCGCATAGCCGCAGCAAACCGTCGCAAAAATCCAGAACAGGACGATGACCGTCATTTGGGGCCGAGCTTAGCGCCTCCGGACACGACATGACAGTCATCGATCAGGCCGCCTTCAACTGGCAATTGCAAATTTTGTCTTCTCGCTGCCGCCGTCCTCAGCAACCAGGCGCCAGGGGCCGTTGCCAGGGCAACCGAAATCGGTTTCCGCTTGGTTGCTTCGGGCTTGGAACCGCCGAAGAAGCGCCGTCGCCTCAACCATCCCGGCCCTCCCCGCCAGCAGCTTGCCGGCGCTATCATGCACCGTTTGCATGAGGCGCTGGCCATCACCTTCGGGCAGGTTCGAGCCATTCTTTGCTTCCAGAACCGAAGTGGCTAGCTGTAGAGCCTGCAAATATGCGGCGTCAAAGGACATGAAGCTGTGCTGGGTCTCTCGGGCTAGCGCGGCGGCTTTGTTGCGATCGAATTGAAGCATGAGTCATCTCCCCGCGTCATATCATGACGCGCTCACAAGTTGGAAAAAGCGAATGGGCTTATCTGAGCAGAGCCAAGATTCCGGCGAGCAGCAGGACCAGCCCGCTCATGATGGCTGCCATGTAAATGGTGGCCCGCAACATCTCGGAAAGCTTGCCGGTCCATTTTAGGTCATGAACTTGTCCTCCTAATGGCGGAGGGCGAAGGCTCACCAAAAGCCTCTGCCAACCCTGACCCCGCCGCGGCGGTGCTGCGGGTGGAGGCGACACTGCTGGGAGGGAAACGCTTTGGGCAAGGGTAGGGAATTTCAATTGAAGTCGCTTCAACTCGGCTTCATCGATGCGAGAAGCAAAGCTCCGTGCTGCCTCGCGACGCGCTGGAGCCCCCAAAGTTTGCTGAGCTTCGTGCAGATATTGATCCACGGTGCGGAATGTTAGCCCAAGCAAAGGTGCGATTTCCTTCGAGGTCGCTCCTCCAAGCACCAATAGCAAGCATGCCCGCTGATTGTCCGTCAGGCTATCGAGCGCTTGATCGTGCATCATACATCCGGGTGAGTAACTCTACATCTTCACTCAATCGCGCTGGGGACGAGAAATCAAGAGGATGGAGTTGTCCGCCCCTCTTTGGCAGTTGACTTTCATGAGTGCACTTAACATTCAAGGTGGAAAGGCCCGCAGCCTCGATGATGCAACGTGCGAGGCTTGAGAATGCGTTCAAAGGTCATATCGCATCCGCAGGGTCTGAACGCATCGTGTAACAGGGATGCAGCCCGTCGGCGACGCCGGGGAGAATTTCGATGCCCCGACCGGAAATATTAAGAGGCGGCCTGACAACAATAGCGGAAAGACCTCCGCGATGGTGGCTCTACGTATCTTTCTCCTTTCGCCGGGTCGCCTCGCCTTGCGTGACGTAACGATTGCCAATTGGACACGGATCGACCTTTTGGGTGACGAATGGGAAACGGATACGGAGCCGACGGTCGACCTCGACCCGCTCCTTCCCTCGCTTGACGTCTGGCTCGACGTTCCGCTCGGCGAGATTCAGCATGTCGTCCATATCCTGCCGACGCTGGATTGGTCCGGCGGCATGCTCGGGGTGCGGCTCAAATACCAGCTCAAGGACCTCGACAAGCTCAAGACCGAATATCTCGCCCAGCGTAGCGCTGCCCGGGACGCTTCGACTACCGGTCCAAACGGCGAGACGATCAAGATCGCGGTGTGGCCTCGCAGCCTGACCGATTTCCTTGAGCGGCGATTGCGGGCGCACATCGAACTCGCAGCTTATCCCCCTGCCTGGTGATCCGGCCCGTCCAGTCGAGCTCGCCCGATTGGTGCCGTCGGGGAACCAGCCCGAAGTAGGCGCCAGCCGTCCGTGATCGCTTGAACCGGCTCGCATCATCAACGGCTGCGGCGAACGCGGCCGAGGTCTGCACACCGACGCCGGGGATGCTCATCAATGCCTGGCAGATCGGCGAGGCGGTGCTGATCGCCTTCAGTTGACGATCCAGCTGCCCGATCTCCACGACCAGGCGCTCGCGGGCGCGGAGCAGCGACGCGACCGCTTCGCCGAGACCCGGAACTGAGGCAGCCACCTGCATCCGCGAGAGGAACCGTTCGCCTTGGCCGACGCCAAGCCTGATTCCGAAGGTGGCGCAGAGACCACGGATAGTGTTGTCGAGCCGGACGCGCGCCTCGACCAGATGCCCACGGGCGGTAATGACCGAGCGCACGCCGTGTGCTGCCGGCGACTTGACGTGTACCTCCTTGTAGAACCCTGTGCGCGCCAACTGCGCCAAGCCTGCGGCGTCGTGCGGATCGGTCTTGTTGGCCCTCATCGCCTTCAGGCTCTGATGTGCCTGACGGGCGTCGATGCAGACGATCGCGACGCCCAGCTCGCGCAGGCCAAGCGCGATCGATGGGGTCATTCGGCCCGTCTCGATCACCGCGCGTTCGATCGGCCCATATTGCTCCAGTGCCGTGGCGATCGCCTCTGGTGTGCTGTCGACGCATTGTGCGCCGATCTTGCGTCCATCGACATCGACGACACAGACGTGCGTCGTTTCCATCGATAGGTCTAATCCGGCATAGTGTTTCATGGCTGCTTCCTTCCTTCAGGCTTCGACAACCAGAAGTGTGCGCCGCTCAGCCGGACCGAGGAAGCAGCCACAAATTACACGATGACTCATAAGCGAGGAGCCACAGGCGTAACGAGGCAAGCTGGACCATTGCAAGAAAGTTTTCGGCAAGCTTGTCGTATCGGGTGGCGACGCGACGGAAGTGCTTGAGCTTGCTGAAGAAGCGTTCGATCAGATTGCGTTCGCGATAGAGCCGCTTGCTGAAGCAGGGTTTCCATTTGCGATTAGATTTAGCGGGGATGTTGGGCACCGCGCCCTGCATTTCGATCAGGTTACGGATGCCATCCGCGTCGTAAGCCTTGTCGGCGAGAACGATGGTGCGAGGATAGAGGCGATTCAGCAGGCTGAGGCCGGCAGGTCCGTCATGGGCCTGCCCCGCTGTCAGGCTGAGCTGGACCGGGAGCCCTTGCGCGTCGACAACCGCCTGGATCTTGGTCGTGAGCCCGCCTCGGGAGCGACCGAGACAATGATCTCGATCCCCCTTTTTGCCGTCGGGGCCTGTTGGTGGGCGCGAACGGAGGTGCTGTCGATCATGTGAATGTCGCCGTCATGGGCGGCCGTGATGGCGTGCATCAGCCGGTCCCATACGTCTGCCTTTCCCCACCCCACGAAGCGGTTATAGCAGGTGGTGCGTGGACCATAGCGCTCGGGCAAGTCGCGCCATGGTGCACCGGACCGGAGCACCCAGAAGATGCCGTTCAGCACCCGCCGGTCATCAACCCGAGGAACGCCGCGCGGCTTGTTGGGCAGCAGCGGCTCGATCACGCCCCACTCGAAGTCGGTCAGGTCATATCGGCTCATGCGACCGCTGAATCAGAGTTCGGCACGATATGAAAGCTACCAATTGGATTCGTCTCAATTGCCTCGCTCCGGAGGGATGTGCCAACATCATGCATGGCTATTGATCAACCAGAAACCATCGACGCTGCGGGAACCGATCGCGAAACGGGCGAGATCATTTTAACTATCGTTGATGCTTGGAATTGGACGAACGAACAGTCTCATTTGTCAGCATTGCAAGCGAAGTTAAATGCCTACTTCGGGTTCATAGAATCCGGGCAAATGTTTCGGCAAACTGGTACTGATTCAGTGAATCGAAGTACTGCTTGTCGATCGTGCCGCCCGTCGTGAGAACAAGTATTCCTTCCATTGCTGATCATGTCCAGCAATTAGAGCCTTAAAAGAAGGCTCATTCCCTATGCATAACGTGACCTGAGATCGGCGCTGGCAAAGCTGGCGGGCCGGCCTCGAGGCCGATTGACCAATTCCCCGTCCCACATCGCCCGCTCGCCCCGCACGATAGTGCCGACCGGCTTGCCGGTAAGCTGCATATCTTCGAATGGAGACCACCCGGCGCGCGATGCAAGCCAATCCCTAGTTAATGTCCAACGAAGCTTCAGATCGACGATCGTGAGATCTGCGTCATAGCCGACCGCGATGCGGCCCTTGTTAAGGAGACCGAAGACACGTTCAGGGCCGCTGGAGGTGAGGTCGATGAAGCGCTCCATCGTTAGTCGGCCATGGGCAATATGATCCAGCATGACGGGGACCATCGTCTGGACACCGGGCATGCCGGATGGGGACGCAGGATAGGCCTGCGCCTTTTCCTCGAGAGTGTGCGGTGCATGGTCCGATCCCAGTACATCCGGCACGCCCTGACGGACCCAGTGCCACAGTCCGTCCCTGTGCGCTGAGGAACGAATTGGCGGGTTCATCTGCGCATGGGTACCGATCCGTGGATACGCATCTTCGGCCGCGAGCGTCAGGTGTTGCGGGTTGACCTCGCAGGTCGCGATATCGCGGTGCGCAGACAAAAATGCCATTTCGGCAGGCGTCGTAACATGGGTGATGTGTATGCGGCGCCCGGCTTCCCGCGCGAGCCGGACGATCCGGCGAGTGGCCAGCATCGCACATTCGTCGTCGCGCCAAATGGGATGTGACGACGGGTCGTTCTCGACCCGGAGGCCGGCCCGTTGTTGCAGGCGCGTCTCATCTTCGGCGTGGACGGCGACAGGACGCGAGCCATGTGCGAGCACGCGCGTGAATTCGCGATCGTCGGCATCGAGCAGATCGCCTGTGGATGTGCCCATGAACAGTTTTACGCCAGCGGCTCCGGGTAGCCTTTCCAGCTCTGCGAGATCTTCGATATTGCGGGTCGTCGCCCCGATGTAAAAAGCATGGTCGCACCAGGCCCGGCCGTGGGCGAGATGAAGTTTCTGGGCTAGCGCGTCGGCAGAATCGGTCGTCGGCTTGTTCGGCATTTCGAACACAGTTGTCACACCGCCCAGTACGGCGGCGCGACTACCGGATTCGATATCCTCCTTGTGCTCCAGACCCGGCTCCCGGAAATAGACGTGGCTGTCTATGATGCCCGGCAGAATGTGGAGGCCGACACAGTCGATGGTCTCTTGAGCGTCGCCGTTCACGCCCAGCCCGGCGATCTTTCCATCGCGAATGCCAATCGAAGTGTCCAGCGGCCCGGACGGAGTCCATACCGTCGCATTGGCCATCATGAGGTCGAAATTCTGGGTCATGACTATATTCCGGCGCCAGATGCCGTGACCGGGGGCGAGGCCGAGCCCCGCGGTTACAAGGGGTGTCAGTCGGATAGTGCGGGATCATGGCGGGCGAACCATCCGAGAACAGCATTGGCTTTCGCGGCGGACTGGCTAGGCCGGGCGCTCAGATTGTGTCCGCCATCCGGCACAGCGATTAAGGCTGTGGGCACACCTTTATAGAGCAGAGCCTGATAAAATTGCTCAGCTTCGGATTTTGGTGTGACTTCATCAAGATCGCCCACGACCAACATTGTCGGGGTCACGACATTGTCGATGAGAGAGAGGGGCGAGCGCGTCCAATAGGCCTGAAAATTCTCCCACGGCCGCCCGGTAAAGACGCGATGCACCACGATATGTTGCTGCGAAGTAAGTGCTTGGCTCAGCCAGTTCACAACCGGTTTCTGCGCGACCGCCGCACAGAACCGATCCGTCTTTCCAACGATCCATGCGGTCATGGTTCCGCCGGCCGAACCCCCGGTCACAAACATTCGCTGAGGATCAACGAAGCCGGTCGATACCGCCGCATCCACGGCAGTCATCAGATCATCATAGTCCGGGCCAGGGTAGTTCAGGGAGATGGCATTGGCGAAGTCGAAGCCCTGCGTCGTCGACCCGCGTGGATTGGCATAGAGAACCACATAGCCAGCGCTGGCGTAGATCTGGAAATCGGTGGAGAACATCGGCCCGTAGCTGGCAAAGGGACCTCCATGGATGTCGAGGATCAGGGGCCATTTGCGGCTTTCATCGAAGTCGGGCGGCAGCACCAGCCACGCATCGACAGTGGCGCCGTCGCCGGCGCGGACATCGAGAACCCGCCGAGTGGCGAGATGTTTTGAAGCGAGTTGCCATTCGCTGAGGTGGGTCAGCTTGGTTGCCTTACCATCCTCCTGGATCGCCACGTCGGGAGTTCGGTTTTCCGAAGCCTGGAGGAAGGCGATTTTACCGTCTGGCGCAATCGAAAATTGTGGTGACACCGCGTAGGGGACGTCGAGCCAAAAGCCGGCCAGGTCGGTCGCCACCTCATGTGTCTCCCCGTCGAGACCGAAATATCCCAACTTGATTACGCCATGATCGACGTACGTCGCATAGACCCCGGAGCCGTCGGCATCCCAGCGCGGATTTTCGAGGCTGCGGTCGAGCGGCGAGATATCATGGACGGCTCCGCCGTCCGCCTGCATTACGAATATGCGGTTGGTCTTATATTCATGCTCGCGCGAGTCGTAACCACTGAACGCAATGAGCGTGCCGTCGGGCGAGAAAGAGGGGGCGGTGCATGGGCCGTTGATTGTCGTCAGCTGCGTCGCCCCGAGATCCGCCAGGGCAAGACGGTAAATGTGCGAGGGTCGCGGCGCCGGGGATAAAACTTGGTCGCGGAACGCCGAGAAGATCAATGAACTTGCGTCGGGCGACCACGCGAGTGGTCCGTCGTCATCACAGTCGCCGAAGGTGACCTGCCGTAATTCCCGCGTCCGAATATCCACCAGGAAGAGATGATCACGCCCGACAGGTTTGTTGCCCACGCCGTCGACGCGATATTCTACTCTCGTGGTCACATGAAGTGGACGGGACCATTCGGCATTGGCCGGCTTCTCAAGCTGTCGCCCCATGCCTTCTTCGGGTTCTGCGACCGACATAATGAACGCGAGGCGCGTGCCGTCAGGGGACCAGCGCAGGTGGCGAGGGCGCCTCGGGACGCTCGCCAGTACCGTCGTCTCTCCGCGATCGGTATCATATATATGGATGGCCGGCCGACGATCGTCGTCGGCGGCCACGAAAGTCAGCTTCAGCCCATCGGGGGACCAGCGCGGTTCAGAAACGTCGACCGATACGGGAATATCGCTTTCTATCCCAGTTCGTACATCGACAAGCCGGAGCGCCCCTTCGGTGCGATCTGTTGTCGCGCTGTTGGTACGGCATACATAGGCCACGCTCGTGCCATCGGGTCGAATTTGTGGATCGCTCGCATAGGCAAGTTCCAAGACATCCTCGGCCTGAAAAAATTTGGTTGGCAGTTTCGGTATGGCAGTCACGGCAAACTCCCGATGGGCGCAAATCTCGACCGAGTCGACTGTCGCCGATGGCGGTAACTTATGAGCGGCGACTCGTTCAGCATCACTGTTTCATTTATAATCTATAATTACAATCCTTCCCCGGCGATGCCGGCGCTCGCGCCCTCCTGGAGCTTTGCCGCAGAAGGGCGGGAAGCGTGCCTTTAGACGGTGATCGATCGGCGGCTGCAAAAAAATTGTCCTATCTCAGTATATTGGTGAAAATCCGCTGCGGCAGGCGCGCTGTTGATGGCGGTGCAGCCGTGGCACGCGCGCACCGCAAAACTGGGGACGCGGCAAAAATATCTTGACATCATAATCAATGCGCGCCGATGCATATCATAATTCGTAATTACAAAATCGGTAGCAGCCGAACCGTTTCGCAGGAAGATAGGAGAGCAATTAACTGGCACCAGAAGGGGGAAAAGATATGACGAAGTTTAAAGACGGCATCAGCGGCCTTGCGTTTCTTGCCTATGGGGCCGCTAGCTTTGTCTGCGTGACCCCCGCGTTCGCGGCCGATTCCGAAGGCGGGTCTGGCGAGATTGTCGTGACAGCACAAAAACGTACCCAGTTGCTTCAGGACGTTCCCGCGGCGGTCAGTATCGTCGGTAGCGAGAACTTGGACCGGCTTCGCATCACGCAGCTCACTGATCTTACTGGTCATGTGCCAGGTCTCCAGCTAGTGTCGGCGGGTAGCCCGGGTCAGTCCGGCATCGCTATTCGGGGCGTCTCACCGCTTGGAGCGGCAGGCGGTTCACCGGTTGCAACCTACATCGACGAAACGCCGATCGGTGGCAGCAATGGTTATGCCGGCGCCAACAATTTCGCTCTCGATCTCCTTCCCTACGATCTTGTTCGGGTCGAGGTCCTACGTGGACCCCAGGGGACCCTATATGGCGCCAACGCGCTTGGCGGTTTGCTTAAATATGTGCTGACGACGCCAAAGCTCAATGACACAGAAATACGTGGCGGCGCCGATCTTTTCGGCATGTCCGGCACGGGGAAATTGGGCGGCAGCATCCGCGCCGCTTTCAACGGGGCACTTTTGCCTGGAAAGCTCGGCCTGATCGCTAGCTATGGCTATCAGAAGACGCCCGGATACATCGATAATTTCCAGACTGACGAGAATAACGTGAACGGCGCCCGGCAGGAAAGTGCTCGTCTCGCTTTGCTGTGGAAACTATCGGACGCAGTGTCGGTGCGGTTGAACGGGCTGTACCAACGAGTCAATTCCGATGGCAACGCTTCGGTCGCGCTCGACACTTCATTGAAACCGATCGATGGCGCCTATGGCGACAACGTGTATACCGATCAACCCTTCAAGAAGAAAATTTACTATACATCAGCGACCGTGGACGCGGACCTCGGGTGGGCCGCTCTCACCTCGGCATCGAGCTACTCGAAGACTTCAAGCCGACAGATACTCGATCAGTCCAGGCAATATGGACCGCTCTTCCCTTTATTCGGCGTCCCGCCGGGCATAACGGACTATATCTGGACGTTGCGGCAGAAGAAGCTCACACAGGAAGTGCGGCTTGCCTCTCCGGCCAGCTCGAAACTCGAATGGTTGGTTGGCGCGTTCTACGCGTTCGAAGACACCTACAATCGGCAGGTGAATACTGCCACGTCGTTCGCAGGCGTACCAATCCCCGCAGTAGATCCCATCGGCTACCAGCTTCTTCCGACGAAATATTATGAATATGCAGCTTTTGCCAACGCTGGTTATGAGATTCTGCCGAACCTGAAGATTCAGGGCGGGGTGCGCTTTGCCCACAACCATCAGAAATTCAAGAATGTGAGCACCGGCATCTTTTATGGTGACAGCAATACGCAGAGCACATCATCGGAATCAGTGTGGACATATCGTATTGGGCCTCAGTTCAAGCTCAGCAAGGATGTGATGCTGTATGGCTCCGTCTCGACGGGCTATCAGGCGGGCGGTCCCAATTTCGCTCCCGCATCAGTGGCGGGACCCTATAAATCGAGCACGGTTACAAATTACGAACTGGGCGTGAAGGCGCAGACGCCGGATCGGCGCGCCACCCTCAATGTCGCCGTGTTCAATATTGACTGGAAGGACATCCTCGTCCTTGGTATTACCAATCTGGGGCAATATTATTACTCAAATGGTGGAGCGGCGCGTAGCCGCGGAATTGAAGCCGAGGCAGCGGTCGTGCCGCTGGAGGGGCTGTCGCTTTCAGCTAACATGACCTATACGAACGCCATTCTTAAATCCGACGTCCCATCGGTCGGCGGCCTGAGCGGAGACCGTCTTCCCTATACGCCGAAACTCGGGATAGCGGGGCAAGTCGATTATGAGTTCGAATTGGCGCCCACTGTCACGTCGCATCTCGGCGCGGCATTTCGCTACCAGGGGACGCGATACTCTGCGGTCAATCATGCCTCCAATTCTTTCCCCGTGCGCAAGTATACGATCTTCGACCTGAACGGGGAGGTGACCTTCAGCAATTACACTGTCAGGCTGTTTGTCAAGAACCTGACCGACAAGAAGGCGTACAACTCCTATACCGTGCAAACCAACGCCTTGACCGGCGTTAATGACCAGATCGAGGCGACGTTGGTGCAGCCGCGAACGATCGGGCTGGCCATTGACTTCAAACTGTAAAAAGCATGCCGACCCCCGCCTGATACTTCGGTCAGGCGGGAGGCTGCGGCCGCCTGCTCAAGCAGTTCGACGAGCCAAGGCTGTTGTATTGATCGATAATTTAGTGAAGGCGTCGCGAATGGATCGCATATTGGTGGTCGGTGCGGGATCGACCGGCGGCTATTTCGGCGCCCATCTGGCCAAAGCTGGACGGGATGTGACCTTTCTGGTGAGGCCGCGGCGCAAGCAGCAGATCGAACGCGGCGGCTTGGTTATCAACGGTCGTGGCGGTACGTTCACCGTCCAACCGAAGATGGTACAGGTTGGAGAAGCGGAAGAGTTTTTCGATGTGGTGATAGTCGCGGTGAAGGGGCAGAGCCTGCCCGGAGTCATCGTTGAAATCGCGCCCTATGTCGGCCCCGATACCCTGATACTGCCGCTTCTCAACGGCATGCGGCATTATGATCTTCTAGAACATGCTTTTGGTAAGGAACGGCTGCTCGGTTGTGTCTGCAAGATCGGTGCGGTGGTGCGCGCCGATGGCAGTATCGACCAACTGAGTGATCAGCACGAGCTGGCATATGGTGAGCTTGACGGTACGCGAAGCGGAAGGCTTGATAAGTTGCACGCGCGGATTGTGGATGCAGGCTTCACCGCGAGGGTCAGCGCCAATATCGTCAGCGAGATTTGGATGAAATGGTGCATGATCGCAACGATCGGCGCCGTTACCTGTACGATGAGAGCTCCCGTTGGCGCGGTCGCGTCGACCCCTGAAGGTAGCCTTTTCTCCCAGGCGGTCCTCCGAGAGGTCTGCGCCGTGGTGTCCGCGGTAGGGACAGCGCTTCCGAGCTCGTTTGTTGACGACTTGGCGGCAAGGCTCGGCGATACCCGCTCAGCGCAGGTGTCTTCTCTTTACCGCGACCTGATCGAAAACATACCGACCGAATATGAAACAGTGATCGGTGACTTGTGCGATCGCGCGCTCGCAGCTGGGATCGCCACCCCTTTGCTCGGTGCCGCGCGGGCGCATCTTGCGACATATGAGCATATTCTCGCAACCCGCTCGACTGGTTCGCAGCAGTGATGGCACCGGCCATCAGGAGTCGTGCCGATATGCGGCCGTCTTCCGGGCGTTCGTCCGAAAGGGATGCCGGTCTGGGCGAAATGGCATTGTTGTGCATCGACATGCAGGAATCGCAGATCTTCGGCCTTGCCGATCGCGCGCGGCGGGTGGGACTGGAGGATGTCGCGGATCGCTATGCCCACGAGGTTCGGAAAGTCATCGACAATCTGGCGACACTCCAGGCCAGATGCCGACAAGCAGGGCTGCCTGTCATCCACCTGAAAACGATGTCCTATACCGACGATGGCCGTGATGGGTCGCCACTTTTTCGCCTATATGGCGCCCCCGAGGAGGGATCGACGCAACCCGGCTCGTACAACTCGCCGATCATTGCCGAAGTTGGTCCTGTCGAAGGCGAGACAGTGGTCGGCAAAATCTGCTCGGGTGCGTTTAACGGATCCGAACTCGATCTGATCCTTCGCAGGATGGGTATCGGATCACTTCTGGTCTGCGGGTTGGTCACGGCGAGTTGCGTCGAGAACACCGTGCGGGGCGCATCTGACCGAGGTTATAACGTCCTGGTTGTCGAGGACGGCTGTACCGACTGGACCGAGGCCAATCATCGCCATTCGATTGCGGTCATGGGCAAGTGGTTTGCGACGATCACTACGACATCGGACGCGGCGGCGCTGATCGCCGAACACAGCGTGCCATGATGGTCGGGCCGGATCTCGCACGGATATGGCGCGCACAACCGCTACCGCCGATTTTGCAGCCTCATACGGCGCTGCTGGTCATTGATGGCGACCAGCTCGGGGCGATCGATCACATTCCGCCCAGCTATGGACTAGATGTGGAGGAAGATCGGATCGCATTTGCCGTGCGTTGCGACGCGGCGGTCGACGTGCTTCAGAAAATCGTCGTCGCCTGTCGGTCGGCCGGTATCATGATTGTCGACAGTAGGTCGTCGGATGGACGGCAAGATGCCGATATCAGGGTCATGGGTGACGTATCGCCCGATCTCAGGCTTGTGCGTTCCGGGGCGAGTTTTTTCGCGAGCGAGCTCGGAGATCAGATTCTTCGCAACGTTGGCATCGACACACTTTTCGTTGCCGGATTGCATTCCGACGGCGCTGTCGCCTCGACGGTGCGCGACGCGGCAGACCGTGGCTATCGGACGGTCGTGATAGCCGATGCATGCGTGGCGACGTCCGAGGACCTGCACGACCATAGTTTGAGCATGTTGCGCTTGTGGTATGCCCACATCAGCGTTTCCGTCGATCTTCTCGCTGCTCTCGCCGTAGCCAAGCCGTCCGCAGCCTGAAATGCTGCGATATGTGGCCCGGCTCGACCCACTGATTTTCGGTCTCGTGATCGCGGTAGCGATCGCGTCGGTCTATCCGGCCACGGGGCGTGGGTTCACGGTAGTCGACGCCGCTTCGAAGCTGGCCATCAGCCTGCTGTTCTTTCTGCACGGCGCGAAATTATCGCGCGATGCCGTGATCTCCGGAATTGTCGACTGGCGGCTTCACGGCATCGTCCTGATCGCGTCTTATGTCATGCTTCCGATCTTCGGGGTCACCTTGGCGCATCTCTTTGCCGGTTACGTCGATCCGACATTGTTGACCGGGTTGATATTCCTGGCGATCCTGCCATCCACCGTACAATCCTCCATTGCCTTCACTGCGATCGCCGGAGGACGTGTTCCTGCGGCGATCTGCGCGGCGACGCTGTCCAATCTGAGCGGCGTCTTCCTTACGCCGCTGCTGGCTACCTTGCTGATCAACACGCAGACCGGCGTGACGATCGCGCCCGGAGCCGGTCAGGTGATCTTGATCCAGGTCCTGATGCCGTTTGCGATCGGCCAGATGTTCAGGCCGCTCATTCGCCGCCATATCGAGAACCAACGCCGGTTGATTGCGATCATCGATCGCTTGTCGATCCTGCTTGTGGTGTTCGCCGCGTTCAGTGAGGCGGTGAACCACGGCCTGTGGAAAACGCTGGGAGCTCCGGATCTCGCCAAGATCGTGATGATAGCGGCGCTGTTCCTGATGCTCGCAATCGGCGGCACATACACGGCCGGTCGGTTCCTGCGCCTCCCGAGGGAGAGCCGGATCGTGTTACTCTTTTGCGGCTCCAAGAAGAGCCTGATGTCGGGAGTTCCGATTGCTGCCGCCCTTTTTCCGGCAAAGGCTATAGGATCGATTATCCTTCCGGTGATGATCTATCATCAGTTGCAGATCTTCCTCTGCGCGATAATCGCCGCCGAGTATCAGCGCCGGGGCCGAGAAAATTCCGAGATTACGCGATCATGACGGCAAATAGGGCTACGTCGATCGGGCACGCCCAGTCGGTGCCCGCGCCGCCTAGCCCCTTGCCTTCAGCGCAGCGATGACAGCTTTTCCCGTCTCTGCCGCATGTCTCTTCAACGCGCTGCTGAGCTTCCTGCCGTCGCGTGCTTTGGCCGCTTCCAGGATCTCGACATGCTCGTCATAGGATGCGCTCCGGCGTTCCGCACTAAGATTTGCTGTAATGCGGGCGCGACGGATCCGATGAGAAAAATTCTCATGCATCGCGATCAGTTGGTCATTGCGCGTGCACTGGAGAATGAGATTGTGGATAGCCTGGCTGGTGTCGAAATATTCGCGCTCACGCAGCTGTTTCAGGCTCTGGCCCAGCTTTGCTTGAAGCTTTTCTAGTGTCCGTAGTTCGACGTCGCTGATCTTCTTCGCTGCTAGCGTTCCGACCATAGCCTCAAAGCCCTCCAGTATCTCAAACAAATTGGCGGCTTCTTCAATCGTGACTTTGGTAACCGTGGCGCCGCGGTTGGGCGAAAGCTCGACCCAATGGTCATAAGCTAAAACCTTCAGAGCTTCCCGCAGTGGCGTCTTGGACACTCCCAGTCGCTGGCAAAGCTCGGCTTCCTTGATAGGCGTTCCCTCGGCCAGCACCCCCGTGAGAATCATTTCGCGCAACACCGGCACAATTTCCAGATGCATGCTGGGGCGCGGTTCCAGTGCGAAATCCATACTCACGTTATTTGTCCGGGATGCTCGCACCGCACCTTTTGTGGCCACCATCGCTGCTCCGTCCTTATCGGTATTCGTAATCGGTAATCCGAAATACACATCTGCAAGGGTGTTGCCTACCGTTTAAGGCAGCCCGCCGCAGTGCCGGCTCGATTATCGCGATGATGGGAAGCTACGCGCCATTCGTTGCCGTTTGGGACCTGGCGCGTCGGTTCAATGGATCAACATACCGCCATTAACATCGATAACCGCTCCGGTGATGAAGCACGAATGGTCGGACGCGAGGAACAGCGCCGCGCCGGCAACGTCGCGGGGTGTACCAAACCGGTTCAGCGGGATTGTCGTGAGCAGCTGCTCCTTGGCGTCCGCGCTATAGGCATCAGCGTTCATATTGGTCATGATGATGCCAGGGGTTATGCTGTTGGCCCGAATGCCACGGGCGCCGAACTCACGCGCTATGCTCTTCGTCAGGGAAACCACGCCGCCCTTTGAGGCGGCATAATGCGGACCGCCGAGCAGTCCGCCGCCGCGCTGCGCTGCGATTGATGCGATCGTTACAACACTACCGCCGTCGCGCATCGCGGCGATGGCGGCCTGCGACATGAGCAGAGTGCCTCGGAGATTTACCCCAATGACCGAATCGAAATCTTGTTCGGTAATGTCGATAAGTTTGCGCGCCTGGACCACGCCCGCGTTGTTGACCAGCGCGTCGATCGGACCCCAGGCCCGCGTGACGGCCGCGACGATTTCCTTGCACCGTTCCTTATCGCAAATGCTTCCGCTGAAGCCGAGTGCTGCATCCGGCCGCTGGGCCACTTCCTGCAGCAATTTTGTGGCGTGATCGACTTTCCCTTGGTCGAGGTCGATAATGGCCACGCGGGCGCCATGTTCGACGAACAAGCGGGCCACCGCGAAACCGATTCCCACCGGATCGGCTGCGCCGGTAATGATGGCGGTCTTATTCTCGAGCATCGCTGACCTCTCGATTTCTTTCGATTCCGACGAGTCATAGCATGGTCCGTGGCCTTTTCCACCTGTAACTCATAATTACGAATTACTTGCACCCGCCGGAAACTGTCGCATAAGGGGCAAGAGCGATGGCTTGCGCTGTGCGAGCTTGTCGATGCGGCGCGGGGGCGAGCGATGAACGTGTTAAAGTCAGATCGATTCCCCTCTAGCGACCGTGCCGAAAGCCTTGCCGTTAGCGTGGCCGGGTTGGTGTTCACCAGCGGGCTCGGCATTCAAGACGGTGATGACGCCCTCGACGAGCTGGTCGTAGACATCCGGCACGTCCTCGCCGCGATGGGAAGTAGTCCCGGCAAGGTGGCGAAGTGCAAGATCACCGTCGATCAATGGTCGGCACTTGAGGAGTGGGACACCGTCCACGGTGCCCTGTTTGGGCCCAATCTGCCCGCGCGTGCATGCGTCGGCGGTAAAACCCGCGACCGGATGCGGCTAAGTGTCGAGATCATCGCGAGTTGCGGTGCCGAGCCGGTCCCAATCGGACCATCGACCGCGGCTCTGCAGCCGGCATTCGGTAGCCGGATCGGTGATCTTTTTTTTACCAACGGCTTTTTCTGCGAAGGATGCGAATGTGGAGCCGATCTCGCGGGGCAATCGGCTACGGTGCTGGCCAAGATCAAAGAGGCGATCGCTGCCGACGGCAGTACCTTTTCAGAGGTGCTCAAGGTCAATGGCACCCCCGTGAACTGGCACTCTTTCAGCGATTATAATGGGGCGTACAAACAGTTTTTCCACGAACCTTATGCGGGACGGGCGTCTATCCAGGGGGAGCTCCCAAATCCCGACGCGCTGATCGGCGTTGAGATCGTCTCTTCCCGTCATCCTGAGCGAATTACGGTGGAATCCGAAGTCGCCGGTCCTTGGCACGATCGCACCGAACTTCGCGCGGACACGGTCTATCTCGACGATTTGCATCCGTTGAAAGGCCCCCATTCCCATGGCGTGCGTGCCGGACAAATCATCTTCGCCGCCGGTGCCTGCCCGTTCGACGCGGCGGACAGGTTGGACGCACCGGGAAGTTTGGCCGCCCAGATCCATCGGACGATCGACAATCTCGACAAGATTTTGGGGGCGATGGGCTCGAGCTTGGACGATGTCGTGAAGACCAACGTAACGCTCTCCGATATACGATTTCTGGACGCGTTCGACGATATATATCGAGAGTATTTCCCTGCACCCTATCCCGCCCGCCAGATAGTCGCGACCGGGCTCGCGCAGCCGCGCATGCTTGTCGAGATAGAGGCGATCGCGGTGCTCGGCGCGCGTCGAGACGGTATTGCTCTGGTCGGAGCCGGCAGATGAACCGCGTTGGCGAAGACGCGACGAATAGGGCTTCAGCGCGATGATGAATGGCCCCCCCCCCAACGCAGACCGGTGGATGCTGGTCGAAGAGCTGGAGCATTTGGCGACCGGGGCCTGGATCTTAGGAACCGGCGGCGGCGGCGATCCCTACCATGCACTACTGGAGTTGAAGGAGCTCTATCGGCTGGGTCACAGGATAAGGATCGTCGACCCCTTGGGTTTGCCCGATGATGCCCTGATCGCTTGCGTTGGCCAGATGAACGCTCCGCTGGTGGTTCAGGAGCGCTTGAACGACGGCGTGATCATGGCTGAAACGGTTCGAATGATGGAGCGTTATATCGGCCAGTCGTTCGACGGCATCATGCTGTGGGAAATTGGCGGAGCGAATTGCCTCCAGCCCTTTCTGGCTGCCGCACATCTGAACTTGCCGGTCGTAGATTGCGATGCGATGGGCCGGGCATTCCCCCAGGCCGACATGACGACCTTCGCGATCTGCGGCTTGAAGCCGCATCCGTGGACGATGGCCGACATCCGGGGGAATTCGATCATCTTCACCGAGGCGGTCGACTGGGCTTGGATGGAGCGGATGACGCGGCGTGCATGCGCGGTTTTCGGATCGTCGGCGGCCACGTGCAAGGCGCCTCGCTCGGGACATGAAGCCAAGACGGCAACGGTCCTGCACACGGTCACCAAGGCGCTGTCACTCGGCGCGGCGGTCCAGGAAGCTCGAGACCGCCATGACGATGTGGTGAAGGCGGTCATTGATCGAGAAGGCGGCTTGCTGCTGTTCAAAGGCAAGGTTGCCGATGTCGAGCGCCGCGCCACCGAAGCGCATCTGCGTGGTCATCTCATCATCGAGGGACTGGATCGATTTTCCGGCAGTCGATTCGAGCTCGATTTTCAGAATGAATTTTCAGTCGGCTGGCTCGATGGAGAACTGAGCGTCACCGTCCCCGACCTGATCTGCGTGCTCGACACACTTTCCGGCGAAGCGCTGGGAACCGAAACCATTCGCTTCGGACAGCGCGTGTCGGTCATTGTGTTGCCCGCGCCGGCTATCCTCCTCAGTGAAGCTGGA
>Ga0207667_10004345_pt1 | contig 17356 bp, 17 predicted proteins | sample KBSCornC52_FD_184301 | JGI IMG/M metagenome (GOLD analysis project Ga0207667, IMG submission 184301) | Corn rhizosphere microbial communities from Kellogg Biological Station, Michigan, USA - KBS Corn C5-2 (SPAdes) (version 2) | ecosystem: Host-associated > Plants > Roots > Rhizosphere > Soil ...
GCCGTCATACGTCTTGTCGGAGGCGGTGATCGACGCGGTCACGTTGCGCTGGTTGATGGTCGCCGTTGTGGCTGCCGACGCGCTGGTTAGCTGGTAGTTGGCCTGGTCTGTGCCGCTCAGCGCGACATCCGCCGAGACCGCTTTGCCCGAGCCGGCCTGCGCGGTACCGAACTGGCCGTTGGAAGCCGAGCAGCCGACCACATCGGGCGAAACGACACCGTGGTTTCCGGTCGCAGCCTCGAGCGTGCAGCTCGTGATGGTCGCACTCCGCGTGCCGTCATACGTCTTGTCGGAGGCGGTGATCGACGCGGTCACGTTGCGCTGGTTGATGGTCGCCGTTGTGGCTGCCGACGCGCTGGTTAGCTGGTAGTTGGCCTGGTCTGTGCCGCTCAGCGCGACAGCAGCCGAGACCGCTTTGCCCGAGCCGGCCTGCGCCGTACCGAACTGGCCGTTGGAAGTCGAACAACCGACCACGTCCGGCGACAGCACGCCATGTGTGCCCGTTCCAGCCTCGAGCGTGCAGCTCGTGATCGCCGCAGTCCTGGTGCCGTCATACGTCTTGTCCGAAGCCGAAATCGACGCCGTCACCATCCGCTGGCTGATCGACGCCGTCAGGCCGGTTGGCTGGGAAACGCTGTAGTTCCCAGCCGCCGGACCGGAAAGGGCGACTCCGGTTACGGTCACGGGCTTCGCCGTGCCGGCTGCCGCGGTAGCGAAGTTAGCCGAGGACGCCGAACCGTCGATGGCTACGACGTCCGGCGACACGACTCCGACGAGACTGGCCCCCGTGAAGATCACGGTCGCGCCGGCGGTGCGATCGTAGACCTTGTCCTGTGCGACGGCCCCGGAGATGGTGAGATTCTTCTTAGCGACGGTCAGCGCGACGCTGTTGCTGTTCACAGATCCACAGCCATTGGTGAACACTGCTCGGTACAGGTTGCCGCTAGACGCCACACCAGGCTTCGTCAACGTCAGCGTCGAACCTGTCTCGCCGGTCAGGTTGGTGAACCCGGAGCCGGTATTCACCTGCCACTGCTCCGTCGGAGCAGGCGCACCGCTCGCCGCGGCACTGAAGGTTGCGTTGGCGCCGTAGGTGATCGACTGCGCTGCCGGCTGCGTGGTGACCACCGGGTTCGAGCAGCCATTGACGACCTGAGTGATCACATTGTTACTGCTGCTCGTGCCCGTGCTCCCACCGGTTCCGGTGTAACAGGCACGGATGGTGTGACTCCCTGCCGCGAGAGCACTCGTGGTGAACGTCACGACGCCGCTGCTCGAGGGCGGTTGGTCGCCCTGTAGGGAGATGAAACCGCCACCCGTGCAATTGCTGTTGCCGTTCTCACCGAAGGCCACGGTCCCCACGGTCACCGGGTCGCCTGCGTTGTGGCCACCCGCCGTCGCGGCGTAGGTGACCGTCGCCGTGAACGTCACAGACTGCCCCGCGGAGGATGGGTTCACGCTGGAGGTGAGGTTCGTCAATGTGTTGACGGCGTCGGTGAAGGTCGTCGCCGCGGTCCCGGAAACATCGCCGGTCGCCGTCACGCTGTAGTCCGACACGAACGCGTTCGGCAGGCTGAAGACATCCTGGATCAGGCCGCTGTCGTCGGCCGTGACGTCGGCACTGTGGTTCCACGTGTGCCCGTTGGCGTCGTCCACGAAGACGTGCACGTTTTCACCGGGTGCCCAGTTGCCGCCGTTCAACGTGACCGTCGACCCAGGCCCGTAGTCAGCCTGGTCACTCTGGATCCACGGATTGGTGGTGGAACCTCCGCCGGTGCCCATGGCGAACGCGCTGCTCGAGCCCGCAACCGACAACGACACCACGGCGATCATCATGAGAACCCAGATGACGCTCCGGCGCCGAGCGTTGTTGTTCGTGAACATGGTCATCCGTGGAGCCCTCCCCGGGAGCTGTGTGCCAACGAAGCGTGCGAGAGCCGGCCCGCCTTGGGGCACGCCGGCTGATCGTGGTTGAACTGGTGCGACCTGGTGGTCATTGGAGCCTGGACCCTTCAAGGTGTCCGAATCTGCCGCTCACAGGACCCTGCGAGCGCCTGGTGGTTAAACCGACTCCAGTCTCGCGGTGAGAGACATCAACGCCAATCCCACACGCGGGTGACATTCGCGTAGCCCGTTTGGGGGATGCGAGGCCGTCGCTGTGCCGCGGCGACGGCCGCCTCGTGGGTGGAACTGGTGTACAAAATGCTCGCGGCGTACCCGTGCGCGCGCCGGCTTAGGCTGAAGGCAGGCTCGTCGCCACCGCCGCGGGTATGGAAGAGCCGGGAGCGGGACTCGAACCCGCGACCCTTCGCTTACAAGGCGAAAGCTCTACCAGCTGAGCTATCCCGGCGACACGCCGATTCTACCGGGCTCGACCTCGACTCGACCCTCAGGCGGTAATGCGCCGCGCCTGCAGGTGAGTGAGCACCTTGCGCTTGACGCGCTGCAGGGCGTTGTCGACCGTCTTGGGATCGCAGTCCAGCAGATCACCGATCTCCTCGTAGCTGCGGCCCTCGAGATAGCAGGTCAGCACCTGCGACTCGAGACCAGAGAGCGTGCTCCCCAGGCACTGGAGCAGGCTCTGAAGCTCCTCGGTGGAGATCACGCAGCTGGCGGGATCGTCCACGGCCGGGCCGGGCAGGGCGTCGCCGAGCGTGCAGTCGGCCTCCGACTCCTGGCCGGCCGGCGTGTGGCTGAACGAGACGTAGCTGTTCAGCGGCGCGTGCTTGTAGCGGGTCGCCGTCTTGATGGCGGTGATGATCTGGCGCGTGATGCATAGCTCGGCAAACGAGCGGAACGACGTGTCGCGATCGGAGCGGTAGTCGCGGACGGCTTTGAAGAGGCCGACCAGTCCCTCCTGGATGAGGTCGTGCGAATCGCCGCCGGCCAGGAAGTAGGAGCTCGCCTTGAGGCGGACGAAGCCCTCGTAGCGGCGGATGATGGTGTCCATGGCACGCTCGTCACCGTTGCGGGCGGCAGCGATCACCGCCACCTCGCCGGTGTCGCGCCAGACACGCGGCTGCGTCCGCGCCACCGCTGCGTTTGACCTAGCCACCAGAGCACCTCCGACCGAAGAATGAAAACGAGGACAGATAAAGACTCGATCAACCTCAAGCTGAAGGTCAAGTACAACTTGAGGTTTGAGAGCATAGCGTGTCCACCGGCCATGTCAAGGACCGGTTCTTGCAACGCCCGCGCCTGGCACCCGCGTTGCGGTCCAAACTACGAATTTCGTAGAAAACCCGGCCCGCTTCTACGAATCTCGTAGCGCGAAGGCCGTTTTACTATCGGAATTCGTGCAACGCCGGTGCCAGGCGTGGGTGTATGCACGGGGCCTCATTCGCCTCGGCGCAGCCGCTCGAGCGCCGCTCGAACCTCCGGATCGACGGTGTCGACCAGTTGGAAGCGCTGCGGCCCGCGCGGGGGTGGTGCGTCGGGCGCGGCGGGCGCGGCCAGGCGATCGACGTACTCGCGCGCGCTCATCGCGTGCACCCCGCCCCGCTGCGCGACGTGCCGCAGCACCGTGTCCGAGGAGACCACCGTCACCTCGCGGTCGTGCTGGCTGCGGTGGGCCAGCCGCTCGATCAGCGTGTCCGCCGTCTCGATGCCGGCGTAGCGAACCGTCGTCGCGCCGAGCTTGTTGTCGCGCCCGTGCCCGTCGAACACCAGCACCGTTTCGGCACCCGACCGCGCCGCGTGGTCGACTACCGCAGCCACCAGCTCCGCCCGCACCCGCTCGTACTCCTCGCTTCCGCCGCGGACGTGCGCGACGTTGTCGCCGTCGATCACCCACAGCGGCGCCCGCGCCTCAGCCATCACGCCGCTGCCTGACCGCCTCGAACAACAGCACCGCCGCCGCCGTACCCACGTTCAACGACTCGACCCGGCCTCGCATCGGGATCGTCGCCGCCGCGTCGCAGGAGTCCCTGACCCGCGGCCGCAGTCCTCGCCCCTCCGCCCCCAGCACGAACACCGTGCCGTCGCGGTAGTCGTTGCGGTCGTACGGCAGGTCGCCCTCCGCGTCCGCCGCATAGCTCCACAGCCCCGGTCGCCGCGCCCGGATCAGCATGTCCGCCAGGTTCTCGACCTGCGCGATCTCGAGGTGTTCCACCGCCCCCGCCGACGCCCGGCATACCGCCGCCGTGACCGCCGCCGACCGCCGTCTGGTGATCAGCAGGCCGTCCGCGCCCGCACCCTCGCAGACCCGCGCCACCGCCCCCAGGTTGTGCGGATCGGTGACCTCGTCCAGCGCCACCAGCAGCGCGCGATCGCGCTCCAGCAAACGATTTGCGTCCACGTACGGGTACGGCGTCACCTCTGCCACCAGCCCCTGGTGGTCCTCGCTTCCGGCCAGCTCCGACAGCCGCTGCGCCGACACCACCTCCACTCCGGCCGGCAGCCAATCAGCCCCGCGCGCCGCCCGGTCGCTGCAGTAGACCCGAAGCACCTGGCGCCGCCCGCGCAGCGCCTCGCGCACCGGGTGCGTCCCGTAGACGACCTCAGCCGTCATGGCGGCGATACAGCACCGTGCCGCCGGCAGTGTCGCGCACCTCCCAGCCGGCCGCCTCGATCTCGTCGCGCACCGCGTCCGCCCGCGCGAAGTCCCGCTCGGCCCGGGCCGCATCGCGCTCGCGCGCCTTGTCCAGCAGCTCGGCCGGCGCCTGCTCCTCGCGCGCCAACCCGCCCAACCCCAGCACGCCCAGCACCTCCGCCACCGTGCCCGCGGCCTCGGGCGGCGCATCGAACATGAGCGCCAGCGCCCGCGGCGTGTTGAAATCCTCGTCCAGCGCCTCGCACACGGCCAGCTTCAACCCCTCGTCCGTTCCATCGCCGCCGTCGCGCAGCCGGTTCCGCAGCGTCTCGGCTGCCCTCCGGGCCTGCTCGAGCGCCTCGTCGTCGTAGTCGATCGGCGACGCGTAGTGCCCGCGCAGCAGGAACATGATCAGCGTCTCGGCGCCCCACGTCTGCACTGCCTCGTGCAGCGGCTCGATGTTCCCGACCGACTTCGACATCTTCTCGCCGCTCAACCGCAGCATGCCGTTGTGCGCCCACACCTGCGCGAACGGTCGCCCGGTCGCTTCGGACTGCGCGATCTCGTTCTCGTGGTGCGGGAAGATCAGGTCGCGCCCGCCTCCGTGCAGCGCGAACTCGCGACCCAGCCACCGCTCCGCCATCGCCGAGCACTCGATGTGCCAGCCCGGCCGCCCCCGCCCCCAGGGCGACTCCCACCAGGTGTCCTCACCGGGCTTGTTGCCCTTCCAGAGCGCGAAGTCGAGCGGATCGCGCTTGTGCTCACCCGGCTCCGACGACCCGGCCCCCTCCAGCAGCTGGTCGATGCGCTGGTTGCTGAGCATCCCGTAGCGGTCGAAGCTGCGCACCGCGAAGTAGACGTCGCCGCCGGCCTGGTAGGCGTGCTCACCCGCGATCAGCTCCTCGATCAGCGCCACGATCTCGGCCATCGTCTCGCTCGCCAGCGGCTCACGGTCGGGCCGTCCCAGGCCCAGCAGGTCGGTGTCGGCGATGTAGGCCTCGGCCATCTCGCGCGCCAGCGCGTCCGACGCCACCCCCTGGTCCACGGCCGCCGCGTAGATCTTGTCGTTGATGTCGGTGATGTTCTCGACCAGCAGCACCGGCTGCCCCCGCCACTCCAGATAGCGCTTCATCAGCTGGAACACCACGTACGGCCGCGCGTTTCCGACGTGGATGCGGTTGTAGACGGTGGGCCCGCACACGTACATGCCGATCGCGCCGTCGGCGCCCGGCCGCAGCTCGCGCAGCTCGCCCGACAGCGAATCGCGGATCCTCATGCCGCCCGCCTGATCGCCTCGTCGCGCGGCAGCGCCGCCAGCACCGCCCACAGCTCTGGCCCCCGCTCGCGCCCCGTCAGCGTCATCCGCACTTCCCGCAGCGGCACGCCGGCGCTTCGCAGCTCGTCGACCAGCGCCCGCGCGTCCTGCTCGGACAGCCGGTCGGGATAGCGCTCTCGGATTGTCGCCAGCTCAGGCAACGAATGCTGGAGCGGCGCCTCGGTCACGCAGGCCACCAGGTCGCCGGCCTCTGCCAGCGTGTGGGCGCCCCGCAGCGCCGGCGCCATCGCGGCGATCAGCTGCGGCTCGGTGCCCGCAGGAGCGAATTCGAGCACCCGCGCCACCAGGTCGTCCTCCCCCAACCGCGATATGTGCGCGGTCGAGAGCGCCCGCAGCCGTTTGCTCAAATTCGCCACCTCACCCCGCGCCAGCCGGTCGATGTCGAACCGCTCGACCAGCTCCGGCAGCGACATCACGTCCCCCGGCCCGGAGCTCGCCACCAGCCCCAGCAGGTTCACGATCGCCTCAGGCGGGTAGCCCTCCTCGCGCAGCGCCGCGATCGAGTCGGCGCCGTCACGTTTCGACAGCTTGCCGCCCTCGCCGCGCACCAGCGCGTGGTGCAGGTACTGCGGCGGCTCGGCGCCGAGCGATCGCACGGCCGCGATCTGCAGCGCCGCGTTTGGCAGGTGGTCGTTGCCGCGGATCACGTGCGTGATGCCCAGGTCGGCATCGTCCACGGCCGATGCCCAGCGGTACGTGGGCCGGCCGTCGCTGCGCACGATCACGAACTCGGGCAGCCCCGGCGACGACAGCCAGACGGCCCCGTCGCGGGTGTGCGCTCCCTCGGCGGCGGCAGCCTGCTCGAGGTGGCGCTGGCGGCGCTCGCTCTGGCGCACGGGCCCTTCGTCCCAGCCGAGGCCCAGCCAGCGCAGGTCCTGCTCGATCGCCCGCTCCGCCCCCTCCACGGCGCGCTGCTCGTCGGTGTCGTCGATGCGGAGCACCACCTCACCGTCCTGCTGGCGAGCGAACAGCCAGTTCGCAACGGCCGTCAACGCGCTGCCGAGGTGCAGCGACCCGGTGGGGCTGGGAGCGAAACGGACGCGGACGGTCATGTCGCGCCTACGCTAGCAAGCGCGCCTGGGCCTCCCGCAGCATGCGGTCGCGCAGCGCCGGACGCGAGTCGAACAGCGCGCGCACCGCGCTGGCGGGCACCACCAGCACGCGCGCATCCTGCTCGACGATCGCCGAGGCGGTGCGGGCGCCACCCTCGAGCAGCGCCACCTCGCCGAACAGGTGGCCCTCACCGAGGCCGCCGACGCGGCGGCCACCGCGGGTGATGGCGACAGTGCCGTTCAGGATCACGAATAGCGAGCCGCCGGTCGCGCCCTCGCGCACGAGCACCTGACCGGCCGGCGCGTCCTGCTCGGTGCCGGCCTCGCGCAACGCCTCCCAGTCCTGCTTGTCGAGCCCATCGGCCACGGCCGGATTGTCTCAGGAATAAGCGGTCCTGGGATCAGGCCGGATGGGTGACCTGAATCACTACTTCGCGCGGGTACGATGGCGGCATGAGGCGGCTGCTCGCGTGCTCCCTGGCGGTGCTGGCAGTTGCGCTGGCCGCGGCCGCGCCGGCGGGGGCGGTGACGGTCGTTCACACCTGGCATGCGAACCTGGACGGCGACTCGCATCGGGAGCTCGTCCAGTTGGTGAAGAACGCCACCTCACCAATCGGCCACCGCTGGTTGCGTGTGGTCGACCGCGCAGGCGGCACTCGGGTGTTCGCCCGGATCAGCCCGCGAGTCGAGTTCATGACGGTGTCAGACGTCAAGGTCGAAGACATGAACGCCCGACCCAGCCGCGACGAGGTGTTCTACTTCGGGAACATCGGCGGCACCGCCGGGTCTCCCACCTACGCCGGCATCCGCGGCTGGAACGGTCAGCGGGTGCACCGGTTCTGGACATACGCCCCGCCCTATCCGAAGCTGCGACATAACGGCCACACCTACAGCTACGACAGCGTGACGATCAAGCCCACCCAGCTTGCATCAGCCCACGACCCGGCGTTGGAGATCAACCTCCACCAGGAGGAGCTGACCGGGAGCGCGCCGCTCTGCTGCCCGCAGTTCGAGCTGATCCGCCACTATCGCTACCGGCCCGCGACACGCACCTGGGTGCTCTACGAACAGCGCTGGCATCACAACTGATCGGCGCTGGTCCTCGAGTTTGGGAGCGGTGGGGTTCGCCGCGCCGCCAGTGTGGCGGCGCGACGAACCCGTTACAGGCTCAGCTGACGGTGAGCTTATAGATGTGCGATTTCCCCGTCGAGCACTGGAACCGCTCGAAGTAGAGCGAGGTGACACCGCCACCCTCGTCAACGGCGAATGTTCTGAAGCTGTCGTAGCCGTTCGGCAGCCTCGCCAGCAGGGTGTCCGTGCCGGATGCGTACTCGTGCAGCGTCACGTGGGCGCCACAGGCGGTTCCGCTCCGTGCATAGAAGACCGTGCCCGTGGGCGTGACCGACGATGAGTACTGGACCCTGCCGGTCGGCACCGGGATCTTGGTCTTGGTCTGGGTGGAGATCTGGTACAGGAACACGTTGTCGGCGTGCGCGATCGGGGTGTATCGATCCCAGGTCGCGAAGTCGCCACTCACCTGGCCGGGCGAAAGCAGCCTTCCCGGCTTGCCGATCTGCTCGTCCAGGATCCGCGTCTCGGCCGTGTTCGTATCGTGCAGAATGACTCGACCGTTCACCGGGTGAGAGCCCCACCGCTGGCCGTAGAGGATCCAGTCGCCCGAGATCGACGGTAGCCACTCCCACCGCTTGGTATTCACCCCAGCCGGGGCGGATCGGGCGTGGGTGACCACGTCGAACAACCGCAGGTTGGATTGGCCATTGCGGACGCTCTGATAGATCATGGTGGTGCCGTCGATGCCACCACCGAAGGCCACCCCCCGACGGTTCACTTTGATCCGCGGGGCGCCGGCCGGCTTTACATACACGTCGAACCGGTTGGGATGCCCCGGCCGGGACTGAGCGTACGCAAGGTACGTCCCACCGGGTGTCGCCGAAGGCTCGAACTGGCGACCCTTCGCCGTCACCACAGGCTGCGCGGTGAGCAGCGTCGCCCATGCCACCCCGGCGCTGACCAACCCGACCAGGAACAATCCGGCGCCTGCCCCCAGCCGCGAACCACGACTATGGAGAATCATGTCTCGCCTCCTCAGTTACACCGCAGCGAATACCGCCGTGGATGGCTTCATGCAAGCAGTGACACCACCGAACCGCATCGGGGGAACCCCTCGATCGGCGGTGAGAGGTAGCCGCTAGGCTGCACGCCATGCAGGAGCTGCTTTTGGCGTGGTACAGCCAAAACGGGAGGGATCTGCCGTGGCGGCACACGCACGATCCCTACGCGATCCTCGTCTCCGAGGTGATGCTGCAGCAGACGCAGGTCTCGCGCGTCGTCCCGCGCTACCTGACCTGGCTGGAGCGCTGGCCGAACGCGGCCTCGCTCGCTTCCGCGACGCCGGCCGAGGTGATCGAGGCCTGGTCGGGGCTCGGCTACAACCGCCGCGCGGTCAACCTGCACCGCTGCGCGCAGGCGGTATCGGAGCGGGGTGGGTTCCCTCGCGATCAAGCCGGGCTGCGCGCGCTGCCGGGCATCGGTCCCTACACCGCCGCCGCCATCGCCTGCTTCGCCTTCGGCGACCAGGTGGCCGCTCCCGACGTCAACGCCCGCCGCGTGCTGGGCCGCGCCTTCGGCGACCCCGATCTACCGCCACCGCCCAGCCGCGCCTACGAATGGAATCAGGCGCTGTTCGACCTGGGCAGCGGCATCTGCATCGCCCGCCGCCCGCGTTGCCAGCTCTGCCCGCTGGCGGTGGGCTGCCCGTCAGCCGGCATGACCTTCGCACCGCTGCGCAAGCAGTCCCGTTTCGAGGGATCGTTCCGGCAGCGCCGAAGCGCCGTGCTCAAGCGGCTGGTGGCGTCGCGGCGCGTGGCCGTTGCCGCACTGGACGACCGTGCGGCGCTGGACGCACTGGTAGCGGACGGCCTGGCGGAGATATCCGGGGGCGTCGCCACCCTGCCCGGCTAGCGGTCCGCCAGTAGCCTGTCGACCAGATCCGGCAGCTCGTGCAGCGACGCGATCTCGCCGTCCGGGTGAATGCCCTCCGGCGCCGGCCGCCGCGACCGGTTCAACCACACCGCCAGCATCCCGTAGGCCTGCGCACCCTCGACGTCGGTGCCGATCTCGTCGCCCACGTGCACCCAGCGCGCGGCGTCGGTGCCGGCCAGCTCGGCCGCGCGGCGAAACGGCGCCGACGCGGGCTTCATCTCGCCCACGTGCTCGGCGTGCACGACGAACGCGAACCGCTCCGCCAGCGCCAGTTGCTCGAACGGGAAGTTGCCGTTGGTGATCGCCCCCACCACGTGACCGCGCGCCAGCAGCTCGCCCACCACCGGCTCCACGTCGGAGTGCACACCGACCACGTCGGCGCGCGCGGCCAGCAGCTCGTCACCCAGCCACTCGGCCAGCTGCGGGTCGCCTCCCACCGACTTCAGCGCTTCGCGGAACGACTCGCGGCGAAGCTGCTCGAGCGTGCCCTGCATCGCCTGTCCCACCAGCTCCCGGTGGCGATGCAGATCGGCCACCGTGAGACGGCCCGCGAGCTGCGGGTGCCGCCGCTCGAGCGAGTCGATCGCCGCTGCCAGCGCCCCGTCCATCATCGGTGCGAATTCCCACAGCGTCCCGTCCAGGTCGAAGGAGACGACTCCCGGCGGCACCTACTGCGGCCCCTCCAGCAGCGCCACCGCCTGGCAGGCGGCCCCTTCCCCGCGGCCCGTGAATCCGAGCAGGTCGGTGGTGGACGCGCGCACCGTCACCCGCTCCAGACCGACGTCGAGCGCCGCCGCCAATGCGGCTCGCATCGCCGCTCGGTGTGGCGACAAACGCGGCTCCTGCATGATCACGATCGCGTCCACGTTGACGATGCTCCAGCCGCGCTCGGCCAGCGTCGCCCACGCCCGCCGCAACAGCGCGACGCTGGACGCGCCCGCGAGTGCCGGGTCATCCGACGGGTACAGCTCGCCGATGTCGGCGCCGCCCGCCGCTCCCAGCAGCGCATCGGTGACGGCGTGGCTGACCAGGTCGGCGTCGGAGTGCCCGGCCAGCCCCCGCGCCGACGGGATCTCGACCCCGGCCAGCACCAGCCGCCGCCCGTCCGCGAACGCGTGCGCGTCGAAGCCGATCCCCACCCGCAGCCGCTCAGACATCGAACACCTCCTGCCGCCGTTCCCGGCGATCGAACACCGTTAGCGTCCGGTAGCCCGCCGCGTGCAACTCCGCCAGCGCCCGCGGGAAGTCGCGTCCCACCCGCTGCGGCGCGTGCGCGTCCGAGCCCAGCGTGACCGGCACGCCTCGCTCGTGCAGCATCGCCAGCAGCTCCGCAGCCGGGTACAGCTCGTGAAGCGTCCGGTGGTACCCCGCCGACGACACCTCGGCACAGACCCCGGCCGCCTCGAACGCGTCGGCGATCTGGCCGTACAGCGCCTGCGGCCGCGCCGGCCGCTGCCCGAACACCTTGGCCAGGTCGGGGTGGGCCATCGAGTCGTAGATGCCGCTCGCCGCGGCCAGGCAGAGGTCCTCGCAGTAGAGGCGCCAGATCTCGTCCGCCGGATATCGATCCCAGATCGGTGCCAGCTCCCAGTCCACCGCCAGCCCAGCCACCCAGTGCACCGAGCCCAGCAGGTAGTCCCAGTCATACCGCCCAACCACCTCGCCGATCTGCTGCTCGCGACCGCGCAGGTAGTCGACTTCGAGCGCGACCTTCACCGGCAGGCCGGCGTCCCGCGCGGCCGTGACGGCGGCGTGGTAGCGGCCCAGGTCGCCCACCGCATCGGCCTGCCAGAGCGCGTGGTCGAACCAGTCGCGCGCCTCGGCGAAGCGGTGGACGTGGTCGGTGAAGCCGATCTCATCGATCCCTGCCGCGGCCGCCGCGGTCACGTAGCGGCCGACGTGCTCGAGCGTGAAGCTGTCGCCGTCGTAGGGCACGTCGTCGTCGACCAGGTGCATGTGGTAGTCGGTCAGCACCGGCGGCGGGCCTCCGCCAGGTCATCGGGTGTGGTCACCTTGAGGTTGGCGGTATCACCCTCGACGACGGCGACCCTGCCGCCGGCCGCCTCCACCAGCGATGCGCAGTCGGTGGCCGCCGCCAGCACCTCGGCCGGCTGCGCGTAGGCGCGCCGCAGTGCGTCTGCCCGGAAGCCCTGGGGCGTCTGCACCGCCACCAGTTGTGAGCGGTCGGGTGTCTCCACCACCAGGCCGGCGCTGACGCGCTTGACCGTGTCGGTGAGAGGTACGCCCGGCACCGCCCCGTCGGCCTGGCCGAGCGCCTCCAGCACCCGTGACACCAGCTCGGGGGTCGCGAATGGCCGGGCCGCGTCATGCACCAGGATCAGGTCCGCGTCGTCCGGCACGGCGCCCAGCCCGGCCACCACCGATGCCGCCCGGGTGCTGCCGCCGGCCACCGCCGCGGCCACCTTGCCCGCGACCAGGTCATCGGCCAACAGCGTGGCCGGCTCCTCCCAGCCCTCGGGCACCACCAGCACGATCCCGTCCAGCGCGGGGTGGTCGTCCAGCATCCTGACGGAGTGGGCCAGCATCACCTCGTCGCCGATGCCCACGAACGCCTTGGGCCGGTCACCGCCCAGCCGGCTCCCCTCACCGGCCCCCACCACGATCGCCCAACTGGTGAGCAGATCGGCCAAGGTCAGTCGTTTTCGGCGGCGATCTTCGTGAAGATGATCTTGCCGGATGGCTGCTGCAGAACCGAGGTCACCTGCACCGGCAGCGTCTCACCGATCCGCTCGCGGGCCCGCTCCACCACGACCATGGTGCCGTCGTCCAGGTAGCCGACCCCCTGGTTCGACTCCTTGCCCTCCTTGATCAGCAAGACGTCGAGCCGCTCGCCCGGCAGCACTGCCGGCTTCAGCGCGTTGGCCAGGTCGTTCACGTTCAGCACCTGCACGTCCTGGATCTGGGCCAGCCGGTTCAGGTTGAAGTCGGTGGTCAGGATCGGCATGTTCCGCTCCTTGGCCAGCTTCAGCAGCTTCGCGTCCACGTCGGACACCTGCGGGAAGTCGACGTCGGGGGTGGCCACCTGCACGTCGGTGCGCAGATCCTGCACCACCTGCAAGCCGCGGCGGCCGCGCGCCCGCTTCAGCGGATCGGCCGAGTCGGCCACCTGCTGCAGCTCCTTCAGCACGAACTCGGGCACCACCAACTCACCACCCAGGAAACCGGTCCGCACAATGTCAGCGATGCGGCCGTCGATGATGGCGCTCGTGTCCACCAGTGTCGATACGTTGGAGCCGTTCCCGAGATCGGGATCGCCGTCGCCTAGCGAGTGAACGCCCACCAGGCGCAGGATGCCGCGGTGCTTCTTGGCGGCGGTGAACGCGAACAGGTAGCTCAGCACCAGCACCATCGGCAACAGCACCCAGTTGCCGATGTAGGGCAGCGCGTGCACGGGCAGGTACAGCAGCGCCGACACCAGCAGGCCGACCAGCAGGCCGATCGCGCCAACCGTAAGCTCGCCCGCACTGCGGGCCTGCGCCGCTCGTTCGACCCTCTTGAACCCGCGCGCGAGTCCCTTCCCCGCAAGCCCGCCGACCATCCAACCGACGGCGAACGCGAGGAAGACGATGATGCCAAACACGGTGTACGCGTAAGAAGACGAATCGAAGTGGTTTACCAGATCAAAAGTACGACCCGCGTAAACGGCACCAAGCGCGGCCAAGAGAGCGAGGACGATTCGTGAAACCAGGATCATCGCCTTGCTCCCTCCTCGGGAGGCGTATATCGCCCATCTGCCGGCTCAGCCGTCGCGGCCTCCGGGGACGGGCTTGGGACAGTGTGTTCTAGGCGCGTGCTTTTCGCGCTGCGCCGATCTCTTCCAGCACCTCCTCGAGGAACTCGCGCGCCTCCTCCTCCTCCATGCCCTTTGCGTACATGAGCTCGGAGGCCAGGATGCGCTTGGCCTTGGAGAACATCTGCTTCTCGCCGGTGGAAAGGCCCTTCTCCTGGTCGCGCTGCGCGAGATTGCGCACGACCTCGGCCAGCTCGAAGATGTCGCCGGTCTTCATCTTGTCGCGGTTGTGCTTGAACCGGCGGTTCCAGTTCTTCGGCATCTTGGTGCCGTCACCGCCCAGCACGCCCAGCACCTCTTCGACCGTCTCCTCGCCGATCACCTTGCGGAGACCAGCCCGGTCGGCGCTGTCGGAGGGGATCATCACGGTCATATCGTTGTGAATGATCTGGATCGTCAGATATTCGCGCTCGTCACGCTCTTCCTTGCGTACGACCGTGCCCGCGCCGTGATGCGGGTACACGACCTTGTCCCCAACCTCATACACGTAGCGTGTGACCTCCTCGCCGGCATCGGTCCGGCAGTTTTTGTACCCCTAGAGGGGTAGATCATACCAGACTTGCGGCATCCGAGCGAACCAACCAGAGCATGCAGAACTGGCTGCAAAGCCGGTGAAACTAACCCTAACTATCCATGATACACATTAGTCACGTAGGTGCTAATGGACAAATCATATGTTTAGCGTTATCATCGCTCCGTGCTCGCCATCGAGTTCATCGACCCCGGGCTGGGCCCGGATCTGGACGACGCCGGCGCCACATCCCGCTGGCTGTTTCACCGCGGCATCCGGAGCGATCCGACCGCGGCCGACCTGGCCGAGCTGACACGGCTGCAGTCAACCGCCGACCACCTGCTGCGCACGGCTGTCACGGGCGAGGCCGCCGACGCGGGCGCCGTCGACCACCTCAACGCCTGCAGCGCCGCCGCGGCCGTCGCGCCGCAGCTGAACTGGCCGGTCAATGGCCGTCCCCGCATGTGGCTGAGCACCAGCGGAGACTCCGGAGCGCACGTACTGGGCGTGATCGCCCGGTCGGTGATCGAGCTTCTGGCCGGCGAGCGGTCGCGGCTGCGGGTGTGCGAGGCCCACGGCTGCCAACGCGTCTACCTGTCGACCAGCGCCCGCCGGCGATGGTGCAGCGACGCCTGCGGCAACCGCGTGCGGGTCGCCAGGCACGCCGCCCGGCAGCAGCTCACAGGTTGAGGTAGCGGTCGACCAGGTTCTGCTCCTGCAGGCGCCGCAGCCCCTCGCGGATCTCACGCGCTCGCACGCTGCCGACCCCGTCGACCTCCTCCAGATCCTCGATCGAGGCCCGCACGAAGGCCTCCAGGCCGTTGAAGTGCCCGACCACGTGGTCGATCACGTGATCCGGCAGCCGCGGCACCTTCGACAGCACCCGGTAGCCGCGCGGCGCCACCGCGTAGTCCATCGGGTTGACGGTGCGCGGGTAGCCCAGCGCCGCCGCCAGCTCGTCGAACTCGAGCAGCGCCTGGTCGGGCAGGCCGGCCAGGTGCTCGAGCACGCGACCGGCGCCGCCGGTCGCCTCGAACACCTCGTAGTCGCGGATCAGCGCCAGCTTGTCGGCCGGCACCCACTCGGTCATCTCGTCCAGCTGGATCTTGATCAGCCGCCCCTCGACGCCCAGCTCGGCCACGTTGCGCTCGATCTCGTCCACCATGCGGGTGGTCATCTCACCCCGCTGCAATGCGGTCAGCACGTCGTCGAGCATCACCGCGCTCTGGAACTCGAGCGCCGTCAGCCGGGTCGACACCTGCTCCAGCCGCGCCCGGTAGGTGTCGAGTGTGGTCAGGGCCTGGTTGGTCTTGGCCAGCACCGCCGGGATCTCCTCCAGCTGGTAGCGGGAGTCGCCGACGTACACGGTGACGACGTCGCGCTGCTGGCTGATGGAGACGGCGATCGCGCCGGTCTGCTTGGCCACGCGCTCGGCGGTGCGATGCCGGGTGCCAGTCTCGGCCGAGGGGATGGTCGGATCCGGCATCAGCTGGACGTTGGCGTAGACGATACGGGTGGCGTTCGAGTTGAGGATGATCGCGCCGTCCATCTTGGCCAGCTCGTACAGCAGATAGGGCGAGAAGGCCTGATCCAGCCGGATGCCGCCCGAGAACAGGAACGACAGCTCGGCCGGCTCGCCGATCACGATCAGGGCGCCCTCGCTGCCGCGCAGGATGTCGTTGATCCCCTGGCGCATGGTCGTGCCCGGCGAGACGCGGCGCAGGGCATCCATCAGCTTCGGATCCTGCCGCGGGTCGGACACCATCTCGCTCACGCGAATGCCTCCTCGATCGCCTGCTGCAACGTGGCCGCGGTGCGCACGCTCACACCCGCCACGGACACCGTACCAGCCGGGGCCAGCGCCTCGGCGGATCCGAGTTTGGCGGCCTCGGACAGACGCCGCTCGCTCTGCCCCACCGCCCGCACGGCACCGGTCAGCGCCAGCTCCCCGAAGCAGGCCAGCCCGGCCCTGGGCGCCACCCCCCGGTGCGCCGACACGACCGCGATCGCGACCGCCAGGTCGGCGGCCGGCTCGTCGATGCGCACCCCGCCGGCCACGTTCACGAAGATGTCGCTCGAGCCCAGCGCCACCCCGGCGTGGCGGCCGAGCACGGCCACGATCATCGACAGCCGGTTGCGGTCGATGCCGGTGGTGGCCCGACGGGGCATGGCCAGATCGCTGGGTGCCACCAGCGCCTGCAGCTCAAGCAGGATCGGCCGGCTGCCCTCGATCGCGGGCAGCAGCACCGAGCCGGGCCCGGCGGGGCCGTCGGACGCGAACGCGGCGGAGGGATCGGCCACGGCCACCAGGCCGCGGTCGGTCATCTCGAAGATGCCGATCTCGTTGGTCGAGCCGAAGCGGTTCTTGACCGCCCGCAGCACCCGCAGGAACCGGTAGCGGTCGCCCTCCATCTGCAGCACGGCGTCCACCAGATGTTCGAGCACGCGCGGCCCTGCCACCGTGCCCTCCTTCGTGACGTGCCCGACCAGCACGATCGTGATGCCGTGCCCCTTGGCGATCCGCAGCAGCCGGTCGGCCGCCTCGCGCACCTGGGCGACGGTGCCCGGCGATGAGGCGAGATCCGCCGACGCCAGCGTCTGCACCGAGTCGATCACGCAGATCTCGGGGCGCAGCTCGACGATCGCCTCGCAGACCGTCTCCAGTTCGGTCTCGGCCAGGATCGAGATGTGGTCGATGCCGCCGATGCGCTCGGCCCGCATCCGCACCTGCGCGGGCGACTCCTCGCCCGACACGAGCAGCGTCGAGCGGCCGGCGGCGCCCATCGCCGCGAGCGCCTGCAGCAGCAGCGAGCTCTTGCCGACGCCCGGTTCGCCTCCGACCAGCACCAGCGACCCCGACACCAGGCCGCCGCCCAGCACGCGGTCGAACTCGTCGGAGCCGGTCGAGATGCGCCGCGCGGCGTCCGGCTCGACATCGGCCAGCGCCTGGGGAACGGCGCGCGGCCGGGACGGCCGGACACCGCCCTTGGGAGCGCGCTCGCGTACCTCCTCGACCAGCGTGTTCCACTCGCCGCAGGCGGTGCAGCGGCCGAGCCAGCGCGGGCTCTCGAAGCCGCAGGCGGAGCAGGTGAAGGCGGTGAGGGTACGTGAC
>Ga0207667_10004355_pt1 | contig 17339 bp, 16 predicted proteins | sample KBSCornC52_FD_184301 | JGI IMG/M metagenome (GOLD analysis project Ga0207667, IMG submission 184301) | Corn rhizosphere microbial communities from Kellogg Biological Station, Michigan, USA - KBS Corn C5-2 (SPAdes) (version 2) | ecosystem: Host-associated > Plants > Roots > Rhizosphere > Soil ...
TTATCGTGATATATCTTATGCACAATCGGTTCAGGCAGAGCGAGGCCCTGTACTTTGCGCCCACGAAAATCCAACATGTCATTCGTTGCAAGGAAGCGCCAATCACGCGCGTAGGATTCTTCGGATCGTGTTACCAGTTGTTGTACGTCTGCGTGTGGATAGAGGCTCTCATCCGTGCCATAGATCAATCGATCCTGATATCTGATAATAAAAGCGATCATATAGGCACGGGGCTGCATCATCAGATACGGCATACGCGCTGCAAGATCCACAGCAAAATTGGGATAGCGGTCGAGATGCTGGGCTAGTTGACTGAAATTTGCCTCCATACTCCCAAGGTGCGCTCCTACCATGCGAAGACTGGGATTCGCTTCAAGCACATGATCTCGCGCGCGAAGAATTTGCTCCTTGGATGGGGAATGAGGGATTTTGTACATGTACCACTCTGGGTTGTTGGCAAAGTACGAGAAGTCAAGTGCGGCGGCATCTGGAGGGAGCCACGCCGTGTTCGGGTCGGCGATATGGGTGACCAGGGTCTTGTGGTGGGCGACAATGTCCTTATAGATTGGCTCAAGGGAGGGATTGTCCGGCAGAATATAATTGCCCTCGGTATCCTTGATTTCCATGCCGACGTTCTTCCATATTTTGACTGCGATGGCTCCTTGAGCAAAACTTTGATTAAGCTGGTGAATTGCGGAGGCGGCGAAGTCGCGCTGATTGAAGCGGTATGCGTCGAATGTTGTGCATACGGCCGCATGGCCGTGACTGTTGTCAACGACTTCAAAGACATCCCTGCTTTCCTTTGCTAAATGTTTCCTCTCAGGGTTATTGTTGTCGGCCACGACAGTAATATCTAAGATGTGTAAGTGGAGCTTTTGCAGCATGGCAAAGAAAGCTGGATCGCTCTCGTAGATATGAGTGTGGGTATCAATAGGTTCGAGTGCCGTGAATTGCAACAGCTCATGATCATTGAAAGTACCCTGTATCTGCGTGGATGCAGGGGTAGTGTCAGGATCCTTCTGCGTGGATGTCTCTTTCCTGCATCCTCCTGCAATCAACAATAAGACCAGCGACAGCGCGACTGCTTTCACGAATTCACCTCATTGAGTTGGATCTCGTAACAAAATCGATCTCCAAGCCACGCAGCATGACCTCAAGAGTCGAAGGCTGGAAACGCTCCGCTCCGTATGGCGCTTCGGAGCGGCTGGACTCCCGCATATATTTGATATCAATTTTGTGGGCCCCTGATGGTTCTTGCTGCTACCTTGGAGCGCTGTGTGCCCAGCCTCTGAATACCGAGTTCCATTATGTCCCCAGCTTTCAAGTACACAGGCGGCTTCATGCCAAAACCCACTCCGGGAGGAGTGCCGGTTGTAATTACATCTCCCGGCTCAAGGATCATAAATTGCGAGATGTAGGATACAAGATGCGCAACACTAAAGACCATGGTGGATGTGTGGCCGGTTTGCATGCGCTTTTCATTCACGTCCAGCCACAACTTTAGCTCCTGTACATTGGGAACCTCATCCTTTGTCACCAGCCACGGGCCCAGTGGACCAAATGTCGGACAGCCTTTTCCTTTCATCCACTGCCCCGTGCCTTCCATCTGATATGCGCGCTCTGAGACGTCATTGCAGATGCAATATCCTGCAACGTAATCCAGAGATTGCTCTTCAGGAACGTAAGACGCGCGTTCACCAATAATAACTGCAAGTTCCACTTCCCAATCTGTCTTCAGCGACCCAGGCGGCAGAACGACATCGTCGTCCGGGCCGACAATACAGGATGGAGCCTTATTGAACAGCACAGGCTCCGCTGGCACTGCCTGCTGTGATTCAGCAGCGTGATCAGCGTAATTAAGGCCCACCGCAATAAAGTTGCGGACATTGCCTATGCATGGTCCAAGCCGGACTCCATCCGTCACTATGGGAAGTGTTGTCAGATCGAGAGTGCGAATCTTCTCAAGCATCTTTGTAGTTAGTGTTTCGCCCGCAATATCCTCTACAACTGATGAAAGAGAGCGCAATTGATTCGACGCATCCAGAATCGCTGGTTCTTCTTTACCAACCGCGCCAACACGAAGAAGCTTCATTCCTTACTCTCAATATTCCTGGATCATTATGATGTCATGCAAGCAACATGACGAAAACATCGTGGTCGCGTATCAGTACGTCGCTCTGCCGCCACTCACGTCATAACATTGCGCTGTGACAAAGGAGCAGTCCGGACTGGCGAGGAAGTGAACCACCGCGGCAATCTCTTCCGGTTTGCCCGTTCTGCGCATTGGTATCCGGTCTGTCATGTAGTTCACCTGCTCTGGCGTCAGCTGATTGAGTATGCTTGTCTGGACCACAGCAGGTGATACTGCATTGACACAGATTCCATCTGTTGCCACCTCTTTGCCGAGAGATTTTGTCAGGCCGATGACGCCGGCTTTCGTAGCCGAATATGGAATCATGCGCGGATTGCCTTCTTTGCCAGCTATCGATGCAATATTCACAATGCGGCCATACTTACGCTCACGCATGTGAGGAATAACAGCCTGACAAAAGTAGAAGATGGCACTTAGATTAATGGCTATTGCCCGTTCCCAGTCCTGAGCAGACTGCTCCCAGATCGGTGCTGCCCTTCCTCCAATGCCTGCGTTGTTGACCAGGATGTCAATGTGGCCAACTTCGTCGAGCACCTGTGCGACAGTCTGCCGGATGGAATCTGGTTGACTGACGTCCGCCTTCACAGCGAATGAGGATTGACCAATGCGCCGAGCTACCTCTTGCGCTCCAGCAAGATTAATATCAACCACGGCAACACGTGCGCCTGCCTTGGCAAGGCGTTCCGCTATGGCTTCTCCGATACCGGTTGCAGAACCTGTAACGATGGCTGTCTGGCTGGTCAATTTAAACATGATGTCGTCCTGCTCTCCAGTTGCGAAGAATTGTTTCTGACACATTGTCCGAATTGTCTTGCAGCCATGCCAGTCTTAGACGTACTCCAAGCAAACTTGCCCCCGCAGTGCTGGCTGTGGGACCCGCCATCATATCTTCGAAGTTCGATGGTCTTCGATACCATCCGAGTCCCCATATCGTTAAACCCCTCCTAGCTGCGCGAAACCGACTTCCCTTTCAAAGGCTAGACATGCAATACTATTCTCCTAATATGCTACAAATCACTTACGATCACGTCAATACAGTGTACTACAATTATTCAGCTCGCACCGGAACGATCCCAGCGACATTACCTTCGGCGGCTGTCATTTTGTCGCCAATATAGCAACAGGAGAGATATCGTGACGATGGCGAAGGGCGCGCAAGATGTGTCGGCGGCAGCTTACACATTGAGACAGCAATTGCTAGCCGATGGCATATTGAAAAGTCCAGATGCGGAGATGATCCCGCTCACTGGCGGCGTGTCGTCAGATGTATACCTCGTCCGGGACCTCGAACGTTGCTTCGTGGTCAAGCAGGCGCTTGCCAGCTTGAAGGTGAGAGATTCGTGGCAAGCCGATGTTGCGAGGAACATCTCGGAACGGGACTACCTGAGCTACGTTGGCAAAAGGCTGCCTAAAACTGTGCCGGCGCTGATCGATTCAAGAGACGACTACTTCGTAATGGAGTATCTCGGTGATGGCTTCGCGAATTGGAAAAACCTGTTGCTGGCAGGCCAATGCGATCCGATGCATGCGGCTCTCGCCGGGAACACCCTGGGGACGATTCATCGTATCTCGTCCCACAACAGAGAAGCGGAATCCCTGTTTGACACCGGTAAACTCTTCCATCAGTTGCGAATCGACCCCTACTTGCTCGCGACGGGAAGGCGCCATCCAGAATTGCAGAAATATTTCGCGGATGAAGCAGAACGGCTCGAATCTACACGAGAGTGTTTGGTGCACGGCGATTATAGTCCAAAGAATATTTTGATAAGAGGAAATCATCTGGTTGTGCTCGACTGTGAAACCGCATGGTATGGCGATCCCGCGTTTGATCTTGCATTCCTGCTGTGTCATTTACTGTTGAAGGGGCTGTTCCATGCTCCGCGGCAAGTAGGCGCGAGTGAAATTGCTGGAGGCGCAGCAAATGCATACTTCAGGGCATTTGGCATAAGCGAAAAGAAGCAGCGACAAATTGAAGAGCGTACTGCGAAGCTCGTGCTGATGCTGATACTTGCGCGTGTTGACGGAAAATCTCCTGCTGACTACCTGACTGAATCGCACAAACAATTCATTCGACACTTCGTCACAAAAAGGTTGGAGTGTCCTCCATCAAGACTTCGAACCATGACTGATCTATGGTTTTCGGACTCACTTGCGTATAGACAGGCAGCGGAATCGAAATGAAGATCAAGAATATCTCCGCTTTTCAAATTTTTGACTCTCGCGGAATCCCAACCATCGAAGCCGTAGTAACTCTCATAAATGGCATTTGCGGACGGGGGCTGGTGCCATCGGGTGCCTCGACTGGCCAATATGAAGCTCTGGAAATAAGGGATGGGAATCCAAATCGTTTCCGGGGCAAATCCGTTCAGCGGGCGATCGACAATATTCATCAGGAAATTGCGCCAGCACTCGAAGGAATGGAAGTAGAAGCCCAGGCGGAAATTGATGGAGCAATGATCGCCCTGGATGGAACGCCGGATAAATCACGCCTGGGCGCCAATGCGATCCTTGGCGTATCCCTTGCGGTTGCAGATGCTGCCGCTCGCACAAATCAGATGCAACTATTTCAGTGGCTGGGGGGCAACCAAGGAACGCTGCTGCCTCTTCCAGAAATACAGATAATCGGAGGAGGAGCGCATGCAAATTGGCGTACCGATATACAGGACTTCCTGCTGATTGCAACTGAAGCCCGTTCTTATTCTGAGACGCTTGAAGTCAGCTTTAATGTCTATCGGGCGGCGGCCGATATTCTTCGGGAGAGAGGCAAATACTGCGGCATTGCAGACGAGGGCGGCTTTTGGCCACAGTTTTCCAGCCATAACGAGATATTTGCGTTCCTCCTGGAAGCAATTCAACGAGCAGGTTATCAGCCGGGGAGAGAGGCATCCATCTCACTCGATATTGCGGCAAGTGACCTCTATGACGGCCAAGCCAGGCTCTATAAACTGCGCCTGGAAGATCGCGAATTTGATTCAGATGCTTTCGCTGAATTGATTGCTGGCTGGTGTGATCGATATCCAATCGTTTCGATAGAAGATCCGATGGCTGACACAGACTGGGCGGGTTGGGAACGCATCCGTTCCTTGTTAGGCAAGCGAATCCAAATCGTTGGAGATGATCTATTCACGACGAATCCCGAGCGTATCAAACGAGGGATCGAAGCGGGTATCGCAAATGCAGTGCTCATCAAACCCAATCAAATCGGTACCGTGACAGAGACGTTTGAGGCTATCCGACTTACCCAAAGTGCCGGCTGGTTACCGCTGATCAGCGCGCGCTCTGGAGAGACGGAAGATGCCTTTATAAGCCATCTCGCAGTTGCAACAAATGCCGGCCAATTAAAAGTCGGATCCTTCAGTCGGAGTGAGAGAATGGTCAAATGGAATGAGGTGCTCAGGATCGAGAGAGCACTCGGCCGTCCGGCACGATTCGAAGGCGCAGATATCTTTCGCCGGCTGGTGTAGAGACTAAGCTCCGTCACATTGACCACCCGATGTCAGTGTCAGCGGATGATCGGTATAACGCAACTTATCTGCATCGACAAATATTCTCCGCAGATAGCATGAAAAAGTGGAAAGAGCGAGAGGGATTCCACTGCTCCATACTGCGGTTAGTTGTAGCGATCCAGTCCTCACGATGGGTATTAGTAGGAAGCTCCACTTCTTCATGAAATTTCGCGTTATCGCACCTGTTTTGCTAACAAGCTAAATGAGTGTTTCGAAAAATATATTCACCGGAGTCGATCCTGTATGCAGCGAAGCTGTCGTCTAAAAAGTGTCAATTTCCATGCAACCCTGGCTACGAAAGCATGCTGCTTTATCCTCTTGTGCAGCTTTGCACACCGGTTGCCGGCACAAAGTGTTTCGCTCTTCCTTGACCCGGCCCAGCCGGTGACGGTTCGCGTTGACGATCTCATCCACCGGATGACGCTCGAAGAGAAGGTCTCACAGATGCAGAACCAGGCCATCGCCATTCCACGGCTCGGCATCCCGGCGTATAACTGGTGGAGCGAAGGACTGCACGGCGTCGCGTGGTCGGGCTATGCTACATTATTTCCGCAGGCGATCGGACTCGCGGCCACATGGGACACCGGCCTGATGCATCAAGTGGCCACTACAATCTCCACCGAGGCCCGGGCTAAGAACAGCGAGGCGCTCCGGCGTAATATTAATATTCACGACAGGTTCTACGGCCTCGACCTCTGGTCCCCAAACATCAACATCTTCCGCGATCCGCGCTGGGGTAGAGGTCAGGAGACCTACGGCGAAGATCCGTATCTCACCTCTCGCCTCGGTGTCGCCTTCGTCACAGGCCTGCAGGGCGACGATCCGAAATATTACAAGACGATTTCAACGCCGAAGCACTTCGTCGTTCACTCCGGCCCGGAGAGTACCCGGCACACAGCCAACGTCAACGTATCCCCACATGATCTTGAAGATACCTACCTGCCCGCGTTCCGGGCAACGGTGATCGAGGGCAAAGCCGGCAGCGTGATGTGCGCCTACAACGCCGTCGATAGCATGCCTGCGTGCGCAAATCCAAATCTGCTTGCGAAAACCCTGCGCCAGGACTGGAAATTTCAGGGCTACGTCACCTCCGACTGCCTCGCCATTACCGACATCTCCGTCGGCCATAAATATTCTGTTGACCTGGAACACGCCTCAGCCGCAGCTGTGCGCGCAGGAACCGATACAACCTGCGGCACCGAATACTCCACGCTCATCAAAGCTGTGCATGACGGCCTTATCTCCGAAGCGGAGATTGACACCTCCGTGCGCAGGCTCTTCACAGCGCGCATTCGTCTCGGCCTCTTCGATCCGCCATCGCTGGTCAGCTATGCACAAATTCCATTCTCAGAAGATGACTCGCCCGCACACCGCGAACTTTCGCGCAAAGCCGCGGAAGAGTCCATGGTGCTGCTCAAAAATAATGGGATTCTGCCTCTCGCAAAAAGCGTGAAAACTATTGCTGCGATTGGGCCAAACGCAGCCGCGCTCGCGGCCATCGAGGGCAACTATAACGCTGTGCCTTCTCATCCAGTGCTTCCGCTTGCCGGAATGGAAGCCAAATTCGGCAGCGTTCTCTATGCGCAGGGGGCACCATATGTCGCTGAGCTTCCGCTTCCTGTTCCCCGTTCCATTCTTCATCCGGCTGCAGGCGACGCGCACTTCGGTCTTAAGGGCGAATACTTCGACAACATCGGACTTACGGGCTCTCCTGTCTTTACACGCACCGATGAGCAGGTTACTTTCGACTGGCATACAGCCTCACCCGATCCCAGACTAAAAACTTCGGCCTTCGGCGTGCGCTGGACTGGAACCATCTCCGTTCCTCAACCGGGGGACTACCAGTTCAGTTTTTCTCAGGCCCATTGCGCCCCCTGCGACGATGTGCTCGTCTTTTTTGACAACAAACAGATCAGGTATCAGAAGAACGTCTCTGATCCCATCCGGAAGAAGCCCTTCACCCTCAGCTTTGCCGATACGCAACCTCATGCCATCCGCATTGAGTACACCCATCACGCCCATCTTGTCGGCGCAGGTATTTCTTTCAACTGGATGCCGCCCATCCAGGCTGAACGCGATGAAGCCACGCGCATTGCAAAGCAGGCCGATGTGGTGGTTGCCTTTGTCGGCCTCTCTCCTGCATTCGAAGGCGAGGAGATGCCGGTCCACGTCACCGGATTTAATGGCGGAGACCGCACCAGCATAGAGCTTCCTGCCGTGCAGCAGCAGCTTCTCAGATCAGTCTCTCAAACTGGCAAGCCACTCATCGTCGTGCTGATGAACGGCAGCGCGTTGGCAATGCCGTGGGTGAAGGAGCATGCGTCGGCCATTCTCGAAGCATGGTATCCGGGCGAAGAGGGCGGAAGCGCAATTGCTGATACCCTGACCGGCGAAAACAACCCTGCAGGCCGTCTTCCAATCACCTTTTATGCAGGTACGGATCAGCTTCTGCCATTCGATGATTACAGTATGGCAAATCGCACCTATCGCTACTTTCATGGAACGCCGCTCTGGGGCTTCGGCTACGGACTCAGCTACTCCAACTTTCAGTGGAACCATCTGAAACTTTCGTCCGAACACCTCAAGGCGGGCGAGCCGCTTACACTGGATGCCGATGTCGAGAACACCAGCACCCGTAAGGGAGACGCTGTCGCAGAGATTTATCTCACGCCGCATGCCTCAGCTACGTCGCCTCTGCGTTCTCTGGTTGCGTTTCAACGGACGCCGCTCCAGCCGCACGAACAGCGCCATCTCCATTTCATTATCGATCCTCGCAGTCTTAGCTTGGTCAACGCTGATGGCAAGCGCAGCATCCATCCGGGTGCATACAGCATCTTCATTGGCGGCGCTCAGCCTGCAGAAGACGTCCAAGGACTTTCGCAGAAATTTTCAATCACCGGAACGGAAAAACTTCCACGCTGATGACGCTGAAAAGACGGCGATGAGACCGCCTTGGAAGACGCTGCGCATCTCCCACTTTTCCACCGCACTGCGACGACGGGGATACTAAGTCAAAACAACAGCCTCTCCAACGTGTTGCTTGAGGCACTCACTTGAGCTACACTCACCGCAAATCCGCCCGTCAACACGGGCCGAACCGAACCAAGCAGGCCGAAATCTCCAATCGCTTTTGGCTTAGTTAAGCGGGGCGGGTCACAGGCCGAAATCTCCAATCGCTTTTGGCTTAGTTAAGCGGGGCGGGTCACCAGTGCAGTGGTCCCGCCCAGGAATGCACGGCGAGTTACACCAGTGCCCTCCGTGAATGGCTTGTCTCATGAGTCCAAGTCTGCAATCTGAAGTCTCCCCGATCAATCCTTTAGGGGCTTAGGAAGCAAAGGCCCTTAGAGTGGGTCCTTTCTGAGGAAGTTTAGCAGGACTTTATAGAGGTCCTGGTTGCGGTGGTTGAAGCGGAACTCGGTCTCTTTCAGGTGCAGGTAGAAGGTGGGGGACGCCGCAGAACCTGGCGAGCCGCCGTTTGGCCAGGCTCCAGAAGCTCTCGATGCCGTTGATGCGGTTAAGCTGGCGGGCGAACTCGTCCTCCCTGTGCTGGACACGGAAGTGCTTGTTGTAGCCGAGGTGCACCAGACCCTCATAGCCCACCCAGCCGTCGGTATGGAGCACGGAGCTGAGGCTTGCCCTGCCGCGAATCACCGCTTGCAGTGCGGCTTTGGAGGCATTGGGCACGATGGCCGTGTAGACCTTGTCGCCGCGCTTGAGCAGGCCGAAGACGATGGTCTTCCCACCTGCTCCGCGGCCGTGCTTGCCGCGCACGCGCTGTGGGCCGAAGTAGGATTCGTCGGCCTCCAGCACTCCCTCCAGCGGCGACTGCCTCTCGCACTCGGCGACGATCTTTCTGCGCATGCGTAGAAAGATCGCGTTCACGGAGCGGACCGAAAGACCGGTCATGCTGGCCGTATGTGTAGCCGTCAGATCCAGCGCAAAACACTTCACCAGACTGCGAAACTTCGCCTCGCTCAGCTTGGAAAATCGAAAATAGCGGTTCGACCGCGCCATCACTGCACTCTAACGCCATCTAACCAGCCTTTGCTTCCTAAGCCCCTTTTGTTTCTTGATTTTAGTTAATTCAAGGATCGTGACATCGCCCTTTTCAAGAGCCACCATATATCCTGTGCGCAACTCTGAACCCTTGAGACCGAACTCTTTACCAGACCCCCAGGATTTCACCACAAAATCCTCCTCGGGAAATCCAGGGATCTGCACACTCGCATGAGTCGCATCGGAGTTATTCCGGAAAAGCACGATAATCCCTTCACCCGTGTGGGCGAATCTCGCAAAGCCGTCCCATGCATTGCTGCGAGGTTGCCTCCATGAGCCAAAGAGGCCGATTCCGGTATTTGCAACCTTTTTCTCAACTCCCAGGAGTTCCTTGGATCCAATTTGTCCTCCCCAGGGCTCCCAGGTGTTGTACATCCACCGCGGAGCCTCCGTTGAAACAGGCCGAGCGATGAATCGAAGAACATATTGCGGAATGAGCCAGTGCGGATCCTGACTTGTTCCGCGGCGATAGAAAAGAAATGATGTTGCCGCAGTATCGAAACTCTTACCCGGCGCAACGACGCGCTCAAATGGAATAAGGTCAGTCAGTGTCGTACATGATTTGGATACCGGGCTGCCATTGATGCCATTTACCCAAAACTCCAACTTCAGCTCTTTTGAGGTATCCGGGGACTTCGCTCAATGCCGCGAAACCGTCCCCCGTGACAGCATTTTCCATCAAAAATGGCAACATCGTTCACCCGGCCGGTAAAAAAGAGTTCTCTTGGCTCTTCCCCGTAGCCGCCATATGCAACCCATCTTGAGGCGCGCGACATTGCGCATAGCTTCACCTCGCAAGTTGTGGTGTGGACTGACTAATCGCGTGCGGTCGTTCAAATCGGCCGGCCGAGGATCAACTCCACCGACGCGATGCAATCGGGATCTTCGGCAATCGTCGCCATACAGTAAAGGCAATCTCCGCCGCAGTCCCCACTCAGGGGGTCGTCTGGGTTGTCCAGAAGCCGCCTGCAAAGCTTGCACCGGTCCATCTTGTCCTCCGTTTAGAGAGAGGAGCCTTTGACTAATCCCTCATACGGCGCTGCCAGCCGATAGCGGCGTAATTTCTTGGAAGGGCGGCTCACGATCATGAATCCGTCCTCTACCCAGTTCTGGAGCAGCGTCGACGCGGCCCGGGGTTTGAGTCCGAACAGTTCGCCGATCTCACTGCCGGTTAGCGCACACGGTAGCCGTCGAGGTAATCGTTGATGATTTCATCGAGCATCCGGACACGGTTCTTCCGGACCTCCTTCACGTTGTTGCAGCCGACTTCGAGCTCGCGCTTGCGCTGCTCTTCGGCGCGAAGGGCTACCGTTCTCGATGTGGTTTTGGTCGAGCCTTGATGCCGCTGACCTGCGAAGCGGAAGTCATACCAATAGATTCCGCGCTTGCCCTTGGGATGGACAGCCATCGATCACTCCTGTCTCGTTGCGCCGCACGGTTGTCTCAGTGCGGAGTGGAGATTGAAGCGAGACTGAAATTCGGTCAAATTTCCAGGCTGATCAGGAGCGATGGAACGCCATCCTGCCAGGAGGTTGGAGGTATGGAGTCAATTCAGTCGAGGAGGAAACTACTGTGCTGAGTTGCTATGGGTAGGGCACCCATTGCGAAATCGCGTGGTGACAAATTTCACTACGTTTTGCAGTTTCCGCCGTTTCCGGCTCGATTTCACTCAGCTAAGTTGTTGATTTATTGGCTCCTGAGGTAGGACTCGAACCTACAACCCTTCGGTTAACAGCCGAATGCTCTGCCATTGAGCTACTCAGGAGTGTGACGGGACGCGGGAGGCTCACGCGCTGCGCTAAGACAGTTATAACAAATGCAGATGGGTGGGTCAAAGGGTCGGGTGGGTTTGGTGGGGGTCGGTTTGGACGCTGTCTGTCCGGGGGAACGGCGACCTCGTTGCGGCGTTATGATGCGTACAACCGGGTTTTTGAAAGGAGTTCCGCCATGCCACGTATCTCACGATTGACGCGCGATGAGGTTCCGCCGGAGGCCATAACCATCTATGACCGCTACCTGCGCGATCGGGGAAATGTGCCTAATATGTTTCGCACCATGGCGCACAGGCCGGAGATATTCGAGACCATCATCGCCCACATGGAAGCCGTGCTGAATACAGGCACGCTGCCCAAGGCGCTGAAGGAACTGGTTATCGTCAGGACTTCGCAACTGAACCGGACGCCCTATTGCCTGGCCTCGCACACGAAGATCTGCCGCAATCTGGGTTGGACGGACGGACAACTCGATGCCCTGAGGGACGCAGCCGGAAGCAGCGAGTTCACCGACCGCGAGAAGGTGGCAATCCACCTGGCCGAGGTGATGACGCTCGACGCGCACTCCTACACCGAGGCGGAGTTTCGTCGGCTGCGCAGCTTCTTCAGCGAAGGCGAGGTGGTCGAACTGATGGCCGCCATCGGGCTGTTCAACTACTTCAACCGCTTCAACGATCTGCTGGAGATGGATCCGACGCCGCCAGCCTCTGCGGAGGAACTGGCGAAGGCCGGGGTCGTCCCGGCGGCGGTTTAGCAGAGATTGTAACTGCTTAGGGATAGAGTAGTACGGCGATGTTGTATGCCGTGAATGCGGTCTTGCGCGAGTCGGCACACGCCCCAACTACGGCCTGGTGATATTTACCCGAGCCGAGACGGGTCTTGAGCTGCACGGGCAGGTCGGTCAGCGTGGACGCAGTGTAGCGCATGATGTACTGCGGCCTCCGCGTGCCGACATAGCCGGTAGACATGGCGCAGGTGATGCGCGCGGTGGCGGATGTGTCAGCCACGGGCATCCCGGCTTTGACAAGCGTTTGGGCGACCGCGCTCTCCTGCTGATCGAGCGAGAGGGTCTGCACTGTGCTGGCGAAGTCCTCGACTGCGTAGAGTTCTCCGTCGCGCTCGACAACCGCGATGCCGATTGCATTCACCTCAGGGTCGAGCAGGTTCGCGCGGTGCGGAGGCGAGTTCATCCAAAGGTTGTGGATGATGACGGAGGTCGGAGCTTCGCCGACGTTTTCGGCGATCAGGCTGAAGTGCGCCCCGGCGTTCGCGCCGCGATCCTCCAGGTCAGGCTCATTGGGAAACTGGTGCGAGATGTCATCGTGCTCGGCCATCTGCTCGGCATGAAAGGCGGACGCCTCGGACAAAGCCGCGTCGAGGTGGAGCGCGGGAAGGCCCTGAGCAGCACGCTCCTGATTGGCGGCGGTAAGCAGATACTGCTCCGCGACAGTCAGATCGACTTCAGACGCGCCCTGCGCATGAAGTGCCGGAGCCGCCGCAAAGAGAAGCCCGGCCACGGCAAGCACGGCGCATAGAGGTTTCAGCGGAATGCGGCTTGAGGAGGCGGTTCGCATTGCCGTGATTTTAGGTTGAGGGTATGGGGTTGGTAGATACCACTTTCGTGTAAGCACAGACCGGAGGCCTCTGCTTCTCTATCGGCTTGAACTGGCCGGAGATTATTTGCCGCTGCGCTGGCCCCTGAACTGGCTCCTGACGGGCTGCCAGGTGAGACGGATTCCCCGCTCCAGGCTGGTCGTATGGCGCCAGCCCAATTGATGCAAGCGGCTTACATCCATCAGCTTACGGGGAGTACCGTCGGGCTTCGAGGCATCAAAGACAAGCCTCCCTTTGAAGCCTAGAATCCGCGCCACCGTTTCAGCCAGTTCGCGGATGGTTACATCTTCGCCGGTGCCAATATTGATGAGCGGAGGAACGTCCTCGGCGAGCATCGAATTGTAGCGTGCCTCGTCGAGGTTGAGGAGGAAGACGCAGGCCCGCGCTAGGTCGTCCGAATAAAGCAACTCGCGGCGCGGAGTGCCCGTGCCCCACACGGTCACTGTGTCCGCGCCCGAGGCAAGGGCTTCGGCGGTCTTGCGAATCAGTGCCGGCAGAACATGCGAGTTCGCCAGGTCGAAGTTGTCGTTGGGGCCATAGAGGTTGGTAGGCATGGCTGCGAGATACTTCGTTCCGTACTGCCGGTTATAACTCCAGCACATCTCGATGCCGGCAATCTTTGCGATGGCGTAGGGGCGGTTGGTAGGTTCGAGCGGCCCAGTCAATAGGGCAGACTCAGGCATAGGCTGAGGAGCCAGTTTTGGATAAATGCAGGACGAGCCAAGAAAGAGAAGGCGCTCCACCCGATTGAGCCTGCTCGCTTCAATCACGTTGGTCTGAAGGATGAGGTTTTCGCGGATGAAGTCCGCTGGGTAAGTGTTGTTGGCGAGGATGCCCCCAACCTTGGCCGCGGCCAGCACAACATACTCCGGCTTCTCGTTTGCAAAAAATCGATTGACCTTAACGGTGTCGAGCAGGTCGAGCTCCTGCCGCGTGCGGGTAAGGCAGTTCGTGTACCCCTGGCGTACAAGCTCGCGGTGGACAGCCGAGCCTACGAGTCCTCGATGGCCGGCGATGTAGATGCGTGAGTCGGGTTTCATGTGCATTTTGTCGACTTATACAGTAATCACGATTCGCGCACATTATAGGCATCAAATCCGTGCCGCCGGACGAGCGCGTCACGCTGGGCCGCCTTGTAGTCGGCCTCGACCATCTCGCGCACAAGCTCGTCGAAGGATGTGCGTGGCGTCCAGCCTAATTCACGTTTTGCCTTGCCCGGATCGCCGAGCAGAGTCTCGACCTCGGTGGGGCGGAAGTAGCGCGGATCGACTGCAACGACAGTATTGCCCTGGCTGTCGATGGCCTTCTCGTCGATGCCGCTTCCCTGCCAGGTCAGGTCCAGTTCCAGAAGCTTCGCGCAGCGGTCGATGAACTCGCGGACCGAGTGCTGCTCGCCGGTGGCGATGACGTAGTCCTGCGGCTTCGCCTGCTGCAGCATGAGCCACTGCATCTCGATATAGTCGCGAGCGTGTCCCCAGTCGCGGAGCGCGTCGAGGTTGCCCATGAATAGCTGCTGTTGCAGCCCGGCCTTGATGCGCGCCAGTCCGCGCGTGATCTTGCGCGTGACGAAGGTCTCGCCGCGCACAGGCGACTCATGGTTGAAGAGGATGCCGTTGCAGGCGTAGATGCCATAAGCCTCGCGGTAATTGACGCATATCCAGTAGGCATAGAGCTTGGCGACGGCATAGGGACTGCGCGGGTAGAAGGGAGTAGTCTCGCGCTGCGGCGTCTCCTGCACCAACCCATAAAGCTCGCTGGTGGATGCCTGATAGAACTTCGTCTTCTTTTCGAGACCGAGGATGCGAATGGCTTCAAGCAACCGCAGCGGGCCGATGGCGTCGGCGTCGGCGGTGTACTCAGGCTGCTCGAAGGAGACCTGGACGTGCGACTGCGCGCCGAGATTGTAAATCTCGTCGGGCTGCACCTTCTGGACGATGTGGATCAGCGAGGACGAGTCTGTGAGGTCGCCGTAGTGGAGAAAGAAGTGCGGCGAAGGATTGTGCGGATCCTCGTAGATGTGGTCGATGCGCGCGGTATTGAACAGCGATGAGCGGCGCTTAATGCCGTGGACTTCATAGCCTTTGGCGAGGAGAAACTCGGCAAGGTATGCCCCGTCCTGGCCGGTGACTCCCGTGATGAGGGCTTTCTTCAAACTTTGGTTCTCCTTTGGGCTTCAGTTTACTTGATGAGCCAGAAGGAGCGGCTCAAACCTTGCGCACCGGGCCGGCATATCTGGCAACCTGAATGTCCGAGGTGAGCAGCGGAATGCCCTCGACCGTGGCCTGAGCGATGAGAAGACGATCGAATGGATCTTTGTGAATAGTCGGCAGCGTGTCGATGCTGGCCGCGTGCGCTCCTGTGAGTGGCAACTCAATGTAATCCTGATCGAGCAGGGCGCGACGAAACACGCGCGGCTCTACCTGAAAGTCTTTTCGGCCGAGGCCATACTTGATGGCGATCTCCCAGATGCTGACCGGACTGAAGAGCAATTCGTTTTCGGAGTCTTCGATCAACGCGCGGGCGTTCCTTGACAGGCGGTGAGGTTCTGCCGCAGCCCAGAGCAGGATATGAGTGTCGAGAAGAAACTTCACAGGTCGCCGCCAAACATCGCTTCGATCTGCTTGCGGCCCATCCGGTCGAAGTCAGCGGGAACTTTGAACTGCCCCTTCATCAAACCCAGCCTGCGCTTGGTTCTGGGCGCCGAAACAGCAGTCACTTTGACGAGGGGCTTACCAGCCTTCGCGATAATAAACGAATCGCCCTTGACGGCCTGATCTACAAGCTTCGACAAATACGTTTTTGCTTCGTGAATATTAATGGTTTGCATGGGCGCACCGATCCACTTAATAGACTAAGTCCACCTGGTTTAGTCTATCTGATCTCCCGTCAGAGTTCAACAATAAAGCAACGGCGGTGTCAGCTCACGGTCAAGTGGAGAATTTCGGCCGCGACTTCTTCTCCCACATCGATCAGCGCAATGCTGACGGGCAGATCGAACCGGCGCGGGCCTGCACTGCCGGGGTTCAGGTAGAAAATGCCGTTGCGCTCCTCGATCGACGGTCGATGCGAGTGGCCGCTGACAACCACCGCCACGCCCGCAACCACAGGATTGATATCGAGGTCCTTCACCGAGTGGACGAGGTAGAAGATCTTCCCGTTCAGCTCGACGAAGTCGGTCGCGGGCAGCTCTGCACAAGCGCCCCAGGCGTCGATGTTGCCGCGAATCGCGGTGATGGGTGCAATCGCGCGAAGCCGGTCGAGGATGGCGAAGTCCCCGACATCTCCGGCGTGGAGGATGTGCTCGACCTCCTTGAGCGCGGCGAGCGCCTCGGGACGCAGCAGGCCGTGCGTGTCGGAGATGACGCCGACCTTCACGGCTACAGTCCCGCCGTCAGACGGGTGCGTGGGTCCATGTAATCGCGCAACGCGTCGCCGATGAAGTTGAAGCTGAGCACGGTGAGCATCACCGCTATCGCCGGAAAGAAGACCAGATGCGGCGAGTCGAACAGGTGCGAGCGTGCGTCGTTCAGCATCGACCCCCAGCTCGCCGCCGGCGGAGGAACGCCGAGGCCGAGAAAGCTGAGCGTCGCCTCCGCCAGCACCGCTCCCGCCATCCCGATGGCCCCCTGCACGATGAGCGGCTGAAGCGTGTTGGGCAGGATATGGCGCACCATGATGCGCCAGTCGGTCGCCCCCAGTGCGCGAGCAGCTTCGACAAACTCGCGCTCCTTGACTGCCATCACCTGCGCGCGGACCAGGCGCGCATAGCCGACCCATCCGGAGATGGCCAGCGCGAGGATGACGTTGACCAGGCCCGGCCCCATGAAGGCCACAAACGCAATCGCCAGCAAAATCCCTGGCAGCGACATGAAGGCGTTGGTGACGTAGATGTTCATCACCGTATCGAGCCAGCCGCCGTAAAAGCCGGAGAGACCGCCGGCGACGATCCCGATGGCCAGCGAGATGCCGACGACCGAGACCGAGACGATCAGCGAGATGCGCGCGCCATAAAGTGTGCGCGAGAGAATGTCGCGGCCAAGCTCGTCGGTACCAAACCAGTGCGCGGCGCTCGGAGACATCAAGCGGCCCGGGAGATCGAGCTGCGCGGGATCATACGGCGCAAGCCACGGCGCGAAGACGGCGCAGATAACGAAGACCACCAGCAGCACCAGGCCAAGCGCGGCCAGCGGCTGACGGCCTGCGCGGTGAAGCAAACTGGGTTTGATTAGAATCGCGTCG
>Ga0207667_10004356_pt1 | contig 17338 bp, 12 predicted proteins | sample KBSCornC52_FD_184301 | JGI IMG/M metagenome (GOLD analysis project Ga0207667, IMG submission 184301) | Corn rhizosphere microbial communities from Kellogg Biological Station, Michigan, USA - KBS Corn C5-2 (SPAdes) (version 2) | ecosystem: Host-associated > Plants > Roots > Rhizosphere > Soil ...
CGGACATGGGGCACCCGGATTCTAGTCTTTACGGGACAGGGCAGGGATTGGTTCCAGAAAACAGGGAACAGGAAACTTGGCGGTGACAAAGGCGAAATACAGATTCTCTCCACTGCGGCGGAAAAAGCGCCGCCTCCGGTCGGATGACGTGCTGGAGGCGGGGAGGAGAAGCGGTAAGGCAGAGGCAAAATGGAGGTTCGATTTTGCTGTACTTTTGGACCCGCTAAGGGCAAAATGAATTTCCACTACAAACGAAGTAACCGCTGACGTTGAACGCTGAGACTGCATTTTTGGAGGAGGAGCTATGACGTACAAAAAGCTGCTGGTGTTCTGTGTAAGTGTGCTTGTGTTCAGTGCGCTGGCGCTGGCGCAGGGTACGACGAGCCGCATCTCCGGGGTGGTGACGGACTCGACGGGGGCGGTGGTTGCAAACGCCACGGTGACGGCAATCAATGAAGGCACGGGCGCGGTCTATACGACGAAGACCTCAAGCACGGGCACGTATGCATTCGATCTGTTGCAGGTGGGGAAGTACACGATCAAGACGGAGGCCGCCGGGTTCAAGCAGTTTGTCTCGACGGGGAACGTGCTGGCGATTGGCGTTCCGACGAGCGTGGACCCGAAGCTGCAGGTGGGCGGCAGCACGGAGACGGTACAGGTGGAGGGCGGCTACGACCTGGTGCAGACGGAGTCCTCGGGGAACTTCGGCGGGCAGATTGACAGCATCACGCTGACGCAGTTGCCGATTGTAGGCACGCGCGGGCGCAACCCGCTGAACTTCGTTACGTTTATTCCTGGAGTGGTGAACAACGGCGGGAATGCGGCGGGCGGAGGCATCAGCGTGAACGGCTCGCGCGACCGGGCGTGGAACTATGTGATGGACGGTATCGACGCGAATGAGAGTTCGTCGGGCGGGTCGAACACGTCGCCTCCGCACCAGAACCCGGACATGCTGTCGGAGTTTCGCGTGATTACGTCGGCGCCGACGGCGGAGTATGGGCGCAACTCCGGCGCGCAGGTGGTGATGGTGACGAAGTCGGGGACAAACCAGTGGCATGGGACCCTATTCTGGTTTTATCAGTCGCCGTTCTTACGGGCGAATTCGCCGGAGAACAAGGCGCTCAATCCGCCGAAGGGCCGGTCGCAGTTTGTGCAGAACATCCCCGGTGGGTCGCTGGGCGGGCCGATCTGGCGGGACAAGGCGTTCTTCTTCGTGAATGTGGAACTGCTTCACGCGCTGAGCAGTTCTCTGGTGACGCGGACGGTGTACACGCAGGAGGCGCGGCAGGGGTTGTTCCGGTACGTATCGAGCGGAAAGAATCAGCCGACGGGCACATCGAGCCCCTCGGTGGATGGTAGCGGCAAACCGATTGTGCCGTTCAATACGTATGACATCGTTGCGAACGATCCGTTCCATACGGGGCTGGACCCGGCGACGAAGAGTTTTCTGGGCCAGGCTCCGCTGCCGAACAACTTTGCCAGTGGAGACGGCTTGAATTACGCCGGGTACTCGTTTGTCGCTCCCTCGACGGATAAACAGGTGGATCTGACGTTCAAAGTGGACTACAAGTTCAGCGAAAAGAACGCGGCGTATGTGCGCTGGACATCGGGCCATCAGAACTCCTATGCGGACATCGTCAACGGAGGCCAGCAGACGTTTCCCGGCGGACCTGCGGTAGTGAACACGTTCCGCCAGCCGCGCAACGTCGCCATCAATGATCGATGGAACCCGACGCTGAATCTGGTGAATGAGTTTGTCGTTGGGATGAACCGCTTCGGCTACCGGTTTGAGAACCCGGCGATTGCGACGAACGAGAAGACGCCGTTCAACCCGAACCTGGTGACCAGGACACTGAACGGCTATCTGGGGAACAACCGGTTTCTGACTACGTTTCAGTTGGTCGATAACGTGACGTTGGTGCACGGAGCGCACATCTTCAAGGGTGGCGTGAATCTGCGCTATGGGCGCGAGATCGATGAGCGCGGCTCGATTGGGGTTCTGAATGCGATTCCGCAGGTGACGTTCTCGACGTCGTCGAATCCGGTGAATACGACGGCGTACAAGACGCCTTCGTCGGGGATCAATACGAGCAACGATCAGCCCAACCTGTATAGCGCGATCAACGATCTGCTGGGGCGCGTAGGGCAGTTGCAGGCAGGGTATGTCGCTCAGCCGGACCTTTCGGCGTTCAAGCCGGCGGGAACGATTAACAATATGGACCATCGCTGGCCGGAGTATGACTTCTACGTGCAGGACACCTGGCATGCGCTGCCCAGTCTGGTGATCGACTATGGACTGCGACTGGATGCGCGGCTGGCCCCGGACCTGCATAGCTTTCCGGGTCTGGTGCCGAACCAGTCGGTCATCTATGGGACGCATTTGACCGGGCCGCTGGCGTTTGTGCATGGGCCGTTTATGAAGAACCGGTGGACGAACTTCGGGCCGTCGATCGGATTTGCGTGGGACCCGCGGAACGATGGCAAGACCTCGGTGCGGGGCAACTTCCGCATTGCGTATGACCGCATCAACTCGTTCTCGTTCTCGTCGTCGATCTTTCAGGGGATGCCTGGGCTGACGTACCAGATCACTGACTCGACCTCGGGGCAGGACAATTTCACTGGCACACCGGTCGAGGGTCTTCGCGCGGCGCACTGGGCGCCTCCCGCGCCTGCGGCGACTCCGCTGGCGTTGACGACGCCGCCGACGTACAGCGCGAACTCGCTGACGGTCTCAGACCCGCATATGCAGACGCCCACGGTGACGATGTGGGGATTGAGTATTCAGCACGAGCTGGTGAAGAACACCGTGTTCACGATGACCTATATCGGCAACCATGGGACGCATCTGTATGGCGGGTACGACTCGAACCAGTCGGAGATTGTTTCGAACGGGTTCCTGCAGGCGTTCCAGCAGGTGCAGGCGGGGCAGGACAGCCCGCTGATGACGCAGATCATCTCGTCGGACACGCGGAGGAAGGCGGGCGAGACGGGGACTGCGTTCATCAAGCGAAACTATGCCTCAAATCTTTCTTTGAACAACGTTGCGGGGCTGGCGAACTCGCTGGCGACGCGGCTGCAGAATGCAACGACGGCGAATCCGAATGGAGTGCCGCTGGTGGTCTCTTCAGGGCTGCCTGCGACGTTCTTCAAGCCGTACTCGCAATATCTGGGAGCGTTCTTTGTACTGCAGACGCGGGACTACTCGAACTACAACGGCTTGCAGTTGCAGCTTGAGAAGCGTTTTTCGGGCGGATTTTTGACGACGGTGAACTACACATACTCGAAGACGCTCGATACGAGGTCGTTCGACCCGACGTTTACGCAGGTGGCGACGGGGTCTTCGCAGTCGGCGGCGGGTACGCCGTTCGACTACCGGAACCCGCGGCTGAACTATGCGGCGGCGGACTTCGACAATACGCATGTGATCAATGGGTATTTTGTATATGACCTGCCGTTTGGGCATGGGCGGCGGTTCGGGTCGCAGTGGAACCGCGCCGTGGATGCGCTGGTTGGCGGATGGGAGGTTTCGGGCGACGGACTGTGGCAGTCGGGCAGGCCGCTGACGCTCTACTCAGGGTCAAATACGTTCTCGGGCAGCGTGCAGACGCCGGCCTCGTGCAGCGGCAACTGCAATGCGCATATGGGGAAGGTCCATGCGGAGGGTTCGCAGACCTACTTCCTGACTGCGGCGCAGCGGGCGCAGTTCTTTACGCCTGCGGCCGGGCAGTTCTCGAATATCGGGCGCAATTGGCTGCGGCAAAATGCAGTGTGGAATACGGACGCGAACCTGTCGAAGTCGTTCCGGGTGTGGAACGAGCAGACGCTGCAACTGCGGCTTGAGGTGCAGAACGTGCTGAACAATGTGACGTATGACACGACGGGGTCGCAGTCGATCCAATCGTCGGTGTTTACGCGGTTGAATGCGGCGTCCGATGGCGTGGTCAACAGCAGCCCGCGGCGGGCGCAGCTTGCGGCGAAGTATGTGTTTTAGGGGTGGCCTGTTGAGCGAAGAGCAGGTCCTCCCGCCTACAGCGGAAGGATGACAACTGTCGGGGTTAGCGGTGTTTGGCGGCGTGAAGAAAGCGGATTCCTCCGCTTCGCTGCGGAATAGAAATGCAACGAGAGCGAGGATGACAAGGGGGACGCCAGTAACCGGTCAGTCTTTGCGGGAAAGTGTGGCGATCAACCTGGTCACGGCGCCGGAGTCGATGGTCTTTGCGGCGAGAGTTACTCCAGTTAGCAGGGTTGGTGTAAGGTCGGCGGCGACCAGGACGGCGGCGGCGTTGAGCAGGACGATGTCTCGACGGGGGCCGGGTTCGCCGGAGAAGATGGCGGTGAGGATTTGGGCGTTCGTCTGGGCGTTGCCACCGGCGAGGGCTTCGAGCGGGGCGCGGGTGAGGCCGGCGTCCTCGGGCGTGATGGTGCTAAGGGTGACGACACCGTTATGAACTTCGGCGAGACGGGTAGGGCCGGAGATGGATATCTCATCGAGGCCTTTGGTTGTGCCGTCCGGATACTCGGCGGTTCCGTGAACGACGAAGGCGTGGCGAGTGTTGAGCAGCGCCATTGCTTCGGCTACGAGCTGGACGGCGTGCGGAGCGTAGACGCCCATGACCTGCGCGGAGGCCCCTGCGGGGTTGGTGAGCGGGCCGAGCAGGTTGAAGACGGTGCGCACGCCGAGGGCCTTGCGGACGGGCATCACGGCCTTCATGGCGGGATGGAGGCTGGCGGCGTGGAGGAACGCGAAGCGATGGGCGCGGAGCGCGGCGGTGGCTTCGGCTGGTGTGTGGCCGACGGGGATCCCGAGGGCTTCGAGCACGTCAGCTGAGCCGCAGATGGAGGTGATGGCGCGGTTGCCGTGCTTGGCGACCATGATTTTCGCCCCGGCGGTGGTTGCTCCGGCGGCTGCGGCGACGAGGGCGGCGGCGGTGGAGATGTTGAAGGTGCGGCTGTGGTCGCCGCCCGTGCCGCAGGTATCGACGAGCTGGAGGCGCTCCGTTTCGCTGAGGGGGATGGGAGTGACGGTGGCGCGCATCACGTCCACGAAACCGGCGAGCTCGGCGGGGGTTTCGCCGCGGGCGGCGAGCGCTCCGAGCAGGGCAGCGATTTCGATGTTGGTGAGTTCGGCGGCGAGGATACTCTGCATGAGCGAGCGTGCCTCTTCGCGGGTGAGCGTGGCGCGGCCTTCGATGATCTGCTTGAGATGCGGCTGGAGAGGCATTGCTTTAAGGGTAGCAGGTAGGTTGCGCTCAGGACGGGGACTTTTTATCGGCTTTCCAGGAGGGGTATTGGCGCTACCAGCAAAATGCGGGGTTCTTCCCCGTACGCCGCGCTCAGGGTCAGAATGACAAATTGAAAAAGTCACAGGTATCAGGGAAAGATGCGGCGTTTCGAGATGGCGGTGAACCAGAGCGCCCGGCCGCAGTCGCTTGCGTAGACGAGGGTCTTTGCGTCGGCTGTCCACGTGGGTTCGATGTCATTGCAGGCTGCTTGGGTGAGTCTTTGCGATTTGCCGTCGTCCAGGTTGCGGAGCCAGAGGTTCCAGTTTCCGTGTTGGAATTGGCTGTATGCGAGCCAGTGGCCGTCGAGAGAGACGGCGGGGTATCGGGCATCGTTGATGTTGAGCGGATGGATGTTTCCTACCTGGTCCGTGATGAACAGGCCCGGCTGCCCGCCGGATTCGGCAGAGAAGATGAGGTTTCCTGCTGGCTGGAAGGACATCTCAAATACGTTGAACTGCAGGGGCGTGAGGGGTTTGTCTGCTTCGGTTGGTTGATTCAGGCTGCGCAGCCAGATGCGGGCTCGGCCGCGGTCCTCGCGGAGGAAGGCCAGCCATTTGCCGTCGGGCGAGGCGGCTGGCGACTCGGCTTGCTGGATACTGTTTTGCCCTTCGCGCGTGGAGAGGATGGCTGAGTTCTCTCCAGTGTGCTCCAGCCAGAGGCTTCCGTTGGCGGCGGCGAGCGAGAGATAGTCGTCGTGCGATGTGCTGCTGAGTCGAACATCGCTGGTGTAGCTGACCGCGGAACGGTAGCCGTCGCCCGACATGGCGATGAAGTGGACGGAGTCTGCCTGAGCGGCTGGGCTGGATGCCATGAGAACCTGATTCGGTATGGAGACCCTGTATTGATAGCCGGCATAGAGTCCACGCTGATGGCGGAGACCTGCTGCGATATTGAATGCAAGAACGAGCGCGAGCGCGAGTGCCCACAAGGTTCTGGCGCGGCGGTCACGGGTTGCGTGTTCACGCTGCTGGCCGAGTAGAAAAGCATAGGCGATCGCGCAGAGCAGGATGGTTGCGCACAGCCGTGGCATCTGCAGCAGGGCAAGCCAGCCGCCGGGTGCATGATTCGTTCCTGAGAGAAGTCCTGTCGCCGCATAGAGAACCAGCAGGATCGCGGTCCAAAGGCCGTGTTTCTTTTGCGGAAGCGCAGCCAGGAGCAGGCACGCGGGAAGGATGAGGATGGTGAAGAGGTAGGATGCGGGCGATGTAGAGATCGCCAGACTGGCCAGGATGATAGCTGCCCACTCAAGATGGAGCTGTCGCGGGCGGATGTCATTGGGGACTGCCAGCAATAGGGCAGGTGCGAGGATTGCCATTTGCAGCAGCGGATGAAGGATGGCGAAGAGCGCAGGAGCGTTGAGAGCGGGATGGGGATTCGACAGTGGCTCGTAGATGAAGAGGTGGTGCAGAAGCGATGCGATAGAACCCAGCTTGAGATTGTAAGGATCGAGCGCTTCGCCTCGGAGCGTCGCGGGCAGCACCTCGAAGAGATAGACACGGTTCAGGCTCCAGCCAAAGACGAGCAGCGAGACGGCGCCGCTGAACAACGATCCGGCTACACCGCCCAGGAAGGCCCTCTGGTCTTTTTTACGGAGGAAGTAGAAGAGAAAGATAACCGGGAAGACCTTCAGTCCGACAGCCAGCCCAATAGCGACGCCGCTTCGGAAGCGTTTCGCACGGATGTAAAGCCAATAGGAGAGGGTCAGGAGAAAGAGCAATAAGACGTAATACTGCCCGTAGGTGAAATTTATCCGGAGTGGACCGCTCAACGCCGCCACCAGGGCGAGCCGGCGCCAGGGAAGCTGCGTGATTGCTCGCAGAAGGTATAGGGCGGCCAGAAGCAGGCCGAGGTTGATGACGATCCAGCAATGCTTGGCCGTCAGTGGGGGCAGCGATGTGAGCGGATAGACGGCGAGCGTTGAGAATGGCGTGATGGGGACCATGCCAACGACACGCTGGTCGATGTTGCGATGGTCCTTCTGTCGTTCGATCCATCTCCACTCGTAGATGCGCGAGGTGTCATAGTGCTCGCGCACGAGGCGGGCGGTGAGGTAGTAGTTGGGGAAGTCGGTGTTCAGCGTTCGCCAGGCGTCGGGCAGGGTGCGGAAGCCGAACTGCGCAGCGAGGAAGACGATCAGGGCCCACTCGGCGATGCGGAGCCAGCGGCGCTGCTCGGCGTGATGGTTGGCTCTGGCGGTCTCTAAACTCTCCAAAGTAGTGGCCTCTCCGGGATAAGCGGGCCGATTCGTGCGGCTCAAGACTAGCCGCGATGGGTTGGGAGACGCAAGGAGAAAGGCAATCCGTGCAGCCGTCCTCGGCATTGCTATAGAAGGCAAGACGCGCCGGAACCATCTCCGGCGCGTCGCCCTGTGTGAGGTGACAGGACCGCGGGGCGGATGGGCGGTATAGATTCCTTAGCGGATGAAAGTCTCTCACGATAAGCGATAACCGCACGATTGTGCGGGATTTCATTGCGGGTGGCTGTTTTTGTTCGCTACACTTCTTGGGCAGCAGTTTTCCGAAAAGATTATCCCCTATGAAAATTCACGAGTATCAGGCTAAAGAGATTCTGCGGAAGTATGGTGTGCCGGTTCCGGGCGGCGAGATGGTTTCGACGCTGGAAGAGGCCGACAGGGCCGCCAAAGACCTTTTCGACGAAGGCAATAAGGTGGTGGTGGTGAAGGCGCAGATCCATGCCGGCGGGCGCGGCAAAGGCGGTGGCGTGAAGGTGACGAAGTCGCTGGCCGATGCACAGGCCGCGGCGAAGGCGATCCTGGGGATGCAACTGGTGACGCATCAGACCGGGCCGCGGGGCCAGAAGGTGCAGCGGCTGCTGATTGAAGAAGGGTCGGCGATTGACCGCGAGCTTTACCTGGGCATTGTGCTGGACCGCGCTGCGGCGAAGCTGGTGTTTATGGCCTCGCAGGCGGGCGGCATGGAAATTGAAGAGGTCGCCCATGCGACTCCGGAGAAGATTTACAAGGAGTACATCGACCCGGCGGTGGGGTTGCAGCCTTACCAGGCGCGAAAGCTGGCGTTCAAGCTGGGGTTGAAGCCGACGCAGGTGAATGACGCGGTGAAGTTCATGATGGGGCTGTATCGCGCGTTTGTCGAGACGGACTCGACGCTGATGGAGATCAATCCGTTCATCACGACGATGGACGATAAGCTGCTGGCGCTCGATTGCAAGATCAATTTTGACGACAATGCGATGTTCCGGCATAAGGACCTGAAGGAGCTGAGAGACCTCTCGGAGGAGGACCCGCTGGAGGTGGAGGCGTCGAAGTTTGCGCTGAACTACATCAAGCTGGATGGGTCGATTGCCTGCATGGTGAACGGGGCCGGGCTGGCGATGGCGACGATGGACATCATCCAGTACGCAGGGGGCGCGGCGGCGAACTTTCTGGATGTGGGCGGCGGCGCGAACCAGGAGCAGATTGAGAATGCGTTCGGGATTCTGCTGAGCGATCCGCATGTGAAGGCGATCTTCATCAATATTTTTGGCGGGATTTTGCGGGTGGATGTGCTGGCGACGGCTGTGGTCGCGGCGGCGAAGAAGTTGAGTGTGAAGCTGCCGATTATTTTGCGACTGGAAGGGACCAATGTTGAGGAAGGCCGAAAGATTCTTGCGGAGTCGGGACTGAAGTTTTCAGTGGGCAGCACGATGAAGGAAGCTGCGGATATGGCCGTGGCCTCGGCAAGGGGTTAGAACGGCTGCCCCGGGGGCTAAAGCCCCACGTGTTTTGCAATGCGGAGAAAACCGAGGCTAAAGCCTCGGGCTACCTAGAAGCGATGGCAGGTTGAGGAGATCGTATGGCGGTACTGGTTGACAAGAATACGCGGCTGATTGTGCAGGGCATTACCGGGCGCGAGGGGACGTTTCACGCGAAGGGTTGCGCGGAGTATGGGACGAAGGTCGTTGGCGGCGTGACGCCGGGTAAGGGCGGGACGACGCATGAGGGCTGGCCGGTCTTCAATACCGTCGAAGAGGCGGTGAAGGAGACGGGCGCGAATGTGAGCGTGATCTTTGTGCCTCCGCCGTTTGCTGCCGATGGCATTCAGGAGGCCGTTGCCGCCGAAGTGCCTCTGGTGATCTGCATCACCGAGGGGATTCCCGTGCTGGATATGGTGAAGACCTGGGAGGTCGTCAAGGGTTCGAAGTCGCGGCTGATCGGACCGAACTGCCCTGGAGTGATCTCGCCGGGCAAGGCGAAGGTCGGCATCATGCCGGGACGGATCCACAAGGAAGGCAATGTGGGGATCGTGTCAAAGTCGGGAACGCTGACCTATGAGGCGGTGTACCAGTTGACGACGCGCGGCATTGGGCAGTCCACGGCGATTGGCATTGGCGGCGACCCGATTATCGGGACGACGCATATCGACGCGCTACGGCTGTTGAATGACGATCCGGAGACGGAGGCGATCATCATGATCGGCGAGATCGGCGGCTCTGCGGAAGAGGCGGCGGCGAAGTTCATCAAGGAGAACGTGAAGAAGCCTGTGGTTGGCTTCATCGCCGGGCAGACTGCGCCTCCGGGACGCCGGATGGGCCATGCCGGTGCGATCATCTCGGGCGGTGAAGGAACGGCTGCCGAGAAGATGAAGGCGATGGCGGAGGCCGGCATCACGGTCGTGAAGTCGCCGGCGGAGATTGGCGAGGCGATGGCCCGGGTGCTGGGCAAGGTGTAGGTGAAGTCTTGAAGGGTGTGCCTTCGGAGAAAACCGCAGGTCCTTCGACTCCGCCGCGCTCCGCTCAGGATGACAATCTAAATTTATGTGCGGGAGTCAGCGGCGCTGGGCACGGTAGAAGAAGCCGGCGACGAGGAAGACCATGGCCACGCAGAAGGCGAGGCGCGCGTGGAGCGGGTCGTGGAAGCGAAGGCTGATGAAGCCGTCCACCATCCATGCTGCGCAGCCCGCGAACCATATCCACAGAGTCTTCCGCATTAGCCTGCCTGCACTACGATAGAACGGCTCCTGCTGAAGTGGAAAGGCCACTAAAGGGTCATTGTTCTACACTAGTAGAAGAGATTCATACAGGGAGAGTTACGTTGTCACAACGCACATTCAGCATTATTAAACCGGACGCGGTCAGGAAGGGCCACGCCGGAGCTATCCTGGCCGAGATTGAAAAGGCAGGGTTTAGGATTGTTTCCATCAAGAGGGCTTCCATCTCGAAGGCGCAGGCTGAGGGGTTCTATTACGTTCATGCGGCGCGTCCGTTTTTCGGCGAGTTGACGGAGTTCATGTCGAGCGGGCCGATTTTTCCGATGGTGCTTGAAAAGGACAACGCCATCGCCGATCTGCGGAGGTTGATGGGCGCAACCAACCCTGCGCAGGCCGACGAAGGGACGATTCGCAAGAAGTATGCGGCGTCGATTGGCGAGAACGCGATCCATGGCTCGGACGGTGAGGAGACGGCGGAGTTCGAGATCGGGTACTTCTTTGCGGGTTACGAGCTGAAGTAGTTCTTCGTAGAAAAAAAGCTGGGGCGGGATGGCAGTTGGCTCGTCAGGGACAATGTGCTGTCCGCTCCGCGAAATTGAGTTACAAATACCTGTATCTGTCGGTCTGGACAAAAGCAGGGTGGATTCTGAATCCAATCAGGTCCGCCGCTGCGCTGCGGGATGACAATCAAAAACAAGCAACGGCAAAGGCTGCTTGTTGGGCCGAATGAAAATGCAAAAAAACTACACGCAGGTCAATGGGTACGGCAGGAGTTTTTTGCTCCTGCCTCGTAGTCGTTTGAGGCTGACTTATTTTGTGAAGAGCTTGAGGTCGATGGCGTCTCCCATAAGCTTGTAGCCGGAGTCGCCGGGGTGGAGGTGGTCGGCGGAGCCTGCTGACTCAGAGAAGGTCTGCGGGTTAGTTGCGTCGCGCGTGGCCTGGTCGAAGTCAATGAAGCCGTCGAGCTGGTTGGTGGTGCGAATCCACTGGTTGACGGCTTCGCGGACCTTCTCGCCTGCCGGAGACGCATAACCTGCTCCCATGTATGGCGTGAGCGTTGCGCCGTAGACTTTGATGCCGTGCGTGTGAGCGCGAGTGGCAAGCTGGCTGAGACCAGCGATCAGGTCGTCTGCGGTGACGATGTCGTCCGGATTCTTGAGAGTGTAGGCATGGCCGATGTCGTTGATGCTCTCAAGAATGATGAGGTATTTGACGCCGGCCTGAGCGAGCACGTCGCGGTCGAAGCGCGCGAGGGCGCTGGGGCCGGTGCGGTCGTGCAGGACGCGGTTGCCGCCGATGCCTTCGTTGAGGACGCCGAGCTGAGCGGTCTTCTTATTGGCTTGCAGGCGCTGGGCGAGCACGTCGGGCCAGCGAGCGTTGGCGTCGCGCGTGCTGTGGGCGCCGTCGGTGATGCTGTCGCCGAAGGCCACGATGGCGGCGCTTTTGCCGCCGGCCATGACGTCAACTCCTTTGAGGAAGGGCCAGGAGTAGATTTTTTCCGGCGACTCGATGGTCTTGTCGCTGACGGCGTTGCCGGATACTTCATAGCTGGTCTGGTCGGCGAAGTTGTGGATGGAGACCTGGCGCATGGGCTGCTGTGGCACGAAGAGGCTGACGGCGAGATCGCTGAGCGCGGGGACCTTCAGATTGATGGGATCGCTGACGGCGAGCGCGCCTGGCGGAATGGTGACGGAGGGCCGTCCGCTGAAGGTGAGCGCGCCTCCTGAGGCCGTGTCGATGGCGCCGCCGCCCGTGCTGGGCGCGATGCCGGCCGCGCCGATGGTGAGCGAGTCGAGGCCGAACTCGTTCGAGACGATGATGCGGACGGAGGAGCCACCGAGCGAGATGTGGACGATCTCGCGGAAGGTCGTATCGGACGCGCCGAATTTATCGGAGGAGTTGGCCAGTGCAACCGGCGAGGTTGCCCAGGAGCCGACCCAGTGGTCCGGCTGCGCGGCTGCGGCGAAGTTCGATTGGAAGCAGAGGCTGAAGAGCAGGAGGGCGAGGCAGGGAAGTATTCTGAAGCGCGAGGTCATGACCGTCCTTGTGGCGAAAGTATCGACGGTTCATGGTATACGTTTTCGTGATAGGCCAGCAGTTGACGTATAGTGGCGGGGGCACCCCTTCGGGCGGAATTCAAATGCGAAACGCACCGGGCAGGCGGGAAAATGCCGAAAGGACAGAGGAGACGATGACGACGAGATGGCTACAGGTTATGCTTCTTAGCATGACTACCGTGATAGCAGCACAGGGTTCTGTAACGAAGGCGGCCTTCGGGACGACTCCTGATGGCAAGACCGTGGACATCTATACCCTGAAGGGTGACGGCATCGAGGCGCGGATCATGACGTATGGCGCGCGCGTTGTCTCGATCAAGACGGCGGACCGGAACGGCAAGATGGCCGATGTGGTGCTGGGCTACAGCGGATTCGACGGCTATCTGGACAATGTTGCGACCGCAAACAACTACTTCGGCGCCATTGTGGGCCGCTATGGCAATCGCATTGCACATGGAGCGTTCAAGCTCGGCGGCAAGACGTACCAGGTGCCGAAGAACGACCACAGCATCAATGCTCTGCATGGCGGTACGGTGGGCTTCGACAGACTGGTGTGGCAGGGTAAGGAGATTCCGGGCGGCGTAGAGATGACGCTGGTGAGCCCAGACGGCGACCAGGGTTTTCCCGGCACCCTGACAGCGCATGTACGCTATACCGTACACCATGACGCGCTGCGGATCGACTACAGCGTCTCATCTGACAAGCCGACGGTGGTGAACCTGACGAACCACTCGTACTTCAACCTGGCGGGCGACCAAGGGACGATCCTCGATGAAGAGATGATGATTCCCGCCGACCAGTACACGCCGGTGGATGCGGGGCTGATTCCTACCGGTGTGCTCGCTCCGGTGGAAGGGACGCCGATGGACTTCCGCAAACCGACGGTGATAGGCTCGCGGATTCAAGACGATAATGCGCAGTTGAAGATCGCCGGTGGATATGACTTCAACTGGGTGCTGCGCGGCAAGACCGGCGAGATGAAGACGGCGGCGCGCGTCTACGACCCGAACAGCGGCCGCGTGCTGACGGTGACGACGACGGAGCCGGGCGTGCAGTTCTACTCGGGCAACTTCCTGAATGGGGCAAAATTTGGCAAGGACCAGCAGGGTTATCCGAAGAACGGCGCTCTGTGCCTGGAGACGCAGCACTTTCCCGATTCGCCGAACCACCCCAGCTTCCCCTCGACGGAGTTGAAGCCGGGAATCACGAAGCACAGCACGACTGTCTTTACTTTTTCCACCCGCGCGAAGTAAGGTTGTGCGCGGCTGGGCTGCGCCGCGCAAGGACTCTTCCGGATGAATAAAGTCGTTCACTCTGCGGATGAAGCGGTCGCCGATATTGTCTCCGGCTCGACGATTATGCTCGGCGGCTTCGGGCTGTGCGGGATACCGGAAAACCTGATAGCGGCGCTGGTGCGGCGGCGCATCACGGGGTTGCACACGATCAGCAACAACATGGGCGTAGACGGCTTCGGCATGGGGCTGATGCTCGAGGCCGGAATGATCGTCTCGCACATCGGCAGCTATGTGGGCGAGAACCGGCGGCTGGAACAACTGGTGCTCAACAATCAACTGGACCTGACGCTGGTACCGCAGGGGACGCTGGCTGAGCGGATTCGCGCGGGCGGCGCGGGGATTCCGGCGTTCTATACGCCGACTGGACTGGGAACGATTGTTGCCGAGGGCAAGGAGACGCGCGAGATCGGCGAAAGGACGTATGTTCTGGAGCATGCGCTGCGCGCCGACGTGGCGTTGATTAAGGCGTGGCGCGGCGATCGATATGGCAATCTCGTCTATCGGATGACGGCGAGGAACTTCAACCCGGCGATGGCGAGCGCTGCCGACCTGACGATTGCTGAGGTCGAGGAGTTGGTCGAACCCGGCGAGCTTGACCCCGACCACATCGTTACTCCGGGAATTTATGTGGACCGCATTGTGCAGGGCGCGGTGTATCGCAAGCCGATCGAGTCGAAGTTTATTCAGTCCGGAGGCGCGGCATGAGCGGCAAAGAGCAGATTGCGCGGCGGATTGCGCGCGAGTTCAAAGACGGCTTCTATGTGAACCTCGGCATCGGCCTGCCGACGATGATTGCGGCCTACGTGCCGGTGGGCGTGGATGTGATGTTTCAGTCGGAGAATGGAATGCTGGGCGTAGGGCCGCCGCCGACCGATGACGAGGCCGATCCCGACCTGATCAACGCTGGCAAGCAGCCAGTGACAGAGTTGCCGGGCTGCGCGTTTTTTGCGAGTCATGAATCGTTTGCGATGATTCGCGGCGGCCACATGGACATGAGCGTGTTGGGCGCAATGCAGGTGGACGAGCAAGGCGATCTGGCGAACTGGACGATTCCGGGCAAGATGGTGAAGGGCATGGGGGGCGCGATGGACCTGGTGGCCGGGGCGCGGCGCGTGGTCGTTGCGATGGAGCACCAGACAAAAGATGGCGGAGCAAAGATTCTGAAGCAATGTACGCTGCCGCTGACCGGAAGGCGCGTCGTGCATGACATTGTTACAGAGCTTGGCTGGATTCGCGTGACGCCAGAGGGACTGGTGCTGACCGAAGTTGCCGAGGGCGTCAGTGCAGCCGACGTGCAGGCGCGCACGGAAGCTAAGCTGATCGTTGCAGCCGACGTGCGAGTGATGACGGCCTAGGAAAGCGCGCAGGAAAAGTGGCATCGTGGCGAAGCACTTGTGGCACGACTGAAGCCGTGCCCTTAAGCCAAGCGGTTTCGGCAACGTTCTTAGAGGCTTCCATGAAGAAGCAGGTTTTGACGGAGAAGAGGCGTAAGGCACGCGAGGAGGCGCTCGATATTTTTTTGCACGCGCTGAAGGTGTTGCGTGTCGGGCCTGCGATGGAGCGGCATGTTCGCTTCAACGGCGGCGTGCTGGAGATTGATGGCCGTGGCTACATGCTCGACGACTACCGGAGGCTGGCGCTGATTGCGATTGGCAAGGCTGCCGGGCCGATGGCGGCGGCATTTTTGCTGCAGGCCGGTGCGGGCGGGGCGCGGTTCGAGGGAGTTGTTGTGGGGCAGGGAGGCGCGGAGGCGCTGCCTGCGCGGCTTCGGGAGTATCGCGGCGGACACCCCAGCCCGAATGAGGCATCTGTTGCGGCTGCGGCGGACATTCTCCGCACGCTCCAGTCCCTGACGGAGCGCGATCTTGTTATCTTTCTTGTGAGCGGCGGCGGGTCGGCAATGGTGGAGCAGTTTCTGGTGCCGGAGGTTTCGCTGGAGACGATGGTTGCGACGCATCGTGCTTTGGTTGAAAGCGGAGCGCCGATTGCTGCGATCAACGCGGTACGCAAGCATCTCTCCGCGGTGAAGGGCGGGCGGCTTGCGGTGGCTGCCGCGCCCGCGGAGCAGGTGACGGTCTACGTCTCCGATGTGCCGGCGGGTGAACTGGATGCGCTTTCATCGGGGCCGACGATGCCTGACCGCAGCACTGTGAGCGATGTCTACAGAATCGCCGAAGAGTATGAGTTGCCTGCGCTGCTGCCACCTGTTATTGCGGAGCAGGTAACCTTGCGCTCGCTGGCCGAGACGCCGAAGCCTGGCGATGCGGCCTTTGCGCGCTCGCGTTGGAGCGTGCTGCTGGACAGCACGTCACTCGAACAGGCGGCGGCGTCGCGTGCAAGAGAGCTTGGCTGGCATGTGGAGATCGACGATGCGTGCGACGACTGGGCCGCGGACCGGGCGGCTTCGTATCTGCTCGATCGCCTGCGGAAGATGCGGCGCGAGCGGGAGCGCGTCTGCCTGCTCTCCGCAGGAGAGGTGACGGTGCGCGTGCCGTCCGGAGTCACGGGCAAGGGTGGGCGCAATCAACATTTCGCTCTGCTGTGCAGCAGGCAGATTGCGGGCGAGGCGATCACGGTGCTGAGCGGCGGCAGCGACGGCATCGATGGCAACAGCGGCGCGGCGGGCGGGATCGTCGATGGTGCGACGGTGGAACGGGCCCATGTGGCGGCGTTTCCGGTTGACAGGGCGCTTGTGGAGTTCGACTCGAACTCGCTGCTGGCGCTGCTGGGAGACATGATCACGACAGGGCCGACGGGCAACAATCTGCGCGACCTTCGCGTTCTGTTTGCGCCGTAGGTGCGTGCGTAGGTGTGCGGTGGGCGTGCTTGTCTTGACATAGTGCCGATGCGCGGCGTAGAAGTTCTTTGTCCTATGTTTGGAAATAAATTCTCCATTGGAATATGGGATCAAACAGCATGTCCGAGAGATATTTGGCCACTCTGAATGCCGGGATTCTCCGCTCCGCTCAGAATGACCAACGTTCTTAAAGCTTGTCTGAAACCTGATGCAGGGAAGGAAATTTATGCCGTCAATCCGATGGTTTTCAACTGTCTTGCTGGCTTCAGCGGTCGTTACACTTTCCGGTGTCAGCTGTGGACAGGCGCCGCAGCTTGCTCCGGGCGAGAAGCCGCTGGCGACGGTCGTAGCCGGAATTCCGGTGAACTACGACGAGTCGAAGGTGGGGACCTACACGCTAGCCGACCCGATGGTGCTGGCTGACGGCAAGCCAGTACGCGGTGCGAAGACGTGGTACGAAAAGCGGCGTCCGGAGATTGTGAAGCTCTTTGAAGAGAACCAGTACGGGCGCAGCCCAGGCCGTCCAGCGGACATGAGCTTCGATGTCTTCGACAAAGGGACGCCCGCGTTTGATGGCAAGGCCATTCGCAAGCAGGTGACGATCTATTTTTCGGCAAACAAGAGCGGGCCGAAGATGGACCTGCTGGTCTACCTTCCGGCGGATTCCGTTGCGGCGCACAGGCCGGTGCCTCTGCTCCTTAACATATCGTTCACGGCGAACTCAAACACGGTGGACGACCCGGGAGTGAAGCCCGGCGAGGTGTGGGATGCGAAGCTGCACAAGCGCGTTCCGGCTGTCAAAGGCAGGGGCTTCGGCAGGATGGACGTTCTGCCCTTGCTGGACGCAGGCTTTGGCGTGGCCACGTTTTACTATGGCGATGTCGATCCGGACGACGCGGCGGGATTTCCTTATGGCGTGCGTGCTCTCTACCTGAAGCCCGGACAGATCGAACGCGCGCCG